>WNGG01009088.1_pt1 | contig 25101 bp, 18 predicted proteins | sample 5400661 | NCBI WGS metagenome assembly WNGG01 (sample SAMN13153372, study PRJNA577476) | soil metagenome | isolation source: 100 cm soil or saprolite under Garry oak tree replicate 1 | place: USA:California | collected 2016-06-15
TCACAAATCCGCTGTCGTCGACCGGGAAATAGCCTTTCGGCGTCTTGATATAGAGCGTCACCGTCAGCGCGATGGTAGCGAAGAACACCACCAAGGTGAGGAAGGGAAAGCCGAGCACGACGCGCAGCGTGCGCTCGTAAAACCGCACGATCGCCGACAGCGTGCCTTCGACCAGCCGGTCGATCCAGGTCGCGCGGTCCGAGGTCGCCTCCTTGATATAGTGCGCACAGATCATTGGCGTGATCGTGAGCGACACCACCGTGGAAATCACGATGGCAAAGGTCAGCGTCAGCGAAAATTCGCGAAGCAGCCGGCCGACGAGACCATCCATGAAAATCAGCGGCGTGAACGCGGCGATCAGCGACAAGCTGATCGACAGCACTGTGAAACCGATTTGCTTCGCGCCTTCGAGCGCCGCCTGATACGGCTGCATGCCACGCTCGAGATTGCGGTACATGTTCTCGATCATGACGATGGCGTCGTCGACCACGAAGCCGACCGAGATCGCCAGCGCCATCAGCGACAGATTGTCGATCGAGAATCCGGCCAGCCACATGCCGGCGCAGGTGCCCGCCAGCGCCAGCGGCACCGAGACGCCGGCCGCGATGGTCGGCGTGATCCGGCGCAGAAATGCGAACACCACCACCATGACCAGGAATGCGGTCGCCAGCAGCGTCAACTGCATGTCCTCGACGCTGGCACGGATGGTTCCGGTGCGGTCGACCAGCGTTGAAATTTCAACGCCACCGGGAATCCACTGTTTGAGCTCGGGTATCAGCGCCCTGACGCGATCGACGGTATCGATGACGTTGGCGTCGCCCTGTTTGGTGATCTGGATCAGCACCGCCGGCTGCTTGTTGAACCATGCGATCGACCGGGTGTTGCGGACGGAGTCTTCGACCTCGGCGACATCGGAGAGCCGGACGAAATTGCCGTTTGAGCTTTTGATCAAGATGTCACGGAATTCGGCCGCGGTTCGCATCTGCCGGTTGATCGACAGGGTCTCGCTCTGGCGGCCGCCATTGAAGATCCCGACCGGCCCCAGCGGGTTGGCGTTGACGATCGCGAGCCTGACATCGTCGGTGGCGATGCCGGCGTTGGAGAGCGCGACCGGGTTGAGCGCGATGCGCACGGCGGGCTGGTCGGCGCCGCTGACGGTCACTTCGCCGACCCCGGGGACCTGCGAGATACGCTGGGCCAGCACCGTATCGGCGACGTCATAGATCGCGCTTGAGGAAATCGTCTTCGATGTCAGTGCCAGCACGAATACCGGCGCCGCGGCGGTATTGGCCTTGCGGAACCGCGGCAGCGACGGCAAGTCGCTCGGCAGATCGGCAAGCGAGGCGTTGATCGCGGCCTGCACGTCGCGCGCAGCCTTATCGATGTTGCGGCCGATGGCGAATTGCAACTGGATGCTGGTGGTGCCCAGCGAACTGGTCGAGGTGATCTGGTCGAGCCCTGCGATTTCACCAAGTCTGCGTTCCAATGGCGCGGCAACGGTCGCCGCCATCACCGAAGGGTCTGCGCCCGGACGCGTCGCGGACACCCGGATCGACGGAAAGTCGACATTGGGCACGGCTGCGACCGGGAGAAACTGGTAGGCGACCCCGCCGACCAGAAAAAGCCCGATCGCCAGCAGCGTGGTGCCGACCGGCCTGCGGATGAACGGCTCCGAGATCGATGCCATTACTGCATCCCCTCGGTGGCTCCCGCGACCGGCGGCAACGGCAGTTCAGGTCCCGCCGGCGGCACCGCCTTCTCGATCCGGCGGTTCAGCCGGTCGAGCGCGAGATAGATCACCGGTGTCGTGTAGAGCGTCAGCAACTGGCTGAGCAGCAGGCCGCCGATGATCGATATACCCAGGGGAAACCGCAACTCGGCTCCGGTGCCGCTTTCCACCGCCAGCGGCAGCGCGCCGAACAAGGCGGCCAGCGTCGTCATCATGATCGGGCGGAAACGCAGCAGGCAGGCCTGCACGATCGCGTCATTCGCCGACATGCCCTGGTGCCGCTCCGCCTCCAGCGCGAAGTCGATCATCATGATGGCGTTTTTCTTGACGATGCCCATCAGCAGAATGATCCCGATCAGGCCGATCACCGACAGGTCCTGTCCGAACAGCATCAGCGCCAAAATTGCGCCGACGCCCGCCGAGGGCAGCGTCGAGAGGATGGTGATCGGGTGAATGTAGCTTTCGTAGAGCACGCCGAGCACGATGTAGATGGTGACGAGCGCGGCCAGGATCAGCCACGGTTGTCCCGCCAGCGATTTGGAGAATTCGGCGGCGTCGCCGGCAAAGACGCCGACGATGCTGCCGGGCATGCCGATGCGCGTTTCGATCGATTTGACGGCATCGACGGCGTCGCCAAGCGCGGCACCGGGCGCGAGATTGAAGCTCAGCGACACCGCCGGAAATTGCGCTTGATGCGAGATCGCCAGCGGTGCGGTGGTGCGGGTCAACGTGGCCACGGCCGATAGCGGCACCTGTGCGCCGAGCGCGCCCGGCAGATAGAGCTTGTCGAGGATGGATGGGTCGCGCTGGTACATCGGCAAGGCTTCCAGCACCACGCGATACTGGTTGGCCTGTCCGTAAATGGTCGAAATCTGCCGCTGCGCGAAGGCGTCGTTCAGGGTGTCGTTGACACCCTGGATGTTGACGCCGAGTTGCCCCGCGCGCTGGCGATTGATGTCGAGCGCCGCGCGCAGGCCTCCGTCCTGGGCTTCGGAAGAGACGTCACGAAACAGGGAATCGCGACGCAGTTCGGCGACCAGATTGTTGGCCCAGAGCGAGACCTGCGCCGAGTCGGTGCCCGTCAGCGTATACTGATATTGCGAGCGGCTGGACTGGGTCGAGATCTGCACATCCTGCACCGGCTGAAAGTAGATCGTCATGCCCGGGATCGACGCCGTGCGCTGCTTCAGGCGCGCGATGACGGCGGACACATCGTCGCGCCGTTCGCCGCGCGGTTTCAGCGTCATCACCAGGCGGCCGACATTGGTGGTGGGGTTGACCGAACCAGCGCCGATCACGGAGACGACGCCGGTCACATCCGGGTCAGCCTTGATCGCGCTGGCGGCCTGGGTCTGGCGGCTTTGCATTTCCGCAAAGGAAACGTCGGGACCGGCCTGGGTCACCGCGGTGATGGAGGCCGTGTCCTGCAGCGGCAGGAAGCCCTTGGGAGCGACGACATACAGGATCAGGGTTGCGGCGATGGTCGCGAAGGTGACCATCATGGTCGCGCGCTGGCGCTCCAGCACCCATAGCAGCGTGCGGTGATAGAACTCGACCATGCGGTCGATGCCGCGGCTGATCGTGGCAAGGCCGGGAACGACGAACTCCTCGCCGGCATGTTTCAACAGCCGCGAGCACATCATCGGCGTCAAGGTCAGCGATACGATCGCCGAGGTCACGACCGCGATCGTCAAGGTCAGCGCGAATTCGCGGAACATGCGCCCGACCAGTCCGGACATGAACAGCAGCGGGATGAAGACGGCGATCAACGACACCGTCAGCGAAATCACGGTAAAGCCGATTTCACTGGCGCCCCTGAGCGAGGCTTCCATCGCGGATTCGCCGTTTTCCATGTGGCGGACGATGTTCTCGATCATCACGATGGCGTCGTCGACCACGAAGCCAGTCCCGATCGTCAATGCCATCAGCGACAGATTGTCGAGGCTGAAGCCTGAAAAATACATGATGCCGAAGCTGGTGATCAGCGACAGCGGCAGCGCCACGCCGGCGATCAGCGTCGCGCGCAAGGAGCGCAGGAACAGCAGCACCACCAGCGTCACCAGCACCACGCTCAATATCAGCGTGAACTGCACGTCATGCACGGAGGCGCGAATGGTGATGGTGCGGTCGCTGACCACGGCCAGGTTGACGCCGGCCGGGATCGCGCGCTGCACCTTTGGAATTTCAGCGCGGATCTGGCGAACCACTTCGATCACGTTGGCGCCGGGCTGCCGCTGGATGTCGATGATGACGGCCGGCGTGCCCTGGTACCAGCCGCCGGTACGATCGTTCTCCAGCCCGTCGACGATGACGGCGACGTCGCCGATGGTGACGGGCGCGCCGTTGCGGTAGGCGATGATGATCGGCTTGTAGGCCTCGGCGGCCGCGATCTGATCGTTGGCGGCGATGGTGTAGGCCTGTTGCGCGCCGTCGAGCGATCCCTTGGGGCCGGAGACGTTGGCGCCGGCGATCGCGTTGCGCAGATCCTCCATCGCGATGCCATAGGCTGCGAGACGCGCCAGATCGGCCTGCACCCGCACCGCCGGCTTGAGACCGCCCAGCACCGCAACCCTTCCCACGCCGGAAATCTGGCTGAGGCGCTGGGCGAGAATGGTATCGGCGAGATCGCTCATGGCGCGCAGCGAAATCGTCTCCGACGTCAGCGCCAGCGTCATCACGGGCGCGTCGGCGGGGTTCACCTTAGCGTAGGTCGGCGGATACGGCAGCGTTCTCGGCAGGATCCCGGCCGCGGCGTTGATCGCGGCCTGTACGTCCTGGGTGGCGCCGTCGATGTCGCGGTTGAGATCGAACTGCAGGGAAATCTGGCTGACGCCGAACGAACTGGTCGACGTTATCGACGACAGCGACGGAATTTGCCCGAGCTGACGCTCCAGCGGCGCGGTGATCAGCGACGCGATCACGTCGGGACTGGCGCCCGGCAATTGCGTCGTCACCTGCACCGTCGGGAAATCGACTTGCGGCAGCGCCGACACCGGCAGCGCCCAATAGCCGAGCGCGCCACCGATCAACAATGCGATCCCCAACAGCGAGGTCGCGATCGGCCGGCGAATGAACGGTTCCGAGACGCTCATGGATGCGCGCTCACGCTTGCGAAGTCAGGCATTCAAATATGCAAATATGGGAGTCATGGCTGCGACTTCGCTCCGCTGCCCGACGGCTCGCCCCCCTGCGCGGGTCCGGTCTGACCCTTTTGATCGCCCTCGCCCTGATCGCGCTCGCCTTTCTTGCCGCGGCGCTCGCCTTGTCCGTCCTTGGCTTGTCCGTCCTTTGCTTGACCGTCCTTGGCTTGACCGTCCCGGCTGCCGCGTTTCTTGCGCGGCGCGAGATCGGCCGTCGGCGTCTGCTCATCCCTGCCAACGATGACCTTGGCGCCATCGGACAGGTTGGCAAAACCGGTCGTCACCACGCGATCGGAGGCCGACAAGCCGCTCGCGATGACGGCATCCGTTTCGTTCTGCTGCGTCACCAAAACCGGCTTTGCCGTTACAATATCGCCGTCGCCGATGACGTAGCTGAAGGTCCCGGCAGGACCGCGCTGCACGGCGGAGCTCGGTACAACCACCGCCTTCGAGATGGTTTCGACCTTGAGCCGCACATTGACGAATTGGCCCGGCCAAAGCTGGAAATTGGCATTGGGAAATTCGGCCTTGAGCTTGAGCGTCCCGGTGGTCGGATCGACCTGGTTGTCGATGCCGGTCAGCTTGCCGCTATCGACCACCGCGATCCCGTCATTGCCGAACACATCGACGGTCAGCGCGCCCTTGGCGGAGGCCGCATTGACGCGGACGATCTGCTGCTGCGGCAGGCTGAACTGCACCGCGATCGGCTGCAATTGGGTGATGATGACCAGCCCGGTGACGTCGGCGGCATGGATGATGTTGCCCTGATCGACCTGACGCAGGCCGGCGCGGCCCGACAGTGGCGCGATGATCTTGGTATAGCCGAGCATCGCCCGCGCGTTGTCGATGGCCGCCTGATCGGAATTCACCAGCGCCTCCGTCTGGGCGACGCTGGCGCGTTGGGTATCGGCCTGCTGCTTGGAGCCGGCGTTGGAGGCGGCGAGCTGCTGATAGCGCGCCAGATCGATACGTTGATTGGCGAGCAGCGCTTCATCCTGCGCCTTCTTGGCGACGGCCTGATCGTACTGCGCCTTGTAGATCACCGGATCGATCTCGCCGAGCACATCGCCCTTCTTGACGTCCTGTCCCTCGGTGAAATTGACCGCGATCAACTTGCCATCGACCTGGGCACGCACGATCACATTGTTCAGCGCGCGAACCGAGCCGACGCCGTCGAGATAGACCGGCATGTCCTGGATCCGCGGTGTCGCCGCCAGCACCGGCACCGGGAGATCGGGGCGCCCATTGCGGTTGGCTGCCTGCTTCTGCTGCATCGCTGTCCAGGCGATGTAGCCTTTCCATCCTCGGCTCCCAACCGCCCCCCAGCGCCTGGTACAGGCTGACGATCGCAAGCAGCCGGGCAAGCTGGGCCTGCCACAGCGCGTCTTCCGCCTGAAATAACGTCAATTGTGTATTTAGCACAGTCACGATGTCGGCCGTTCCAGCCCGAAGCTGCTGTTCGGATAGTTGAAAGGCCCGACTCGAAGCCGCCACCACCTCGCGCTGCAGCCGCAGCTTTTCCGTGGTCTGGCGGATCGACACCAGCGCGTTGTCGACATCGGCGAATGCCGAGACCACGGTCTTGCGGTAGATCTGCAGCAGTTCATCCTGCCTGGCCTTGGTGAATTCGAAATTGCCGAGAATCCTTCCGCCGTCGAAAATCGGCTGCGTCAGGCTGCCGACCACGCTGAAGAACGCGGCGTGAGGCTGAAACAGCGACACCAGCGCCGAGCTTTGGTAGCCGCCCTGCCCGGTCAATTGGATGCTCGGGAAGAACTGCGCGCGGGCGTTGCCGACATTGGCCGTGGCGGACGCAAGCTGCGCTTCCTGCCGCCTGATATCAGGACGCTGCGTCAACAGCTCCGACGGCAAGCCCGGCGTCACCCGCGGCGACGAAATCTGATTGAGCGAACCGCCGGTGACGTGCACGCTTTCAGGCGGCCGCGATACCAGCGTCGCCAGCGCGTTGACGTTTTGCGCCAGCGTCTGCCGCAGCGGCGGCACCAGCGCCCTTTGATTGGCGAGCACGCTTTCCTGTTGCGCGACGTCGAGGTCGGTGCCTGTGCCGGCTTTGAAGCGCTGCTTGATAGCCTCGAGGATGCGCGATGCGCTGGCGATATTGCTTTCGGCGGTGCGTATTCGGTCCTGCGCGGCGAGCACCTGGAAATAGGCGTTGGCGACGGTGGTCAGCGTGGTCAACGCCACCACGTCGCGATCGAAACGGTTCGCGACGGCCGTCTCCTCCGCCGCCTGCGTGGCCTCGCGGTTCTTGCCCCAAAAATCGAGCTCATAGCTGGCGCTCAACGAAGCCGAATAGTTGACGACCTCGCGTCCGCCATTGGTCAATCCGCTGGCGCTCGAGCCCGACGTCCGGGAGTAAGTCTCCTGGCCGGTGCCGCTGAGGCTCGGCAGCAGCGCCGCGCCCGCGACACGCGCCTGCGCGTCCGCCTGAATGAAGCGTGCCGTGGCCGCCGCGATGTCCAGATTGACCGTCTGGGCTTCCTCCATCAGGACAGTCAATTCGCGCGAACGAAACCCGCGCCACCAGTCCAGTGTTGGCGGCGCGTCCGAGGCCGAGGTCAACCGCGCGGCCTTGTAGCCCGTGGGAACGTCGAGCGCCGGATCGGGCAGATCCTTGGTCAGAATGCAGCCGGCAGAACTGGCGACCACGCAAAGTGCCGCAAGCCACCTCGCCGCGCGATCCAGGCGAGGGATGCCCGCCAGCGCGCCATCGACGGCAATAGCCGGGTGTCCGCGTGTCACATCCACCCTCCGCCGGGCGTGACGCCCGGCATCCGACCTTGCGAGAACCGCCAGACCGATTCGCGGAATGCGCTTGTGGGGACGGCCTGTGAGACGTTCACCGGTGTGATGCTTCCTCTGGTACCTGATTGCCATACTACCCGTGGGATCATGGCGCGGACAGCCCTGTTGCCTGTTCCACGCCCGGCCATGCCTTTGAATTGATGACGCCGGCGGGCGACAGGACCTGCAAAGTTTGCCTTATTCCACCGGGGTTTCTTGCAGATTGCCGTGATTCGGGCACGCGGCAATCTTACCAAGATTTCATCTTGCGAAACGGTCACCCCAGGGTTCGATCCCATCGACGTGCCTAACGGGTCGAAACTTCGGCATAGCGAGCGAGAACGGTGAAGGGCCAGAGATGCGCATCGCAGGGATCAGCTTCGATTGGGCAGCGCCGTGACATCGATCGAACGGACGCCCCGCGGTGTCGTCGTCAACGACAGTCACGGCGGAAAGCGTTACTTACGATCATGTCGTGATCGCTTCGCACAGCGATCAGCCGCTGGCGATGCTATCTGACGCCGACGATCGGGAACGTGCCATCCTCGGCGCCATCGGCTATGCCACCAACACAATTTACCTGCATCGCGACATCAGATTAGTTTCGGCGGTTTGGTGTTCCCGTCATTCGCGAGCGCATTTTCGGGCAAGATTATGCCAGGACACTCGCTGTCTGGCGAAGCAATTTCCGCGCGCCCTGGCCGCACCTGATGCCATCGCGAAGACGAAATAGTTTGCGCCGCACCAACCGGGCGCAAAACGCTTCCACTTTTACCAAGCGCGCTTTAGAGTCGGTTTCAATTTACAACCGACCGGCAAAGATTCCTTCATGACCATTCACAACGACGTCGTCGAAGCGATCGGCAATACGCCCCTCATCAAACTGAAACGGGCCTCCGAGGTGACCGGCTGCACCATTCTCGGCAAGGCCGAGTTCATGAACCCCGGACAATCGGTGAAGGATCGTGCGGGAAAATGGATGATCCTCGAGGCCGAAAAACGCGGGGATTTGAAGCCCGGCGGGCTGGTGGTGGAGGCGACCGCGGGCAATACCGGAATCGGTCTCGCCGTGGTCGCGAGCGCGCGCGGTTATCGAACGCTGATTGTCATTCCGGACACCCAGAGCCAGGAAAAGAAGGACATGCTGCGGCTGTGCGGCGCCGAACTGGTCGAGGTGCCGGCGCTTCCCTACTCCAATCCGAACAATTACCAGCATGTCGGAAGGAGGCTGGCCGATCAGTTGCGCAAGAGCGAGCCGCACGGCGTGTTGTTCGCCGATCAGTGGAACAATCTGGATAACGCGAAGGCGCATTACGATTCGACCGGCCCGGAAATCTGGCAGCAGACCGGCGGCAAGCTCGACGGGTTCATCTGCTCGGTTGGCACCGGCGGTACGCTGGCGGGCATCAGCCGATACTTGAAGGAAAAGAACAAAGGTATCGTCATCGGCTGCGCCGATCCGCACGGGGCTGCGATGTATGAATTGTTCAAGCACGGCCAGGCCAAATCGACGCCGGGCGGATCGATCACCGAAGGCATCGGACTCGGGCGTGTCACAGCGGTGATCGAGACCGCCAAAGTCGATGATGCCTACCTCATTCCAGACGAGGAAGCCGTGCCGATCATTTACGAACTGCTCGAGCACGAGGGCCTTTGCCTCGGCGGCTCCACCGGCATCAATGTCGCCGGCGCGATCCGGCTCGCCCGCCAGTTAGGGCCGGGCCATACCATCGTGACGATCCTTTGCGACTCCGGAAACCGTTATCAATCAAAGCTGTTCAATCCGGAGTTCATGCGCTCCAAGAACCTGCCGGTGCCGGCGTGGCTCGAGCGTAACACCGCGATCAGCGTGCCGTTCGAGAAGCTTTAAAAACGAACTTGAACGCAGGCTCAAGCTGTCCGGTCATAAGAAGTTCGCCGGCGTGTTCGCCTCGATAATTTGTCCGGCGTCCATGAAGACGATGCGGTTCGCCACTTCCCTGGCAAATCCCATTTCGTGGGTGACGACGAGCATGGTCATGCCTTCGTTCGCAAGATCAACCATGGTGTCGAGCACTTCCTTGACCATTTCGGGATCCAGCGCCGAGGTCGGCTCATCGAACAGCATGACTTTCGGGTTCATGGTCAGGGCACGCGCGATCGCGACGCGCTGTTGCTGACCGCCGGACATCTGACCCGGAAATTTATTGGCCTGATGCGGAATTTTCACCCGTTCCAGGTATTTCATCGCCGCCGCTTCGGCGTCCTTCTTCGGAATATTGCGCACCCAGATCGGCGCCAGCGTGCAGTTCTCCAGCACGGTCAAATGCGGAAACAGATTGAAGCTCTGGAACACCATGCCGACTTCGCGCCTGACTTCATCCACCCGCCGCAAATTCGGACCGAGCTCGATGCCGTCGACGACGATCTGGCCCTCCTGAAATTCCTCGAGCGCATTGATGCAGCGGATCAGCGTGGATTTGCCGGAGCCCGAAGGACCGCAGATCACGATGCGCTCGCCCTTGGCGACGTCGAGGTTGATGTCGCGCAGCACATGAAAATCGCCGAACCACTTGTTGAGGCCCTTGATACTGACAATCGAATTTTCGGTCATGGTGATTTGCTCAGTTGCGACGGTGTGCGTTCAGCCTGTTCTCGACGAACAGCGAATAGCGCGACATGCCAAAACAGAAGGCGAAGTAGATCATTCCGGTGAAGGCGAAGCCGGTAAACAGCGTCGTCGGCGTCGCCCAGACCGGATCTGAGAACGCGGCACGCAACTGGCCGAGCAGATCGAACAGCGCGACGATCAATACCAGCGAGGTGTCCTTGAACAGCGCGATGAAGCTGTTGACGAGGCCGGGAATGACGTGACGCAACGCCTGCGGCATCACGATCAGCGCCGTCGTCTTCGACCAGGACAGGCCGAGCGCGCTAGCGGCCTCGCCCTGCCCGCGCGGGATTGCCTGCAGGCCGCCTCGGATGACCTCAGCCAGGTAGGCGCCGGCGAACAGCGCGATGCCGATCAAGGCACGCACCAGTCCGTCGACGGTGAAGCCCGCCGGCATGAACAGCGGCAACATGTAGGTGGCAAAAAACAATACGGTAATCAACGGAACGCCGCGCCAGAATTCGATGAAGGTAATGGAAAAAACCCGAATCAGGGGGATCGTCGCGCGCCGGCCGAGCGCCAGTGCGATGCCCACCGGCATCGATACGACGATACCCGTGACCGATAGTACCAGTGTCACCAGCAGGCCGCCCCACAGCCGCGTATCGACGACCGCGAATCCACCGTGGTCGAGGCCCATCGCCGCGATAACGACGCCAACCGCGGCAAACGCCGCAAGGCTGACGATGAGCGAGCGCCACCCGGTGCGGATGCCGCCGTTCAGGACGAACAGCAGGATCGAGACGATGGCGGCGGTAGCGGCGAAGTCGACCCATACCGGGCGCGAAGAGACCTGAATTTGATCACGAAGCCAGGTCAGCGGCCAGATCAGATACGAGACGAAGGTCCCAACCAGGACGACAAGCATCCCAAGCAATTTTAGCAGCGGGCCAACGATTGCGGTCGCCTCGCCGGCATTTGTCAGCGCCCGGCCCGCATTGCCGATGCTGTCCGCGAAGCCGGAGAGAAGCCCGACCGTCCAGCTGATGCCGAAGCCGCTCAAGCCGCCGCCGTGCAGCAGGAAAAACGCGACGATCGGAAAGGCGACGAAGAACAGGCCGGCATTGAGGCCCTTGGCCGGCAGGCGGGGAATCAAAAGCGGCAGCAGCAACAACGCCGCAAGCATGAAGGTCAGGTTGACGCGCCAGCGCTCCGGCTCCGGATAAAATCCGTAGATGAGCTGGCTGAATTTCGCCCGCACGAACGGCCAGCAGGCGCCGACCGTATGTCCGACATTCTCGGCAAGACATGCGTCGCGATCGCTGCCGCTCCAGACCGCATCGACCAGCAGGAATTTTACTACGGGGACCACAATGAACCACAGCAACAGCGCACTCGCGATCGTGAGCAGGATATTGGTCGACGAGTTGAACAGGCGCGTGCGCAGGAAGCCGACGAAACCGGTGGTCTTGATCGGCGCGGGACGTTCGGGAACGAGGTCCTGGCGAACGAAAGCGGATGCCACAATGTCACTCATCAGCCCATGCCCCGGCCGAGTCGCCAGCCGTAAAAACTCATGATCGCACTGGTCACCAGCGAAATCAGGAGATAGACGCCCATGGTGATGCCGAGGATCTCGATCGCCTGCCCGGTCTGGCTCAGCGCAGTTCCCGCGAATACCGAGACCAGGTCGGGATAGCCGATCCCCACCGCCAACGTCGAGTTCTTGGTCAGGTTAAGATACTGATTGGTAAGCGGCGGCAGGATCACACGTAGCGCCTGCGGGATCACGATCAGCCGCAGCACCGAACCCCGCTGCAGCCCGAGCGATGAACCGGCTTCCATCTGCCCCTTGTGCACCGACAGAATGCCGGCGCGCACGATTTCGGCAATGAAGGCCGCGGTATAGATCGACAGCGCCAGTGTCAGCGCGACGAACTCCGGAATGACGCGCGAGCCGCCGGCAAAATTGAAGCCTTTGAGCTCCGGAATTTCAAATGTGACGGGCGCACCGAAGACCAGCGAGGTCACGAGCGGCAGACCGATCAACAGGCCGAGCACGTAGGGCCAGATCGTGATCAGCCTGCCGCTGTCGAACAATTGCCGGCGCGCAAATCGCCGCAACAGCAATGAGACGATGATCGCGACCAGAATGGCGATCGCGAAAGGCCCCAGACCGGGATCGGCGATCGGCTTTGGAATGACCAGGCCGCGATTGCTGAGAAAAAAAACGCCGAACAGCGAGATGCTTTGCCTTGGATTCGGCAGCGCGCCGAGCACCGCGAGATACCAGAACAAGATCTGGAACAAGAGCGGCAGGTTGCGTATCAGTTCGACATAGCCGCCCGAGATGCGCGCAAGCAACCAGTTCGGCGACAACCGGCCCAGCGCAACCAGAAATCCGATCACGGTGGCAAAGAAGATGCCGATGATCGAAACCACCAGCGTATTGAGCAAGCCGACCAGAAATACGCGGGTGTAGGTGTCGGAACCGGAATACGGAATCAGATTTTGGCTGACGTCAAATCCCGCGGTTCTCTCGAGAAATCCAAAGCCGGACGTGATCCGCTGTGACTGCAGGTTGGCCCGCGCGTTGGCCACGATCTCGTAGCCAATCCAGACCAGAATGGCGACGAACAGGATCTGGAGGGCGAACCCTCCCCAGCCGGCGCGACCGCTAAGCGCGTGCCGCAGCCGGGCGACGAACTGCGGCGGTGGTGCTCGGGGCTCGATGCTCATCGCCGCTAGCTGCCTGGCCAGCGATCAGCGGATCGGCGGCGCGTACTGAATTCCGCCCTTGCTCCAGATCTGATTGAGCCCACGGGCAATTCCGAGTTTCGAGCCGGCGCCGACATTACGATCGAACGATTCGCCGTAATTGCCGACCGCCTTGACGATCCGCGATACCCAATCCTTGGTGACGCCGAGCTGTTCGCCGAAATTGCCGTCGGTGCCGAATAAGCGCTTCAGCTCCGGCTTGTCCGATTTCGCCATGTCATCGACGTTCTTTTGGGTCACGCCGAGTTCCTCGGCGTCAACCATCGCAAACAACGTCCACTTGACGAGATCGAACCATTGATCGTCGCCATGACGCACCATCGGGCCGAGCGGCTCTTTCGAGATCACCTCCGGAAGCACGGCGTGATCGGCTGGATTCGCGAGCTTCAGACGCTCGGCGTAGAGCCCTGACACGTCCGTGGTGAAGACATCGCAACGTCCGGACTCGTAGGCCTTGACTGCTTCGTCCGCGGTGTTGAACGCGATCACCTCGTACTTCATGTTGTTGCTTTTGAAGTAGTCGGCGAGATTCTGCTCCGTCGTCGTGCCGGTTTGCACGCAAACCGATGCGCTGTTCAATTCCAGCGCGGAATTCACCTTGAGGGATTTTTTTACCAGGAAGCCCTGACCGTCATAATAGGTCACGCCGGTAAAATTGGCGCCGAGCGTGGTGTCGCGAGAAAGCGTCCAGGTTGTATTGCGCGAAAGTACATCAATTTCGCCGGACTGCAGCGCCGTGAAGCGATCCTTGGCCGACAGCGGCACGAACTTGATCTTGGTCGGGTCGTTGAAGATGGCGGCCGCGACCGCGCGGCAGATATCGACGTCAAGGCCTGTCCAGTTGCCCTTGTCGTCGGGTGACGAAAAGCCCGGCAAGCCCTGGCTCACGCCGCAGGATAACATGCCGCGGTCCTTGATGGTCTTCAGCGTTTGCGCGGTAGCGGCCTGGGTCGAGAGACCGGCGGCCAGGGCAAGGGTAAAAACCAGAGATACTCGTTTCATGACAAAGCCTTTCAAGGGTCTTTCCGGGAACGTCTGCTTATCATCGCACCCGCCGATAGGCCAACCCGATCCACTGCCGCAGATGCCGCCCGACAGGCAGTTTGGCGCGCGGTCCGGTCAAACAATGGATCAAAGATCGCGGCAGGCCCCTCAACGTGCTGCGGCTGAATACCTCCCGTGCATCACAGAACGACTGGCGATCCGGGTCAAGGGGTTGACGGCCGTCTTCTGTGTCCTGTTATTAACCAACCCAGCCCGAACCCGCCGCCCGGCGGGCTTTTAAGGGGTCATCGCGGCTGCGGCAAAAAGTCTTTTTGGTGGCGGCGGACACATGAGCTTTTCAAGAGACGACGGACGGTCGAATCCGCAGAAGGCAGAAACCACGCTGGTGACCGCGGGACGCGACACCAAGGCGCAGAAGGGGTTCGTCAATCCCCCCGTGGTCCACGGCTCCACTGTGCTTTATCCGACGGCGGAAGATCTGCATGCCCACCGCGGCGAGTATCAGTATGGCCGGCGCGGAACGCCGACCACCAAGGCGCTGCAGGAAGCGCTGATGGCTCTCGAAGGCCCGCAATGCGCGGGGGTTGGGATTGCGCCCTCGGGCGTCTCGGCCATTACCACCACCCTGCTGGCGGTGCTGAAGGCCGGCGATCATCTCCTGGTCTGCGACAACGCCTACCGCCCGACGCGAAATTTCTGCGACGGGTTGCTCGCCGGCTATGGTGTCGAGACCACCTATTTCGATCCCTTGATCGGCGCCGGTGTCGCCGAATTGTTCAAGCCGAACACCAAGGCGATCCTGCTCGAGGCGCCTGGTTCGCAATCCTTCGAAATGCCCGACATTCCCGCTATCGCAGCTGTAGCGCATGGGCGCGGCGCGCTGGTGATCGACGACAATACATGGGCGACACCCTTGTTTCACCGCTCGCTGGATCAAGGCGTCGATATCAGCATGCAGGCGGCGACCAAATATATCGGCGGGCATTCCGACATCATGTTCGGGACCATTTCAGCGAATGCGAAAGCCTGGCCGCCGATTGCCGAGACGATCCGGCTGCTCGGCGTCTGCGCCGGGCCGGACGACGTGTTTCTCGCGCTGCGCGGGTTACGCACGCTCGCCGTCCGGCTTGCACAGCATCATCGATCCGCCCTCGAGATGGCGCGATGGCTCGCGACGCGGCCCGAAGTTGTCAGGGTGTTACACCCGGCTCTCGAAAGCGATCCGGGGCACGCGATCTGGAAACGGGATTTTACCGGCGCGTCCGGGCTGTTCAGTATTGTCCTTAAGCCCGCGCCGCAGAAGGCGGTCGATGCGCTGCTCGATGCGGTAACGTTGTTTGGCATGGGCTTCTCATGGGGCGGCTTCGAAAGCCTCGTCATTCCATTTGACTGCACGCCCTACCGCTCGGCCACCAAGTGGGCGCCGGGCGGTCCGACATTGCGGTTCCACATCGGGTTGGAGAATGTCGAGGATCTCAAGTCCGATCTGGAACGAGGGTTCGCGGCCTTCAACGCTGCTTAGGACCTGAACTCTTAAGGGACTTTCCGCTCGGTGTCCGCGATTGCCCAGGCGGCGGACACTTCCACCGCGGGCGAGTTTACGTACAACGTCAGCGCGGCAGACGTCGTACCAGGGCAAATCAGCAGCATTTTACGGGTTCATTGTTCGAACGATAAATACTCCGTTCACCATGAGAGCAAATCCCCGGATTCCGGGGCGCTACCTCAAGTTGGCTTATACTTTTACCGCCTAGTGATGCTCAGGGGGAAGGCTGTCACCACCATGCAGTTCAAGCAGCCCGGCGTAAGAGTAGATCGTAAAAGCGTATGTATACCGCACGTATTGTCGTCCTTACCATCGCTCTCAGCGCCGGCGGCGTTGCCGCATATCTCGCGCGTGGAACCGATACCAAACCAGCTCTTCCGGTCGAACCAGTTGTACAATTGCAGACCGTGGACGTTCTGGTTGCGAAGGCCGACATAGGTCTTGGCCAGTCGGTTACCCCGGATAACCTCCAGTGGCAAACATGGCCGGCCGCAACTGCAAGCAACAGCTTTATCCGCCGCGGCGAGCGGCCCGAAGCCGCCAAGGAAGTCGCGGGCTCGATTGCACGTTCGCCGTTCCTTGCGGGCGAGCCGATCCGGGAACAGAAGCTGGTCAAGGCCAACGGTTCGGGCTTCATGGCGGCCATCCTGCCCGCCGGCATGCGCGCCGTCTCGACTGAAATCTCGCCGGAGACCGGCGCCGGCGGCTTTATTCTGCCGAATGACCGGGTCGACGTCATTCTTTCGAAGCGCGAGAAGAATCCAGACCGCTCCGGCAGTGGAGACATCGTCAACTCGGAAATCATCCTGGCAAACGTTCGCGTTCTCGCGATCGATCAGGCCCCGAAGGAAAAAGACGGCCAGAACAACGTGGTCGGCAAGACCGTAACGCTCGAGTTGAAGCCTGAGCAGTCGGAGGCGCTCGCCCGCGCGCGCCAGACCGGCACGCTGTCGCTGGCGCTGCGCAGCATTGCCGATCTCAACGCGGTCGCAACCCAGGCCGACGATCGATCTTCGAGACGCAGCGACAGCGTCAACGTGGTTCGCTACGGCGTCTCAAACCCGACGACAATACAGAAGTGATCGAGAGGACGTCCAAATATGAAGTACAGGGGAAATCAGCTGGCGATGCGGACTTTTCTGGTCCGCGCCCTGTCGTTTTCGGCGGTCGCCGCGCTGACGATTAATCCCGCCTTGACGCCGGTGGCGGCGAGCGACGCCGAGGCGCCGGTGGCCTCCATCGGACAAATGAAGGCACGCTTTCTTGCGCTCGGCATCGGCAAATCCGTGGTCATCGATTTCCCGCACGACGTCAAGGACGTGCTGGTCGGCGATCCCAAGATTGCAAACGCGGTCGTCCGTTCGGCGCAACGCGCCTACATCATCGGCTCCGCGGTCGGCCAGACCAACGTCGTGTTCTTCGACTCGGCGGGCCAGCAGATCGCGTCTTACGACATCGCCGTCAAACGCGATCTCAACGGCGTACGCGCGGCACTGAAGCAGACGCTGCCGAACGCGGGAATCCAGATCGAAGGCGTCGGCGACGGCGTGATGCTGACCGGCTCGGTATCGAGTCCGATCGAGGCACAGCAAGCAGGCGATCTCGCGGCGCGGCTGGTGGGCGGTGCCGACAAGGTCGTCAACAGCATCGCCGTCCGGGGCCGCGATCAGGTGATGTTGAAGGTCACGGTCGCGGAAGTGCGGCGCGACATCGTCAAGCAGATGGGCATCGATCTCAGCGCCAGCATGAACGTTGGCACCACGATCGTGAAATTCAACAATACCAACCCGTTCACCGCAAATAATGCGCCGCTCGTGCCCACCAACAACCTTTTCACGTCGTTCGGCTCGATGCCGTCGGTCCAGGCGACGCTGCGTGCGATGGAAAGCGCCGGTGTCGTGCGGACGCTCGCTGAACCCAATCTGACGGCGATCTCCGGCGAGTCCGCGACATTTGTCTCAGGCGGCGAATTTCCCATTCCGGCCGGCGTGTCCTGTCAAACGACGACGACGGGCGTCATCGGACAATGCGTCCAGACGGTCAGCTACAAGAAATTCGGCATCTCGCTTAACTTCACGCCGGTGGTGCTGACCGAAGGGCGGATCAGCCTGCGGGTCATGACCGAAGTGTCGGAAGTCTCGACCGAAAACGCTTTGACGGGTGGTGTCGGTGGAACCACGATTCCTTCGATCAAGACCCGCCGCGCGGAAACGACGCTGGAAATACCATCGGGCGGCTCCATGGCGATGGCCGGCCTGATCCAGGAGCAGACCAAGCAGGCGATCAACGGATTGCCTGGTCTGGACCAGGTACCGGTTCTTGGAGCGCTTTTCAGGAGCCAGGATTTTGTCAGCAACCAGACCGAACTGATGGTTCTGGTGACGCCCTTTATCGTTCGGGCGGTTGCCCAAAAAGAGTTGTCGCGACCCGATGACGGGTTTGCCTCTGCGTCAGATTCCCAATCGACACTGTTGGCCCATATCAACCAGATTTATGGCGTTCCCGGGAGCGTCGAACCTGTTGGCCGCTACCAGGGCAACTTTGGCTTCATCACAGACTGAGACGGAGCCGCCCGACCAATGCGGGACGAGGACAGAACGATGACAAACAGAACACCGGCCGATCGCCATCGAACCCTGCGCCGGCTCGGCGCACTCGCTGGCGTTTCGGTCGCGCTGGGTGCATGCACGAATACCGGCGAAGTCGTGACGGCGAGTGTTCCCAACGATTACCGCCTGCGTCATCCGATCGCGATTCAGGAAGCCGACCGCTCGGCCGTCATTTTCGTCGGTCATGCCCGTGGCGGCCTGTCCGCTTCACAGCGCGCCGACGTCATCGGACTGGCACAGACATGGCTCCGCGAAGGAACCGGGGCGATTGTGGCCGATGTGCCGGTCGACACGCCGAACGCACGGGCTGCGGCGGACTCATTCCGGGAAGTTCAGGCGCTGCTTGCGGCGGCCGGCGTGCCTCCACGCGGAATTACGTTGCGTCGCTACCATCCGCACGACCCCAGAACGTTCGCGACCATCGGGCTAAGTTATCCAAGGATTGCCGCCGTTGCCGGACCGTGCGGTCTGTGGCCAGACGATCTTGGACCCTCGATCGCGAACCACGGCTACGCTGACAACAAGCCGTACTACAATTTTGGTTGCGCTTCCCAGCGCAACCTCGCGGCGATGATCGACAATCCGTCGGACCTCGAGCAGCCGCGATCCGAGACGGCCGTCTATACGGCGCGGCGCACGGCTGCGTTCGAGAAATATCGCAAGGGCGAGCCGACCACGACAGTCTACCCCGACGCCGATAAAGCCAAACTGAGCGATACCAGCAAATGATCAGCCACGCCCGTCGAAATCCCGAAGAGCAGCCGGACGTCACACCGCCGCACGCAGACGATTACATCGCTCCGGCACCTCGCGTGTCGGTGCAGGCCTTTTGCGAGACCGAGGAAACCGCAGCCGCGGTGCGATCGGCGGGCGAAGACCGCCGCCTCGGCAAGGTCCATCTCTCGGTTCAAATGGGCGGCGTGGCAGCTGCCATCGAGGCCTATCACACCGTACCTACTCCGAACGTGATCATTCTGGAAACCGAAGGCCGCAGCGATATCCTGGCCGGCCTCGATGAACTCGCGACCGTGTGCGACGCCGGAACCCGCGTCGTCGTAATCGGCAGTATCAACGATGTCGCGCCTTATCGCGAACTGGTGCGCCGCGGCGTCAACGACTACGTCGTCGGGCCGGTCGAAACCATTGATGTGGTGCGCTCGATTTGCAGCCTGTTCGCGGCGTCGGAGGCGGTAGCCTCCGGTCGGGTCATCGCAGTCGTCGGCGCAAAAGGCGGCGTCGGCTCCTCCACTATCGCGCACAACATCGCCTGGGCAATCGCGCGCGATATCGCGCTGGACTCCGTCGTCATCGACCTCGACCTCGCGTTCGGTACTGCCGGTCTCGACTACAACCAGGACCCATTGCAGGGTATCGCCAATGCGGTGTTCTCGCCCGATCGGCTCGACACTTCATTCATGGAGCGCTTGCTGTCGAAATGCAGCGACCGCCTCAGCCTGCTGGCGGCGCCGGCGACGCTCGAGCAGGTCTATGATTTCGGCGCCAATGCTTTCGATTCAATCTTCGATACGTTGCGCATGACCACGTCGTGCATTGTACTGGACGTTCCGCATCAATGGTCGGGATGGACCAAGCGCGCTTTGGTTGGCGCGGATGATATTCTGATTGTTGCCGAGCCGGACCTCGCCAATCTCCGCAATACCAAGAACATGTTGAACATGCTGAAAGCGTCGCGGCCCAACGACCGGCCTCCGCTGTATTGCCTCAATCAGGTCGGCATGCCGAGACGGCCGGAAATCAACGCGCGCGGGTTCGTCAAGACCATCGAGAGCCCGCCGATCGCGGCTATTCCATTCGATTCACGATTGTTCGGCATGGCTGCCAACAACGGCCAGATGATCGCGGAAATCTCCGCCAATCATCGCACCGCCAAGATGTTTCTGCAGATCGCGCAACGGCTGACGGGCCGCGGTGAGACCAAAAAGCCGCGGGGTTCGTTCTTCTCGCCCATCCTCCGGAAGTTGCGAGCCAAATAAGTCCTCGCGTGGAGCGCCGCGACGTCGCGCCAGTCGCAACGGATCGCGCCCGACTCTTGAAAGGGCTTCTCGATCTAGTGGGAATGTCGAGATATTCGGCGATCAGCTTCACGCCGCCGTCCGATACATCCGTGATGGTGCAGTCACGCGGCAACGAGCTGTTCCCGAATTGGATCTTCGCGACCCTCCTGCACAGACGACGTTCGGCTTTGCGTCGATTCGCTAACATGTCGATCCTTCGTCCTGCTCGATAATGCCTCATGCGGCATTTCAGCAGTTTACAGGTGAAACGTTGGAATCTGGCTATCGGGACCGTTCGCAATGTATGTGTTCTGTTTGAATTCTTTTTACCGAGTTCTTCAGGAATGTCTCGAATACCGTGAGTGGTTATTAGTACCTGCGTAAGAATTCGGCAGCCGCCGCTGCACCTTGGTGCCTGCTCTATTGCCAACCCACGCAAGTGAGGCACCCGGCACGCCGGAACGGTGTTCGAACAGCCCCCTGAGGGCGGGCGCCAACGGCTGTCACTTGATCTAAATGCCTGCCGCGCCCGTCGCGACGCCGCGCGCGCAACGATCTGCCATCGCATTTCCGCGCGTTGCCGCGAATAAAATGATTGATCCCCTGTCATTTGCCGATAGCCTGAGCTTTCGACTCAAAACCGGAAGCGATGGATCATGGGAAGCGTCGTTCTTCTCGACCTGATGGGTGGCGTGGCATTGCTGCTGTGGGGCCTGCACATGGTTCACAGCGGAATTCTGCGCGCTTTCGGCCCCGATCTGCGTCAGCTTTTGGCGGGAGCTCTGAAGAACCGCTTCACCGCCTTTGCGGCGGGTATCGGGCTGACAGCCCTGTTACAAAGCAGCACCGCGACCGCCCTGATCACGAGTTCCTTCACCGCCGAGGGCCTGGTCAGCCTGGTCCCGGCGCTGGCGATCATGCTCGGCGCCAATGTCGGAACCACGCTGATCGTTCAAATCCTGTCGTTCAACATCGCCGCCGTCGCTCCCGTTCTGTTCATCATCGGGCTGGTCGCCTTCCGCAGCGGCGCCCGTTCGCGCATCAAGGACGTCGGCCGCGTCGCGATCGGCCTCGGCCTGATGCTGCTGGCGCTGCATATTCTGCTCGATACGCTGGCGCCTGCGGAGAATGCGCCCGGCATGCGGGTCTTCATGAGCGCCATCACCGGCGATCCCGTGCTCTGCATTATCATCGGCGCCGCCGTCACCTGGGCGGTGCATTCAAGCGTGGCCAGCGTTCTGCTGGTCATGTCGCTGGCCTACGCGCAGTTCATTTCGCCCTATGCATCGCTGGCGCTTGTGCTCGGCGCCAATCTCGGCAGCGCCATCAATCCGGTCTTCGAAGGCGCGCGCCGCGACAACCCCGCAAGCTATCGTCTCCCGCTCGGAAATCTCATCAATCGGCTGATCGGCGTGCTGCTGGTCGCGCCATTCCTGCGTCCGACTGCCGAGCTTTTGCAGGCATGGCAGCCCGACCTCGCCAAGATGACCGCCGAATTTCATATCGCGTTCAACGTCGCGACGGCGATCATTTTCATCGGCCTGCTCGACGGTATGGCCCGGCTGTTGAAGAAGCTTCTGCCAAACCGGGTCCAGCAAACCGACCCGTCGCGGCCACGCTATCTCGACGAGAGCGCGCTTGAAACGCCTTCGCTCGCGCTGGCAGACGCCGCGCGCGAAACCCTGCACATGGGCGATCACGTCGAGGTCATGCTGCGCAAGGTGATGGCCGCGATGATGACCAACGATCGCGCGCTGGTGGATGAGGTGTCCCGAATGGACAACAGCGTCGACAACCTCGACGAGGCGATCAAGCTCTATGTGACCAAACTGACGCGCGGCAGCCTCGACGAGCGCGAGGGACAGCGGGCGATGGAGATCATCTCCTTTGCCATCAATCTTGAGCATATGGGCGATATCATCGACAAGAATTTGAGCGAACTCGCCACCAAGAAGATCAAGCGCCGGTTCCAGTTTTCGCCGGAAGGCGCCGACGAATTATCGGCATTCCACAAGCGAACCATGGACTCGCTGCGGATCGCGTTCGGCGTCTTCATGTCGGGCGACGTCAATGAAGCCCGCAAGCTTCTCGCGGAGAAGGCGCTTCTGCGCAATACCGAGCTGGCCGCCACCGAGCGGCATCTCGACCGGCTGCGCGAAGGCCGGCCTGAGAGCATCGAGACCACCTCGCTTCATCTCGACGTGCTGCGCGACTTGCGGCGAATTCACTCGCATATCTGTTCGGTGGCCTATCCCGTGCTCGACGCCGCTGGCGAACTGCCCGCCCACAACAGCGCTGAAAACGATCTGGCCGCGCTGCCCGCAAATCCGTGACGCGCTGACGAATCTCAATCGCTGGCGGATGACTGCCGACCGTTGACGATGATGAAGTACAGATTACGGATGTAGACCAGGAGCCCGAGGGCCTGGCCTGCGATGAATACCGGGTCTCTGCGATACAGCGCGTAGACCAGCAGCAACACGCCGCCGCCAATCGAGAAGAACCAGAACGCCACCGGAATCACGCTCTTGCGCGCGCGTTCCGAGGCAATCCATTGCACCACGAAGCGCATGGTGAAGAATCCCTGCGCCACGAACCCCAGAATGACCCAGCCGTCGAACTTGATGACAAAGACATCGTGCAGGTAGGTAGCGAACGTATTGAACAGGTCAGTCATTGGAGATTACCTCGGTCGCGACCGGCGTCGGCTTCTTGCGGCGGATCAGCCACCACACCCCGGCAAGATCCATGATCCCAATCCATAGCCGATCGAAGAAACCGTAATTTGACACGCCCGAATGGCGCGGGCGGTCGATCACATCGACATAGGCGATCTCATATCCTTCGCGGCGCATCAGCGCCGGCAAAAAGCGATGCAGCCCGTCGAAATAAGGCATCATCAGGAACACCTCGCGCCGGAACGCCTTCAGACCGCAGCCGGTGTCGCGGGTGCCATCGCGCAAGATCGCGTTGCGCACGCCATTGGCGACGCGTGACTGGATTTTCTTGAAGCCGGTGTCCTTGCGTCCGACACGCTGGCCGGCGACGAGACCGACGCGTTCGCCGCCATTCTCGATCGCCAAAATCAAATCCGGCAGGAACGCCGGATTGTTTTGGCCGTCGCCGTCGAGCGTCGCCACGATGGCGCCGCGCGCGGCGCGGACCCCGCTGCGCACCGCCGCCGACTGACCTGATGAAATGGCGTGACGGATCTGCCGCAGATTTCCTCGCTGTCTCATGACGGCTGCAAGCCGATCGGCGGTCGAATCGGTTGAGCCGTCATTGACGTAGATGATTTCGTACTTCCATCGACCATCGAGCGCAGCGGCGATCTCGGCGATCAGCGGGCTCACGTTTTCGGCTTCGTTGCGCACGGGCACAACGATGGAAACATCGACGGCGGCGGCGTCAGAAGATGGCAAATCAACACTCATTGTTCGAGGTGGCCCGCAGCCGGCGGCACGTATCAGGCGTTCGCTTCTTAGGGGCCTGACGGCTCGCGGGCAACCCTTTTAAGGTGCCCCAATGAGGGTCCCGCGAGCGGCACAATTGCGCCATCGCGACGAATCGCGAACCCCAGGCGGCGTGCGGCGAACCAGTATCGCACCAACATCGCACCGACCACACCGATCAGCGCACCTGCGACCACGTCGCTCGGATGATGGGCCAACAGCACGAGGCGGCTGATGGCGATCAGAATGGCATACACAATCATCGCGGGCCGCGCCTGCGGCCAAACCGCGGAAACCGCAAAAGCCAATGCAAAGCTGGTAATGGCGTGGCCCGATGGGAAGCTGGCATAGGCTTCGGTTCCGGCGAAGTGAGCGAAGTTGAAGGCGTTGGCTTCGCCTCCGACGAACGGCCGGCCGCGCCCGACAATCCATTTGATGACCTCACCGGCGAGGACCGGCACCAGCACCGCGAAAAACACAAACTGCAGATGCGTCCCCAGGCTGAGCAACGGCGACCGTGAGCTTCCCCGCCATCGCGGGGTCATCAGCGCAAGGCCGACCAGTATCCCCGCCAGTAACCACAGCACATAGGTCGATTTTCCAAAATCGGTCAGGATGCGAACAGGCCAGAGGCTGGCGCTGCCGCGCGGGGGCATCAGGCCAATTTCGGTGACGTCGAGCGCATACATCAGCGCGATGATGGCGGCGCCGAGAATGGCGGCGAGCAGCAACACGTGACGCGCCGATCGCCGTGCCGCCTCGGCGCGCCGCGAATGCGATGGCCGGCGCACCAGTTGTGTCGCCGACGTCCTCGCCAGGATGAAGACTTGCGAAAAATAATTCGACTGTGCGCCGATGCCGGCCTGAGCTGACATCTACTCGGTGCCCTCGGAGCGGAAGATGGCGATCGAAATCGCCCTGCCTTGCGAAATATTATAGCCGTCGATGCGGGTGGCGACGTCATAGCGCAGCCCGATGGCTTCGGCGCGCTGGGCAAAACCGCGTTCCGAGCGCGCTTCCACCAGCGCGAACCTGCAACTGCCCTGGCCCAGGAAATCCGCAGCGCCCGATCCGTCCGTCAGCACCGTCGAGGTGCCGGTCATGAAGACCAGGCTAGGTTCGTGGAAACCCGCCGCGGCGGCTTTCGGTCCGACGCAGACGACATTGCGCAGCGCGCGCGCGACCTCGGCGCTGGGAAACAGCGGCGTCAGCGCCGGCACCACGACGCCATAGATCGCCACGGCCAAAAACATCGCCGACACCACGGCGTTCAGCAGCGAGCGTTCGGCGCGGTTGTCGTCGTAAAGCCACCACGCGAACAGCCCGAAGATGAGCGCCGCGGCCACGAACGGCCACGCCAGAAACACCGGCTGACGCGTCAGCGTGATCGCGCCGATAACGGCAATGACGGAAGCCGCGGCAGGAATGACAA
>WNGG01002410.1_pt1 | contig 25081 bp, 20 predicted proteins | sample 5400661 | NCBI WGS metagenome assembly WNGG01 (sample SAMN13153372, study PRJNA577476) | soil metagenome | isolation source: 100 cm soil or saprolite under Garry oak tree replicate 1 | place: USA:California | collected 2016-06-15
GCAAGCCGCTGTTCGAGTCGAAGATCGACGTCGCCATGGCGATCGAGACGCTCCGCTACTACGCCGGCTGGGCCGACAAGCTCACCGGCGACACGCTTCCGGTGAACGGCAACTTCTTCACCTACACCCTGCGGGAGCCCGTCGGCGTGGTCGGCGCGATCGTGCCGTGGAATTTCCCGCTCAACCTCGCCACCTGGAAGGTCGCCCCGGCCCTCGCCGCCGGATGCACGGTGGTGCTCAAGCCGGCGCACGAGACACCGCTCACCGCCCTGATGCTGGGCGAGCTCGCCGTCGCAGCGGGTTTGCCTGCGGGCGCCTTGAACGTGGTCCCCGGGCCCGGCGCGACCGCGGGCGCGGCCCTGGTGCGGCACCCGCTCGTCGACAAGATCGCCTTCACGGGCTCGACCGAAGTCGGCCAATGGATCATGCGCGAGGCGGCGGGGACGGTGAAACGCGTCACGCTCGAGCTCGGCGGGAAAAGCCCCAACATCATCTTCGCCGATGCCGATCTGGCGGCCGCGGTGCGCGGCGCACAGACGGGGATCTTTTACGGCAAGGGCGAGGTGTGCGCCGCGGGCTCGCGTCTGCTCGTCGAGAAAGCCGTGCATGACCAAGTCGTCGAGCAGCTCGCCGAGCGGGCCAAGAAGCTCGCCCCCGGCGACCCGTTCGACAAGAACACGCGCCTCGGCGCCATCGTGTCGAAACGCCAGCAGGAGGCGGTCCTCTCCTATATCGCCGCCGGGCAGAAGGAGGGTGCGCGGCTGGTCGCGGGCGGCAAGCCGGCCAAGGTGAACGGCAAGGGTTATTACGTGGAAGCGACCGTGTTCGACGGCGCGAAGCCGGGGATGAAGATCGTGGACGAAGAGATCTTCGGCCCGGTGCTGGCGGTGCTGACGTTCGACAATGAGGAAGAGGGCGTCCGCCTGGCGAACCATTCGATGTACGGGCTCGCGGCAGGGGTCTGGACCAAGGACGTCCAGAAGGCGCATCGGGTGGCCCGCGCGATCAAGGCCGGAACGGTGTGGATCAACACGTACAACTTCTATGATCCGGCGGCGCCGTTCGGGGGCTATAAGTTCTCCGGCTTCGGCCGCGATCTTGGCAGAGAGGCGCTCGACAACTACACCGAGACGAAGACCGTTTGGGTCGGCCTGTGAACGACGCCTACATCTGTGGGGCGCTCCGTACCCCCGTCGGCAAACACGCTGGGGCGCTGGCCTCGCTGCGTGCCGACGACCTCGCCGCGATCCCCATTAAAGCGGTGGTCGAGCGCTCCGGAATCGATCCGGCCACGATCGACGACGTGATCCTCGGTTGCACCAACCAGGCGGGCGAGGACAACCGCAACGTCGCCCGCATGGCGTTGCTGCTCGCCGGCCTGCCGGTCGAGGTGCCCGGGCAGACGGTGAACCGGCTGTGCGGCTCCGGGCTGCAAGCGGCGGCGAGCGCGGCCCAGGCGGTGAAGGCAGGCGAGGGCGACGTGTTCGTCGCCGGCGGCGTGGAAAACATGACCCGCGCCCCGTACGTGATGCTCAAGTCGGGCGACGCGTGGAGCCGCAAGCCCCCCGAGATCGCCGACACGACGGTGGGCTGGCGCTTCACCAACCCGCGTCTCAAGCAGGAATGGACGATCTCCCTGGGCGCGACGGCCGAGGTCGTGGCCGAGCGCTACCACATCGGGCGCGCCGAGCAGGATGCATTCGCCGTGGAGAGCCAGCGGCGGGCCGAGCGGGCGCTGCGGGAGTGCGTTTTCACCGAGGAGCTGGTTCCGGTTTCCCTGCCCGACGGCACCACGTTCGCGAAGGACGAGTATCCGCGAGCCGGGACGACGCTCGCAGCGGTTGCGAAGCTGAGGCCGGCGTTCCAGCAGGACGGTACGGTCACCGCGGCGACCTCGAGCGGGATCAATGACGGCGCCGCCGCCCTACTCCTCACCTCCGGGCGGTCAGAGCCACTGGCGCGCGTGGTCGCGACGGCGGTGGCCGGGGTGGATCCGAGCTGCATGGGGCTCGGGCCGATTCCAGCGACGCAGAAAGTCCTGAAGCGCGCGGGATTGAGGATCGATCAGATCGATCTCGTGGAGCTGAACGAAGCGTTTGCGGCGCAGGCGATCGCATGCATCCGCGAGCTACAGCTCGATGCCGCGCGGGTCAATATCTACGGGGGCGCGATCGCGCTGGGGCACCCGTTGGGAGCGACTGGAGCGCGCATCCTGACGACTCTGGTTCACGCCTTACGCCGGACGAAGTCGCGCTACGGCTTAGCGACCATGTGCATCGGAGTCGGTCAGGGGATCGCGATGATCGTGGAGCGGTGCTAAAGTGCCCGGCTACGACTGCGTCCTGGTGGAGATCGCGGGCGGGATCGGGACGGTGACGCTGAACCGGCCCGAGAAGCTCAATGCGTTCGACGGAGCGCAGTGCCGGGACCTGCATGAAGCGCTGCGGATGCTCGCCGGCAGCGAGGCCGTGCGCGTGATCGTCATCACCGGCGCGGGCCGGGCCTTCTGCGCCGGGGCGGACCTGAGCGTCCTCGGGGCGGATGGCGCCTCCCTCGTGGCGGCAGGCAAGGAGGTGGCATTGACGATCCGCGCGGCGCCGCAGCCGGTGCTGGCGGTCGTGAACGGGCCGGCGGTCGGAGGCGGTGCGAATCTCGCGCTCGCCTGCGATTACCGCATCGCGTCCGATCAGGCGTCGATCGGACAGGTGTTTCACAAGCTCGGCCTCGTGCCCGATTGGGGCGGGAGCTTCTTCCTGCCCCGCCTCGTCGGCACGTCGCGGGCGCTCGAGCTGGTGTGGAGCGCGCGGATGGTCCCCGCCGGCGAGGCGCTCGCGCTCGGGCTGTTCGACCGCGTGGTCCCCCACGCAGAGCTCGGGACGGAGGCCCGCCGCCTCGCGGAGCTGTGGGCGGCCCAGCCGGCGGCGGCGGTGCGCCGGGCCAAGGAAGCGCTGTACGCGAGCGAGGCCAGCTCGCTTGCGGCTATGCTCGATCTCGAGATCGCTCAGCAGCAGGAATTGTTCGCCACTGCCGAGGCGCGCCAGCGCATCGGGGCGGCGCTGTCCAAGAGGAGTCACTGATGGTTCGCAAGCTCAACAACTTCGATGAATGGATCGACTACTTCCGCTACTGGCAGGATTCGATCGGCCTTCCCCAGGGAGAGCTCCGCAACTTTAAGTTCGAGGCGAAGTTCGGAGACCAGGAAGTGCCGCACATCGAGTTCGGGCACTACAAAGGCCAGCGCAAGTGGCCCAGCGTGATGCACATCCCCGACCAGCGGATCCGGGACGCCTTGCTCAACCTGATCGTCTACCAGGGTGACACCGAGTTCGCGTCGGTCGAGCAGCAACGGACGCTGCTGCAGCACGCGCCCTCGGACTACGACCTGCTGTCGCTCATGCGGGTGATGACCGAGGAGATGCGCCACGGCTGGCAGATGTCCTACCTCCTGTGCGCCTACTTCGGCGACGAGGGCAAGCGCGAGGCGGCAAAGCTGCTGGAGCGCCGTGCGGACGAAGGCGAGCGGCTACTCGGCTCTTTCAACGAGCTGGTGGACAACTGGCTCGACTTCTTCACCTACACGCAGTTCATCGATCGCGACGGCAAGTTCCAGCTCACGATGCTCTCCACATCGGCGTTCGATCCGTTGTCGCGCTCGATGATCCCCATGCTCAAGGAGGAGTCGTACCACCTGGGCACGGGGAACAACGGCCTGCTGCGGATCGTGAAGGCCGGGGCGATGCCGCCCGAAGTGATCCAGCGCTTCTTCTACAAGTGGATTCCCACCGCCTTCGATCTGTTCGGCACGGACAACTCTTCGTCGGCGCACTGGGCGTACGTGTGGGGGTTGAAGGGGCGCTACGACGAGCGGGACAACCATACCGAGCCCGAAAAGTCAAAGCTCAACGAATACAGTCGCGAGCTGTATCGGCAGGAGATCAGCAAGCTGGTAGAGCGGCTGAATCTCTTCATCCCAGAGCGCGAGCGGCAGCTCAGAGTTCCGGACACGAAATTCAACCGGAAGATCGGTGTGTACGCCCACCAGATGTACACGGTGGACGGCCAGCCGCTGGACGACCCGGCGCGGCACCAGGAGTACCTGAAGACCGTGCTGCCCCAGCCGGAGCACTACGCGATCGTGCACGCCATCGAGAAAGAGCCGGGCTGGATCGAGCCGAAAAAGGCGGACAGCTTGCTGCAGTGAGCAAGGCGCTGGTCATCGCGCACCGGGGCGCGTCGGGCTACGAATACGAAAACTCGCGGGCGGCTTTCCGGGCGGCCCGCGCGCGCGGCGCAGACGGGGTGGAGCTGGACGTGCACGCCGCCGCCGACGGCGCCCTCTTCGTCCATCACGACGAGGTCGTGAGCGGGACGCACATCACGCGCTCGAGCGCCGCCCAGGTGCGGGCCCTGCGGCTCCCGAACGGCGAATCCGTGCCAACGCTCGAAGATGCGCTGGCGGCGATCGATCCGGCACTCGAGGTGTTCGTCGAGGTGAAGTCGCTCCCGGAGCGGTTCGACGACCGGCTGCTCGCCGTGCTCGAGGGCGGCTCCCACCGCGGCCGGTGCGCCGTTCATGGCTTCGACCACCGCATCGTGAAGCGGCTCGGGCTCGCCCGGCCCACGCTCCCGCGGGGCGTGCTGCTCGCGTCCTACCCGCTACGCCCCTTGGACGCGCTGGAGGACACCGGCGCCACCGCGCTGTGGCAGGAGCAGAGCCTGATCGACGCCCCGCTCGTGGACTCGCTGCATCGCGCGGGGTTCCGCATCTACGCCTGGACGGTGAACGACCCCGACGACATGCGGCGCCTGCTCGCCCTCCAAGTCGATGGGCTCTGCAGCAACTTCCCGGATGTCGTGCGGCGGGCCGTGGACGGCGCGGGCGCATGACGGCGCGGCGGGTCGCGGTGATCGGTGCGGGCACCATGGGCCACGGGATCGCGTACGTCGCGACGCTCGCGGGCTGCAGCGTCGCGCTCACCGACAGCCGTCCCGAGGCCATCCCCCCCGCCATCCGGCGCATCGGAGACCTCTTCACGAGCGGCGTGAAACGCGGCAAGCTCGGGGAAGCGGACGTCGCCGCCGCGGCCGCACGGTTGCGGGCGGATCGCGACCTCGGCTCGGCGGTGCGTGAGGCCGACGTCGTGATCGAAGCCGTGGTCGAAGATCTCGGCGTCAAGCAGCGCCTCTTCGCCGAGCTCGAGCGAGCGGCGCCCACGGACGCGCTGCTCGCGACCAACACATCGTCCCTGTCCGTCGCGGCGATCGCGTCCGGAATGCGTCGGCCCGGTAGGCTCGTCGGGATGCACTTTTTCAACCCGGTACACGCGATGAAGCTGGTCGAAGTGGTAAAGCCCCCGGGCGCGGAAGGGGCGTCCGTGGACCGGGCAATGGAGCTGGCCCGCGTTTTCGGCAAGGAGCCGATCGTGGTGCAGGACACGCCCGGCTTCGCCTCGAGCCGCCTCGGCGTGGCGCTCGGGCTCGAGGCGATGCGGATGCTCGAGCAGGGGGTGGCCAGCGCCGAGGACATCGACAAGGCCATGGAGCTCGGCTACAACCATCCGATGGGGCCGCTCAAACTCACCGACCTCGTGGGGCTCGACGTCCGGCTCGCCATTGCGGAGTACCTCTACCGGGCGCTGGAGGACGCGCACTTCGAGCCGCCCCAGATCCTGCGCGCCAAGGTAGCGAAGGGGGAGCTGGGCAAGAAGACGGGCGCAGGGTTCTACCGTTGGCCCTGACTCGGATGACGGCAGGGCGTTAGGTAACCAGACCCAACACTAGTTCGCCGAGCGTACCGCCATGCGCAGACTCTTCGTCGCCATCATCGCCGCGGCGCTCGTTGTGCTCGCCGCGGTCGTGATCGTCCGCACCAGCCGGTTCCATTCGCGGCAACTCGCGGTAGAGCCGGTACCTCCACTGCCGCTCGACACCGCGGCCGCCGCCGCGCGGTTGGCGGGCGCGTTGCGGTTTCGCACGGTCTCGTATCAGGACTCCACCCAGGTCGACGCCGCGGAGTTCCGACGGTTTCAGGACTATCTGCGGACGACCTTCCCCAAGCTGCACGCACGGCTCGGGCGCGAGGTCACGGGCGGGTTCAGCCTGTTGTATGAGTGGCGCGGCTCGGACTCTACCCTGAAGCCCATCCTGCTGATGGCGCACCAGGACGTCGTGCCGGTCGAGCCGGGCACGGAGGACCGCTGGACGGAGCCGCCGTTCGCGGGCCGGATTTCGGGCGGCTTCGTGTGGGGCCGCGGCGCGATGGACGACAAGGGCAACCTTTTAGCGCTGCTCGAGGCCGTGGAGCGGCTGGTCGGCGCGGGCATCGCGCCACGGCGCACGATCTACCTGGCGTTCGGGCACGACGAGGAGGTAGGGGGCAGACGGGGCGCGGCACGCACGGCCGCGTTGCTCGGGGAGCGCCACGTGCAGCTCGAGTACGTCCTCGACGAAGGCGGCGCGATCACGACCGGGCTGATCACCGGCGTGACGGCGCCCGTGGCGGTCGTGGGGATCGCCGAAAAGGGGTATGTGAGTCTCGAGTTGACGGCGCACGTCGCGGGCGGGCATTCGTCCATGCCGCCGGCGCACACTGCCGTCGGCATCCTGAGCGCCGCGGTGGCGCGCCTCGAGGCCCACAAGATGCCGCGGGCGATTCGCGGGGCCACTGGCGCGATGTTCGACTACATCGGGCCCGAGATGCTGTACCCGCGTCGCCTCGCGCTTGCCAATCAGTGGCTGTTCGGGCCGGTCATCAGGGGCAGCTTCGGCGCCACGCCGAGCGGCGACGCGATGCTGCGCACCACGACCGCGCCGACGATCTTCCAGGCCGGCATCAAGGACAACGTGTTGCCCTCTACGGCCCGAGCTGTGGTGAATTTCCGCATCCTGCCCGGCGACTCGGTCGCGGCCGTGCTCGAACACGTCCGGCACGTGGTCGCCGACAGCCAGGTGACCGTCACGATCCTCGGCGGCGTAGCCGCCGAGCCATCACCGGTATCGCCCACCTCGTCGGAGAACTTTGCCATCGTGCAGCGCACCATTCGCCAGGTCGCGCCGGGCACCGTGGTCACGCCGTGGCTCGTCGTGGGTGGGACCGACGCCAAGTACTTCACGCGGTTGACGCCCAACGTCTACCGGGCAGGGGTTGGGGTGATCGGTCCGGACGACTTGAAGCGCGTGCATGGCACAGACGAGCGCGTCGGCGTGAAGGACTACGCGCGGACTATCGCCTTCTACGTGCAGCTGATTCGCAACTCGGCCTTCTAAGCAGGGCTCGTCGGCGGGTAGGGCCGCGGAGTCGCGACCCTCGCCCCTGCCCCCCGAGAACGTGGAGGAGCTCAGGACGCGGGACGGAAGAACTGATACTCGGGATCGGATGGCGTCAGTGCCGGAGCGCGCCCGACGTTCGCCCGGTGCACTTGCACCTCCACCCCCTGCGGCGACATCGCAATAGAGCCGATCATGTTGGCGTTCAACAGCGAGACCAGCCCGGCCTCGACACCCTCCCCATCACTCCACGCGTACGTACCGGACGACGTGTCCGCCACCGCTTGCGAGCTGCCATTGGCGTGGTCGTAGCGCCGCGTGATGACCATGCTGTAGGCGGCGTGGTGCAGCTCCGTGCACTTCGGAATGCGGTACTGGGTGCCGTCGGGCAGGGTGACCACCCCGCTGGTGTCCACGCGGGCGCCGTTAGGAATCTCGTGGACGCAGGACGCAGGCATCCAGCCGGCGGGCGTGGCAGCGAACGGCTCGGGTGAAGCCTCGTCGAGGGTCAGACTCCCTCCCACGAACGTGACTCGCGTGCCGGCGGAGTCGACTTGGGCACAACACGGCAGAACCGCTCCATTCACCGCCACCAGGTCGTACCGGCCGGCGATGCTCGGCGGATCCTTGGGATCGACCAGCTCGCACGCGCCGACGCTCAGCAGCGCGATCCCGATCGTCATCACCCGAAGCGCCATCGCGTCACCGGTCTGCAACGGTTCCCCACTGCCGCGGCTCGATGTAATCCACGAGGTCGTTGTCGCGGATCGCGGTGGGTGCGCCGGACGGCATGCGAACGTGGGCGGCGCCGATGAACCCCCAGTAGTCGAGGACCGCGACACAGTGCGCGGCCAGGAGATCGAACCCCTGCTCGATCGCGCTGGCCGGCACCGCCGCTCGCCGTCCCGAGTCGAGGGCGCGCGCGGAGTCGGAGGCCTTGAACGCGACCGTCGCGTGCCCGTCTTGTTGAGCGATGGCCTCCTCCAGAGCAGTCGCGCTCGTGTCCCACGGCCGCGGCTCGGGCGGAAGGTCCATCGCCACTCCGGGCACGTCTTGCACCTGGGCGACAAACCGGGGCGGACAAGCCTGGGTCGCCGCCTGCGGATCCACGCAGGCCGCGACCACCGCGAAGATGACGATGCCGGCGGTCCTGAATCGCATGATGAACGGAGCCTCGGAGGATGGTACCCGTTAGAACTATACCACCCGCGGGCGCCGCAGCGTCACATCGACAAGGCACACCGAGTGCTCGCACCTGGACCAACATGTTGCGGGGACGCGACGGCCCCGTGCCGGAATGCCTCCGTGGCGCCCAGGGCGGACGGCGAGCCGCCCGGGTTGAGTAGGCACAGGTCACGCCGTAGGTTCTGCGCCTCATGACCCGCCCTTCCCCGACACGCGTTCCGCCCCTGACCCGCATCACCGACGTCCACATCCACATCCAGCCGTGGCGCGAGCTCAAGCCGCAGGTGCTCGAGGTGCTGTGGCGCGGCAAGGAAGCCGAGCGGGACCGGCTGATTCAGCTGATGGAGGACCCGCGCGCCCTGCTCGAGGTCATGGATGGCGCCGGGGTGTGGCGCGCGGGCCTCGTGAACTATCCCTCGCCCGACGTCATGGGCTTCACCAACGCTACCAACACCTTCGCCGCGACGTACGCGCGCGCGAACCCGGAGCGCCTGCTCCCGTACGGAGGCGTGCACCCGCGGTTCACCCGGGACGCGCGCGGGGACGTGGACCGGCTCATCGATCTCGGGATCCGGCTCCTCAAGATCCATCCGCCGCACCAGGGGTTTCCGGCCAACGCATACACCGCCGGGTTGGACGCACTGGGTGCGATCTACCGGCGCTGCGAGGAGCGCGGCCTGCCGGTGATGGCGCACACCGGCACGAGCATCTTCCCCGGCGCCCGCTCCAAGTTCGGGAACCCGATGGAGCTCGACGACGTGGCGATCGACTTTCCGGATCTTCCGCTCGTGATGGCGCATGGCGGCCGGCCGCTGTACATGGAGGAAGCGTTTTTCATCCTGCGACGACACCGGCAGATCCGACTCGACGTCTCCGGGATTCCGCCTGCCCGACTGTTGGAGTACTTTCCGCGCCTGCCCGAGGTGGCCGACCGCGTTCTGTGGGGAACGGACTGGCCGAGCCCGGGCGTCAAGGACATGCGGCAGAACATCGACCAGTTCGTCGCCCTGCCGCTCAGCGACGCGCACCGAAAGGCGATTCTCGAGACCAATGCGCTGGCTCTGTTTCCTGCTGCTCGCTAGCCCGGCGGCTGCTCAGGCGCCGGCCGCTGCCCCAGCTGGCCGCGCTGCCCCCGTTCCTAAGGCGCTCCGATTCGATCTGGCGGCCCTTGCCGCCACGCGCGACTCGTTCGTTTTCCTCTTCAAAGGTGCCGAGCGAGGGTATGCGGTGTGGCAGTACGAGATCCGCCAGCTCGAAACGACCCAGGAGATCCTCTACACGGCGCACTCGGAGTTTCGACCGGTGGAGGAGGAGCGGCTGCGGGTCGTGCTGAACCGGCTCACGGGCGAGCCGATCGCGACGTTCCACCATATCGATCTGTTTTCGCCGGCGAGCGATACCGTGATGGTCGAGCACGACCTCGAGGTGAAGCGCGGAGAGATCGGCGGGCGGCGCCGCGTGGGCACGCGGAGCGGGGCGGTCCAGCTCACGCCCGTCAGCCGGCCCCTGCCCCCTGGAACGGTGCTGTCCGACTACAGCCTCTTCGCCGCCGCAGTCACGAACGCCCTTCCCGGCGACTCGCTCGCGGCCCGGGCGTACAGCGAGTTCGGCGACTCGCTCGCGACGCTCAGCTTTGTGGCCGAGGCACCGATCACGATCGAGGTGCCCGCAGGCCGGTTCGAGGTCCTGCCCCTCAAGAGCCGCGGCTTCCGCGTGTTCACCACGCGCAGCGGCGTGCGCCGCGTCGTGAAGGGGGAGACGCTGGACGGCGTCTTCTCGTTCCAGCTGGCCGCGACGGGGCCCGTCGTACCGTCGCCCGAGTGAGCATGCATTGCGTTGCGCTCGTCGCCGCGCTGCTCGCCGTGCAAGGCGGCCGGATCGGCTACGAGTCCTTCGCCCTGCCCAACGGGCTGCGCGTGCTGTACTCGGAGGACCACTCGACGCCGGTCGTTACGGTGGACCTGTGGTACTACACCGGCGCTCGCAACGAGCGGCCGGGCCGCTCGGGGTTCGCCCATCTATTCGAGCATATGATGTTCCAGGGATCGGCGCACGTGAAGAAGAGCGAGCACTTCCAGCTGGTGCAGCGCGCCGGCGGCACCCTCAACGGCTCCACGCACGACGACTATACGAACTACTATGAAACCATCCCGTCCAACCGCTTGAACCTCGCCCTCTGGCTCGAGGCGGACCGGATGCGCTCGCTCGCCGTCACCCAGGAGAACCTGGAGAACCAGCGCGCCACGGTGAAAGAAGAAAAGCGGCTGCGCGTCGACAACCAGCCGTACGCCCCGACGTTCCGGAACGCGATCCTCTGGCCGTTCGACAGCACGACGTGCTTCGCGTACGCGCACCCGAGCATCGGCTCGATGGACGACCTCGACGCCGCGAAGCTCGAGGACGTCAAGGCGTACTTCAGCACGTATTACGCGCCCAACAACGCCACGCTGGTCGTGGTGGGCGACTTCCGCCCGGTCGAGCTGCGCCGGCTCGTGAACCAGTACTTCGCCGACATTCCCAGCCAGCCGCCGCCGCCCGCCGTGAGTTGCCAGTACAAGCTGGCCCCGGGCCCGGCGCGCCGCGACGTCGAAGACGAGCACGCCAACCTGGCGGCGGCCTTCCGCATCTACCGGCTGCCGCCGCACACCGATCCCGACATTCCCGCCATCGAGCTGCTGAACGTGATCCTGGGCCAGGGCGAGAGCTCACGCCTGAACGTCGGCGTGGTCCGGCGAGACAAAGCCGCGCTGCAGGCCGGCATGTTCGCGTTGACCGAGCGACGCGGCCCCGGTGTACTCGTCGCCTTCGGCATCGCGAATCAGGGGGTCGCCGTCCAGGCGCTGGACAGCCTGATCGGGGCCCAGCTGGACAGCGTACGCCGCGCCGGCGTCACGCCAGACGAGCTGACCCGGGCACGGAACGCCTTTCGGGCCGACTTCATTCACGAGCGGGAAACGAGCTTCGGGCGGGCGGAGGCGCTGCAGCACTATAGCCTGTTTCACGGGTCGGTGGCGGAAGTCAACAGCGACCTCGACCGCTACCTCGCCGTGTCCGCCGCCGACATCCAGCGCGCGGCTATGAAGTACCTGGACCCCGCGAATTCGGTGGTCGTGGTCGTACGGCCGAAGGCAGCCGCGGCGGATTCTGGGGCGGCGAAGTGAGTGAGCCCCGCCCGCTCCGTTCCCACCCTGAAGGGTGGGCTCGGCGAGGCGCAACGCTGAAGCGTGGTGTGCTTCAGCACAGTGCCGTGCCGAGCCCACGCTTCAGCGTGGGGATCACAGCGCTCGGCCTCGCGATGCTGTTGTCCGCCTATCCGCCTATCCGCCTGTCCGCCCAAGCCTTTCCCAGGACGCCCCCCCGCCCCACCCCGCTCTCGCCGGTGCGCTTCCCCCCGTTCAAGGAGGCGACGCTCGCGAGCGGGCTGCAGCTCGTCGTGGTCGAGCACCATGAGCTGCCTGTGGTCTCCGTGAGCCTGAGCTTCCGCGCTGGCGGGATCTACGACCCGCCCGGAAAAGAAGGGCTGGCGGAGCTCGTCGCGGAGCTCCTCACCAAGGGCACGACGAGTCGCTCCGCCGAGCAGATGGCTGCCACGATCGAAGGCGTGGGCGGCAGCCTTGCGGCGTCCGCCAGCGAGGACTTCCTCACGATCTCGGCCGACGCTCTGAGCGATCAGGTCGAACTGGTGTTCGACCTGCTGGGGGACGTGTTGCGACACGCCACGTTTCCGGAGAGCGAGCTGGCGCTGGCGCGCACACGCGCGCTCTCGACCCTGGCCCTCGAGCTGTCCCAGCCCGCATCGATCGCCGGCCGGATCTTCGCCAAGGAGATCTACGGCCCGAATCCGTATGGGCGCGGCGCCACGCGCGAGAGCTACAACGCGGTCACGCGAGACGACGTGGCCCAGTTCGCGGCGGAGCGGGTGCGTCCGGCCGGCGCGCTGCTCGTGGTGGCGGGGGACGTCACCGAGCTGCGGGTGCGCGGGCTCGTCGAGCAGGCGTTCGCGGACTGGCGCGGCGGTCCTTCGGCCCCGCGGGCGCTGCCGCCGCCCCCTGCGACGGCGGCGACCGACATCCTGCTCGTGCACCGGTCCGGATCGACGCAGGCGAACATCGTGCTGGGCAATACGACCATCCTGCCAACGGATCCTGGGTACTACCCGGGGCGGATCGCAACCCAAGTGCTCGGCGGCGGCGCCGACTCGCGGCTGTTTCTCATCCTGCGCGAGCAGAAGGGCTGGACATACGGCGCGTACGCCAATCTGCGGCGCTACCGAGGGCTGGGGTATTGGCAGGCGACCGCCGAGGTGCGCACCGAGGTGGCTGACAGCGCGCTGAGCGAGCTGCTGCGTCAACTGGACCGCATCCGGACCCAAGCTATCTCCGACTCCGAGCTCGCGGCGGCGAAGGGATTCCTCGTCGGCTCGTTCCCACTCACGATCGAGACGCCGAGCCAGATCGCCGGGCAGGTGGCGAACGCCAAGCTGCTGGGCCTGGGCGACGACTACCTGCGGTTGTATCGGGAGCGGTTGGCGGCGGTCACTCCCCTCGCGGCGCGAGCAGCGGCGGCCCGGCTATACCGGCGCGGGGCGCTGACGATCGTAGTAGTGGGCGACGCAGCGCAGCTGTATGACCGGCTCAAGGTGATTGCGCCTGTGCGGTTGGTGGACGTCGACGGAAAGCCGCTCACCACGGCCGAGCTCACCCCGAAAGCGGCGCCGGTGGCGCTCGACCCGGCGCAGTTCGGTCCGCACACAGATAGTTCGCGCGTCCTGTTCCAGGGGAACCCGGTCGGCACGAGCGTGGCGACGGTGCGGCGCACCGCCGACTCGCTCGTCTACACCGAGCAGAGCAATCTCGGTGGCGGCGCCTTTCAACAACAGGTCACGCTGGTGCTCGACCCCGCGGATGGCTCGAGCCGCCGGCTCGACCGCGTGACGATTCAGCAGGGACAGCGCAGCGAGACGCACCTGACCTACACCGGCGGCCGGGTGAAGGGGCGGAGCGCGACGTCTCAGCCGGACGGAAGCACCAAGCCGTTCGACATCGACACGGTGCTGCCGCCGGGCACGATCGACGAAGACGCCGTTGCCTTCTCGGTGCCGGCGTTCCCGCTCGAGTCGGGGAAGAGCTTTGCCGTGAACTTCTTTTCGCCGAGCGAAGGCACCGTGAAGCTGCTCACGTTCAAGGTCGGAGCGCAGGAGAGCGTGGTCGTGCCGGCCGGTACGTTCCAGGCGTACCACATCGCCGTTACCGGGTCGCGCGTGCCGTTCGTGATGTACGTAAGCGGCACCGCGCCCCGCCGCGTCGTGAAGACGGAGTATGTCGGCCAGCCGCTCGTCGTGGAGCTCGTGAAGTAACCCCCATGCGGAGGGACGTGATGCGTAACCCCGTGTATCTGCTGGTCGTGCTGGCGATCGGTTGCGCCTCGGCGGGCGCACGCCGCACCGGAACAGCGAGTCCGGCCGCCCCCGCCACGCCCGCGCAGGCCCCGGCGTCGCAGGCGGCCGCGGAGAGCGCCAGCGTCGACCGAGCGCAGTACCCGTCGACTTATCGTCGTCACCCCAATCCACCGGTGCTGATCCGGAACGCGACCGTCATGACGGCCACGGGTCAGGAGATCCGCAACGGGTCCATCGTGCTCCAGGATGGGCGGATCGTCGCGGTGGGGGAGAAGGTGGACGCCCCGGCCGGCGCGGTGGTGGTGGACGGGACCGGGAGGTACGTCACGCCGGGATTGATCGACGACCATTCGCACCTCGGCGTGTACGCCGCGCCCGGCACCGATGCCGAATCGGACGGTAACGAGGCGACGAACCCCGTCACGTCGGAGGTCTGGGCCGAGCACTCGTTCTGGCCCCAAGACCCGCAGATCCCGCTGGCCATCGCGGGCGGCATCACGACGATCCAGGCGCTGCCCGGCTCGGCGAACCTGATCGGCGGCCGCAGCGCGATCCTCAAGCTCGTGCCGGCGCGGACGGTGCAGGAGATGAAATTCCCCGGGGCGCGGTACGGCCTGAAGATGGCGTGCGGGGAGAATCCGAAGCGCGTGTACGGGCGGCGCGGCGGCCCCTCGACCCGGATGGGCAACATGGCGGGCTACCGCACTGCCTTCATTCAGGCCGAGGCGTATCGCCGCAAGTGGGACAGCTGGAACAAGGACAAGAAGGGCGATCCCCCGGAGCGCAACCTGCGGCTCGAGACGCTCGCCGAGGTGCTACGCGGCAACATGTACGTGCAGAACCACTGCTACCGCGCCGACGAAATGGCCCAGATGGTCGATCTAGCGCACGAGTTCGGCTTCAGGATCCGGTCATTCCACCACGCCGTGGAGTCCTACAAGATCGCCGACTTGCTGGCGAAGGAAGGGACGTCGGTGTCGGTGTGGGCGGACTGGTGGGGGTTCAAGGAAGAGGCGATGGACGGGATCCAGCAGAACGCGGCCCTCAACCAGCAGGCCGGCGGGCGTCCGGTGATTCACTCCGACAGCCCGAGCGGCATCCAGCGGCTGAACCAGGAGGCTGCGAAGGCAATGTACGCGGGCCAGCGGGCCGGCATACCGATCACGCGTGACCAGGCGCTCCGCTGGATCACGGCCAATCCCGCCTGGACCCTGGGGATCGACTCGGTCGTCGGCACGCTCGCGCCGGGGAAGATGGCCGACGTGGTCGTCTGGTCGGGGGACCCGTTCTCCGTGTACGCGAGGGCCGTACAGGTCTACAACGACGGCTGGCTGGTGTACGACCGGAGCGATCCGGCACACCAGCCCCGCACCGATTTCGAGCTGGGCCAGGTGCCAGCGTCGGGAGCGGGGAGCGACCGATGATCGCGTTCCTGCTCGCCCAGACCATCGCCATCACGGGCGGGACCGTGTATCCCGTCTCCGGTCCCAAGATTGGCAACGCGACCGTGCTGATTCGCGACGGCAAGATCGCGGCGGTCGGAACCAACGTGACCGTCCCGACGGACGCCACCCGGATCGATGCGGCGGGCAAATGGGTCACACCGGGGCTGATCGACGGTGGCGGCCAGATGGGGCTCGTGGAGATCGGAGCGGTCGCCGGCACGCGTGACGGCAACCTCGCCACCGACAGCGTGGCGGCGTCGTTCAACGTCGCCGAGGGGCTCAATCCGGCGTCGGTGCTCATCCCCGTCACCCGTAGCGAAGGGATCACGACGGCACTCGCCGCGCCGGGAGGGCATCTGATCAGCGGCCAGGCCGTGCTGATCGACCTCGACGGCGCCACCATCGAGCAGATGCTCGTCAAGTCGCCGGTGGGTCTCGTCGTCAATCTCTCCGAGGCCGCCAAGGACGAAGCCGGCGGGTCGCGAGCCGGCGTCTCGGCGCGGCTGCGCCGGCTGTTCCGCGACGCCCTCGAATACGAGCGCCGGAAGGTGGACTTCAACCGCGCCCAGATGCAGCCGCTCGCGGCGGCGGCCCCTGACCTCGAGGCGTTGCTGCCGGTGCTGCACGGGCGGCTTCCGCTGATCGCGGATGCCGAGCGCCGCAGCGATATCGAGACGGCGCTGCGCCTGGCGAAGGAATTCCAGCTGAAGCTGATCCTGGCGGGCGCAGCGGAAGGATGGGAGATCGCTGGGGAGATCGCGGCCGTGGGTGTGCCGGTCCTGGTGCAGCCGCTCGACAACATCCCGTCATATGACTCGCTGGGCGTCCGCTACGAGAACGCCGCGCTGCTCGCGAAGGCCGGCGTCAAGGTGGTGCTGCTGGAGACCGACACCCACAACTCCCGTAACCTGCGCCAGCAGGCTGGCAACGCGGTCGCGTACGGCATGTCGTGGGACCAGGCGCTGCGGGCGGTGACCCTCTCCCCCTCTGAGGTGTTCGGGGTTGCCGATCGGTACGGGTCGCTCGAGCCGGGCAAGGTGGCGAACGTGGTCGTGTGGTCGGGCGATCCGTTCGAGTTTACGACGGGGGTCGACCACGTGATCATCCGCGGCAGGGAAGTCCCGTTACGGAGTCGTCAGACGGAACTATTCCAGCGTTACAAGACTCTCCCTCCGAAGTACTAGAAGCTTGCGGTGCGCTATTTCGCCGTCGGCACGGGATACACGCTGACTTTGTAGCGTCGCTTGTTCTTGTGTTCGAACTTCACCTGCCCGTCGATGACCGTAAACAGCGTATCGTCCGACGCCCGGCGCACGTTCAACCCGGGATGGAACTTCGTGCCGCGCTGCTTGACGATGATACTCCCCGCCGTGACGAACTCCCCGGCGAAGCGCTTCACGCCAAGATACTTGGGCCCCGAGTCGCGGCCATTGCGGGAGGAGCCGACGCCTTTCTTGTGAGCCATGCGTGACCTCAGTCCTTGAGCTTGACGTCGGCGATCTTGACCTCGGTGAACGGCTGGCGGTGCCCGGCGTGGCGCCGGTACCCGGTGCGGCGCGCAAACCGGTAGATCTTGATCTTCTCGCCCTTGCCGTGGCGCACCACCTCGGCCGTCACTTTCGCACCCTTCAGGAGCGGCTTGCCGGCCTGCACGTTCTTGCCGTCGCTCGCCAGCAGTACCCGGTCGAACGTCACCTTGCTCCCGGGCTCGCCTTCGAGCAGCGGGACCTTGATGGTGACGCCGGGCTCCGCCTTGAATTGCCGGCTGCCGATCGCGAAAATGGCGTAGGTCATGGGGCGGGAAGTCTAGTCGGCGCTTGAGGTTCGGTCAAGTAGACGTCTGACGTGTGACGTCTGAAGTCTGACGCCTGATGTCTCTAGGCCACCGCATACTGTTCGGTCACGTCTCTCCCCGCCGGCTTCGCCATCATCCGGAATTCGTCGAGCCGCATCATCGGGTCGTCGCGCACTTCCAGCTCGAGCCCGGTTTGCTTCTCCAGTTGCCGCAGGAAGTTAGGCTCCTGCTCCACGAGATACAGCGCGACTTCGGGGTGCAGCCGTACCGCGAGCTGGCGCTCCTTGTGCTCCGCGCCGGCGCGCTTGAGCGAGCGCTCCATCCGGCGCACCACCACCTCGGGCCGAAACACCCGGCCGGTGCCATTGCACGTCGGGCACTCGGCGGTCATCGAGTGCCACAGCGACGGGCGCACGCGCTGGCGCGTCATTTCGATGAGCCCGAGCTCGGAGACGGCAAAGGCCTTGGTACGCGCGCGGTCGCGGCCCAAGTGCGCTCGCAGCTCCTGCAGCACCTTGTCGCGGTTGCCGCGGGACTCCATGTCGATGAAATCCACTACGATGATCCCGCCGATGTCCCGGAGCCGGAGCTGGCGCGCCACTTCCCGGGCCGCCTCGATGTTCGTCTTCAGGATGGTGCTCTCCGGGTCCTTCTTCCCGGTGTAGCGGCCCGTGTTCACATCGATCGAGGTCAACGCCTCGGTCGGCTGGATGATGAGGTAACCGCCGGTCGGCAACTCGACGCGCGGGAGGAACAGCTTGCGGACCTCCGCCTCGATGTCGTACTCGTCGAACAGCGGAGCCTCCGCATTGTACAGCTTCACCCGTTCGATCAGGTCGGGGTCGATCTGCTTCAGGTACTGCACGATCTCGTTGTGGAGCATCTTCGAGTCGACCAGCAGCGAGTCGACTTTGTCGCTGAACAGGTCGCGGATGATGCCCCGGGTGAGGCTGGTTTCGCGCTGCAGCAGCGCAGGCGCGCGCACCGAGCTGGATTTGCGCTTGATCTTCTTCCACAGCCCGTAGAGGTGATCGATCTCGCGCTTGCAACTTTGCTCCGTCAGGTCTTCGGCGACCGTCCGGATAATCCACCCGCCCGAGTCTTTGGGGACGAGCTTGCCGACCATCTCGCGCAGCTTGGCGCGCTGGTCGCGGTTCTCGATCTTGCGGGAGACGCCGACGCGGGAGGCGAACGGCATGTAGACGAGGAACCGACCGGCGAGCGACACCTGCGCGGTAACGCGCGGTCCCTTGGTGCCGATGGGTTCCTTGATGACCTGGACGAGCTTGGCCTGCCCCTTCTTCAGCTCGTCGGCGACGTTCGGCAAGCGGCGCCGCGACCGGCCGCCGCCCCCTCCGCCCGCACTCCCACCCCCGTTGCCGTTCTCGTCATCCGGGTCGTGCGGCTCGTCTTCGTCTTCGGATTCGATCAGGTCGGAGGCGTGGAGGAACGCGCTCTTTTCCGTCCCGATGTTGACGAACGCGGCTTGAATCCCCGGCAGCACCGCGTCCACCGTGCCGAGGTAGATGTCGCCCACCATGCGGCGGGTGTCGGGACGATCCACCAGGAGTTCAACAAGGCGGTCGTCCTCCAGGATGGCCACGCGGGTCTCCCGCGGGCTCCCGCTGATGAGTATTTCCCGTTTCAAAGCATGTGCCCTCGATCCCGCTCGGCCAGCAGCCGGTCGGGATCCTATTGTTGTCCCAACAGAAACGCATGTCGCGTAGATTGACGGAGGGGACGCTGGACCGATTGGACGGACTGCGGGGCCGCGGCACACTCACGGTGCCCAAGGCAGCGAGCAGTCCTGAAACCCAATGCATACTCTAAATGTAAGTGGGCTTGCGACTTACGTCAACTGGCCCGAGATTACACCTCTATGATGCGCCCACACAACGGTTTTCTCAGCCCGGGGGTTCTCCTGACAGGCATGCTGCTCGGCGGGGGCGCCCCAGTGGCGTCCAGCCAAACGATCGCATACCCGCCGGCGCGCCAGAGCGACGTGGTCGACGATTACCACGGGACGCGAGTGCCGGACCCGTACCGCTGGCTCGAAGATTCGGATTCGCCTGAAACACGTGCGTGGATCGACGCCGAGAACCAGATCACCGAATCGTATCTGTCGCAGATCCCCGAGCGCGCGACGATCCGGCAGCGGCTCACGCAGCTTTGGAACTATCCCAAATACGGCGCGCCGTTCCACAAGGCGGGGCGGTTCTTCTTCTTCAAGAACGACGGCTTACAGAACCAATCGGTGCTGTACAAGCAGGCGTCGCTCGCGGCCGATGCCGAAGTGCTGCTCGACCCGAACCTCCTTTCCCAGGACGGGACCGTCGCGCTCTCCACGCTGGCGGTGTCGGAGGATGGGCGCCTGCTCGCCTACGGCACCTCGGCGAGCGGGTCGGACTGGGAAGAATTCCGCGTGCGTGACATCGCGACCGCGCGCGACCGGTCGGACCACCTGCGCTGGATCAAGTTCTCCGGCGCCTCGTGGACGCGCGACGGCCAGGGGTTCTTCTACAGCCGTTACCCCGTGGCGGCGGCCAAGGCGCTGACGAGCGTCAACCGCTTCCAGAAAGTCTACTATCACCGCCTCGGCACCGATCAGACGCAGGACGTGCTCGTGTACGAGCGTCCCGACCAGCCGGACTGGGGGTTCAACGCCGACGTGACCGATGACGGCCGCTACGCCGTCCTCCACGTCTGGCTCGGCACCGACCGGCGCAATCGGGTCTACTATCTCGATATGAAGAGCCCCACGCGCCCTCGGGTCACGGGCGAGGTGGTCCACCTGCTCGACGATTTCGACGCGAGCTACGGTTTCCTCGGCAACGACGGGCCGGTGTTCTACTTCCTCACCGACCTCGACGCCCCCAAGAAACGGGTGATCGCGATCGACACCCGGCAGCCGGAGCGCGCGCGCTGGCGCGAGATCATCCCCCAGGGCGAGGACGTGCTCGAGGGCGTCCGGATCATCCACGATGTGTTCGTGGCGCACTCCATGCACGATGCCCATTCGCGGCTGCGGCTGTTCGCGCTGGACGGGCGGCTCCTCAAGGACGTCGCGCTCCCGACCCTCGGTGCCGTGGCGTCGATCTCGGGCGAGCGCACGGACGACCAGATGTTCTACGCGTTCACGTCGTTCCTCTACCCCACGACGATCTTCCGTTACGACTTCACGGCGGGCACGTCGAGCGTCTTCAAGGCGCCGGCGATCGACTTCGATCCGTCGGGCTACGAGACGAGCCAACTGTTCTACGCCAGCAAGGACGGCACGCGGGTGCCGATGTTCGTCACCCACAAGAAGGGCATCACGCTCGACGGGTCGAACCCGACCTATCTCTACGGCTACGGCGGGTTCGACATCAGTCTCACGCCGAGCTTCTCGGTGAGCTTGCTGGCGTGGCTCGAGCTGGGTGGCGTCTACGCGGTGCCGAACCTGCGGGGCGGCGGTGAGTACGGCGAAGAGTGGCACCAGGCGGGGATGCACGAGAAGAAGCAGAATGTGTTCGACGACTTCATCGCGGCGGCCGAGTATCTCATCGCCCAGGGCTATTCGACGCCGGCGAAGCTCGCGATCGGGGGCGGCTCGAACGGGGGCCTGCTCGTGGGGGCGGCGATCACGCAGCGCCCGGAGCTGTTCGGCGCCGCGCTGCCAGCCGTGGGAGTGATGGACATGCTGCGGTTCCACAAGTTCACGATCGGCTGGGCCTGGGTGACGGAGTACGGCTCCGCGGACAGCGCGGCGCAGTTCCCCTATCTCTACAGGTACTCCCCGCTGCACAATCTCAGGGCCGGGACGCGGTATCCGGCGACGTTGATCACCACCGCCGACCACGACGATCGCGTCGTGCCCGGGCACTCGTTCAAGTTCGCCGCGACCATCCAGGCGGCGCAGGCGGGCCCCAAGCCGGTGCTGATCGAGATCGAGACCAAAGCGGGGCACGGCGCCGGCAAGCCGACCAGCAAGATTATCGAGGAGCAGGCGGATCGGTGGGCGTTTCTGGTGAAGAACCTGGCGGTGGAAGGCGGTGGAGGGCGGTGAATTGACGCTCGGTTGATGGTCCCGGGGAATAGTGTCAACAATGGCACCGTACGAGCGTTTCGCTGCTTGGAGGGAGTGTCACGCCCTAGCCTTGGAGGTGTACCGGGCGACACGCAGCTTTCCAAGGGAGGAGCTTTACGGGTTGACTTCGCAGGCTCGCCGGGCGGCGTTCTCAGCCGCCGCAAATATCGTCGAGGGCTCCGCCAGGCGAGGTTTTGCTGAGTTTCGTCGGTTCCTAGATATCTCCCTCGGTTCGCTCACCGAGCTCGGTTATACTCTGCGAATCTCAAGAGAGCTCGGGCTTCTCGCGGAGGACGGCTGGGGACCACTGAATGACCTGCAGAACCGGGCTCGCTTCCTGACGTGGAAGCTGTATGAATCAGTCTCGAAGGCAAAGCGATCGCGCACCTAATCAGGTTTCGGAGGCGTTCTGGGTCATTTTTGGTTTCGGCCACCGCGACCCTGAAAAGCGTCAGCCCGAGCAGTGCACCGCACGGGCAAGCCCGTCGCCGACCAAACGCCGGAATTGGTCTGGTTCATCGAGCCAGGCGTTGTGGCCGGCGTTTCGGATGACCTCGAGCCGCACTTTCGGGACTCTGGCGATCCAGCGACTGTGGTGCATGACTCCCATGTCGACGATGTCGTGCGTGCCGGCGACCACTGTAACTGAGCAGGGGTGCGTTGTGAGGTCGGCCACAAAATCGTAGGGTTGCGGCAATGTACGAGCCGCAGCGTCTCCCGCCCGCTGGTTGTAGAACACCTGGCCGCCCTTCATCAGGCGCCAACGCTCAACATGGTAGATGTTGGCTCCGGCGAACCGCACCCGCCACGCGTGCGTACGCTGCGGAGCCGAGAGCTGCTCGGTCGGGGGGTCGAGCCCCTCGCGAGAGAGAGTCGCGGCGATCTCCCGACGGTTCAGGAACGCGCTCTTCAACGAGTCCGCCTTCGCCGCAACGACGCTGTCGTCGACGTCGGCGGGGGGAACGGTGCCGAGCAAAACCAGGCCCCCAGTGTAGTTCGGGTGTGCTTTGAGGTAACTCATAGCAAGCACGGTTCCCATGGAGTGGCACATCAGGGTTAGGCGCTCGAGGCCGAGCTCCGCGCGGAGGCGCTCGAGATCCTCGACGTGTTTGGCGATTGAGATGGTGCTGTCGGGACAAGGTGAGCGGAGGGAGCCGCGCTGGTCATAGAACACGAAGCGATGGCGCTCCGCGAGCCCGCGGACAGCGTCGAGCATGTAGCTGTGCTCGGCTCCGAAGCCGCCGTGCAGCACGACCACGGTGTCCGGCCCGCGCCCGAGCTCGTAGACGTAGAGCCGGCACCCGTCCGCGACCGGCAGATACCATTCGTCTGGGGCGCCCAAGTCGGCACTCCGGCCGCCGACGGAGCCGCGAGATCCTTGGGCGTGCGCCGTCCCCACCGCGAACGCCACGAGCAGGTACACTAGAAGGCGGTTCACTGAGTCCCACCTCGGGTTGGTAGTCACCTCCACCGCCTTCCACCGCCCTTCCCCGCCTTCCACCGACCTAGTCTATCAAATCCCCCAACAACTGCCGCGCGATGACGATGCGCTGGATCTCGCTCGTGCCTTCGCCGATCTCGCAGATCTTCGCGTCTCGCATCATCCGCTCCACGGGGTAGTCCGTGGTGTAGCCGTAGCCGCCGTGCAGTTGGACGGCCTTGGTGGTGGCGCGCATGGCGAGCTCCGAGGCGTACAGCTTCGCCATCGCTGATCGCTGCCTCCTTCTTAAACGGTTGTCCTGTCTGCTTGAGCCACGCGGCGTGGTAGACGAGGTGGGTGGCCGCCTCGATTTCGGTTGCCATATCGGCCAGCGCGAAGTGCACCCCCTGGAAACTCGCGATCGGCTTGCCGAACTGCTGGCGCGTCGCCGTGTACCGGAGGGACTCCTCGAGCGCACCCTCGGCGATCCCCAGCGCCAGGGCGCCGAGCCCGATGCGTCCACCGTCGAGCGTGTGCAGGAACTGGCGGAACCCGTTGTTCACCGGCCCCAGCACGTTCTCCTTGGGCACGATCGCGTCCTGGAACACGAGCTCGCGCGTGTCCGAGGCACGCCAGCCCAGCTTGTCTTCCTTCTTGGCCGCGACGACGCCGGGACACTTGGGGAGCGCGGCGTCGTGTCCGATCCCGACGCGCGTCGTGTCCGTGAGGTCACACGTGTCCTTGGTGACGATGAACGCGGTGATGCCGTGCGTCTTCTTGGCGGCGGGATCGGTGCGCGCGGTGACGACGAATATCTCACCCACCCCCGCGTGCGTGATGAAGATCTTGGAGCCGTTCAGGACGTAATGGTCGCCGCGGTCGACCGCCGTGGTCTTCGTGCCTCCCGCGTCCGAGCCCGCGCCCGGCTCCGTCAGCCCGAAGCCACCCAGCACCTGACCGGTCGCCAGCAGCGGGACGTAGCTCCGCTTCTGCTCGCCCGTCCCGAAGTCGACGATGGGAGAGGTGCCCAGCGTCGTGTGCGCGCTGACGGTGATGGCGTGGCTCGCGTCGACCTTCGCGAGCTCGTGGATCACGATGATGTAAGAGAGGTAGTCCATCCCCGAGCCGCCGAGCTGCTCCGGCCAGGGGATGCCGAACAGGCCGAGCTCGGCCATCTGCTTGACGTTGTCCCAGGGGAAGCGGCTCTCGAGATCGTACTGCCGGGCGCTCGGCCGAATGACCTGATCCGCAAAGTCGCGCACCATCTCGCGGACCTGGTGGTGGTGTTCGGTGAAATAGAGGCTGTCGTGCATGCGGGGAATATAGCCGCAAGCCGCAAGCCGTAAGCCGCAACGTCGGGTCGTTATCGAGCTGCTTGCGACTTGCGGCTTGCGGCGGTCAACCTGTAGTTCCAAACCCCGCCGCAATGCAGTTGATGGACAAGAGCAGCGCCGCCAACGCGTCTTCGCGCCCTGCGCGGTAGCGCCGCAGCAGTGCGATCTGCTGACGGTTCACTTGGTTCAGGGTCGGCAGGCGCCGGGCGAGCCGTGCCCGGAACTGGGGGAACCGCTCCGCGAGAGTAGCGCAGCCCGTGACGCGCCGCACCACCGCGACCGTCCGGTGGAATTCGTCGGCCAGCGACGAGAAGAGCTCGTGGCACACCCAGGGATCGGGAACCAGCTCCGCGTACTGTCGCGCGAGGTCGAGATCGACGTAGGCGAGCGTCTTCTCGACCTCGTCCACGATCAGGCGGAAGATGCGAAAGTCGGCGAACATCCGTTGGAGGAGCGCTTCCCCGCGCGCGCCCCGCACCTCGAGGAAGGTTTCGAGCCCGGCCCCGACCCCGTACCAGCCGGGGACGAAATGCCGGTTCTGGGTCCAGGCGAACACCCACGGGATCGCTCGGAGCTCGGCCAGCGTCCGTGCGCCGAACCGCCGCGTGGGGCGCGACCCGATGTTGAGGAGCGCGATCTCCTCGAGGGGGCTGGCCGCCTGGAAATAGCTGACGAGGTGGGGATGACCGAGCAGGCGGCGATAGGCGGCGTGCGCAGCGCCGGAGAGGGCTTCCATCGCCTCGTCGAATTCCGCCGTCGGCACCAGCGCCGCCTCGCGCTCCGACCTGATCGAGTGCTCCAGCACGCTGGCGGCGAGCAGCTCCGCCTGGTAGGCCGCGGTGCCGCGATTGGCGTACTTGAACGAGACGACCTCCCCCTGCTCCGTGATGCGCAGACGCCCCTGGATCGAGCCTGCGGGCTGCGCGGCGATCGCGCGGCCCGTGGGCGCGCCGCCGCGGCTCACCGACCCGCCGCGGCCGTGGAAGAACGCGATCGCGACCCCGCACTCCCGCCCGAGTCGCGTGAGCTTGACCTGCGTCTTCGCGAGCTCCCAGTTCGACGTGAGGAAGCCGCCGTCCTTGTTCGAGTCGGAGTAGCCGATCATTACCTCGTACACGCCGCCCTGCGCGCGGATACTGCGCCGGATCACGGGCACCTCGAGCAGCTCGCGC
>WNGG01006215.1_pt1 | contig 25074 bp, 20 predicted proteins | sample 5400661 | NCBI WGS metagenome assembly WNGG01 (sample SAMN13153372, study PRJNA577476) | soil metagenome | isolation source: 100 cm soil or saprolite under Garry oak tree replicate 1 | place: USA:California | collected 2016-06-15
ATTCTCGCGACGCTGACGACGGCTCCTGCCGAGCGCTTCGGTGTCGCGGCGAAGACGGGACGCCTGGCGCCGGGGATGGACGCGGACGTCACGGTCGTCGAGGGCGAGCCCGAGCGCGACATCCGCGCGCTGGCCCGGGTGCGGTACTCGCTGAGGGGCGGCCGGCGGATCTACGAGCGCAAGCCGTGAGCGGGGCGGGCCGGCTCGCGGGCGTCTACCTCTCGGTCCACACGCCGCGCTACTGCACCTACGAAGCGGCGTTCGGCAATCGGCTCGCCCATCCGGACTTCCAGCCCGTCCGCGACGGTCTCGTCGAGCAGGGGAGCCACCTCGCCGCGCTCGCGCCGGACGTGATCGTCATCAACTCCTGCCACCTGATCACGACGTTTCCGACGGTCGTCGACGGCACGCCGCGACACCGCGGCGTGCTCACCGCGCAGGAGGCGCCCGAGCTGATCCATGGGGTGGCGTACGATTTTCCCGGCGACTTCGAGCTGGCGGCGGCGTTGATCGGGCGCGGCACGTCGCAGGGGCTCCAGTGCGCGCTCGCGAACGACGTGCACTACCCGCTCGACTACGGAACCGTCATGCCGCTGGTGTGTTATCTGGACAGGGCTCAGCGGATCCCCGTGGTGCCGGTCTCGGTGTGCCTCGTCGCGGGCCTCGACGAGTGCTTCGCGTGGGGCCGGCTCCTCGTCGAGACGGCGCGCGCGCTCGGGCGCCGCGCGGCGTTCGTCGCGAGCGGCAGCGTGTCGCACAGGCTGGTGCGCGGCCCCGAGCAGTGGCCGACGCCGGCGAATCAGGAGCGCGATCGCCGGTTCGCGACCCTCCTCGCCGAGGGGCGGTACGACGCGCTCTGGAAGTGGCTGCCCGAGTACGCGGAGGCGGCCGAGCCCGAGATGGGCGGGAGGCACCTCGCGATGATGCTCGGCGCGCTCCTCGCGGCCGGCGAGCGCTTCGCCGCGAACGTGCACGCGTACGGGCCGTCGTCGGGCAGCGGCAACTACGTGATCTCGCTGGCGGCGTCGTGACGGCGCGCGGGTGGACTGCCCCGACGCGCCTCTGCTAGAATCGCCGGACTGTTCGGGGCGGTTTCGATCCTCACTCGGAGTCTCACGAGGAGGTTGAACGTGCATACATCAAGGCGTGCCCTCGTGTTCGGGCTCGTCCTCGCGCTCGTCGCCGTGATCCCGGCGGCGGCGCAGCAGGAGACCGTGAAGATCGGCTTCATCACCTCGCTCTCCGGGCCCGCCGGGATCATCGGCGAGCACATGAAGAACTCCGTCGAGCTGGCGCTCGATCACCTCGGGCGCAAGGTCGGCGGGCTACCCGTCGAGGTCATTTACGGTGACGACCAGCGCAAGCCCGACGTCGGCAAGCAGCTCGCCGACGAGATGCTGAAGAAGCACAAGGTCCACTTCGTCAGCGGCATCATCTGGTCGAACGTGATGCTGGCCGTGGCGCCGACCGTCACGGAGGCCGGGACGTTCATGATCGGCACGAACGCGGGACCGCACGAGCTGGCCGGCAAGATGTGCAGCGAGCTCTTCTTCACGACGTCGTGGCAGAACGACCAGACGCCCGAGGCGATGGGCAAGTACATGCAGGACCAGGGGATCAACGACGTCTACGCGATGGCGCCGAACTACGCCGCCGGCAAGGACATGATCTCGGGGTTCAAGCGGTACTTCAAGGGCAGGATCGCGGACGAGGTCTACACGAAGCTCGGTCAGCAAGATTACCAGGCCGAGATCAGCCAGCTCCGCGCCAAGAGCCCGAAGGCCGTCTTCGTCTTCTACCCGGGCGACATGGGCATCCAGTTCCTCAAGCAGTACGCGCAGGCGGGGTTGCGCGGTCAGATCCCGCTCTACTCCGTCTACACGGTGGACGAGATCTCGCTGCCGGCGGTGAAGGAAGACGCGGTCGGCAACTACGAGACGCGCTACTGGTCCCCCGATCTCAAGAACGAGGCCAACGCGCGCTACGTCGCGGACTTCAAGAAGAAGTTCGGCAAGACGCCCGTCTTCTACGGCGCCCAGTCCTACGACGGCATCATGCTGATCGACTCGGCCGTGCGGGCGGTGAAGGGCAACCTCGCGGACAAGAAGGGCATGATCGCGGCGATGCGGAAGGCCGACTACAAGTCCACACGCGGCAAGTACACGTACAACGTGAACCACTTCCCGATCCAGAACTTCTACCTCCTGCGCTCCGTCGCCGTCGCCGGCGACGTCGAGATGCAGGTCCAGAAGACCGTCTTCGAGAATCACAAGGACGCCTACTACAAGGAATGCGGGATGAAGTGGTAGCGTCCTGAACGTTTTCTTCCTCGTTCTCGAGCAGACGCTCAACGGCCTCCAACTCGGCGTCACGCTGTTCCTGATGGCGGCGGGCCTCACGCTGGTCTTCGGCATCATGAACCTGGTCAACCTCGCCCACGGTTCCCTCTACATGGTCGGCGCGTATCTCGCCACGACGTTCTACGGATGGACCGGGAACTTTCCGCTCGCGGTGCTGCTCGCGCTCGCCGGGACGCTCGTCGTGGGCGTCGTCGTGGAGGTCCTGGCGCTCCGCACGCTCTACGAGCGCGATCATCTCGACCAGGTGCTGGCGACCTTCGGGCTCATCCTCTTCTTCAACGAGGCGATCGCGATCGTCTGGGGACGTGCCGCGCTCTACTCGAGCCTGCCCGCGTGGCTCTCCGGCTTCGTGCAGGTGCTGCCCGGGGTCCGATATCCGGTCTACCGCGGGCTCGTGATCCTGGTCGGCCTCGCCGTCGCCGGGCTCCTCTGGGTCGTCGTCACGCGCACGCGGCTGGGCATGCTGATCCGCGCCGGCGCCTCGAACCGGACGATGGTCGCGGCGCTCGGCGTCGACATCCGCCGGCTCTACACGATCGTCTTCGGATTCGGCGCGGCGCTCGCCGGGCTCGCGGGGCTCATGGCCGGGCCGATCTACGCGGTCCAGATCGGCATGGGCGAGCAGATCCTCATCCAGGTTTTCGTCGTGATCGTCATCGGGGGCATCGGCTCGATCCGCGGCGCGCTCGTGGGCGCCGTGATCGTGGGTATGGTGGACACGCTGGGCCGCGCGTTCCTGAAGCCGATGCTCGCGACGGTCGTCATGCCCGCGACCGCGGACACGGTCGGGCCCGCGCTCGCGTCCATGCTGATCTACGTGCTGATGGCCGCGGTCCTCGCGGTCCGCCCGCAGGGGCTCTTCCCCGCGCGCGGGCACTGAGCCCATGGCGTCCCGCGCCACCGAGCCCATGGCGCGCCGCGCGCGCGCGGTCGCGATCGTGGTGGGGCTGCTGGCGCTCGCCGCGGTCCCGCCGCTCGCCTGGGCCCTGAACCAGCCCTTCTACCTGGACCTCTTCCGTCGCATCATGATCTTCGCCATCGCCGCGCTCTCGCTCGACCTGATCCTCGGCTACGGCGGCATGGTCTCGTTCGGGCACGCGGCGTACCTCGGCGTCGGCGCCTACGCGGTCGGCGTCCTGGGCCACCACGGGATCCACAACGGCTACCTGCAGTGGGCCGTGGCCGTCGGCGCGTCCATGCTGCTCGCCCTCGGGATCGGCGCGGTGTCGATCCGCGCGAGCGGCGTGTACTTCATCATGATCACGCTCGCGTTCACGCAGATGCTCTACTACCTCGGCGTGAGCCTCGCCGAGTACGGCGGCGACGACGGCATGCGGCTCGCGTCGAGGAGCCAGTTCCCGGGGCTGCTCGACCTCCGGAACCCGACCGTCTTCTACTACGTCGTGCTCGCGATCCTCGTCGCGTGCCTTGTGCTGGGCCACCGGATCGTCAACGCGCGGTTCGGCATGGTGATCCGCGCGGCCCGCTCCAACGAGCCGCGCGCGCGGGCGATCGGCTTCTCGCCCTACCCGTATCGCCTCGGCGCGTTCGTCGTCTCGGGCGCGATGTGCGGTCTGGCGGGGGCGCTCCTCGTGAACCACACCCAGTACCTGACGCCCGAGTTCATGCACTGGACGCGCTCGGGCGAGATCATGTTCATGGTGATCCTGGGCGGCATACGCACGCTGGCGGGTCCGGTGGTCGGCGCGGCCGTGCTCCTCCTCCTCGAGGACGTGCTGTCGGCGTGGACCACGCACTGGCAGATCATCCTCGGGCCCTTCCTCCTCCTGGCCGTGCTCTTCGCCAAGCGCGGCCTCTTCGGGCTCCTGCCCGGCGGCGGGCACGATGGCTGAGTCGCTGCTCGAGATCCGCGGGCTCACGAAGCGCTTCGGAGCGCTCACCGCGACGGACCGGATCGACCTGGACGTGCGGGACGGGGAGACGCACGCGATCATCGGCCCGAACGGCGCGGGCAAGACGACGCTGATCGGGCAGCTCGCCGGCGACCTCCGCCCCGACGCGGGCACGATCCGCTTCTCGGGCCAGGACGTGACCAGGCTCGGCGCGCCGGCGCGCTCGCGGGCCGGCCTCGCGCGCTCGTTCCAGATCACGTCGATCTTCCGCGAGTTCAGCGCGCTCGACAACGTGGCGCTCGCGATCCAGGCGCATGCCGGCCACTCGTTCCGCTTCTGGCGGCCGGCGCGCCGGGATGTGGCGCTGCGCGATCCCGCGCGGGCGATCCTCGCCCGGGTCGGCCTCGGGGACCGCGCCGACGTGCTCGCCGCCAACCTCGCCCACGGCGAGCAGCGCCAGCTCGAGATCGCGATGGCGCTCGCCACGCGCCCACGCCTGCTCCTGCTCGACGAGCCGGTCGCCGGCATGGGCGCCGACGAGTCACAGCGCATGATCCGGCTGCTCGCGGACCTGAAAGCACGGCAGACGATCGTGCTCGTCGAGCACGACATGGACGCGGTCTTCACGCTCGCCGACCGCCTCTCGGTGCTCGTCTACGGGCGCATCATCGCCACCGGTCCGCCCGAGGCGATCCGCGCCAACGCCGAGGTGCGGCGCGCCTACCTCGGCGAGGACGCGCCGTGCTGACGGTCGAGGGCCTCGAGACCGCGTACGGCGTGAGCCAGGTGCTCTTCGGCGTGTCGTTCCGGGTGGGCGCGGGCGAGGTCGTCACGCTCCTCGGGCGCAACGGCATGGGCAAGACGACAACTGTGCGCTCGATCATGGGCATCGTGCCCCCGCGCGCGGGCGCCGTCCACTTCGACGGCCGGGCGATCCACGGCCTGCCGTCGTACCGCGTCGCCCAGATCGGTCTCGGGCTCGTTCCGGAGGGGCGACAAACCTTCCCCAACCTCACCGTGCGCGAGAACCTCGTCGCGACCGCGGCCGACCGCGCCCGCGCACCCGAGCCCTGGACCGTGGAGAAGGTCTTCGCGCTGTTCCCGCAGCTGGCCGAGCGGCGGCGACACTACGGCGACCAGCTCTCGGGCGGCGAGCAGCAGATGCTCGCCATCGGCCGCGCGCTCATGACGAACCCGCGCCTCCTGATCCTCGACGAGGCGACCGAGGGACTGGCGCCGCTCGTCCGCGCCGAGATCTATCGCTCGCTCGAGCGGCTCAAGGCCGGGGGACTCAGCATCCTCATCATCGACAAGGACGTCCGTGCGCTCACCCGGATCGCCGATACCCACTACGTGCTCGAGAAGGGGCGCGTCGTCTGGAGCGGCGCCTCCGCGGATCTCGCCGCGCGCGAGGACGTCCAGCACCGCTACCTCGGGGTCTGAGCGCCGTAGGAGGGTGTCCGGTGTACGATCGGAGCCCATGAGCTGGATCGACAGCGCGTTTCCACGGACCGCGACCCTCACGCCTCTCGTCGGCCGGGTGCTCGGGCTCAACCCCGGCATGATGACGGGCCCGGGGACGAACACGTATCTCGTCGGCCGGCGGGATCCGGTCCTCATCGACACGGGCGCCGGCATCGCGGACTACCTGCCGCTCTTCGAGTCCTACCTCGCCGAGCGCGGCTTCACCCAGCCGGCGCGCGTCATCCTCACGCACCGTCACCCGGACCACATGGGCGGCGTCGAGCAGCTGCGGAGCCGCTTCCGGGGCCTGCGCGTGTCGAAGATGGTCCACAAGGACGCGGCGCTGCCGGAGCCCATCGAGATGCTCCGCGACGGCGAGCGGGTCGAGGGCGACGGCGTCACGCTCCTGCCCGTCTATACGCCCGGCCACGCCTCCGACCACCTCTGCTACTACCTCGTCGAGGAGAAAGCGCTCTTCACCGGCGACGTCGTGCTCGGTGGCTCCACGACCGTGATCCCGGCGGGCGACGGCGATCTGCTCGACTACCTCGCCTCGCTCCGGCGGCTCCTCGACCTCGACGTCCGCCACATCTACCCGGCGCACGGCCCGGTCATCGAGAACGGGCCGGGACGCATCCAGGAGTTCATCGACCACCGGCTGATGCGCGAGCGCCAGATCCTCGACTGTCTCGGCGCGGGCGTCGAGACGATTCCGGCGCTGGTCGCGCGCATCTACGCTGAGGTGCCGAAGAACCTCCACAACGCCGCCGCGCAGTCTGTGGAGTCGCACCTCAAGAAGCTCGCGCGCGAGAACCGAGTGCGCGAGCACCGCGAGACGAGCGCGCCCTCCCGCTGGGAGCTCGTCCGCTAGCGGCGGTCAGCGGCGGCGCTGCAGCGCCGCGTCCACGAGCGCCGCGAAGAGGGCGCGCGCGGCCGGGTCGTGGCCGACGAGCTCCTCGGGGTGCCACTGCACGGCGACGACGAAGCGCTCGTCGCCGTCGAGCTCGACGCCCTCGATGACACCGTCCGGCGCCCACGCGACCTCGCGCAGGCCGCGGCCGACCCGGCCGACCGCCTGGTGGTGCATCGAGTTGACGGAGAGCTCGTGAGTGCCGACGATCGCGTGCAGGCGCGAGTTCGCGGCGACGCGCACCTCGTGGGTCGCCGTGTCCCGCGATTCCTTCTGGGTGTGGACGAGGTTCGTGTCCATGTCGTCGGCGATGTCCTGCACGAGGCTCCCGCCGAGCGCGACGTTCACCACCTGGAGCCCGCGGCAGATGCCGAAGAGGGGCAGGCGCTCATCGAGCGCCCGGCCGACGAGGCCGACCTCGAGCGCGTCGCGCGTCTCGGAGACGTGCTCGGTCTTCGGATGCCGGGTCTGGCCGTAGCGGGCCGGGTCGAGATCCCAGCCGCCCGTCAGCACGAGGCCGTCGATCCGCTCCCAGAGCGCCTCGATGGTGGACGGCTCGAGCCCCGGCGCCAGCGGTACTGGAATCCCGCCCGCCTGCTCGACGGCGCGCAGGTAGGCGGTGTTCACGTACGCGCGCTCGGGATACTCGCCGACGGTGAGGGAGAGGCCGACGCCGATCAGGGGCGCTTTCACGAATCCGAGCCTAGCACGGCTTTCGCGGTATGATCTTCGAACCATGACCTTGGATTCGATCTCCGCCCAGCAGGGCGCCGGCGAGCATCGGCCCACCTCGACGTCGCAGGTGATCGGCGGGCGCTGGGCGGTCGCCGGCGGCCACGCGCTCGTGTCGCAGGCCGCCGCGCAGATCCTCGCGGCCGGCGGCAACGCGATCGACGCCGGTGTCGCGGCGGGTCTCACGCTCGGCGTCGTCCATCCCGACATGGTGAGCGTCGCCGGCGTCGCGCCGGTGCTCGTCCACGTGGCGGCGACCGGCGAGACGTGGCAGGTCTCCGGGGTCGGCCCGTATCCGCGCGCCTCGACGGTCGAGTACTTCCGCACGCGCCACGGCGGCCAGATTCCGGCGGGTCTGGCGCGCACCGTCGTCCCGGCGGCGCCCGACGTGTGGTGCACGACGCTCGAACGCTGGGGCACGATGTCCTTCGCGGACGTCGCGAAGGCGGCGATCCATCACGCGCGACACGGCTTCCCGGTCTCGCAGTTCTCCGCCTACAACCTCGCGCGGAGCGTCGACAAGTACAAGCGGTGGCCGAGCTCGGCGATCTATCTCAAAGATCAGCGCGGATTCCGCACGGGCGAGGTGCTGGTGCAGGCCGAGCTCGCGGACACGCTGGAACGGATGGCCGCGGCCGAGCGGCGCGCCGGTGGGTCGCGCGCCGCGGGCGTGCGCGCGGCGCGAGACGAGTTCTACCGCGGCGAGACCGCGAAGCGTATCGACGAGTTCCACCGGGCCAACGACGGCCCGCTGACCGCGGCCGACCTCGCGGACTTCGCGGTGGAGGTGGCGCCGGCCGTCACGACGACGTTCGGGCGCTACGAGGTCGCGGCGTGCGGCTTCTGGTGCCAGGGGCCGGTGCTGCTCCAGATGTTCAATCTGCTCGACGGCGTCGATCTGAAATCGCTGGGGCACAACTCGCCCGCGTACCTGCACCGGCTGATCGAGACGATGAAGCTCGCCTTTGCCGACCGGGAGGCGTACTACGGCGACCCGGGCTTCGTGACGATCCCGGCCGCGCGCCTCCTCTCCAAGGACTATGCGCGTGAGCGCCGCGCGCTGATCCGCGAGCGGGCGTGGCCGGAGATGCCTCCCCCCGGTGCGATGGGCGCGCGCGAGCCGAGCCGCGCGGCGATGCCGGTCGCCGGCGGCTCGACGGAGTCGCTCGACACGTCGTACGTCGGGGTCGTCGACAGCGCCGGCAACGGCTTTTCGTGCACGCCGAGCGATCCCAACGTGGACTCGCCCGTCGTCGCCGGCGTCGGCTGTGTCGTCTCGCCGCGCGGCTCTCAGGGCTGGCTCGACCCGGCGCACGCCTCGTGCGTCGCACCGGGCAAGCGGCCGCGGCTCACCCCGGCGCCCGCGATGGCGCTGCGGGACGGCAAGCTCTTCATGCCCTTCGGCACGCCGGGGGGCGACGTCCAGCAGCAGGCCATGCTCCAGGTCTTCCTCAACGCGACGGTCTTCGGCTTGCCGCTGCAGGAGGCCGTGGAAGCGCCGCGGGTCGCGACGCGCTCCTTCCCCGACTCCTTCTGGCCGCACGCCGGGGCGCCCGGCAAGGTCGAGGCGGAGCGGAGGCTCGCGCGCGAGACGCGCGAGGCGCTGCGCGGCCTCGGCCACGACGTCACCGACTGGCCCGAGTGGGAGTGGCGGGCCGGCGCGGTCTGCGCGGTGCAGGTCGCCGCCGACGGCACGCGCTGGGCGGGCGCCGACCCTCGCCGCGGCTCGCACGCGATCGCCTACTAGCGTCCCGGGCGGCGAGGCCCCGATGGGCCGGTACGCTCGCGCGCTCCTCGCAATCCTGCTCGTCGTCGGCACGCCGGCCGTGGCACGCGCCCAGGTGTTCTTCGCCTCGGAGCCGCATCCGAAGTTCGCGATCGGGCCGCTCGTCGTCGTCGCCACCGTGCGTCCCGACCTCGGGCCCATCAGCGTGAGCCTGCTCTGGTCCGTCGTCCGGTCGCCGGGCGACCGCAGCGCCGGTGAGATCCGTCAGGACCTGTACCTGCTCTGGCCCGGCGAGATCATCGGCGGCGGGGAGGGGGCGCCCGAGCCGACCATGGCGCGCTACGTCGAGGAGCGTGGCTTCGCGATCCTCGGCTCCGGTCGGATCCCGCTCCGCCGTCGCGACCGGGCGAAGCTCGGCACGACGCTCGAGAGCGACCTCACCGGCGTCGAGGCGCCGTTCATCATGTTCTACAAGCGCGGCACGCAGCCGAGCCAGGCGGGCGTCGGGACCTGGATCAAAATCCCGTGGACACCCGGGTCCAAGGACCCGACGGCGCTGACGAACCTCACGCTGTCGGCGAAGGATCTGATCACGCCGAAGCCCGCCTCGTGGTGGGAGGAATTGTTCCTCGGCCGCCGCAACGTCCTCACACTCAGCGCCGGCTCGGTGGGCTCGCTCGCCCTCTACTCGATGTACTTCGAGCAGCGCGACCGAGTGGTCCCCCTCGCCCGCGACTTCTCGACGCTCATCGCGTCCTTCACCGACGCCGGGCACCTGCGCATCGAGGAGATCGGCCCGTCCGCGGCGACGCGGCGCCCGAGCCGCGTCGTGGCCGGCGCCGAGACGGTGGCGCTGCCGCTGTTCGCGACCGAGGGCATCGTGCCGCAGCTGCTGAAAGTGCAGTTCAGCTACTTCACCGGACGGATCGCGTGGCGCCCGATTCTCGTCTCGGCGCTGCTGCTGCTCCTCGGCAACCTCACCGGCGTGCTGATCTTCTCCGGCCAGATGTCCGGCGTGTTCCGCCGGCGCTTCCACGTGGCGGGCCGCCAGGGCGACCACCGCGAGCGCGGCATCGTGCTGCCGGTCGAGACGCTCTCGCGGATCACGCCGGGAGCGACCACCCTGGACGAGGTGCAGCGGCTGTGCGGCACGCCGAGCGAGGACCACGAGCACCTGCGTCCCGCGGGGCGGCGTACCCTCGTCTATCGCGGCACACGCGCGGTCCCGCGGCGGCGCCTCAGCCTCGGCCGGCTGGCCACCGTGAGCCACTGGACCGTCGAGCACCACGAGGTCGAGATCGACATCGTGGGCGACCGCGTTCAGGACCTGCGCTGGCGAGTGCGCAAGGCCCGTCAGGACTGAGGTCCGGCTATAGTCGAGGAAGCAGAGCATGCGCCCTCTCCGCCAGCTCGTGACGCATCGCGCTAGCCTGAGCGTTGCGACCGTCCTCGTGACGCTCGCTCTCCTCGTTTGCGCCGTCCGATCGACGGCGCAAACGCCGATCGCGGAGCGCCCGACCTACCAGATCGGCGACCGGTGGCTCCGGAGCGACGGAACCTACGTGCTCACGCGCCTCGACAAGGGCACGTACGTCTTCGTCGCCGGCGCGGGCAACGAGCTCCGGCTGACCCAGAACCTCGAGCTTTACAACGTCGTCCGCGCTCGCCGGATCGAGTTTGCCATCGAGCCGGGGCTCCGGCTCCGGTGGCCGCTCGAGGTGGGCCGGGTCCAGCGGTATCGCGTGAACTGGGGCGGCCCCCTGCCAAGGGCCATTCTGAACTTCAACGGCGCGGTCGACGTCACCTGGGTCGTGCAGCCGGCCGCCGACGTGACGGTCCCGGCGGGCACCTTCAAGGCGCACCGGATCTCGTACGCCCTCGAGGCGATGACGGGTGACGGGGGCCGGCGGTTCGCGGACGTGGACCTCTGGTACGCGCCTGACTCCCGGCGGTTCGTCAAGGGCTCTTCCGAGCATCTCGCGGCGCTCAATTTCGAGCTCACGGCCGTCGACGAGCGCGCGCCCGCGATCGCCGCGCCTCCGGTGGCGACCCCGGTCCCCGCGGCTCCGGCGCCGCCGCCCGTCGTCGCGACACCGGCGCCGCGTCCCGCTGCGCCGCAGCATTCGTCCCCACCGGTCGCCACGGGGCCGCCGGACACCGAGGGGCCGCGGATCACGATCAACTATCCGCCCGAGGGCGCCCGGCTGGATCGCGGCGAGATCGAAGTGGTCGGCCTGGTCACCGACAACGTCGCGGTGGATCGGGTGCTCGTCAGCGTCAACGGCAAGATGGTCACGATGGCGCCCGACCAGGCCGTCGGCCAGCGTGGGTACACGATCCGGACGACGGTGGCGTTGCGCCCCGGCGACAACGTCATCGAGGTGAGCGCCGCGGACAAGGCCGGCAACATGTCTCAGATCGTGCGCTCGGTGACCCTCGCGGGCGTGGCGGCCGCGGCCCCGCAACCTTCGCCGTCGGCTCCGCCGAAGCGCGACCAGTGGGCCGTGGTGATCGGCATCGGCAGCTACGAGAATTCCGCGATCCCGCGCCTCAAGTACTCCGTCCCGGACGCCGACGCCTTTCATCGCACGCTCGTCGGTCCGATGGGCCTCAAGAAGGAGAACGTGATCCTCCTGACCGATCGGACCGATCGCAAGCCGACGCTCAAGAACGTCAAGTGGGCGCTCGGGACCTTCCTGTCGCGCGCGGCTCAGAAGAACGACACCGTGTACGTCTTCTTCGCCGGCCACGGCGCCCCCGAGGCGGACCCGCGCGGAATCGAGAACGACGGCCTGTCGAAGTACCTGATCCCTCAGGACGCCGATCCGGACGACCTCTATTCCACGGCGCTGGCGATGGACGAGCTGCAGACGATCTTCAGCCGGATCGAGTCCGACCGCGTCGTCGTGTTCCTCGACGCGTGCTATTCCGGCGCCGGGGGAACCGGCGGCCGGACGTTCGCGGCCAAAAAGACGCGCGCCGGCACGGTGGACGATCGCTTCATGGAGCGGCTGACGCGATCCAAGGGGCGGGCGATCGTCACCGCGTCACGCACGAACGAGGTCTCGTTCGAGCTGCCGGAGCTCGGCCACGGCATCTTCACCTACTACCTCATCGAGGGGCTGAAGGGCGCGGCGGACCTCAACGGCGACGGGATCGTCACGCTCCAGGAGCTCTACGAGTACCTCGAGCAGCAGGTCACGCAGAAATCCCGCTCGGTCGGCGGCAACCAGCACCCGGTGATGAAGGGTGAGATGGAAGGCGTGCTGCCGCTGACGAAGGTGAAGCCCTAGCGGACGTCTACGACGTCGCCGGCGCGGGCGCGAGCGGCCGCGACACGATCCGGTCTTCCCTGATCAGGAGCGTCAGCCCCGCCGCGAGAAAGCCCATGACTGCCGCCGAGACGAAGGCGCTCGAGTAGGAGCCCGTCCACTCGAAGAGCCAGCCCGCCAGCGCCGCGCCGAGCGCCGCGCCGACCTGGTGCGAGAAGAAGATCCAGCCCGAGAGCTCCCCGACCGAGTAGCGCCCGAAGATGTTCGCGGTGAGGGTCGTCGTCGGCGGGACGGTCGAGATGTAGTTGAGACCGAAGATCGCCGCCCAGAGGTGGAGCGAGGGCGCGTCCCAGACGTAGAGCAGGAAGATCAGCGACGCGCCGCGGAGGAAGTAATACATCGCGAGCGGCCCGCGCCGGCCGAGGCGGTCGCAGAGCCAGCCGGAGCCGATCGTGCCCACGATGTTCATCGCGCCCATGATCCCCAGCGCCGTGGAGGCCTGCAGCGGCGTGAAGTTGTGCTCGAGCGCGTGCGGCATGAAATGGGTGAGCACGATGCCGTTCGACGTGTAGCCGCAGACGAAGAACGTCGCCATCAAGAGCCAGAAGGGGGCCGTCTGCGCGGCCTCCGTGAGCGACACGCGCCCGGCCTGCTGGGCCGCGGCGGCCTGCGCGGCCGTCTGCGCCGGGCCGCTCGCGCCGTATGGCCGGAGTCCCTCGTCCTCGGGGTTGTTCCGGACGAACCCGAGCGCCACCGGCAGGATCAGGACCACGAGCCCGACGCCGAGCCAGAAGAAGCTGTAGCGCCAGCCGTAGTAGATCGTGAGCGCCATCGCGAGCGGAATCACGACCAGCTGCCCCGCCGACATGCCGCCCGCGGCGACGCCGATCGCGAGACCCCGCCGCGCCTCGAACCAGCGCGCGGCGAGCGCGGCGCCCGTGGTCATGCCCATGCCGCCGGCGCCACGGAGCGGAGCCCCGAGCCGGCGAGCGTGCAGAGTGTCAGGGCTCCGAGGACGATCCAGGCGGGGTGAATCCGGCGGCGCTCGGTCATGGCGTTGAGATGGTCCCACGCCCATGACGCGATTCACCGGGCCAATCGGCCGGGTGTCGGCCCCGATTGGCCCGGTGAAACTGCGCCGACTGTTCTAGTCGGCGACCGTTGCCGCGACCTCCCGCCGGAACGCGATCCGCTCGCCGTCGGCGTCCACGACGACCGTGTCGCCGTCGGCGAACTCGTGCTCCAGCAGCTTGAGCGCGAGCGGGTCCTGCACCAGGCGCTGGATCGTCCGCTTGAGCGGCCGCGCGCCGAAGGTCGGGTCGTACCCCTCCCGGGCGAGCAGGGTCTTGGCCGCGTCGGTGACCTCGAGGGCGATCCGCCGCGCTTCCAGGCGCTTCGCGAGATGACCGAGCTGGATCTCGACGATCCGGTCGATCTGGGCGCGGTCGAGCGGCGCGAAGATCACGGCCTCGTCGATCCGGTTCAGGAACTCGGGTCGGAGCGCGTTGCGCAGCTCCTGCATGAGGAGTGGGCGCACCTTCGCCGGATCCGCGTACTCACGGAAGATTTGACTGCCGAGGTTCGACGTCATGATGACGACCGTGTTCCGGAAGTCCACCGTCCGGCCGTGGCCGTCCGTGAGGCGGCCGTCGTCGAGCAGCTGGAGGAGGACGTTGAAGACGTCCGGGTGTGCCTTCTCGATCTCGTCGAAGAGCACGACGGAGTACGGCCGCCGGCGGACGGCCTCGGTCAGCTGGCCGCCCTCGTCGTAGCCGACGTAACCGGGTGGAGCGCCGATCAGGCGCGCGACCGTGTGCTTCTCCATGTACTCCGACATGTCGACGCGGATCATCGCCCGCTCGTCGTCGAACATGAACGCGGCGAGCGCGCGGGCGAGCTCGGTCTTGCCGACACCCGTCGGACCGAGGAAGATGAACGAGCCGATCGGGCGGTTGGGATCCGAGAGCCCGGCGCGGCCCCGGCGCACCGCGTTGGACACGGCGCGGATCGCGTCTTCCTGACCGACCACGCGCCGGCCGAGACGCTCCTCCATCTTGACGAGCTTCTGCACCTCGCCCTCGAGCAGGCGCGTGACCGGGATCCCTGTCCACTTCGCCACCGTCGCGGCGATGTCCTCCTCGTCCACCTCGTTGCGCACCATCGGTCCGCTCGCGTCGGAGTGCGAGATACGGGCCTCGAGGTCGGCGCGCTCCCTCTCGAGTCGGGGCAGGGTGCTGTGCTGGATCTCGGCGGCGCGCGCCCAGTCGGAGGCGCGCTGCGCCTCGCCCAGCGCGTGCTGGGCGGCCTCGATCTCGGCCTTCACCTTCGACAGGCGGTCCATGCCGCCCTTCTCCGCGTGCCAGCGGGCGCGCAGCGCGTCTGCCCGTTCCTTCAGCTGCGCCAGCTCGCCGTCGATCCGCTCGAGCCGCTCGCGCGACGCGGGGTCGTCCTGATCGCGGGCCACGGACACCCGGTCGATCTCGAGCTGCATGATCCGCCGCTCCACGTCGTCGAGCTCCTGGGGCTTCGACTCCATCTGCATGCGGATCCGCGCGGCGGCCTCGTCCATCAGGTCGATCGCCTTGTCGGGCAGGAAGCGGTCGGCGATGTAGCGGTGCGAGAGCACCGCCGCGGCGACGAGGGCGGCGTCCTTGATCTTGATGTTGTGGTGCTGTTCGTACTTAGGCTTGAGGCCGCGGAGGATCGAGATCGTGTCCTCGACGCTCGGCTCGCGCACCATGACGGGCTGGAAGCGCCGTTCGAGCGCCGGATCTTTCTCGACGTGCTTCCGGTACTCGTCGAGCGTCGTCGCGCCCACGCAGCGTAGCTCGCCGCGCGCGAGCGCGGGTTTGAGCATGTTGGCGGCATCCACGGCGCCCTCCGCGGCGCCGGCGCCGACCAGCGTGTGCAGCTCGTCGATGAAGCAGACGATCTTTCCCTCGGACTCGGTGATCTCCTTGAGGACGGCCTTCAGCCGGTCCTCGAACTCGCCCCGGTACTTCGAGCCCGCGACCATCGCGCCGATGTCGAGGGCCACGAGGCGCTTGTCCTTCAGCCCTTCGGGCACGTCGCCGGCGACGATCCGCTGGGCGAGCCCCTCCACGATCGCCGTCTTGCCGACGCCCGGCTCGCCGATGAGCACCGGGTTGTTCTTGGTGCGCCGCGAGAGGACCTGGATGACGCGCCGGATCTCCTCGTCGCGGCCGATGACCGGGTCGAGCTTGCCCTTGCGGGCGAGATCGGTCAGGTCCTTCGAGTAGCGCTGGAGCGCCTGGTACTTGTCCTCGGGGTTCTGGTCGGTCACCCGCTGCGTGCCGCGCACGTCCACCAGCGCCTTGTAGATCGCGTCGGGGGTCGCGCCCGCGGCCTGGAGCGCGCGCGCGGCTCCGCCCCCGCGCTCCTGGGCCAGCGCCACGAGCATATGTTCCGTCGAGACGTACTCGTCCTTCAGTCGCTCGGCCTCGCGCTGGGCGCGGTCGAGCGCCTGGCGGAGCCGCTCGCCGAGGTACTGCTGGCCGGCGCCGCTCACCGTGGGAGTCCGGTCGAGCTCGGCGTCGAGCGCGGCCTGAATCGCCGCGGGCTTCGCCCCGAGCTTCGCGAGGATGGGCCGGACGACGCCCTCGGGCTGCCCGAGCAGCGCCGCGAGCAGGTGCTCGGGCTCGATGGCCTGGTGCCCGCGCTGGTCGGCGAGCGTCTGCGCCGACTGCAGCGCTTCCTGTGCCTTCACCGTGAGCTTGTCGAGTCTCATGTTCATCTACCCCTGCGCATACCCGCGTGGTGAGTCGCTCCGAAGAGCGCGAAGCTTGTCGTACAGCTCCTTCTCGGTCGCCGTGAGCTCCGACGGCATCACGATCTTGACCGTGACGAGCTCGTCGCCCGGGCCGCCGCCCCTCAGGCGCGGCATCCCGTAGCCGGGCAGCCGGAACGTCCTGCCGCTCGACGTGGCGGGCGGAATCTTCATGGACACCTTGCCCTTCAGCGTCGGCACCTCGAGCGTGGCGCCGAGCGCCGCCTCGGGGGCCGTGATTGGCAACGTGAGGTGAATGTCGTCCCCCCGTCGCTCGAAGGTCGGATGCGGCGTCACGCCGACCACGAGATAAAGGTCGCCGCGCCCGCCGGGACCCGTCGCGCCTTCACCCGAGAAGCGCGAGCTTCCGCCGCGTGCCCGCGAAGGCCTCCTCGAGCGAGATCTCGACGCCGGCCTGCACGTCGTCGCCACGACCCCTCCGGCCGGAGCCGCGCTCGAAGATGTCGCCGAACACGTCTTCGAAGCCACCGCGCGCCCTGCCGCCCCGTCCGGCGCGCCCGCCCGCAGGCGAGCCGCCGAGGTCCCCGAAGATCGTCCGGAAGAAATCGGAGAAGTCGCCCGCATCGCCGTGCTCGACGCGGAATCCCCCGGGCTGAGGGCCCGCGCCCTGCTGCGCGTAGCGCTGCCAGTCGGGGCCCAGAGTGTCGTAGCGCCGCCGCTTCTCGGGGTCCGAAAGGACCTCGTAGGCTTCCGCGACCTCTCTGAATCGGTCGCCCGTGTCCTTGGTCTTGGCGACGTCGGGGTGGTACTTCCGGGCCAGTCTCCGGTAGGCGGACTTGATGGTCTTGTCGTCGGCCTTTCGGTCGACACCCAGGATGGCGTAGTAGTCCCTGTATTCAACGGCCATCGGCTAAACCCTACAAAGAGTATAGCAGGTCATTTTAGTTGTGCAGGCTCATGCTGCGAAGCAAGGGGCCAAACACATCGGGTACTTAGGGTCGGAGCCGCTAGCTCCGGCCGGCCGTAAAGGCCACCCAGAGCGACATCGGGCCGCGCTGGAGGAGGACGGTCAGCCGATCGCCGTCCTTGATGTCGCGAGTGATCCGCTCGTAGTCGGGGAGGGCGCGGACCCGTTGATTGTTGATCTGGCGGATCACGTCGCCACGCTGGATGCCCGCCTCGGCCGCGGCGCTTCCGTCGTCGACCCGCGCGACGATGACGCCCTCGGCGGTCTTGAGGTTGAGCTGGCGGGCCATCTCGGGCGTGATCGGGCGCACGTCCATGCCGAGCAGCGGCAAGGGCGTGCCGCGGCCTCCGACCCGCGGGGCGATCTCGTCCGGCGCCTCGGCCACCCGCAGCTCGACGGTGCGCTCGGCCTGCTCGCGCCAGAACTTGAGGCTGACGCCGGCGCCGGGTGACGTGAGTCCGACGGCGCGCTGCAAATCTTGAGGGCCGTCTACCTTCTTGCCCTCGAACTCGAGGAGGATGTCGCCGGGCCGGAGCCCCGCCCTGGCGGCGGGGCTGTCGGGGATGACGTCGGAGACCAGGACGCCCCTCGGCTCCTTGGCGCCGAACGAGCGCGCGAGCTCCGGCGTGAGCGGCTGGATCGAGACCCCGAGCCAGCCGCGGGCGACCTTGCCCTTGGTCTGCAGCTCGACGTAGATCTTGCGCGCGAGGTTCGAGGGGATCGCGAAGCCGATGCCCTGGCCCGAGGCGACGATGGCCGAGTTGATCCCGATCACCTCGGCCTGCATGTTCACGAGCGGCCCGCCCGAGTTCCCGGGATTGATCGCCGCGTCGGTCTGGAGGAAGTCGTCGAACGGGCCCTGCCCGATTTGGCGGGCCTTCGCGCTGATGATGCCGGCGGTGACCGTCTGCTGCAGACCGAAGGGCGAGCCGATCGCGAGCACCCAGTCACCGACCTGCATGCGGTCCGAGTCGCCGAGGCGCGCCGCCCTGAAGGTGCCCTTGCCCTCGTCGAGCCGCAGCACGGCCAGGTCCGTCTTCTTGTCCAGCCCGACCACCTTCGCCTTGTGCTTGCTGCCGTCGAGCGTCACGACCTCGATGTCCGTCGCGCGCTCGACGACGTGAGCGTTCGTCAGCGCGATGCCCGTCGGGTCGACGATGACGCCCGAGCCGAGGCTCCGCTGCGGAATGCGCTCCGGCGGCTCGCCGAAGAAGCGGCGGAAGAACTCCTCGCCGAAGAACTCCTCGAACGGCGTGCGCCCCGGCGAGGCGCCGCGCGCGAGCGTCGTGATGTTGATCACCGAGGGCTTGATCGCCTCCGCGACCTTCGCGAAGGTACCGCCGCCGCTCTGCCCGAGCGGCATCTGGACGGGGAGGATCGGCGGCTGGAGGGGGGAGACCTGCGCGAGGAGCCCGACCCGGCCCGTGTCGGCCCTGCCGGTCGTGAGCGCGCCGAGCGCCCAGCCGAGCGTGACGCTGAGCGCGATCAGGACGACGAGCGTGCGGCGCTTCAGGTGCATCGGGGGGCCTCCGTCATGGCTCGCCGGCGAGCAGGCGCTTGAGCGGCTCGCCTTCGAGCGTCTCCACCCGCTTGAGCTCGGCGGCGGCCGCGACCAGCACGGCCTTCTTCGTCGTGAGCACGCCGCGGACGCGGTCGTGCGTGCGGTCCAGGATCGCGCGCACCTCCTCGTCGATCGTGCGCGCCGTGGCGTCGCTGTAGTCGCGCTCGGACCCGAAGCCGGTGCCCTTCAGGAAGAGCGACTCGCGCTCGCCGTACGCGACCAGGCCGAGCCGGTCGGACATTCCGTAGCGGGTGACCATCATCCGCGCCAGGCCCGTCGCCCGCTCGAGGTCGTTGTGCGCCCCCGTCGAGACCTCGCCGTAGACGAGCTCCTCGGCGACGCGCCCGCCGAGGAGCACGGCGATGCGGTCCTCGAGCTCGCTGCGCGTCAACAGAAAACGGTCCTCGGTCGGCAGCTGGTAGGTCATGCCCAGCGCGGCGATGCCTCGCGGGATGATCGTCACCTTGTGGACGGGGTCGGCGTGGGTGACCGACGTGGCGACGAGCGCGTGCCCCATCTCGTGATGGGCGACGATATCGCGCTCCTTCTCCGACAGCACCCGGCTCTTCTTTTCGAGCCCCGCCACGACGCGATCGATGGCCTCTTCGAAATCGGCCATGTGGACCGCGTCTTTTTCCTTTCGCGCCGCCAGCAACGCGGCCTCGTTCACGATGTTCGCGAGATCCGCCCCGGCGAACCCCGGGGTACGCGCCGCGATCACCGCGAGGTCGACGTCCATGGCCAGCACGACGTTCCCCGCGTGCAGGCGGAGGATCGCCTCGCGCCCGCGGACGTCGGGCTTGTCGACGACGACCTGGCGGTCGAAGCGGCCCGGGCGCAGGAGCGCGGCGTCGAGCACCTCGGGGCGGTTCGTCGCCGCCATGATGATGACGCCCTTGGAGGAGTCGAAGCCGTCCATCTCGGCCAGGAGCTGGTTCAGCGTCTGCTCGCGCTCGTCGTGGCCGCCGACGAAGCCGGAGGCGCCCGCGCGCGACTTGCCGATCGCGTCGAGCTCGTCGATGAAGATGATGCAGGGCGCCTTGTCCTTGGCCTGCTCGAACAGGTCACGGACGCGCGCGGCGCCCACGCCGACGAACATCTCGACGAACTCGGACCCCGAGAGGGTGAAGAACGGCACGTCCGCCTCGCCCGCGACCGCGCGCGCGAGCAGCGTCTTGCCCGTGCCCGGCGGACCGATGAGGAGCACGCCCTTGGGGAGCCGCCCCCCGAGGCGCTGGTACTTCCGGGGGTTCTTGAGGAAGTCGATGATCTCGACGAGCTCGGCCTTGGCCTCGTCCACGCCGGCGACGTCGGCGAAGCTCGTCTTGAGCTCCTTGCGGTCGAGGATCTTGTGCTTGGAGCGGCCGAACGACAGCGCCTGCGTCGGGCCGCCGCCGACGCGCCGCATCAGCAGCATCCAGATGCCGACCATGATGCCGAGCGGGATGATCCAGCCGAAGAGGAGATCCCGCCAGAAGGTCGTCTCGATCCTGCCCGCGAACTCGACGTGGCGCTTCTCGAGCTCGACGACGAGCGCCGCCTCGTCGACGCCCGGGATGCGCGTGGTGACGAACACCCGTGTCTCCTCGTCGGAGCCGAGGAAACGGCGCAGTCGCTCGCCCGCCGTGTTCGTCGGCGCCGGGAGCGCGCCCGGGTGGGCCACGCCGCGGATCTCGCGCTCGCTCAGGTTCACCCGTTGAATCTTGTCCTGACGGAGCAGCTCGAGGAACTTGGACATCGGAATCTCGACGATGCGCGGCGCCAGCAGCCACGACTGGAGAATCGACAGGACGAGGGCCGCCACGAGCACGTAGGCGAGCGAGAACTGGATGCGCTGGGACAGACGCGGCTTCATCAGACCCCCTGGCAAGTCATGCTAGCGTCCGGGGTGGGGAGAGTCAAACGCGCCGCGGTTCTTTTCCCTTGACAGTCCAGCAACTTCCCCCTAAAACTTGGCCCGGAACGCTCATGTGACTTTCGGAACAAGCAGGTCCGCTGCGAGGAAACTCTGAGGATGTCCCGGAGCGATGAAGCGACGAGGCGTGCGACCGTGGCGTGCTGGTGCGCCGCCGCCGCCCTCCTCGTCTTCGGACTCCTCCTCCTCGCCTCGGCGCTCCCCGCCGAGGCCCAGGACGCCGCCAGGGAGCCCGCCTACCGCCAGTTCCCGCTCATCGGCTCGCGCCTCGCCGTGTGGGCCGTCGCCCAGCTCCACCTCAACTTCGCCGCCTTCATCCTCGGCGTGCCGATCTTCGCGGTCATCATCGAGATCATCGGCTGGCGGACCGGGGAGGAGCGATACGACTGGCTCTCGCACGAGTTCGTCAAGCTGACCTTCGCCGCGTTCTCGACGACGGCGCTGCTGGGTGCGCTGCTGCTCTTCCTCTTCGTCGGTTACTACCCCCGGTTCTGGGCCTACATGACGTCCATTTTCTTTCCGACGTACTGGGTCTACGCGCTCCTGTTCTTCGCCGAGACCTTCACCGTCTACCTTTGGTACTACGGCTGGGACTGGCTCTCGGGGTCGCGCAAGTGGATCCACGTGGGGCTCGGCGTCCTGTCGAACGTCTTCGGCACGGCGATCCTCCTCGTCGCCAACTCGTGGGTGACGTTCATGATCTCGCCGGCGGGCGTGGACGAGTCGGGGGCGCTGAAGGGATCGGTCTGGGCCGCGATCAACAACTTCACGTGGATGCCGATCAACATCCACCGCCTCATCGCCAACATCGTCTTCGGCGGCACCATCGCGGGCGCCTACGCGGCGTTCCGCTTCCTCGGAGCCGAGACCGACGAGGAGCGGGCGCGCTACGACTGGATGGGCTACGTCGGCAACTTCGTCGCGCTCTCGGCGTTCATCGTGCTGCCGTTCGCCGGCTATTACCTCGGGCGTGAGATCTACGCGTTCAACCAGACGATGGGCATCACGATGATGGGCGGCTTCATGTCGTGGCTGTGGATCGTCCAGGCGATCCTCATCGGCATCCTCTTCCTCGGCTCCAACTACTACCTGTGGCTCGGCATGGAGCGCATCCCCGGGTCGGAGCGGTACCGCAAGTACGTGCCGCCGATGCTGCTGATCCTCACGCTCGGCTTCCTGATCTGGGCGACGCCGCGCTCCCTCGTCGTGACGCTGGACGAGGCGCGCGCGATGGGCGGCACGCACCATCCGTTCCTGGGCTTCTTCGGCGTGATGTCCGCGAAGAACACGGTCGTGAACCTCATGATCCTCACGACGTTTCTCTCCTACATCCTCTACCGCCGCGCCAACAAGATCCCGATCCGCGCATGGGCGGCCAAGGGGATGGCCGTGCAGTGGGCCGCGTTCGTGATCGCGGCCGGGGTCGTCGTCTTCTACGGCGTGTACGGCTACTTCGTCGAGTCGATCGTCCGCATCGGCTTCTCCGTCTATCAGGTGCTCGCCGTGCTCGGCGCGATCGTGCTCGTCATGGCGCTCGACGTCCCGATGTTCAAGGGCGCCCGCTCGACCGGGCAGATCCGCTGGGGCACGATCGCGCCGCGCTCGCAGTACGTGCTGATCCTTCTCGCGGTGACGTTCACCTGGCTCATGGGGCTCATGGGCTTCGCGCGCTCCGGGATCCGCCAGCACTGGCACGTCTTCGGCGTCATGCAGGACAAGTCGGTGGACGCGGCGACGCCGGCGCTCGGCTATGCCGCGAACGTCATCACGATCGTGACGATCGTCTTCTTCGCGCTCGTCACGTTCATCTTCTGGCTCGGCGGCCTGGCCGAGAAGGGGAAGGCCGGCGGGCACGCGCAGGCGCCGGTCATCGCGGGCGGCAGCGAGGGGACGCGCGACTGATGCGCGTCCCCGTCTCCGTCAAGGTCGGCGCGTTCAGCCTGTTGGTGATGGGCTCCTATTCCTACTTCGCCAACTCGATTCCGCAGATCGAGTCGAAGCCCCCTCAAGAGTTGTCGCTCGAGGGCGGGAACGTGACGCCCGCCCAGCTCGTCAAGGCGGGCGAGGAGATCTTTCACACGAAGGGCACGTGCGAAATCTGCCACCGCATCGGCCAGAAGGGAACGCGCGCGCCCGATCTCGCCGGCGTCGGCGGCCGCGCCGCGAAGACGAAGCCGGGCATGAGCGCCAAGGCGTATCTCATCGAGTCGCTGCTCCAACCGGCGGCGTTCGTCGTCGAGGGCTACCCACCGATCATGCCGGCCGTCGACAAGCCGCCGATCAACCTGAACCGCTCCGAGCTCTGGGCGCTCACCGCGTTTCTCGAGTCCCTGGGCGGCACCGTGGACGTGACGCTCGACGACATTCCGAAGACCGCCGGCGCCGCCGCGGGCGCCGGCTCGGCGCCGGCCGAGATCAAGCTGCCGGGCGACGCCCAGGCGGGCGCGCTCGTCTTCCAGGGCAAGGGCACCTGCATCGCCTGCCACAAGGCGGGCAAGATCGGCGCCTCGCCCGTCGGGCCCGACCTGTCGCAGCTCGCCAAGATCCAGACGCCCGACTACATCATGAAGAAGATCCTCGACCCCGGCGGCATGGGCACGGTGTCCGGCTTTCCGCCCAACGTGATGCCGAAGGACTTCGGCACGCGTCTCTCGTCGAAGGAATACATGGACCTCGTCGCGTTCTTGATGACGTTGAAATGAGCTGGCTCCGCTCGCGCTTCGTCCAGGCGCTCGCGATCCTCGTGCTGTCCTTCGTGCTCCTGCGCTTCGGCATCCGGCCGCCCGCCCCGTGGTCCGTCATCCAGATCTACATGACGGTGGTCCTGCTCGCTGTGCTCATCTACGTGTCGAGCGACTCGGACTCGTGGCGCCAGTTCGTGCGCCCCATCCGCTCGACGCTCTTGGACCCCGGGCGACGCCGCCTGCGCAGCGCGTTCCTCGTCGCGGTCCCGCTCGTGCTCGGCTACTACGCCTACACCCAAGCGGCCGCCAAGCCGCAGGCGCCGCCGGAGCTGCGCGCGGTCCACCCGGCGCCGCCGGATACGATCCAGGTCCGCGGCAAGGCGCTCAACATCTCGGGCGCCGAGAACCCGCTACGCAAGGACCAGGCGGACTTCGGAAAGCACGTCGCCGCGGGCGCGGAGATCTACATCCGTAACTGCATGTACTGCCACGGCGACAACCTCGACGGCAAGGGCCACTTCGCGCACGGTTTCAATCCGCCGCCCGCGAACTTCCAGGACCCGGGCACGATCGCGATGCTGCAGGAGGCTTACCTCTTCTGGCGCATCGCCAAGGGCGGCCCGGGACTGCCGAAGGAGTCGACGCCCTGGAATTCGGTGATGCCGTCGTGGGAGGACCGGCTGACGGAGGAGCAGATCTGGCAGGTCATCATGTACCTGTACGAGGCCACGGGGCAGCAGCCGCGTCGCTGGGAGACGAGCCACTGATGGTGCATCCGCTGCTCATCGCGCTCGTCCTCGCCGCCGCGACGCCGGCGATCGCGTACGGTCAGGCGGGTGACGCGACGGCGGGGAAGAAGGTCTACGACCTGAAGTGCTCGGGCTGTCACGGCGACAAGGGGGACGGCAAGGGGCCCGCCGCCGAGCTCCTGATCCCGCGGCCGCGCGACTTCACCTCCGGGATCTACAAGATCCGGACCGTCGCGAGCAAGATGCCGACGGATCAGGACCTGTTCCGGATCATCTCCGACGGCATGCCCGGGACCTCGATGCCTTCCTGGAGAGTTCTCCCGGAGAAGGACCGCTGGAACGTCGTGGGGTACATCAAGACGTTTGCGGCGGAGAAGTTCAAGGAGGCGCCGAAGCGGCTCGAGCTGCCCAAAGAGGTCGCCTCGTCGGCGGAGTCGATCAAGCGCGGCAAGGCGATGTACGAGGCCATCGAGTGCCACAAGTGCCACGGCACGGAGGGGCGTGCCGACGGCCCCTCGCGCCCGGAGCTCAAGGACGAGTGGGGGCAGCCGATCGCGCCCGCGAACCTGACCAAGCGGTGGACCTTCCGCGGCGGCGCCGGGCGCGCGGAGATCGCGACGCGTCTCGGCGCCGGCGTCCTCGGCACCCCGATGCCGACCTTCATCGACAGCGTCGAGAAGCCGGAGGACATCTGGCACCTCGCGAACTACATCGCGTCCCTCGGTCCGGAGCGGCCCACCTACGCCTCGCTCGTCACGGTCACCGCGGTCGGCGGGGCCATCCCCGACGACCCGAACGCGGACTTCTGGAAGAAGCTCGCGCCGGCCAGCATCCCGCTCATGGGGCAGGTGATCGTCGATCCACGCAACTTCAATCCGTCGATCGACCTCGTCACCGTGCGCGCGGCCTACAACGACAAGGAGATCGCGTTCCACCTGGCGTGGGACGACCCGACCGAGTCGAAGGCCGACGGCAAGCAGGTTTTCGCCGACGCAATCGCGCTCCAGTTCCCGCCCAAGCTCGGGACCGGTCCGGAGCGGCCGTACTTCCTGATGGGCGACGCCTCGGACGCCGTCTACCAGCTGCGGTGGGAGCAGGGGAAGGGCTTCTGGGAGGCGACCGCGAGCGGGCCC
>WNGG01006235.1_pt1 | contig 25062 bp, 20 predicted proteins | sample 5400661 | NCBI WGS metagenome assembly WNGG01 (sample SAMN13153372, study PRJNA577476) | soil metagenome | isolation source: 100 cm soil or saprolite under Garry oak tree replicate 1 | place: USA:California | collected 2016-06-15
TCGAAGGGTCGCCGATCGCACGGATCGCCGCAGCAAGCTGGGGTGAAATACCTGGCTGCGACAAGAGATAGGCGCGGAGCTGGTCCACGGTGACCCCGTCGCTCGAGACAGTTGGAGCCTTCGCCTGCCCGACGATCAGGGTCGGGATGTCGGAGAGGTCCCCTTGTCCGTGGCTCACCGGTGCCGAGGTCGGCGCGCCCCAGATCTGTACGACCGCGGGACCGCCGGTGATGAACAGCTTGCTCCCGTCGATGTTCGCGGGCAGCGGTGGCGCGGTGCGGTTCTGGCGCGCGGCCGCCTGCCGCGTGGAGTCCGCGCTGAAAGTGAACGTCGCGGTCGAGCGGTTGATCACGCCGTAGCGCGGGTCGCCGGTCACGCTCGAGGGCAGCGACGTTGGCGCCAGCGCGGTGAAGCCGGCCTGGGCCGATGCCTGGCTGCGCGAGTTGACTTCCTTCGGCTGCGGCGGCGCGGTCCATTCGAACGTGCCGTACGCCCCCATGCACTCCTGGAGGTTCAAGCCGGCGCAGGCTTGTCCCAGATAGTTGAGGTCGCCCTGCGTGAGCGGTACCGCGACGACGCTCTTCGGTTCGAAGATCTGGAGGATCGACCCCGCGACCCCCGAGAGCGTGAGCGCGCTCGCGACAATGACCACACCCGCCGCAGCGGCGAGGCCTTGCAGCCAGCGTGAAGTGATACGTGGACGCGCGACCGATGCGACAGGCGCGATCCCTTCGGTCTCGACTCTCGCCTGGAATCGCGCGAGCGCGTCATCGGTGTTCACGCGGGGCTCGGCCGTTCCGAGCGCTTGTGCGATCTCGGTGTCGTTCATCGCAGTTCCCTCCGGAAAGCATCTTCCGCGCGACGGAGCAAGGTGCCGACGCTCGACGCGCGGACGTCAAGCGCTGCGGCGATCTCGGCGTAGGAAAGGCCGGCGTAGCGGAGCGCGAGCATCGCTGCCGAACGCTCGGGCAGTCGCGCGAGCACCGCGCGGACTTCCTCGCGCGTCTCGGATGCGGCGACGGTCTCCGCCGGGTCTTCCTGAGCGGCGGTCGCGTCCGGCGGCACAGCCTGCGCGGCCTCACGACGCGAGCGCCGGTCGCGCCCGCGGAGCGCGTTCAGCGCGGCGTGCGCGGCGGCGGCATGGAGCCACGCCCGGGCATAGGCGGCGTCGGCCGGGTGCCCCCGATAGAACGAAATGAACACGTCCTGCGCCACATCCTCGGCCTCAGACTGATCGGCGAGGACGCGATGCGCGATGCCCACTACCCGTGCGTATTCGGCTCGAAAAAGCCCCTCGAACGCCGGCGAGACCGCGGCGGCGACGACCTGGCCCGGGTCGCGCGCCGGCAGCGTCATGGACGACGACGCCTCCATACACCAATAGAGCACCGCGGAGGGGCCAGTTGTGACAGAGGCCTTAGCCGAGGTGGCGTTCGAACCAGCGCACGGTCTCGACCGCGGCGCGCACACGGTTCGCGGTCTTCAGGAAACCGTGACCCTCGTCGGGGAACAGAACGAGCTCGACGGGGACGCCGCGGCGGCCGATCTCGTCGACCATCTGCTCGGCCTCAACGACCGGGCAGTTGGTGTCGTTGGCGCCGTGAAGCACGAGGGTCGGAGTGCGCACGCGGTCCATCCGGTGGATCGGCGACAAGCGGTCCAGCAGATCGCCCTCGTCTGGGTCGCCGTACTCGCTCTTGGAGATGGCCGCCATCCACGGCTCCGTCTTCTGGAAGAAGGTTCGGAAGTTCACGATCCCGCACACGCATACCGCCGCGGCGAAGCGCTCCGGAAATTCGGTGATCCCGGCCATCGTCATGTAGCCGCCGTACGACCCGCCAGTGATCCCGATCCGCGTGGGATCGGCGACACCGATCTGGACGACGTGATCGACGCACGCGGTGATGTCGCGGACCCCGTCGAAGCGCTTCTCGCGGTCGTCAAGATGCACGAAGGCCTTCCCGAAACCGGATGAACCTCGCACGTTCGGCGCGAAGACCGCGATCCCCCGCGACAGCAGCGCTTCATAGGTGCGGTTGAAGCTCGGTCGCTCCTGCGCTTCCGGTCCACCATGGAACGAGAGGACGACAGGTCCCGGCGCGACGAACGTCCGCGGGACGTAGAGCCAGCCTGAGAGCTGGAGGCCGTCCGCCGCGACGAAATGCTCGAGCCGTGGTACGACCAGGCGCGACAGGTCGACGCCAGGATGTGGCGAGCGCGTCAGTCGGCGTGCGGCGCGCCCGATCTCGTCGACGATCCAGATGTCCGGCGGACCCACCGACGGTCCGCTCGCCACGAACGCGAGGCGACGGCCGTCGCGGCTCCAAGTCGGACCGGCAATGCCTTCCGCGGGGACCGCTATGCCGGTCCGCGCGCCGGTCGAAAGATCCATCACCTCGAGCTCGCTCCGGCCGGCAACGTTCCAGACCAGCGCGGCCCGCCCGCGATCGTCGGTGTACGCGATCTGCTCGAGCTCCGCGTCGTCGCGCTCCGCGAGTATGTCGACCCGCCCGGACCCGTCTATCGGAATCCGCGCGAGCGCGTTCCGCTCGCGCTCGGCGTTCGTACCGCAGAGCATCCAGCCGTCACGAAGGCGTCCCTCCCAGTACTGCGCCTGCCCGTCGTGCGGTGTGAGACGCGTCTCGAGGGGCGTGCGGCGATCGACGAGATACAGGTCGCTGTCGCCGCGCGCGAGGACGCGGAAGAGGAGCACCGAGCTCGCGGTGTCGTCGTGTATCCGCGCGATCCCGCGCGTTCGCGCGATCGGCTCGCTCCACGCACCGCTCTCGAGGTCGACGGCGAACGCATCCCAGTGCGACGGGTCGTCCCGGCTCGATGTAATGAAGAGCGTTCGGCCGTCCGCGCTCCAGCGAGAGAACGCGTTGTTCTCCTTGCCTCCCGGCGTCAGCCGCCGCAGGTCCGAGCCATTGGGACGCACGACGTAGATCTGTGTATTGAGCCCTCCGCCGGGCGCGACGACCAGCGCGATGCGGTCGCCGCGCGGCGACCACTCGAGACCGACGACCTGATCTTCGAGCGCACTGACGCGATCCGGCCAACCTCCCTCGACTCCAACGGCCCAGGCTTGCGGAATTCCCGAGATATCGGAGATGAAAGCGACGCGATCGCCGTTCGCGGAGAAGCTCGGCCCGACGCAGTAGCCCACCTTCGCGAAGAGCCCGACCTCCCGCTCGAGGTCGTCTGCCGTCGGCGTCGATCCGCGGGCCATGACGGTCTGGGCCACGCTCCGATTCTCCACCCAGCGGGTAACACCCGCCCAGGGCTCGGTCGCACCACCGAAACTGGTACCGCTCTTGCGCCGCTGTTGCGCGTGCGATCGCGTCCCGCTCCCCAGAACCGCATCGGTCAACCGCCCACTCGCTCGCCTCGCGAGGCGAAGCAGCGGCTCGATGAAAAGGCCGCGACGAAGAAGGGAAGCGCCAACAAACGGCGTATTCAGCGTAAAGAAGAGGAGAGATAAATGCCGACAGTCAAGAAATCCATCGACGTGGACGTTCCGGTCCGGGTCGCGTACGACCAGTGGACCCAGTTCGAGGAGTTCCCGCGATTCATGGAAGGCACAGAAAAGGTCGAGCAGCTCGACGACAAGCGCCTTCACTGGCGCGCGAAGGTCGCGGGCAAGGTCGAAGAGTGGGACGCCGAGATCACCGAGCAGATGCCGGACAAGGTCATCGCGTGGCGCAGCACGTCGGGCGCGCGCAATGGAGGCGTCGTGCGCTTCGTCCCGCTGGTCGAGAACAAGACGAAGATCGAGCTCGAGATGCACTGGGAGCCGAAGGACGTCACCGAGCGGATCGGCGACGTGCTCGGCGCCGACGACGCGCGGATCCAGGGCGACCTCGGTCGCTTCAAGAAGTTCATCGAAGAGCGGCGCAGTCCGACCGGCGCGTGGCGCGGCGAGATCCACGGTGACGAAGTTGAAGGCGACCGCGCCGAGAAAGACCAAGAGGCCGGTACCAGCTCCCGCGGCTAACGGCGGTCTCGCCGCGCGAGACCCTAGTGCGGCTCTACCGCGCGTTTACCGCGCCCCGGCTGGCACGTCCGGTGCTCTAGAGCCCGGACGTGCTGGCCACCAGGGGAGACCTCGTCGAGATGCGACTGCGCGAGGACGCAGCCGAGTGGAAGGCGCTCGCCGAGCGGCTCGAGGCGCGTCGCGTCCTCGACGTCGGCGCCGGACTCGAAGGGCTGCCGGAGGAGGGCGAATACGACCTCATCGTCGCACCGAACGATCCCTTCGCTGGAATACTCGACGACGGCGCGCGCGCGAAGGCGATCGCGAAGGCGCGCCGCCTCCTCGCGCGCGACGGCCTCCTCGTCATCGAGGGGCTCTACGTCCCGCCGCAGGAGGATGCTGTCGCATCCGCGCCGGACGGCTTGGCCCGCGAACGCAGGCTCGACGACGGCTCGATCGAGCGCGAGATCTGGCGGGCGCTCGGCGAGCATCAATACGAAGTCCACACGAATGGGTCGTCGCCCGCGCGCGTGCGCGCGTGGCATTGTGGAGAGAGCGCGCTCCGCGAATCGGGCGCGCGTATCGCGGGCGGCCTCGACGAGCGTGACTTTGACCCGTGGGGCGACCGGCTGATCGCGGTCGTACCGGGATGGTCATGAGCGCATCTTTTGTGATCGTCCCGCGGACGTTCGCCGCCTCCGTCGCGGCGCGCTCGCGGTAGCGTTCTAGTCGTTCGCAATCGGCGGCGCGCCATGCGGCGCGCCGCCCCGCGACGACTTTTATTTCCTAGTGACTGTTGGACCGTCCCGCGGCCACGGGCATCGCGGCCGCCACGGGCTCGCGTAGGGCAGGCCTCGGGTGTCGGTCCCGGCGTGACGATGACCACGATCGCCAGCGCAACGAAACCGGCGACGTCGGTCACGCGGCTAATGTGAGGCGGAGTGGCTCACTCACGCATTCAGCCGATCCACACCGGGCACTACACGATGCCCGCCGACGGCGACCGCTTTCCAGGCGAGCGCGTTGTGGTCACCGCCTTCGTCATCGAACATCCGCGGGGCATCTTCCTGTTCGACACCGGCTTCTCGCCGGAGCCCCGAAAGATGGTCGATCTATATCAGCCCGTGTACATGCGGCCGATCGACGAAGCGCTTCGCGCGGCCGGCCACGGCATCACCGACGTGAAGCTCATCGCCAACTGCCATTTCCACGCGGACCACGCCGGGGGCAACCGGCATTTCACGCGGACTCCGATCTTCGTGCAGAAGCGTGAGGTCTCCCACGCGCGCAAGGAGAACGACTACACCCACTTGCCGCACGTCGCCGACTTCCCCGGCGCGGCCCTCGAGGAGATCGATGGAGAAGCGGAGCCGTGGCCCGGGATTCGCATCCTGCCGACGCCGGGGCACTCGCCCGGACATCAGTCGCTCGTCGTCGACACCAAGAAGGGCCGCGTCGTCCTCGCCGGACAGGCGCTCAACTTCTCATCGGACTACGCGCGGCATCAGTACTCGCACGAGCTCGCGCTTGCCGGCGAGTCACACGCGTCGTATCCGGATTGGATCGGACGATTCCACGAGCTCGATCCGGTGCGCGTGCACTTCGCTCATGACCGCGCGATCTGGGAGCGGGATGTAGCGGAGTCGATCCGGTGATGGGGGTCGCCTAGCGCCGCACCCAAAGCGCAAAACTCGCTTGGATCACAAGCATCAACACGAGGGCCGGAACGAACGAGAGCCGCGGCCCGAAGCTCTCGGGAAACAACCAATTCAAGAGCGCGACCAGCGCGACTGCTGTGACGAGCCCAACAACGGTCGTGGTGGTCCTCCGCGCGGACCACGGGAGTCGCTCACCGAGCCAGGCGATAGGTCCGCGGTAGGCAGTCGGAAAGCGCGCGCGTACAAAGCCCGGGACAGCGGCAACACCTATGAGCAGGACGCACGCGAGCACGACCTCCACGTACGACACGGCGTCGTTCGTTTGGCTCCTCCATCTTCGCCGCGCGCGATCGCCCGAGGGTCGCCCGGTGCCGAGGCGGAGTCAAGGCGCCATTCCGGTCACCAAGCGCACATGGTGCATGAGTACGACGCGCAGTAGGAATAGGGCAGGACCCAGCACGCCGCATAACAGACCGCGAAACAAAAGGCCCACCCGCCTCCAAAATAACCACAGCCGATCGCGCAGCCCGCGAGGCACCCGTCGTCCCAGTAGCCCCCTCCGGTAACGACCTGATCGCAGCTGTACAGACGGTTGGTGCCGCAGTTGCAGCCGGTGGCGGCCAGGGCGAAGGGGCCGGCCTTCACGCTCAAGGCGCGCCCGTCGATGGCCATACGCGTGCTCTTGATCTCGATCGCCTTGGCTCGCGCGCGCGCGACAGCCGCCTGCGCGCTCGCGGAGTGACGAGCCGTTTGAACGGCCGATGACCGAAGGTCCTGGATGGTCGTGCTCGTGAAGTCGGCGGACGGCGTCATCAAGACCGCGCCGCCGCTCTCGCCGCCAGGAGCGAAACCGAACGCGAGTGCGCGGAGAGCCTGGAATGGTTCGACGCGGCGAGCCTCGGTCGCGGTCGGATCGGTGTCCCACAGCGAGAACGCGAGGAGCGTGCGTCCCGAGGGAGCGCTCACCACGCCGAAGGGTTCCTCGCTGACGAGCGCGGCCCGGAACCGATTCCACTCGCTGCTCGTCTTGGCTCGATCGATCAGCCTGCGGATGCGTGGATCCGTCGCCTGGGTATTTGCGGCGGCAAGGGCAGGTTGTTGGGAACCGGCGAGGGCCCTGACCTCCGGTACCAGACCGAAGACGGAGACAACGACACCCGTGCCTCCGAGCTTCGCGAGCTTTTGAAGCGCCGAGCGTCGCGAGAAGCCGTTGTTAGACATGTGTCGCCTCCCCAAAATTCGTGCGATCCGCGGATGTCCGGGCAGGGATTTGCGTTGTTCCGAGAGCGCCCATCCACACCGACAAGAGACAAATCGCCGCGGCCAGCGCCAAGGCGAACGGATTCGTCGACCCGGACGCGTCGAACGCCCGGTCGAGGCTCGCGAGGCCCGGACCGGCACGCACCAGCGCGACCGAGACCAGCACCAAGCACACGTTGCGGCCGACGAGACGCCAGCTCACGGGCCTGAGATCTGCGCCGCAGCCACAGGGCTGGTCGCGTCCGCGAAGCAGCGAGATCGAGACGGCGCCGGTGAACGTCACAAGCAGCAGAGCCGAGGCAGCGCTCGCCACCGACGCGATCAACCCGAGCACAAGGAGAACGCCGACGGTGAGCTCGACGCTTGGCAACGCGCGCGCCAGCGTCCATGAAGCTCGCCGGGGAAGGAGATCGTAGGCGTACACACGACGAAAGAAATCAGCTCGCCCGGCTCGCAATTTCGCCGCGGCAGCGACGATGAGGATGCCACCGACCAAGAGCCGCGCCAGAAGAGCCAGTCCGTCAGAAGGCTGCAGATGAAACTCCCCGCCTGGTTTCTGCTGCCGCTTTTTATCCTCTTGACCGGCGCGCAACTAGGTATACGTTTGGCGACCGCGGGGCGCAGGGTAGGAAGAAGGTCCCGCTATGAGACCAGGCCCCAAGACCCGAGTCACGTCGCGCCAGCTTCAGGTCATCTGGTTGGTCGCACAGGGTCTTCCGTCTAAGGAGATCGCCGCGCGATTGGGCGTGAGCGAAGCAGCCGTCAAGAAACACCTCGCGCATTTGATGTCGCGTTATGCCGTGCCCAATCGCGCGGCTCTCGTGCGCGCGGGGATCGCCCACGGGATCCTGGTCGCGGGACCCGAGGGTGTTACTTCGGGAGGCCCTCCTGCGACATGAATCCGAGAGCAAGGACGGAGTGGACCCTGTGAACGCCGCTGCCCTCGCGCGTGCGGTCCCGCCGGTTCAGCCGCTGGCGGCAGCGCAACGGGCGGCGTTTGCGGACGTGTACGAGCAGTACGCGCAAAAGGTGTACCGCTACCTTCTCGCGCGCGTAGGTCGCGCGGCTCTCGCAGAGGAGCTCATGGCCCAGACATTCATCGCCGCGCTGGAGGGCTTCAACAGCTATCGCGGGACTGGGACTCGACTCGCCTGGCTGATCGGGATCGCGCGTCGCAAGGTCGCGGACGAGTATCGCGCGCATCGCCGCGAGCGGCCGCTCGACGATGCCCGCTCCGTCACCTCCGCTGAAGAGGATTCGCCGCATCAGGTAGTGATGTCGCGACTTCAGAGCGAGCGCGTGGTTGCGCTACTGCAGAAGCTGACGGCGGATCGCCGCGAAGCCGTTTCGATGCGTCTCTTCGCCGGGCTGACGGCGCGAGAGACCGGCGCGGTCATGGGCAAGAGCGAGGCCGCGGTGAAGATGCTGATCCACCGCGCGCTGCGGGAGCTTCGCGACGCGCTGCATGAGGAGGTGGGCGATGTCCGGTGAGGTCGTGCGCGCCGACGTGATCGACCGCGCCATCGACGGCGACCTGGTGCCGAGCGACAGTGAGGTGACGTTCGCCCAGGAAGTGACACAGCTCGCTCGCGGCGTCCAGTTAGAAGTCGAGCGCGCAGCCACGGTCTGGGAACGGATCCGAGCTACGCCGGCGCGATCCGAGCCTCGGAGCCGCTTCGGCTTCGTCCATTTGCCCAGCTTTCGACGGACGCCGGCGCTCGTCGGAGTGGCTGCGGTGCTGGTCGTTGTAGCGATCGTCGTGTCGGCCAGCGCGCCGACCGATGCGAAGGAGCTTCTGGCGAAGGTCGAGCTTGGCGCGATCGACCCGAGCGCGGTGGGGCTCGCGAGATACGCCGGCGAACTCCGTGTGTCGAGCTGGATTGCCGGCGACGGAACGCGACCGAACGTTCCGATCTCCTTCAACGAAGTTATCTCGTTCGAGTCGCCGAATCGGTTGCGCCTCGAGATCTCCTCGGCGCAGGCGAACGGAGCGCCGCCAAGCGTTGTGATCGCGACCGACACGGCGACCTGGCTGTGGACGCCCGCGACGCACACGGCCATTCGTTTGGGGACGGTGCCACTCGGGACGCTTGCTTTTCTGGCCGGCTCCGAGGCAGAGACCGCCCTCACCGGTGCGAGCCGTGACTACGCGGTCGCGCGGGACGGCACGGAGACTCTGGCGGGGCGCGCCGGCGATCGCGTCGTCCTGACCCCGCTGCCGGGCAGCGCCGTGGCGGGGCGGCTCGGAAAGACCACCCTCACCCTCGACCACCAGTACGCGGTCCCGCTCGCCGGTCGGATCCTCGATCCGAGCGGCGGATCGCTCTTCGAGTGGACCTTCGTCAAGATCGACTTCGCGCCGTCGTTCGATCCCGCGGCCTTTGTCTTCACGCCACCCGCTGACGCGATCACGAGCGATCGCGTCTCGACCCCTGCACTGGGGATTGATGGGCCATGGGGCGCGGTTGCGCGGGCAGTCTCATTTCGCGTGTTTCGTCCGACGTTCGCTTCCAGCAATCTTCAACTCGGGTATCCCTCGCGCGATCAGGATCGCTTGGTGGTGACATACCGATCGAGCACCGATCTGGGTGCGGTCCTGATCATCGAGAGCGCCGGCAGTGCTGGTCCCGGACCAGGTGAACGCGTGGCCCTGCCAGGCGGGGGTTCGGGGCTGTACTGGAACGACGGCGCGCGACAACACATCGTCCTGAGCCGGGAAGGAACGCGTATCGAGGTTCAGGCCTCTCTCAACGTTTCGCGCGACGACCTGGTGAAGATCGCCGGGTCCCTCGTCGCGGTATCTCGGTAGCGAGGGTACCGGGCAGAAAGGCGCTGGCCCTGGGAAATCCGCTAGGGTCTTGACCGCGATGGTTTCGCGCGGTGCGTCCGGCTCGCCGCTTCTCTTCTACGCAGATGGCTACAAGTTCCCGGACGTCTATCACACGACCAAATTCCTCGCGCCCGATCCGATCATCGCGCTCGAAGACGTCGAGGAGCTTGTCATCGTCGCGAGCTCGCTCGAGGAAGGCCGCGCGCGCAAGGAATCGCGTGCGACGACGGTCGTGAACATGAACGAGTACGGCGCGCAGGAGCTTTCCGGGCAAGGCGTCTCGGGCACCGAGTTCTGGGCGACGATCATGAAGCGTTTCCTCGACGAGCGCGGCCTGACGCGTGTCGCGGTCGCCCCGTATTTCCCGCTCGCCGAGGCCGACCGGCTGCGCGAGATGGGTGTCGAGCTCGTCATCGCGGACGATTTACGCGAGCGCCGGCGCGTCAAGCGCCCCGACGAAATAGAGGCGATCGAAGCCGCGCAGCGCGCGACCGAGGACGCGTGGCACAAAGGCGTTGATGCCATCCGCCGCGCCAAAGCCCGAGCCGATCGAACACTCGAGCTGGACGGCGCCGTGTTCACGGCCGAGCGGCTGCGCGCGATCGTCGAGTCAGCCCTTCTTGAGCGCGGATATGCGTCCGACGGCGCGATCTGCGCGCCCGGCCCGCAGGCGGCCGATCCGCATCAGATCGGCACCGGGCCCCTGCACGCGAAGGAGCCGATCGTCATGGACATCTTTCCGCAGCACAAACAGACGCGGTACTGGGCCGACATGACGCGGACCGTATCGAAGGGCGAGCCTCCCGCGGAGATCCGGAAGATCTACGACGTCGTGAAGCGCGCTCAAGACGCGGGCATCAAGGCCCTGCGTCCCGGCGTGACCGGGCGCGAGGTTCACGAGCTCGTCGAGGACATCATCTGGGCAGCCGGCTACGACACGCTGCGTCCGGGTCACAAGAAGGATCCAAGCGATCCGACGCCGCGCGGCCTCATCCACTCGACCGGCCACGGTGTCGGGCTCGAGATCCATGAAGCGCCCGCGATCGCGCGATCCGGGACGAAGGCGCTCGTCGCGGGCGACGTCGTCACGATCGAGCCGGGGGTCTACGACCCGGTCATCGGGGGCGTTCGACTCGAGGACATGCTCGTCATCACAGAGAGCGGCGCACGCAACCTCACGCAGGCACCACGCGAGCTCGTCGTTTAGCTGGAAGCTCTCCTTTTCGGCGTCGCCGCCGCGGTCGTCTGGGGTTTCGCCGACTACGCGGCCGGGATCTGCGCGCGCCGGGTCGGCGCGGTCCGCACCGCCTTCGCGATGCAGTCGACGGGCCTCAGTTCATTCGCGGTTGTTGTTCTGCTTCTTGGCCGTTGGCCCGAGTTCGAGCCCGGCATGATCCCGTTCGCGATCGCGCTCGGCGTCCTCGGCGTGATCTCGGTCGCCGCGCTTTACCGCGGACTCGCGCTCGGCCCCGTCGCGGTGGTCGCTCCGGTCGTCGCGTCGTATGTCGTGATCACCGTGGTCCTCGTGGTCGTCTTCCTCGGCGAGCGGCTCACAACGGCACAGATCCTCGCGGCGTCGTCGGTCTTCGTCGGCGTCGTCCTTACCTCGACCGACGCCAGGGAGCTGCGCGTCACGCTCGGACGACCGGTCCCGGGCGTGCGCATCGGTTTGGTCGCGACGCTCGGGTTCGGTCTCTGGAGCGCCGTCTTCGCGATCGCGACACGGCAGTACGCGTGGATCCCGATGATCCTGCTGCTGCGCGCGACGAGCTTCGTCTTCATCGGTTCGTATATCGCCGCGAGACGGATCGATCTTCGCGTCTTTCGCGCGCGGACCGCGCTGGCGCTCGGTGTGACGGTCGGCGTCCTCGATACGCTCGCGAACGTGTTCTTCGCGCTCGGGATCGAATCCGGATACGCCTCGCTCGCCGCGACAGGGACGGGGATGTATCCGATCGTTCCCGCCGTACTCGGCATGCTCGCCCTCGGTGAGCGCCTCGCGCCAAACCAGATCGTGGGGATCGTCGTGCTCGTCGTCGGGCTCGCGACGCTCGGCGCGGTCAGCTAAGCGGCTAGCAGAAATTCCGGCGCGGCGCTCGTACGCGCGACCTTCGTTCGCAGATACGCGACGGCTGCGTCGAGCTGCGGGTCGCCCTGCGCGCCGGTGGGCTTCTCCACGACCTGGTCCGGGACGATCCCCTTCCCCGGCCCGTTCAGGTCCGCACCGCTCTTCGCGTCCTGGATCTTGGTGATGGTGACGAGGAGAATGCCGCCGTCCGGGAGATCCCGCGGCTGTCCTGTACCGACGCATCCCGCGGTCTGCGTCCCCATGACGAAGCCCGCGCCGTTCGCGCGGATCCCCGCGGCGATGATCTCGGCGCCCGAGGCGGAGTTCTTGTCCACGAGCACGACGAGCGGCTTGGGGCTGTCGATGTAGAAGCGGCGGTTTACGTCGAGCGGGGTGCGGTTCCCGTCACGCCCGGTCTGGAACACGAGCGTGCCCTGGCGCACGAAGATGCTCGCGATGTCGACCGCGGCCGAGAGGTCGCCACCCGGATCGCCGCGAAGGTCGAGGACGAGCCCGCCGGCGCCGTTCGCGTTAAGCCGTTTCACGGCGTTGGATACCTCGTCGGCGACGGCGCCGACGAGTTGGGGCACCTCGATCCGGCCGATGTTGCCGTCGATGATGCTGTCGGTCTCGAGCGGGACCGAGAACCGCGCCCGATTCAAGGTGAACGAGAGCGTCTCCTGTCCGCGCAGGATGCCGATGGTCACCGGCGTGCCCTCCGGGCCCTTGACCTTGTTCGCGACTTCTTCGGTCTGCAGGTTGGTGACGTCGACGCCGTCGACGGTAACGATCTTGTCGCCGTTTTTGATGCCCCCTCGGTCCGCCGGGGTGCCCGCGATGACGCGGATGACCTCGATCGGCGCGTCGGCGCTGGGCTTGTTGATTGTCACGCCGATGCCGGAAACAGGCGGCTGCGGCTGGTTGAAGTTCTTGGCGCGCGTCGAGTCCAGGTAGTAGGTATGGCATTCGTTCATCGACTTCGCCATACCGTCGACGGCCGCGCGCTCGAGGAGCGTCTTGTCGGCGTTCGGCGTGGCCGCGCCGATCGCGTCCAGCCGGTCCGAGAACTTCGCGAAGTCGGACCACGTGCTGCCGGTGAGGTTCAGCCCGCTCGACGGAAGCGTTCCGTCGCTTGCGCCCTCTTTTTTGGCTTCGGTGACGACGCCGTCGAGAGCGCCCGTCAAAAGCGTCTGCGATGTGGGTTTGTCGACATGCCGTTCGATGAGCACCTGGTACGCGGCCTCGGCGGTCTTGTACGAGGTGTTCGACGGCAAAAGCTCCCGCTGCAGCTCGGCGGGAACGAGCGAACAAGCGGCCGCGATGAACGCGACGAGAGGCAGAAACGTGCGAAGACGGATCAACCAGTACCTGTCGAGAAGTCTACGGGTCGCCTAGGTCAGCAGTTCAGGCGACTTCGCTCGTTAAGAGCTTTCTTAGGCGACCGAGCGCTCGGAACTGAAGCGCGCGGATCGCGCCCTCACGCAGAGCATCGACCGCTTCACCGTGCACCGCGCGTTCGTGCGCTGTCGGTCCGTCTTCGGCGACGCCGTACGCGTTGTCGAGGTCGACCATCGGCCGTTCGCGACGGCGACGATCGGTGACCGCGTTACGCGCGATCGTGTAGAGCCACGCCAGGAACGACTTCCCCTGCCAGCGATAGCGATGGATGTTCGCGAAGGCTCTCGTGAACACTTCGCTCGCGAGATCCTCGGCGTCGGATGGCTCGCGCACGCGGTAGAGCAGGTAGCGGTACACGGAGTCAACGTGCTGGTCGTAAAGCTCCGCGAACGCGACTCGGTCGCCCGACTTCGCGCGGGCAATGACGTCCGGAACCGGTCCGGCGACCTCGAGCTGGAGCGCGGTGACCTTGGCGACGCCTGACCTCAAGCGGTCGTCACTTCCCTTCCTCACGTGCGCTCCGCGACCATATCGGCCCCCGGCCCTGTTCGCCAATGGCCCATGGGTACCAAAATCGTCCCAGGGGTATGGTCCGTGGGTCCTGTGCCGGGAAGCCTATGCCCCGGAGAAGCGCGCAGGCTTACCGCTCGCTTGTTCGATTGCCCGACGTGTGGGTCAGCAGTATCTCTTCTTCGCGAACGCGAGCCAGCCCTGGTAGAACGCGTCCGGCTCGACCTTGAAGATCTTCGGATAGTTCACGCGGTAGTCGACGTTGTCCTTGTAAAGGGCGACGAGATTCCAGTAGCTCTGCGGTCCGTAGGTCGCGTACACGTATTCGACCATCGAGTTGGCGACCGCGTAGTAGTTCCCTGTGACCTCGGGCGGCGTGTCGGGCTCGGTCGGGACGCCATCGACGATGCGCTTCAGGGTGGGCACGCTGCTCGCACACACCGCCGCGACGATTGCGTAGCGACCACGCGACTTCGCAATGAAGTCGGGCCATCCCTCTATGAGCCACCAATCGAGGCGAATGGTGATGCTGTGGCTGAACTGGTCCTGAAGGTAGTGAAGACCCTCGTGCCGGAGCACCAGCTGCTCGTAGTCCGAGACGCGATCCAAGCTCGGGGAGAGCCAGAGCTGCCACATGCCGATGAACGGTGCGTGCTCGTCGTGTGAATTCGCGAACGCGACGAACTGACATGCGACGATGCCGGCGGTCTCGCGTGTCGGGATCAGCTTGACCGAGTACGGATCGCGGATCGTCGAGTTCGCGTACGGCGTCAAGAACTCTCTTGTCGCGGCGGCCTCGTGGCCGACGAACCCGACGACATCCTCGTCGATGCCCCAGTAGTCGACCCGTACTCCCTCTACGACCCGTGAGCGCTCCCCGCCGAGCTCGTCGATCTTCGGCTCAGTGAGGACCCAGTGATCGCCGTCGCGGCGGAAATAGAGGCGCTCCACTCCGCTCGACCCGTCCTGAACGTAGGCGCGAACGTAACTGTCTCCATAGGGCTCGACCTTGACCACATTGATGGCTGGGGCTACGAAGCCCTGTCGCGCCGCAGCATCGAACGTCTCCTGCTGGCATCGTCGGAAGGCCGGTCGCGTGAGGTCCACGGTCGCTTGGAATCCATGCAGGTCCTTGAAGGTGAGCGCTGCTTGCCGGCGCTGGAGCACATCGACGATCTCAGGTTTGGTGCCCTCGTTGATCGCGACGGTGGTCGTCGTCGGTGAGGGCTGCGCGGTCGGCGCGGCGACGCAGCCACCGATCAGGACCGCCAGTACCAGGCCGGCAAGGCGCCGCAGACTCAGCTCCCCGCGATCTTCTGCTGGAGTATTTCGATCGCCTTGGCTACCGCGGTCGCGTCGTCAGCCTGCACATCGGGCGGAATGCCGGCGTTGTTGTACTTCGCCCTGGTCTGCGCACCCGCCAATTCCTGGGCCACGACCGCCAGCTCGTTGCCGTCGCTGAAATGGTTCGGAGAGAAGCCGCCCAGGCAGCCGACGGTCGTCTGCCCGACGATCGTCGCGCGCTTGTTCTCTTTGAGGGCGAGGGCAAAGATCTCGGTGTCCGATGCGCTCCGGTCGTTCAGGACGACCGCCATCGGTAGCTGATATGCGTTGGGCAGGCGCAGGTCCTTGTTGCCCGACGCGGTGCCTCCGCTGCCGTTCTTGAGGAGGAGTGTGAAGGTGGGCTCGCCGTTCAAGAACATGCTGTGTGCGTCGGTGGCCACGCCACCGAGGTTGCCGCGAAGATCAAAAAGCCAGGCCTTCGCGCCTTGCGCCACTGCCTTATCGAGCAGCGTCCGCAGATGCTCGACGATCTTGTAGTTCGCGTTCACCGTCCACTCACGGAAGGTGATGTACGCGATGCCGCCGGGGAGAATCTTCCCGGTCAGCCCCGCTTCGTCGGCGGCGCCAAGACTCGTTCCCTGGGCCGGAATCAACGCCGAGCTACCCCGAGGCGTGAAGGGGCGCGATTGGTGGACCGACGAGCTCGCCACGTAGTACGTGTGACAGTCCGGGCTGGCGTCGATCATTCCGCCGATTGCCGCGTCCGCGATCTTGCTCGCCGAGACGTTGGGATTGCTCGCCGCGAGCTGGCTCACCGTGTCAGCGAACTTATTGAAGTCCGCCGTCTGCGGCTCGTCGACGTCCTGAAAGTCCGGCGTGGCCACATCAGCCTTGCCGCCGGCGCCCTGGATGAGGGTACGCACCGCCTGAAGCGACGACTCCAGCGCTTTCTTGCTGGTCACGTGGTGAACGTCCTGGTCGACGAACGCGCTGTAAGCGATATCGAGCTTCGCGCGCTTGATATCCGCGGTCTTCGACGGCGACTGCGTCGCGCTGCTCGGACCGTTCGTCGAGCACGCGGCGACGACAAGCGTCGCCATAATGAATAGCAGGGCCGCGCGGCGCATCAGCTCCAGAATACGGGGCGTTAGTCGGCGGGAGTGGTTACTTTCGCGGGTACGTTTTCAGCGCGCCATTCCGCGGGCGAGGCGCAGAAGCCCTCATAGTCGATGTAATCGGTGATGCTCGGATGCTCGCCGCAGACCGGGCACTCCGGATCGCGGCGCAGACGGACCTCGCGGAAGCTGCCTTCGAGTGCGTCATACAGGAGATAGCGGCCCACGAGCGGCTCGCCGATCCCGAGCACGAGCTTGATCGCTTCCGTCGCCTGTACCGTGCCGATGACTCCCGGCAGGACGCCGAGGACGCCGGCTTCCGCGCATGACGGCGCGAGCTCCGGCGGGGGCGGCTCCGGGAATAAGCAGCGGTAGCACGGACCTTCGAAGGGCTTGAAGACCGTGACCTGACCCTCGAAGCGGTAGATCGAGCCATGAACGACGGGGATGCGGTGCTTCACCGATGCGTCGTTCAGGAGATAGCGGGTGGGGAAGTTGTCGGCGCCATCGATGATCACGTCGTAGCCCTCGATGATCCGGTCGATGTTCGCCGCGGTGAGACGCTCCTCGTAGCCGACGATCTTCACGTCGGGATTCAGCGCCTCGAGCGTTTGCTTCGCGGACGAGACCTTCGACTCACCGATGCGTTCGGTGGTGTGAAGAATCTGGCGCTGCAGGTTGGTGAGGTCGACGACATCGGAGTCGACGATGCCGAGCGTACCGACGCCTGCTGACGCGAGGTAGTACGCCGCCGGCGATCCCAGTCCGCCCGCTCCGATCAGCAAGACTTTGCTGTTCAGAAGCTTCTGCTGACCGGCCTCGCCGACTTCCGGGATCAGAAGATGACGCGAGTACCGCTGCGCTTGCTCCGGCGTGAAGCTCGCGGGCGTTGTCCACGGCTTGCCGGAGTCCTTCCAGCGATTGAATCCACCGGCCATGGAGATGACCTTCTGGTAGCCGAGCTTCTGCAGAGTGTCCGCGGCCATGGCCGAACGCACGCCGCCCGCGCAATAGAGGATGGTGGTCTTGTCTTTCTCGGGGAGACGGTCCTCGGCCCACTGCTCGAGATAGCTCTTCGGGACGTGCACCGCGCCTACGATGTGGCCGGAGTTCCACTCGTCCTTCTCGCGAACGTCGCCGAGCTGGACGTCGCCCGATCGAATCAGGTCTTGGACCTGCTCGGGCGTCGCCTCGTGGATACGCTTTTTGATGTCGGCGAAGAAGTCGCGATATGTCGGCATTAGAGCTCCCTTGCGCTCAATGCTAAACCGACCTGTGCGCTCGGAAATTCCCGGTATGCTCGGATTCCCCCGTGGAGACGCTGTCCTTCGACCTGCTCCAGTTCCTCTACCACCTGGCGCTCGCGATCCTCGTCGGTGGGTCGCTGGTGCTGGGGACCGCGGTCGCGCCTGCCCTGTTTGCCTCGGCTCGCACATCCGCCGACGCGGGCACCCTCTTTGGAAACGTGCTCGCTCGCTTTGACGGGCTCGCTGTCTTCTCGGTGATGGTGTTGATCGTCACGAGCGTCCTCAAGGCGTTCGGCTTCGAGATCACCGGCGCGCCGGACACGCGTTTGGTGCTGCGCTGGGTCGCCCTCACTATCCTCGCCGTCGCGTCGCTCTACTCGAGCGCGTGGGCCAATCCGGTCGCGAGGCAGATCCGCGCTGCGACGCCTGGGTTCGAGGAGCAGCCGCAGAGCTCGCCCGCGCGCATCGAGTTCGCCAGGTTGCACCAGCGTTCGCGTCGCGCGATGTCAGTTGCGGTGGTCTTTGGGCTCCTTGCGCTCTTCCTGGGCTAGAACCTCCTCGTCTCCCATGCGACGTGCGATCTCGGCGAGCAGGTCCGCATCGCTCACATCCTCGAGTGCACCGACGCTCGTCTCCTCGCCATCGGGTACGACCTCGTCGTCGGAACCGCTGTCGTTGGCGATGGCCTCTTCCTGGCACTTGCGGCATACGAGGTCGGCGCCTCCGACGACCTCCGCCGGCACGTACACCTCCGGAAAGGAAGCTCCGCGTACCCAGTTCGTCGTGCTCGTCGCGTCGGTCGCGCCGCATTTGGGCTCGAGCTCGGACGCGCCCTTTAGATGGATGAGCCTTGGTTGACCGTTCACCCTGACACCCCCACGCTCGATCGCGATGGCCGCTGAGTATCGCCGACCGCGCGTCGGGCGCGCACCTGCGCCCTCCCGAGATGTCGAGCGAGCCCTCACTCGTCATCGCGAGAAGGTCGCCGCGCGGCACGCCGTGAAGACCGCGGACGCGCTGGTGCGCATGGTCGACGATCTCGGTTTCTGCTTCGCGTTCACGGGCGAGTCGGCCTATCCGATCCCGGCCGCGTTCGACCACCTCGACACCCGCAGCGACGGCCGCAAGTGGGAATGGATGTGGGGTTGGAAGGACGAGCTCGCCGAGAAGAAGCGCCTCTACTACGGAAAGCTCCTGGTCAAAAAGCCGACCTTCGTTTCGCTGAAGATGCTGCCAACCTTTTATGCGACCTTTGGGCGCGCCGGCGATCCCGACGACCACCTCGAGGACGTGCGCGCGGGCCGGCTCTCCGAGATCGCTCGACGCGTGATCGAATTCCTCGCGGTGAACGGGGAGACGCAGACCAAACGGATGCGGTCGGCGCTCGGCATCACCTCACAAGAGGGCAGGTCCGACTACGCGAAGGCGATCGAGGAGCTGCAGCGGCTGATGTACGTGGCGCGGGTGCGCGCCGTGGGCGAAGGGCGCGAGGACTACAACTACACCTACGACCTGTTCGTGCATCGCTACCCTGAAACCGTGCGCGCCGCGGCATCCGCGTCGTCCGCGGATGCCATGACCGCGCTTCTCGCTCATCTGCTCGACCTTGCCGGCGGCGTGAGCGAAGCGAAGGTCACGAAGCTTTTCGATTGGAGCGAGGACCGCGTCGCGCACGCGGCACGAAGACTCGAGACGAAAAAACAACTCGTTCGCGCGGACGGCCTGCTCCTTCTTCCGACGCTAGGATAGGCCGGCCCCGTGGACATTCATCAGCTCCGGTCGTGGATTTTCGAGCTGTACGAGCCTCTCGAGAACGAGCGCCAGTACATCGTCTACGACGAACAACGCGGGAATCTCCTCATCGACGCTCCGCCGTTCAGCGAACGCGCGCTCAGGCTCGTGCGCGGCGCGGGGCCCGCCTCTCTGCTGGTCGCGACGAACGCAGCGCGCGCAGCCGACGCCGGCAAGTACCGCGAGGCGCTCGGTCTCCAGGTGGCGGCGCACGCGGACGATGCGGATGGCATCCCGGGTGGACCCGACCTCGTTCTCGGCGACGACGAGCTCGTCCGTCCGGACGCACGTGCGGTCCGAGTGCATGCCAACGGGTACGGCGCGACGGTCCTGCTTCTGCGCAAGGCCGGAGGCGTCCTGGTGTGTGGCGACCTCGACCTCGCGAGCGACGCCGCACGTGCGCTCCTTCCACTGAGCTTCTCGGTCGTGTTGTCCGCGCGGCGGTCGCCGATGTGGAACGCGGGAAAGGACAATCTCCTCACGCTCCAGGACGAGCTCCCGAAACCGCGTAAGCAGTTCGGCATCCTGCTGCAAGCGCCGTGGGACCGCGCGTACAAGGGACGCCTCGAGGACAAGCTTGTCCCCCACGATCCGATCGTCCCGCGTGAGGTGACCGCGCCCCGGGAAGCCGCGATGGGTCCGGAAACGCTCGTCGTCGCGAGTGAAGCGCGCGAGCTTGTGGAGAGACCTCGACGGCCAGTTCAACGCGGGGGCTTGCCCCCGCGCCCCCTCACGGCCACCGGCGAGACACCCGCGTCCAAGCGCCCCAAGAGCTTCGCCGAGGACTGGGACGCGCCAGGTACGGCCCGGCCGCCGACGACCATCGCGAATCCACCGACGGACATCCAGCCGCCGCCGCCGGTCGTCGCGCCACGCTCCATCGGGGACCGGTATCGCCGCCTTTCGGTCGAGGAGCTCGCGGGCGTGCCGTACGTGGATTACATCTGGGGCGGCATCGATCTCTCGCCCGACGGCAGCGAAGTCGCGTTCTCGTGGAACCGTTCGGGAACGTTCGAGATCTTCAGCGCGCCGCTGGACGGCGAGCGCATCTTCCAGCTGACCGAGGCGAACGAGCGATCGGTCTGGCCGCGGTGGTCTCCCGACGCGAAGCACCTCGCGTTCCTCCGGGATCACGGCGGCGACGAGCGCTTCGACATCTGGCTCGTCGATCGTGACGGCGAGCACGAGCGCAATCTCACGAACGAGCCGGGCGTGATGCATCGCGATCTCGCGTGGTCTCCCGACGGCACGAAGCTCGCGTACACCGCCAACGCCGGCGGAAACGCCTTCGCCGTCCACGTGATCGATGTCACGACCGGCGCGAAGCGCGCGCTCACGAACGGAGCCCGCGACGATGTCCAGCCGCAGTGGTCTCCGGACGGCACGCTCCTTGCCTTCGGGTCGCGGCGCGAGGACGTCCGCACCAACGCGGACCTCTACGTCGTCGCGGCAAGCGGCGGCGACGCAACTCGCCTCGAGACCCGCGGCGGGATCGATGGTGAATCGGTCGATCCGCGCTGGTCACCCGACGGAACGCGCATCTCGTTCACGACGGACACACGGGGACGGCAGGAGGTCGCGATCGCGGCCTACGCCGAGCGTGAGATCGGGCGGATCGAGCGCATGACCGACAGCATCCACGACGAGTACGGCGCGGTGTGGCGCCCGGACGGACGCGCGCTCGCATATCTCCACAACGAGGATGCGGCGGTCTCGCTTCGCAGGGTCTTCGCCGTTTCGCATGCCGACCACGCCGTGTCGGACATCCCCGGCATGCACGCGTCGCCCGACATCGGTCCCGACAGCGACACCACGGTCTTCCTTTTCTCGAGCCCATCCCGTCCGTGGGACGTGTACGTGACGCGCGAGCGAGCGATCGAAGCTCGCGCGATCACTCGTTCGCTGCCGGCCACGATCGATCCTGAGACGCTCGTCGAGCCGTCGCATGTGCGGTACCCGGGCGCGGGCGGCGACGACGTGCCCGCGCTCCTCTTTCTTCCGTACGCCGAAGCGTTGCGCGGCGAGAAGGTTCCACCCGCGATCATCAACATTCACGGCGGACCTACATCGCAGCACCACCGCGAGTGGAACGTCGTCACGCAGGTCTTCGTGAACGCGGGCTATGTCGTGCTCGAGCCCAACCCGCGCGGGTCCATCGGCTACGGCAAGAAGTGGCGCGAAGGGAACCGCCGCGACTGGGGCGGCAAGGATCTCGAGGACGTCGCCCGCGGCGCGGCCTGGCTCGGCGAACAGAAGCTTGCCGATCCAGCGCGGATCGGTGTGTACGGCCAGAGCTATGGCGGATACCTCACGCTTATGTCGCTCGCGCTCCGCCCGGATCGCTTCGCCGCGGGAGTGTCGGTCGTCGGGGTCGTCTCGTGGAAGACGATGGTCGAGACGACGCGTGGGGATCTCCGCGAGTACCTGCTGCGCGAGCTCGGCGATCCTGTGAAGGACGCGGAGCTATACCGCGAGCGCTCGCCGTTGACGCACGCGTCGAAGATCCGCGCGCCGCTTCTCGTCCTCCAGGGCGAGAACGACCCCCGCGTTCCGCGCAACGAGGCGGAGCAGGTGGTGAAGGCGCTGCGCGACGGCGGAAAGCCGCACGAGTACCACGTGTATCCCGGCGAGGGGCACGGCTTCCGTGTGACCGAGAACCGCATCGACGCGCTCCGGCGCGCACGCGACTGGTTCGACCGGCACCTTCGGCGCGCGGACGCTCGGCAAACGTAATCCACATGCGGCCCCCCTTGCCCGGGTGCACGCCTGGGATTACCTTTACTTCTGCATGAAAGCAGTAAAGGCACGAACTCGACGTCGAGGAACGACGAGGATTAGTCGCAAGAATCAGGTGACCCTCCCCGTCGAAGCCCTAAGGAGGGCCGGCTTGGTTCCCGGAATGGTGCTCGGCGTTGAGGTCGACGCGAGGCGGCGCCTTGTGCTCGCTCCTACGGACGACCCGATCGAGCGCTATGCCGGAATCCTTCGGTATCCAAGGGGCTACCTCCGTAAGCTGCGAGGCGAGTGGCGCGCCTAGTCCTGGACGCGAGCGTCCTCATCGCGTACTTCAGCCCGCTCGACACGCACCACGCGTCGGCCGTTGCGCGTCTACGGCGAGCCTCACGAGACGAATGTGTTGTCATCGCAAGCGTTCTCGCCGAGATCCTGGTCCATCCATATCGCGTGGGTCCAGAGGCCGTATCGGAGGTGGAAGGGGCGCTCGCAGCGCTGAGAATGATCGTTCACCCGATCGACGCTGGCCTCGCCCGTCGCGCCGCTGAGCTTCGGGCGTCACATCCGCCACTCCGGCTTGGGGACGCTCTCGTCATCGCCGCCGGCGACCGGCTCGATGCGGAAGTGGTGACGGCCGCCGCATCGTGGTCGCGAATCAGCCGTCGCGTTCGCGTTCTCTGATGCCGGACGCCGTCGTCGTCGGCTCGGGGCCTAACGGGCTCTCGGCCGCCATCGAGCTCGCGCGCAACGGGCATTCCGTCACCGTCTACGAAGCGAACGAGACGATCGGCGGCGGCTGCCGCTCGGGCGAGCTGACCCTTCCCGGGTTCGTCCACGACATCTGCTCGGCATTCCATCCGCTCGGTGCTGCGTCGCCGTTCTTCCGCGAGCTCGATCTGTCGCGCGAAGGCCTCGAGTGGATCGAGCCACCTGCCGCGCTCGCGCACCCTCTCGATGACGGGACCGCGGTCCTACTCGAGCGCTCGATCGACGCGACGGCCGCGAACCTTGGGCCCGACGCGCGCGCGTACCGAAGGCTCGTCGCGCCGCTCGTGCCCGAATGGGACCATCTCGCCGCGGACGCGCTCGGACCGCTCATCCGCATACCGCGGCACCCGTTGGTCATAGCCCGGCTCGGGCTGCCGGGCGCGTTACCCGCGCGCCTCCTCGCGCGGATCGCGTTCAGCGGCGCGCGTGCGCGGGCGCTCTTCGCCGGCCTCGCCGCGCATTCGGTCCTGCCCCTTGACGCGCCGCTCACCGCGTCGTTCGCGTTGATGTTCGCGGTCGCGACGCACGTCGCGAACTGGCCGCTCCCGCGCGGGGGATCGCAGCGCATCGCCGACGCGCTTGCGGCGCGCCTGCGATCGCTCGGCGGCGCGATCGAGACCGGCCGCCGCGTGCGCAGCCTGGAGGATCTTGGGAGTGCGCGCGCGTACCTCTGCGACGTGACGCCGCGACAGCTCGAAGCGATAGCCGGCTGGCGCCTGTCCGAGCGTTATCGCGCCAAGCTCCGTTCGTTTCGCTACGGGCCCGGCGTCTTCAAGCTCGACTACGCCATCGACGGCCCGATCCCATGGCGCGCGAAGGAATGTCTCCGCGCGGGGACGGTGCACCTCGGCGGCACGCTCGACGAGATCGCCGAGAGCGAGGCCCAGATCGCGCGCGGCGTACCGGCAGAGCGTCCGTTCATCCTCGTCGGGCAGCAGAGCCTCTTCGATCCCTCGCGCGCGCCCGCGGGCAAGCACACGGTGTGGGCGTACTGCCACGTTCCCAACGGCTCGACGTTCGACATGACCGAGCGCATGGAGGCGCAGTTCGAACGCTTCGCGCCCGGCTTCCGCGATCGCGTCCTCGCGCGTTCGGTCATGGGTCCCGCCGAGGTCCAGAGCCACAACGCGAACTACATCGGAGGCGACATCGGCGGCGGCGCGAACACCCTGTTCCAGTTCATGACGCGCCCGTTCTTCCGCCTCGACCCTTACGCGACCTCCGCGCGCGACGTTTACCTGTGCTCGTCGTCTACTCCTCCCGGCGGGGGAGTCCACGGTATGTGCGGCTACCACGCCGCGCGAAGCGCCCTGCGGGGAGCATTCTCCTAGCGCCAAGACCCCCCTGATAGCCGGTCTTCAAATGGTTTCGGCACGTACCCTTGGCGAGGTGAAGGACAAGGGCAAGGGCGCGGAAAACTTGATCTGGTTGGCCAGCCGGCAAAGCGGCCGCGCCGATCCATCGCTGGTGGCGGCCGACGACATTCTTGCCGCGCTCACTGGACGCATCGCGGAGCTCGAGGCGCGGGTCTCCGAGGTATTGGCGGAGGTCGATCCCGAGCTTCCTCCGGTCGACTCGAAGCAAGGAGGCGCTCGAAACGCTCCGAAGCCCGACGCGAACCTCGCCACCGACAAGATCCGTGACGCGCGCGTTGAGGCGGACGCTGAGCTGACACGCGCCAGCGAAGAGCGTCGCATGCTCGCAAACGAAATGCGGCTCCTGCGCGAAGCATTTCAGGAAGCGCGCCGCAGTCAGCTTCCCCCTGCTCGTAGCGCGAACGCGGCCGAAGCGCAGATCGCGCCCGACCTCCGGGCCGCCATCGCAGACGAGATGCGGTCGCTGCTCACTGAGCTCCTCGCGGACTTCCGATCACGCGTCCTTGCGCCGCCGCCGGTCGAACACTTCCCGGCTGAGAGCGAGCCGACGGTCCAAGTTGTGGCCGCGGCCCCGGCGATCGTGGAGCAGGTCGTTGAGGACCTGAAGACCGCGCCGCCGGTCCTCGATGTGGTCGCCACCGAGCCCGCTCCGATCGTGGAGCATGTCGACCCGCCGGCGCTACGGACGACCAGACCGCTCATCGATGAATACGTCGGGGATCTGCAGCCCGCCCCGGCGCTCGCCGACACGCTCGCGACCGATGCCGCTCCGATCGAGACATCCGGGTCGATCGTGGAGCATGTCGATGAGCTGGTGCGACCGAGCAAACCGCTCAGCGATAAATCCGTCGCGGATCTGCAGGAGCCCGAACCCGTGGTCCCGGTCGATGTGTTCCCCGTCGAGGCTGCGCCGACGCGATCGGCCGCAGCGATCGTCGAGGAGCTTCTCCGGTCTGAATCGCCCCCTCCGATCGAGACGGAAGATTTCCAGGTCGCCTTTCCGGAGACTCCCCGGATCATCGATGAGCACGTTTTCGGGCCTGCGGAGCCA
>WNGG01007117.1_pt1 | contig 25054 bp, 27 predicted proteins | sample 5400661 | NCBI WGS metagenome assembly WNGG01 (sample SAMN13153372, study PRJNA577476) | soil metagenome | isolation source: 100 cm soil or saprolite under Garry oak tree replicate 1 | place: USA:California | collected 2016-06-15
TTAAAGATGATCCGCTCATCCAGGAAGCGCTCGAGATTTTCAACGGTGAAATAAAATCCTGAGCCAAAGATCAGCATATGAATCTCAACAAGTTGATGAAACAGGCGCAAAAGATGCAGGAGCAAATGGCGAAGACACAAGCCGAGCTGGAGGAGAAAACCGTCGAGGTGAGCGCAGGCGGTGGAAAAGTGAAAGTGATCGCGAACGGCGCCGGCGAAGTGATTTCGATCAAAATCGACAAGGCAATTGTCGATCCAAATGACGTAGAATTTCTCGAGGAAGTTGTTTTGAGCGGCGTGAAGCAGGCGATCGAGCAAGGCAAAGCGCTCGCGCAATCGGAGATGTCGAAGATCACTGGTGGGTTGGGACTGTAGCAGCCCCGAAAGTGCTCGGGGTCGCATTTCGGCGCTCATAGAGCGAGGCTACAGAAGATGTTGTAGTTCGCGTTTGTGTTTCGCGTAGACGCAAACTTTACGCACGCCTAAGATCGACATCTTGTCCGCGAGCCGCGAAAAGTTTTCGCCGAGCTGCACGTGGGAATGCGCGTCGGACGCGGTTGTGAATGGGATTGCCTTTGCCATCGCGAGCTCAATGATGCGATCGCCCGGGTAAAGTTCGTTCACCGGTTTGCGCCAGCCCGCGGTGGAAAGTTCAATCGCAAGATTGCGCGAGCGAATGAACTCGAGCGTTTCATCGGCAGTCGAACCGATTTCCGCGTTCGGGCGATGACCGTGAATCTTGATAAGATCGAGATGGGCGAGACAATCGACAAGTCCGCTCGCAGCGATTTCGCGCACGCGTCGAAAATAATCCGAATACAACTTGTCAATGTTACGACCTTCAAATTGCTCCGCGCCTGCCGGAACGCTGTCGAACATTTGATCGTCGCGCTCGAGGAAATGAACGGAGCCGAGAACGAAATCGAGTTTGTCCCAATTCTTCTCCACCCATTTTCGCCCCGCGACCGAACTTTGCGGATCGTTATCCAGCTCGATGCCGGCGCGAATTTTTACATCGGCATTTTTCTCGCGCAGCTGGTCGATCTCATCGAAATCTATCCCCTCATGATAACGATCATGATCGGTGAAGGCGATTTCACTGAGTCCGGCCTTTCTGGCCGAATCGACCCAGGGTTGCAAAAGCGCGTGCGTGTAACGCTGTGTCCGATGCCCCTGCGGATGGGTATGATAATCGGCAAACAGACGCGCACTCACGGTGCAGTCAGAAATTTTTGGCGGATGCGCAGTTCCGGATATTTGGGAAAGAAAACCTCGGCGACAAAAACTTTATTTGGGCTGAGATCGCGTGTCGCGATCGTCTCGTTGTATTCGACGTGCTCCTGCGGATTGATCAGGACCGTCCCGGGAGTTTCAGTAATGGCATGATTATCGGACCACTTTGTCAAAATCACGTCGGCCGAATTCTTCAAATAAATCTCGATTCGCTGGTCGGTCGGGAAATCGAGTGGGATGGGCCGCTTGGCTTGATTGGTCAATGTCAATTTGATCTCAAGTTGGCGGACCTCGGACAATTTCACGGTTTGTGGCGCGACGAGCAAGTCGAGAGTAAGACCGTTCAGCTTTGGATTTTGGTACTGTGTAAGACGGGTCGGAGAAAATGGATGAAGAATTCGGCCGAACCAGCCTCGTTTTTTCGCGGTCGGGGCGGGAGTGGCTTCCTGGCCAAAAGTCTGTGCCGCAATCACGAACAGCAAAGCAAGGCAAGTGGCACTGTGTTTCATGAGCGGGTTAAACAGCAAACGTTGCAAATCCTGTCAAACCCTTTATCAATCGGCCATGAAGACTCCCTGCGTGACGGCGCTTGCCTTCGTTTTTTTGCTGCAGATGGCGGCGGCCAAAGGTCGACATTGCATGTTTCGCTTGCACGCGGAAGCGAACCCGCGCGACACGACGGTTTTCGCCACTTCCGTGCGGGCGCAATTCTCCGGCAAAGATATCGCCATTGAAAAAGTGGCGCGGATTTCCGAGCGGGATGTCGTGGCTTTCCAGCCTTATCCGGCCGGCAACGGAAACTACGGCGCGCTTTTTCAACTCGATGATCACGGACGGATCGCGCTCGACGCTTTGAGCATTGAACACCGCGGCGGTTTGCTTTTTGTCTTCATCAATGGGCGGGCGATCACCGAACTCGAAATCGACAAGCGCGTCGCGGACGGAAAAATCTACATCGCTTCGGGACTTAGCGCGGCCGATATCGAATTGATGAAGAAAGATTGGCATTTGCTGGGCGAGCACAAACAATAACGGCGATGCGACCCCTCGCCGCAGTCGTCGCCTTGCTCGCCGGCTTGAAATTCTCGATGATGGCGCAGAGTGAGAGAGCGACTCCGAAAGAATTCGCGAGCCCTGATCATTTCGGGGTTGTCAATCTTGTCCTGCCGACGGCGAACGACGCGCTTTTCTCGGGCGGCGGGCCCGCGTTCTACCAATACATCGAACGCGATTACAAAGGGGTGAAATCGATACCATGGGAAGGCGGTCAATACGGTTTTGTCCGCGACCCGGTCGAGACGGCGGCGGGAATTGTTTATAGACGGTTCCATGAAGGGATCGACATTCGGCCTCTCCAGCGCGACGCGCGCGGCGAGCCGCTCGATGAAGTGCGCGCCATTGCCGACGGCAAAGTCGTACATACAAACCTCGTCCCGGGATATTCGAACTACGGGAAGTATATTGTGATCGAACATCGCTGGGACGGCTCGAGCTACTACAGCTTATACGGACATCTGAGCGCGATCGCAGTTCGACCCGATCAAATGGTGCATCGCGGCGAAGCCATTGCGGTGATGGGTTACACCGGCCAAGGCCTGAACCAGGCGCGCGCGCATTTGCATTTAGAGTTGAACTTCATGCTTAGTCACGAATTCGAATCATGGCACGACACGTTTTATAAAAAAGATCCAAACCGCCACGGCATTTACAACGGCATCAATCTTACGGGACTCGATATCGCTTGTTTTTATCTGGCGCTCCGCCAAAAAACGTCGCTGACAATTCCGGAGTTCATCGCCGGGGAAGAGACATTTTACAAAGTGACCCTGCCGAAATCGTCGAATTTCGAATTACCCAAACTTTATCCGTGGATGGTGCGCTCAAATGAGGTTGTCAATTTTGCATCGTGGGAAGTTTCATTCGCGCACTCCGGCCTGCCTCTCAAAATCGAGGCGAGCGCCAAACAGGTAACGCAACCGGACCTGAGCTACGTCAAAAAAAGCCGGATCGATTATTCCTATCTCACCCAAGACCGGATCGCTGGACGCGGAGCAGACGCGCACCTCACAAAAAAAGGGCGCGAGTTAATGCGTCTCCTCATCTGGCCGGATTAAAGAAAGTGGCATTGGCATCCTGTCCGCCGACCGGACGGACTCATCCTGCGGTTGCGATTTAATTGCCGGCTCGAGATTACGCTGATAACGATCTAACAAACGCGGGGCAGTGCGGCGCCCTCCACAATCAGCATGAAGTCGGTGTGCGCTGGGCGAGCGCGACCGCATGCGGAATCGCGCCCTCGACAAAGCCAAGACATTCTACCGCGCCGCTGGGTTTTCCCGGAAGCGCAATGACGAGTGAAAGATCGACAATCGCGGCCAAGCTGCGCGACAGAATCGCGTTGGGCGTGATTTTCATTGATTCAGCGCGCATCACTTCGCCAAAGCCCGGCAACTCTACGCGCATGATGGCGCGGATCGCTTCGGGTGTTACATCCCGATCTGCAATGCCGGTTCCGCCGGTTGTCAGAATCAATCCGCAACCTTGCTGGGAAAACGAGCGAATCGTTTCTTGGATGCGCGCGGCCTCGTCTGGAACGACTGCTTCGCAAAGGACCTGCCACCCTGCTTTCTGCGCGGTCTCCTTCAGCGCCGGTCCCCCAAGATCGACATATTCTCCAGCGCTGGCGCGATCTGAGATCGTGATGATTCCAACTGTTAGTTGCATTGCTGAAACTATCGCGGCGCTCTGTGAGCGCCGAACTTTGAACGAACGGCCGTTATAGACCGCCGCTACGGTTGCTTCGTCTTTTCAATTAACCGAATGCCACTGATTTCCATTTCTTTGTCGACAGCTTTGCACATGTCATAAACCGTGAGCAACGCGATGGACACTCCGGTAAGCGCTTCCATCTCGACGCCGGTCTGCGCCACCGTGCGGGCGGTGCATTTCACCTCGGCACCATCATTCGAGGTAACGATGTCGATCTTGACTTCGCCGAGTGGCAGGGTGTGACACAGCGGGATGAGCTGCGCGGTTTGCTTGGCGGCCTGAATGCCAGCGATGCGCGCGGTCGCAAAAACATTGCCTTTTGCGATTTTATTTTTGGAAATCAGCTCGAGCGTCTCGCGACGAAGTCGAATTTTGCCAGACGCAATCGCTGTGCGCGCGCTCTGCGGCTTGGCCGAAACGTCAACCATTCGCGCGCTGCCATCGGCGGCGATGTGGGTCAGGCGTCGCATCGATCAGCCGCCGATCGCGACCATTTTGCGGTTTGGCTTGTAATTATTGCGAAAGTCGTGTTGTTCGGGTTTTCGATCGACAACATCGAGAAAGAACTGTTTAAGCTCGTTATCACTCGCGCCCGCGCGCAGGGGTTTCAGAATGTCGAATTCGAGATAACTCCCGAGACATGGACGCAATGTGCCATCGCAGGTGAGACGTAGCTTATTGCAGCTTTCGCAAAAGTGTAGGTTCGTCATCGCGCCGATAAAACCAATGCGTTGTGGACGGCCGGGGACCTGATAATAAGTCGCGGGACCGTTCGTGCGGAACCCCGGCTCAGGAATCAAACCGCCGAAATGCGATTCAACCGCGCGCTTCGCCTCCAGGATCGATATAAAATTGTTTTCATCGAGCACTTCGTTCGTGCTCACGGGCATCATCTCGATGAAACGCAGGATCAAATTACGCGCCGCAGCAAACTGGATGAGCGGAATCAACTGATCTTCATTCCGGCCGCGCATCAAGACGGCGTTCAGTTTGATCTGGTCGAAACCGGCGGCGATGGCAGAGTCGATTCCACTGAGCGCCTGCAAATGCATGTCGCGGCCGGTGATTTGGGAATAAACATGTCGATCTAACGTATCGAGGGAGATGTTGACTGATCGCACGCCGGCATCTCGCAAAGCCGCCGCCATCGTAACCTCCGGACCCGTTTCACGCGCGAGCAATGTCCCGTTCGTCGAAAGACCAATGTCGCGAAGGCCGGAGATCTGCGAGATTTGCCGGACAAGGTCGACAACGCCGCGGCGGGTAAGCGGTTCGCCGCCGGTGATTCTTATTTTCGACACGCCGAGATCGGCAGCGATGCGGATGAGGCGCAAGGTTTCCTCGTATGTCAGAATCTCTTCGCGCGGCAGCCACTCCTGGAGTTCCTGCGGCATGCAATAGGTGCAACGCTCGTTACAACGGTCGGTGATGGAGACGCGCAGGTAAGAAATACGATGTCCATGTCGATCTTGCATTCGGGGGCAACGTTACGGGCAAGGCGAGGTTGAATCAAGAAAGTGACAGGATTGACTCATAAGTCTACGGTTGTATGATTTTTCGCATGAAGCGTCGATTTTTTTCGAGGGCTCTGACGCTTGGTCTTTCCGCTAGCGCGATTATCCTGGCAAGTTGTTCCACGACCGAGACCCGGATCTCGAATCATCCGGAAATTTTCCAAAGTCTCTCGCCCAGAGATCAAGCGCTGGTGAGCCAGGGGCAAATTCGGCCCGGGATGTCGGAAAACGCGGTTTGGCTGGCGTGGGGTTCGCCGGAACAGAAAGCGGTGGGCAACATGCGCGGCCGGGCGACGGAAACATGGATTTACATAACCTATACCACGGCTCCGTATGGCTATGGGTATCCGTACGGCCCGTACGGTTATGGGTATGGCTATGGTTTTGGGAGCGTCGCTGTGTTCCGGACGCATCATCATCGCAGCTTTGCCTTCTTCGGTGATCCGTTTTACGATCCATTTTATTATTCCTATATTCCGCCGAGCATTCCGGTCCCATACAAGACGGTCACGTTCGCCAACGGCCGCGTAGTGTCGTTTCAATACCTCGCGCCTTACCGCTGATTAAAATCTTGCCTGCGCCTCGAGCGTGCAGCGGAGCTTCATAAATGGCCTACCGCTCATTCGGAAAATTCATTGAAGCGCTTGCGCAAGCAGGCGAATTGAAACGCGTCGCCCTCCCGGTTGATACCGATTTGCTCATCGCGGCATGGGCCGACCGGGAAATGAAATCGCCCGGCGGGGGCAAGGCGCTTTTGTTCGAGCAGCCGCTTGTCGATGGGGCAAAATCGGAATTTCCTGTGGCCATCAATACGATGGGATCGCGCCGGAGAATCGCCATGGCCCTGGGACGCGAGAGCGCGGACGAAATTGCGCAGGAAATTCAGCTTATCCTCAAGGCAAAACCACCGACCGATCTGCGCGAAGGTTTTGCTTTGCTCAAACAGGGAATTCACCTGCTGCACGCGCGGCCGAAACAGGTGAAAGAAGGCGCGTGCCAGGAGATCGTACACAAGATCGACAATCAATTTTCGCTGGCTGATCTGCCCATCTTGAAATGCTGGCCGAAAGATGGCGGCCGTTTCATTACCTTGCCGAACGTGCACACGCGCGATCCTGAAACGGGCGCGCGCAACGTTGGCGTTTATCGAATGCAAATTTACGACAAGCGCACGACCGGAATGCACTGGCAGATTCACAAAGTCGGCGCGCGTCATGGGAAGCGATACTACGAGCGCGGCGAACGGATGCCGGTGGCGGTGACGCTGGGAGGCGATCCGGTTTACACTTTTGCTGCGACCGCGCCACTACCCGATGGCCTAGATGAAATTCTTTTTGCGGGTTTTCTGCGAAAAAGATCAATCGAGCTGGTGCGCTGCAAAACAATCGATGTCGATGTCCCGGCGGATGTCGATTTTGTCCTCGAAGGCTATGTGCAGCCGGGGGAGATGCGCCCGGAAGGTCCGTTTGGCGATCACACCGGCTTTTACACCGCGCTGGAGGATTATCCGGTCTTCCATCTCACCGCCATCACGCATCGGCGGGATGCAGTTTATCCCACCACCATCGTGGGAGTACCGCCGATGGAAGATTACTATTTGGGCGATGCGAGCGTTCGGATTTTTCTGCCGGTGTTCAAAATGAATTTTCCCGAAATCGTGGACATGACGCTGCCGCCGGAAGGCGTTTTTCACAATCTGGTTTTCGTGAGCATTCGAAAGCAGTATCCGTATCAGGCGTTCAAAATCATGCACGGTCTGTGGGGAATGGGGCAGATGATGTTCAGCAAATACATCGTTGTCGTCGATGAAGATTGCGACGTGCACAACACGAGCGAAGTGCTCTTTCGCTTATGCGCCAACACCGATCCGGCGCGCGACACGACGTTCATCAAAAATCCGAGTGACTCGCTCGATCACGCCCCAAGCGAGCAGAACATCGGATCGCACATGGGTTTTGACGCCACCCGCAAATTACCGGGCGAGAACTATCACCGTTCGTGGCCGGAATTGCTGAAGATGACGGACGAGGCGCAGAAGCTGGTGGACGCGCTGCAAGCGCAAACCCGCTGATCCCCGCAAACGCGAATTCCCCAAATCACGGCCACCGCTTCACTATGGTTTGCGGAAAAGCTGGCCTGTGTCTATATCGCGCGTTAACCCGCCTGGAGGAACGCCGCGAAGATCGTAGAGGCGATTCGTGTACGGGCTGTAAAACAGTCCGGGCGTGCCGCTAAACCGAGCGAACGGAAAACCGCCTGGCGGCGGTGGACCGTAGCGCGCGGCTTGATCCTGCTCAATGGCGGCGCCGACTAACGCACCGCTGGCCGCGCCAATGGCCGCGCCAACGGCCGCGCCCCGCACTCTACCAGTGGCGGCGCCGCCTATGATTGCTCCAGCAGCCGCGCCGTAACCAGCGCCTTGCCCGGTTGGTGTGTCGCATGAACTCAGAGCCAGCGGCAAAAGAGCAAATGCCGAGATGATTTTTAAATGATTTTTCCTCATAATTTTTTCCTCGAATCTTTTAACCCTTTTAAGACGCGATCGTAGCGGCGAATCCAAATAAAATTTGCAACCGGTTCGTCAGACGGCTGCTCGACAAGGCATGTTCAAAAAATTCTTCAATAATTGCGCCGCGATCCGGCCGGCTTTCTCCAGTTTGTTGATCCGATATTCTTTTTCGAAAACGCGAAAGTTGTCCGATTCCATTCGGCGGAGAAGGCCGCGATAAACCGAAGACATGATCTCCGCCGCAACCATCGAGCGTCGATCTTCAGGCGGAAGCAGCACCGCCGCACGCACGAAAAATTCGCGCGCTCGAGCAGCCTCAAATTTCATCAGGCGAATAAAGCGCTCGTTATATTGTCGATTTTGCAGTGCCGCTTCGGAATAATCGAAACGCGCCAGATCTTCCTGTGGCAAATAAATCCGGCCAGCGCGCAAATCTTTCCCGACATCGCGAATAATGTTCGTCATCTGGAGAGCGAGCCCAAGCTGGATCGCATACTCTTTGCAGGCCAGATTGCGATATCCGAAAATCTCGATGCTGAGGAGACCGACGACACTGGCGACCCGATAGCAATAGACGCGGAGCTCATCGAAAGTCGCATATCGCGAGATGCTCAAGTCCATTTCTACGCCGGTAATAATTTCCTCGAGCATGTCGGGCGAGAGCGAGTACTTGTCAATCAAAGCGCGAACGTCACGGGCCAGCGCCGGCTCGCCGGGGGCGGCGGCGCGCAGCATGTTGCGCCATTCCGCGAGGCGCAGTCGTTTGGCAGCCACACTCAGCTCCGAGGAATCGACGATGTCGTCGATCACGCGGCAAAACGCGTAAAAAATTGTGATGTCGCGACGGCGTTCGCCCCCCAACGAAATGAACGCCAGCGCGAGGTTCGAGTTGCTCTGGCGGGTGATCGTCGCTGCATTCACATTCACGCCGTCGCCACCTGCTTTTTAATACCGGATCCAACTCTCCTGCTCAACGCGACCGGTTTCACTTTGACGAAACAGACAAACCCATGATGCCAAGAGCCAGCCGGTGATGAGTCCGCGCAGAAAGACAAAGATGCATTTCCAGGAAAAAAGCGCGACCAACCGATCACCGATGGCGCCACGCACAACGGCGTCGGAGGCAATAAGGAGAAAGAAGTGGATTCCGCAGATGAGTAAAAACCAGCGGAAACGACCGGCGTTCTCGCGGATGAATTGACGATGAGAGCGGATCGCGGCGGCCAAAGTTTCGTTATGCAGAGCAAGCGAGATCTGGACGGAGCAGAACGCAATGATCAAACCACTCATGACCAGGCGCTCGAGCGGCAGGTAATCGAGGACATTCGGAATATCCGTAAAGTAGGCCAGCAGCAGCGGCAGCCGCACGATCAAAGTGCTCAACAACACAACAATCCCCGCCCACTTCAGCACATAACTGAAACGGCGCATGGCAAAGCGGAAGAGCGCGCCTTCCTCAAAACTCACCCCGCGAATCCAGGTAATGCAGACTGTTATCAAATAAATCTGAATATAAACTCCGAACAAATATTCGAAGATGAACGCGACGGCATCGACCGTCGCCGAGATCTGCAACAATCCTGCGGCTGGGCCCATGCCGCCCCACTCCGGCAGCCACCAGAAAACAATGGGTTTGAGAAGCGAGGCCAGCGCGCTGAGGAGCAGGATTAGATAAATGAAATAACCCCCGAAGCGATATCGCTTCCGCAGGGCGCGCAACAACGCGCCGTGCAGACCGCGCCAGTTGACGACCATGAGCACCGCGGCGACGACCGAAAGCGGATACGTGGTCGTAGCATTATCGAAAATTCCCGCGACCCCTTCGAGCGCAGGCAGCGGAGTCTCCCTCCAAACCTCTGTAAATCTCGGCCAATGCCAGCTTGGCATCGACGTAACCTGCGTTAGATCGAGATCCGCCGAGTTTTGAACGGGAGTGAAAGTGGCGAATTGGAAAACGGAGTAAGTAAAACCGAGAAGAACAAAGGTGAGCCAGATGCGCTTGAAGCGAGCGATGCAGCGGAAGCCATCGCGCAGCGCATGCCGCACCGGATTGAAAAGCATTACGATCGCATACCCGCCGCAAAACCCGAGCAGTGGATACACGCGCGGCAAACTGGAAAGCATGGGGAGACGGCCTAACGAATCAAACCCCAATGCCGGTTAAACGGCCAATAAACAAAAAGCCCCCGCCCGACCAGATTGTCGTCCGGCACCGGACCCCAGTAGCGGCTGTCGTAGCTATTGTAGCTGTTGTCGCCCATGGCGAAATAACCGCGCTCCGGCACAACAAAGGAACGATTTGGCTCGGCCAGATAATTGCCGCCCAAAGCATAGCCGCGATAGGAAGACTTCGCCGCCATGACACGCGCGAAGCCAAAACCCTCCGCGATTTTTCCATCAACGTAGAGAAATGGTGGGGCGATGCGCAGGGTGTCGCCTGGCAAGCCGGCCAGGCGCTTTATGTAAAACGGCGCGCCTATTTCGGGATCTTCACGAATTCCCAAAATGTGGTTTGTGCGAAAAACAAACACGTCGCCACGATGCGGTTTGACGAAATTATAACTGATTTTATCGACGAAGACCTGATCGCCTGTGTCCACGTAGCCGCGCGCGATCACTTCACCGCGCCGGCAAACCCGGCCGGGAAAAACGTTAAAATCATGGCCGAGTGTTTCTGGCGGCGCGTAAACCAAAAATTGCTGATGCTCACAAGTGAGCCGGGAGAATGTGAAAAAGAAGACGAATTTTCTCTGCTCGAGTTGCACGATCTGGTCATTCTCACGCGAGACAACGTTGATATAATTGCGCCCGAGGACGATGAACTCCCCGATCTGCCGCAAAAGATTCGGCGCCGCTGCCGTGGTGGAATGACCGATGATTCCGTTCAAGGTCGGCTGCATCGAGCCAGTCGGAATCTTGAAGGGCTGTAAAAAATACGAGCGAATCCCTACGGCCACGACAATTGCGACCAGAATCACTTCGCAATTTTCCCGCCAGTGCGATTCCCAGGTCACCGGCGCCAGCTTGTGCAATCTTTCGTCGAGCGCTTCAGCCTCGCTTTCAATTCGAGCATGATCGCGTTTTCGCAAGGCCTCTCGCAGGTTTTGTAGCGCGGAGCTCAGCTCTTCTCTTGTCGATGAACTGAGCAGGTCGTTCTTGTAGCGGAGGTACTTTTCGCCATGCCGCAAGAGCAGCTTGCTGTGCTTAATGTAACGCGGGGTAAACATGGCTAAGATCGACAATTATTCTTGCTCTCTGTCATTCCGAGCGAAGCCGAGGAATCTCGTACTGTTATCTGATCAAGAATGAGAGATGTCTCGATGCCGCTCGACATGACAAAAAAGCTCATTGCGCTTTAAGCACCTCGATAAATGCTTCCTGCGGAATGTTGATTCGACCGATGCTTTTCATGCGTTTCTTTCCTTCTTTTTGTTTCTCCAGTAATTTCCGCTTCCGCGTGATATCGCCGCCGTAGCATTTCGCGGTCACGTTTTTTCGCAAGGCTGAAACGCTCTCCCGCGCAATAATTTTTCCACCGATTGCGGCCTGAATCGCAACTTGATAGAGCTGACGTGGAATTACTTCCTTTAACTTCGCCGCGAGCTGACGTCCCCTCGCCTCCGCGCGGTCCTTGTGCACAATAGTTGAAAATGCGTCGACCGGTTCGCCATTCACGAGCAGATCGAGCTTCACCATCTTGGCCGCGCGATAACCGCAGTGCTCGTAGTCCATCGAGCCGTAGCCGCGCGTGGTCGATTTAATTTTGTCGTTAAAATCGACCAGAATCTCGTTCAGCGGCAATTCGCAATGCAACATCACGCGGCGCGCGTCGAGCGTTTCGGTGTGGTCCATTTGTCCGCGCTTTTCCAAAATGAGTTGGAGGATGTCGCCGATATTTTCGTTCGGACAGAGCACGTACGCTTTCACAATCGGCTCGCGAATCTCGGCGATCGTGCTCGGTTCGGGTAAATGGGCGGGATTGTCGATCAAACGGGTGTCGCCCGCCGTTGTCAGAACTTCGTAAACCACGCTCGGACTGGTTGCGATGATGTCCATGTTGTACTCGCGGCGCAATCGCTCCTGGATGATCTCCATGTGCAACAGCCCGAGAAAGCCGCAGCGGAACCCGAATCCAAGCGCGACCGAACTTTCCGGCGTGTAAATAAAGGCCGAGTCGTTCAAGCGCAGTTTGGCGATCGCCGCTTTCAAATGCTCGAAGTCGCCAGTGTTGATCGGATAAATTCCGCTGAACACCATCGGATGAATTTCCTGAAAACCCGGCAGCGGTTCGCGCGCCGGGTTGCGCTGATCGGTGATGGTGTCGCCGATCTTCATCTCAGCCGTGCTTTTGATGTTCGCGATGAAATAACCGACATCGCCTGATCGCCTGGTCCGGCTCCATCTTTCCCGACACCACCCGCACATGGCCGATGACGCCGCGATAAACGTCGAATACAGAATCAAACACGAGAGCGCGCAAAGTTTCGTCCTTCGGTTTTAGCGGCGCTGGAATGCGATGCACGATTGCTTCCAGAATTTCGTCGATCCCGATTCCCGTTTTCGCGCTCGCGTCGATGGCTTCCTCTGCCGGGATGGCGAGGATTTCTTCCAATTGCCGATGGACCGAAGGAACGTCGGCGTTCGGCAGATCGATCTTATTGATGATCGGCACAATCGTGAGCCCTTGTTTATGGGCGAGATGGACATTCGCCACCGTCTGCGCTTCGACCCCCTGCGCTGCATCGACAATCAACAGCGCGCCTTCGCACGCCGCGAGCGAACGTGAAACTTCATACGCAAAATCGACATGTCCCGGTGTATCGAGCAGATTCAGCCGATACGTTTCACCAGACTTCGCGCGATACTTCATCGCCACCGGATGCGCCTTGATCGTGATCCCACGCTCGCGCTCCAAGTCCATTGAATCGAGGAGTTGATCCTGCTTATCGCGCTCGTGAATCGTGCCTGTCCTCTCAAGCAACCGGTCCGACAACGTTGTCTTGCCGTGATCGATGTGCGCGATGATGCAAAAATTGCGCGTCAGCTCAATGGCCATGAAAGCCGCACTATGCGGGTTTGCGCTGGGCAGGTCAATCGATGGGGCCCCTGCGTGTCCCTCAACTCAGGATTTGTCGTTCTCGTTCCTGTCTGATACCAGTCTTGGGCTGCCGCGGCGGTGTTCTGGCGCCGCGGATTTGTCGCTCGCGAAACGTCCGGAGATCGATGTGAAGCAATGATGCGCGGTAATCAGGCAAGCGAAAATACGGGGTCGATTTCCAAGAAAATCCTGCTCGTATCAGGCATCACGGTTTTTTTTCTGCTGCTTTTCCTTGGCCTATTTACGCGCGCCATGACCCGGGAACTGAACCGCGATGAAGGACAATTTATCGCGGCGGGCGCTCTGCTCGCGCGGAATGGCTACCTGCCCTACCAGGACTATCCTTATTTCCATCTACCCAATCTGGCGCTTGTTTTCGCCGCGCTTTTCACCAGATGCGATCACCTTCTTCTCGCTGGCCGTTGTTTCAATGTCGCGTGCGCGTGGCTCGCCCTCGTCCTGGTTTTTTGTCTTACCGCCAACGCCTTTCGAAAGGTTGGGTCGCTGCGTTGGATAATCGCAGGCCTTGCTGCGATCACGTTGTTTGCAAATCGGCTTTTCCGCTTCACGTCCGGACGCGCGTGGAATCACGATCTGCCGGTTCTGGCGAGCCTGGCCGCGCTCGCCGCGCTTCTCTTTTCTGACCGAGAAAGATGGGGCCGATTCTGGCTCGGTTTGGCCGGATTCCTCCTCGGAGCGGCAATTGGGACCCGATTAAGTTTTGCTCCGTTAGTTGCGCCCTTTGCGTTTTTTATTGTCTATCAACGGGCGACTCGCAACCAGCGGCTGCGCGATCTGGCTCTGTTCCTGGCCACGCTTTTCATTGCTCTTGGGCCAACGTGGATTCTCTGGGCGCGCGCACCAACTCAGTTCGTCTTCGACAATTTCGTTTACAACGGCAAGCTCAACCGCATTTACCAAGCGAGCATCGGTACGCACGGCGTCTGGTTGTCTCGAAGACTGCTCTTTCCATTCAAACTCCTGAAATTCCCGCAGAACGACATTCTCATCCTCGCCTTCATCTATCTCGCGGTCTGGCTACCGGCGCGCGGGGGCTGGAAGATTTTATTGGCGGACCGGCGGCTGCGACTGATCACATTCTCTCTTCCTTTCCTTTTGCTCGGCGCCCTCGCGCCCTCCCCGTCCTATAAACAATATTATTACGCGGTCGTTCCGTTTCTTTTGCTCGGCGTCGTCTTTGGACTCGCCCGCGCCTGGCACACCATCGATCGCCACCGTGCGCATGTCGTCGCCAGCCTTTTGACGGTGATCAGCGTAATCAACCTGATAATTGATCTGCCGTCCGTGCGGGATTTCATTTCACCGCAACGCTGGACGCCCTTGCGGGTCCACGAGATTGGCCGAAATCTTTGCGCGCTAACAAATGGCGAAATTTTGACTCTGGTGCCGATTTTTCCCCTCGAAGGTAATGCGCCGATCTACAAAGAGTTTGCGACTGGACCGTTCGCCTGGCGCGTCGCGCCTTTCATTCCTGAACAGTTCCAGCCCACGGTTGGGATCGTGGATGCCGTGCATCTGGAAACCTATCTGGCGGCAGCGCCACCCGCCGCAATCCTCACCGGAGGCGAGACGAGCGTTCTCGAGCAACCGTTAAACGATTACGCACGGAAACACCGCTATCGACTCCGCCGCGTTTCGGACCTTTATCTCTGGGTGCGATGACGATAATCTGCACCTAAATTATTGCGTTGCGTCGAGATCACTGTCTAATTATTGATCTCATGCCAAAGCTCATCATCAGCGGAACTGCCCATGAGCTTGCCGAAGAACTGATCACGATCGGTCGCGCGCCCGAGAACGCGATCGTGATCGATGATCCCTCGGTCTCAAGCCGTCACGCGCAGTTGGAACTGAGCGGCGAAACTTATCGGCTGAAAGATCTCGAATCCACTAACGGCACTCGCGTCAACGGCATTCCCATCATGGAAACGGTGTTGCGTTTCGACGACCGAATCCGCTTCGGAGGGGTCGAAGCGCGTTTCGAGCCGGACACGCGCGGCTCACAGCCCTTGCCGCAGCCCGAAAAAATTGAAGCGAAACCGGCCGAGTCTAGCGCGGTCCCTCTCGATTTTACAAACGCCTCTCCATTCCCGCGCCGAAACCGCGAGCAAGACCCCACTGGCGCTGTCATTTTTGGCGCCGCCGGCGTTGCCCTGCTCGCTTTCCTCGGGAGCGTGATCGCCGTGCTGCTGATGAGCGCGCCGGCGCTCTGATTGTAGCGGCGGTCTAGAAACCGTCGCACTAGTTTCGGCGCTCATCGAGCGCCGCTACAGAAATGTCGATCCAGACCTCGATACTCGAAATGACAAGCGCGCAATTTAATGAAAACATGTCTCTCGATCCATTCGACTTCGCACAGCCGGAAAACAAATCGCTCGACATGACAGAACAGCAAAAGCGTCTCCTCCTTTTCGACATCGACGGCACCCTCATCCATTCGGGCGGCGCAGGCGTCCACGCGCTCAAATTGACGCTGGCGGAGCGGTTCGAGATTGCAGACGATCTGCACGACATCGAAATTGCGGGCATGACCGATTCCGGCATCGTCGCCAGCATCTTGCGGAAGCACAAGATTCCGGCGACGAGCGAAAACATTACCGCGTTTCTCGACAGCTACGTCCATTTTCTTTCGCTTGAGCTGCCGCGCCGCCAAGGAAAACTGCTTCCCGGCGTGCTCGAGTTGTTGCAGAAGCTGAAATCGAGAAAACATCTCGTGCTCGCGCTTCTCACCGGAAATGTTTCGCGCGGCGCGCAACTAAAACTCGAACACTACGGCGTCTGGCATTTTTTTGAATTCGGAGCGTTTGCCGACGATCATCAAGATCGCAATGAACTTGGTCTTTTCGCTCGCTCACGCGCAAAGGAAAAACATGGCCGCGAATTCTCCGCCGGGGACATCGATGTGATCGGCGATACGCCGCGCGACATCGCCTGCGGGAAAGCCTTTGGCGCGCGCACCATTGCCGTGGCCACCGGCACCTGGCATCGCGAACAGCTCGCAGAACATCAGCCAGATTTTTTGATCGACGATCTTTCCGATGTCGACCGCGTAATCGGTGCGCTCGGATGGTGATCGATTGACGATTGGGAAATGAATGAAAGAAACTGAGTCAGCTGCCTGCCCGATGCCGCGCAAGGATCAACCCAATGTTCTGCCGCTGGAAGGCGAAATCGATCTGCACGTTTCACCTAACATCGCCGCATCGCTCCAAATAATGATCGAAAAAAAGCCGCCAAAGTTGATTGTCGATCTTGCCCGCGTGACCTACATCGACAGCTCCGGCCTCGCCGCCTTGATCGAAGGCATGCAGAATGTGCAGGAATACGGCGGCAAGTTCGCCCTCGCCGGTTTGCAGGAGCCAGTCCGCACCATTTTCGAAATCGCCCGCCTCGACCAGGTCTTCCGCATTTTCCCGAACGTGAAGGCCGCCCTCGCTAGTGCGTAAAAAATGAAAATGAACCTAGTTAGACGAAAATTTTTCGTCTAATTTCCGCTGGGCTTCGAATGACGACCGCTAGCGCAAAGTACTTCGTCTCTGCGGACGGCAAACAACTTGGCCCGTTTACTGGACGGCAGATCCGCACAAAGCTATTTCGGAAGACAATCACGCCAGACGATTATGTCTGGCGTGATGGCCTCGGTGATCAGTGGGTTCCAATTCGCTCGATTCTCGACGAGCTTCCGTCCGATGTGGCTCCGCCGCCAGCGCCCGAAACTCCGGAGCTCCGCCACATCGAGATCACTCATCCCGATGGCCCACCTAGTACGTTGGTTGAGGTGCCGGAAAAGGTGTTTACGAACCACCGGCAACGCTTAAGCAAAAGAATGGTCCGACTGAGGCGGATGATTCGACCGGCTGGCACTTTTTGGCTTTTGCCCGCTGGCCTGTGATCTCTGACTTCTGTCCTCTGACCTCTGACGCTATGAAGCTTACCGCGTTCGCCATCGTAGTAGCACTATCCACCAGCACTATCGGCCAGCAGAGAGCTGAAGCACCGGGCGACACCCGCGGCGATTTACTTTGGAAGAAGCTCGAGGCTCGCGTTGAGGAAATTATCTCTCGACTCGATGGCGTTATGGGTGTGGCTATTCTCGACCTAACGGATGGTCGGATTCTTTTGCGCAACGCCGACCACGTTTTTCCCGCCGCCAGTTCCATCAAGCTAGCGATCCTGCTAGAATTGTATCGTCAGGACCAGGAAGCTCGCGCGGGAGCACAAGGGAAAGCCAAGCTGGGTGACATTTACATCTTCGATTCCAAAGATCTGGTCGAAGACAGCCAGATCATGGCCGGTCTTAGTACCGGTGTCACGCGGCTTACAAACCGCGACTTAGCGCAGTTCACGGTTGCCGTAAGCGATAATACCGCCGCCAACATCCTGTACGGTCGCGTGGGCAGGGAAAACGTAAATGCAATGCTACGGGGCCTGGGGCTGTCCAAGGTGATGCTGCGGCGCAAAATGATGGATGTCGCAGCCGCTCGACGCGGCGAGGAGAACGTAGCTACCCCGCAGGAAATGGTCCGGCTGCTGGAAGCCATCCATAAAGGAAAGGTGCTAAACAAGAAATCGACAGCGGAGTTCATCAAGCAGTTATCGACGTTGAAAGAGAGTTACATTCCACGCTGCCTGCCGAATGGCATTCAGGTGGCTAACAAGCCTGGAAACTTGGAAGGTGTGCGGACGGACTCAGGTATTGTTTTTGTGCCGAACCGACCGTTTGCCATCAGTGTGATGACGGCTTACGACCGAGACGAGCGGGCTGCTGAGCGTGCGATCAGCGAGGTTGCTCTCGAAGCGTACCACTACTTCGAGATGCGCAGCAAGACTTCCGAGTACGGCCGCATACTCCCTCCGTGAAATTCCGGGTAGCGCGCGCATCACGCGTGCGCTATCCCGGGGGACGCGGCTTGAAGTAAAATCACGAGGATTTGCTCGACGTTTTTTGAAATGTCGAATTGCGACGCGCGTTCGGCATTTATCGATCTTGCAAGCGCGCGGCGGGACAAATCCGACCAAAATCGAATGGCGTCGCGCAATCCGAGCAGGTCGTTCGCAAGATCGACAATCGTGCCGTGAACGCCGTCCTCGATGACTTCACTGAAGCCGTTTGCGTGCGTCGTGATCACGGGCAAGCCGCTGGCGAGCGCTTCGAGGCAGGCGTTGGAAAATGGGTCGTAAATGGTTGGTAGAATAAAGATGTCGGCGGCGGCGTAGATGGGCACGAGATCGTGAATTTCGCCGAGAAACTTGACCCGCTTTGATTTGTAGAAGCGCGGGTTGCCGTGACCGGCGACGAGCAAACGCATTTTTCGGTTGTGGCATAGCGCCATCGCTTTGACGGCGAAGCGCAATCCTTTGCGTTCCCAGCCGGAGCCGGCGAAAAGAAGGGCGATTTGGTCCGGCTTCAATTTTAAATCCTGGCGCGCTTTTTCTCGCAACTCCGGATCGAACCGGAATTTTTCGAGCGGCACGCCGTTGCGGACGATGTCGATCTTGTCCGCGGGATAACTGTAAAGATCGACAATCTCGTTTTTCACCATCTCCGAATTCGCGATCACGCGGCTGGCGCCGCGCTCGCCCAAAAGCGATTTCTCGAGAAGTAACAGATCGCGATGTTTCCGGTTGAAGCCGCGAACAAATTGTTGCAGCGGCAATTCAAATTTCCTTCTCCGCTGTAACCAGGCGCGATGTACGCCGTCGCCGGCGCGATAAACATCGCAGCGCCAGACGCGCTCGAGACTCATCAAAACGTCGCAATGAATTTGCGGGCGCAGCTGCTCCACCTCGTCGGCGAAGGCAATTGTCGATCTTGCACGCAAGTGATGAATCGAACCGGATGGCCACTCGTTAGACGGCCAGTCATCGCTCGTGATGAGTTGCGCTTCGTGGCCAAGATCGACAACTCCGCGTCCGAGGCGTTTCAGATAAGCTTCCGCGCCGCCACTGGCGGAATATCCGCGGCGGACAAAACCGATGCTGAGCTTTTGCGGCGACATCTCGCTGATTGTCATCCTGCGCCTTCGCGAAGGATCTCACAACCACCCTGTGTGTAAATTGCGAGGTTCCTCGCTCCGCTCGGAATGACACTTTACTTGCTGGCGTTCGGCCAGGATAATTGTAACCCCATGCCGGGTGAAATTCTAAACGCCCCTTCTCTACCACATTCCGCCCCGCCGGCTGCGCGCGTGTTGCCGAGGCATTTGCTCTACTCGATCTTCGCTCGCATCGGCGGTTCCGGCCTGGACACGGACGCGTTCGAGGCCTTGCGCGCGTCGTATCGCGGCGGATTTCTCGGAAAAGCAATTGCCTATGACAATCGGCAAAAAGAGATTCCTGCATCACTGATCCATTCGCTGCGCTGGCATCCGGTCCGCCTCATCTCGTTTCTCGACCGGCCTTATTACTATGGCGCGAAAAAGAAATATGTTGATTGGATCGCGTCGCGGCATTTGGCGACCGGACGCTACGATTTATTTCACAGCTGGTCGGGCGATTGTTTGCTATCGCTCCGGGTGGCGAAAAAACATCGAATCCCATCGATCGTCGAAATTCCAACTTGGCATCGCGATCGCGGGAAACTGAAAGCGGAGGAGCCGACCGGCGCTGGATCGACCAGCAGCTTATCGTGGTTTCGGAAAGGGAAGTCTGCGTTGCTGCTCGAGCGCAAGCGCTTCATCGAAGAATACAAACTGGCGGATCTACTGGTCGTGTTATCGGAAATGGCGGCGGAGACTTTTCGTGTCCAAGGCTTCCCGGAAGAAAAATTATTTTATCTCCCGCGCGGCGTGGATGTGGAGCGTTTCAAGCCTGGACAACGTCCGGCAAAATTTCGGGCGATTTTTTCCGGCGCATTGATCGAACGTAAAGGAATTCATCATCTGCTCGAAGCGTGGCATCGCCTGAATCTACAAGATGCTGAGCTGTGGCTCGCCGGCTCTGTCCACGACGAAGCGCAGCCTTATCTCAAAAAATTCTGGCGCGACAACATCCGCACGTTCGGGTTTGTGCGTGATCCGGAGAATTATCTCAACCAAAGCACGGTGCACGTTTTTCCTTCGCAATGGGAGGGCAGCGCCAAAGTCACGTATGAAGCTGCGGCCTGCGGTTTGCCGCAAATCACGACTCGCCAGGCGGGAGATGTCGTGCGTGATCAGGTGGAAGGAATCATTGTCCGGCCTGGAAATGTTGATTCCATCGCGGCCGCGCTCGAATATTTTTATCGACATCCGGAAATGGTTGAGCAAATGGGCGGCGCGGCCCGGCGGCGTGTGGTTGAAAATTTTACCTGGGACCATTTCCGCACGCGATTGCTCGGTGCTTACGAAATCGCCATGCGAATGGCGCGATAATCTTCTCAAGGAATGGCGATTTTCAAATCGCCCGGCGATCTGGAAATCGCCGCTCCTTGTTAGCTGTGAAAATTTTGCTCCTCCAACTGAAACGGATCGGCGATTTGATTATGACAACGCCGGCCATCGAAGCGCTCCGTAAAAATTTTCCTCAAGCGAGGATTACGCTGGTCGTTTCGCGCGAATGCGCCGAGTTATTGCCCGCCATCTCGATCTGACCGTCGCGCGAGAAAAATTCGACTATTGCGTTGACTTCACGCAAAGTGATCGCTCGGCGCTTCTTGCTTTTCTCTCCCGGGCACAAAAGCGCGTCGCTGCTCACAGGGTGAAGGATAACTCAGGCAATCGGGCCCGCGTTTACAACGAGTTTACGAAACTTCGCCTCAAGGAAATGCACACGCTCGATTATAATCTGGCTTTGCTCGAGCCGCTCGGGATTTGCAACGCTTCCCGCGTCCTCCGGCTGGAGGTACCCCGTCCCGCCCGAAAGAAAGCGGAGCAGCTCCTGGAAATAGCAAAGATCGACAATCCCTTCATCATCTTCCATCCGGGTTCGGCGCGCACCGAAAAGTTTTGGGAGACGCGACGCTGGGCCGACGTGATCGGCCATGTCCGCTCCAATTGGCGGATTAACTGCGTGCTCACCGGCGGCGGCTCGGGACTCGAGCAGAAGCATATCTGTGAAATCAAAGCCAAATTGCGGCAGCCTGTTGATTCGCTTTCTCCCGAAAGCTCACCCGGTCGGGTCACCCATCCATCTCGCTCGACTCCCCGCCTGAGGCGGGCTTCGATTGTTGATCTTTCTCGTAAAACCGATTTGCTTACTCTAACCGCGCTTATCGCGCAGGCGCGGCTTCTCGTGACAGTTGACTCGGCCGCGATGCATCTCGCGGCGGCGAAACAAACGCCCCAGGTAGTTCTTTTCGGCCCAACCAACCCGTTTCACTGGCGGCCACGCGAAAGCCCGGCTTTGATCCTGCAGGGAGAATCGACCAAGCCGATGGCCGAGTTTTTCCCCAAGCAGGCGCGCGTCGCGATGAAGGAGATCTCGACGGAAGCCGTGATTAATGCTATGGACTTGCTGCTGTCGGCTCCGGCAGCGTAAAGCTCATGAGCAACGGAAAAGCCGCAAAGAAAAAAAACTCGTTTTGGCAGACCGCGCGTGCGGCCTGGGGCCCATATCGCCGGCTCTACAGTTACGTCAAACCATACAAATGGCGTTTCGGCCTCGGCCTCGGATTTGGAGTGGCCTTTGCCTTGCTTACCTCACTCCTTCCTCTAACCGTACTACAGGTCTCAAGCTTCGTTTTTCACGGGGCGGCGCCCAACCCGCGCGCTATCTTGGCTCATCGTGAGATGCTCAATGTCGGCCCCAGGATTAACTCGATCGCCTGGATCTGTCTCGCCATTCCGCTGGTCATGACTCTGCGCAGTTTCTGTTCGTACGGCAACGCTTATTACATGCAGTGGGTGAGCAACAAAGTGGTGACCGACATCCGGACGCAGCTCTTTCGGAAGATCGTGCGGCACTCCATGGAGTTCTTTAACAAAATGCGGGCCGGATTTCTTATCTCGCGTATCACCAACGACACGCGCGGGATGCAGGCGGCGCTTGCCACCGTGAGCAGCGATGCCTTTAAACAGCCCGTCACGATCATCGGCGCGGTGAGCGTTCTTCTGCTCATGGACTGGAAGTTTACTGTTGTGACCCTGGTTCTTTTTCCGATTTGCATTTTGCCGATTCGACTTTTCGGTCGCCGCGCGCGCAGGGCCGTCCAACATGAGCAGGAAGATTTGGGACAAATGGTTGTGACCATGCAGGAAACCTTCGCGGGCATTCGCGTTATCAAGTCGTTTGGGCGGGAAGAGCATCAGGAAAAATCGTTCGTCCGCAGCAACCAGCTTCAGTTCTCCAACATGATGCGAATGATCAAATCGATGGAAGCAGTTGGACCGCTGGTGGAAACTATCGCAGCGATGGGCGTTGGCCTGGCGTTGCTATACGTTTACGCCGTCAATCTGAGTGCGGGCCGTTTCTTCGGACTGGTCTCCGGCATCTTCATTCTTTACGAGCCGATCAAAACGCTGAGCAAAATCCACATCGTGATGCAAAGGTCGATCTCTGCCACAACTGAGATTTTCAGGATTTTAGATTCGGAGCCGATGGTAAAGGACCGGCCCGGCGCCATTGACTTGCCTTCATCGAAAGGCCGGATTGATTTTGAGAAAGTTACTTTCCGGTACGCCCCCGGCTCGGCCGCTGCCGTCCAAGATCTCAATCTTGAGATCGAGCCGGGCAAGAGTTTCGCGCTGGTCGGCGCCAGTGGCGCGGGAAAATCGACTGTTCTCTCACTCATTCTGCGTTTGTACGATCCGACCTCCGGCGCGGTGAAGATTGACGGCCGCGATTTGCGCGCTCTCACGCAAAAATCTTTACGGGAACAAATTGGCCTTGTTACGCAGGACACATTTTTGTTTCACGATACAATCTTTAGCAACATCCAGTTTGGACGTCTCGACGCCAATCCGGAAGAAGTTTACGCCGCCGCGCGCACCGCTTTCGCTCACGACTTCATTATCGCGCAGCCGAAGGGTTACGAAACGGTGATCGGCGATAAGGGTTGCCTGCTCTCCGGCGGCCAACAGCAACGGTTGGCCATTGCCCGCGCGCTTCTGAAGAATGCGCCTATTCTACTGCTCGATGAGGCGACGTCGTCGCTCGACTCCGAATCGGAAAAGCAGATTCAGGTTGCGCTGCAGACGTTGGCGGCAGGCCGAACCGTCATCGCCATCGCGCATCGGCTCTCCACCATCTTATCGGCCGACCAAATTGTCGTAATGGACCAGGGGCACATCAAGGAAATTGGAACGCATCGCGAGCTGCTCGAGAAATCGGGCTATTATCGGCGGCTTTATGACATGCAGTTCCATCGCCACGAAGAAGAAAAATCTGCAGAGCCAGGCGTGCTGGTTGACGCGCTGGTTTAGCAGCGCACCGCACCCCAGCGTTTCGCAAGCACCGTCCGCGCCGTCAAGCTGACGCTTTCCATTTTACCTTCTCCAAATTAACCTCCCCAAAATGCCGTTTAATATCGATCTGCACTCACATTCGTTCTTTTCCGGCGACGGCGTTTCCAGTCCGGAGGATTTAATCGCCGCCGCCCGCGCCAAAGGGCTGCACGGTCTCGCCATCACCGATCACAACACATCCGAGGCCGTCACTTATCTGCTCGAAAAGGGATTGATGCGCCTCGACGGCTTGCCCGTCGACAACTTCCTTGTCCTGCCCGGCGTCGAAATAACAACCGCCGACGGCCATCTGCTTTGCATCGGCGCAACACTCCCCTATTTAAAGGGAAAACCGGCGCGCAAAGTTTGTGAGATGATCCACGAACGCGGCGGTCTCGCCATTCCACCACATCCTTACGATCTATTTCGCGCCGGGATCCGCTTTTCGACACTGGAGAAGTTGCCGGTCGATGCGATCGAAGTTTTCAACGCCGCCACGACTTTGCGTCGTTACAATCGTTATGCGTTCAAATATGCGCAGATTCGCGGCCTGCCCATGATCGCGGCGAGCGACGCGCACCACGCCGCCGCAGTCGGCACCGCTTATACCATTCTCAACACGAATGATTTTTCAGTGAAAGGAATCCTCGCCCAGATCCTCAAAAGTAACGAGCTCAATCAAAAATACCTGACACCACGAGACAGCATGCGCAAAACATGGAACAACTGGCTGCGGTTGCGACGGCGCAAAAAAAATCCCGAGTTGGCCGCAAAAGACAGCAACGGACGCTTTTGACTTCTGGCCTTTGAAATATGGCTGCTTACGTAATCGTTGAAATCGATATTGTCGATCGATGCGCTTCGGTTTCCAATCGCCCTCCAGCACTTCGGTCTTTCCACCGCGCACGATGTATTTCCCGCCGTACTTGTGAACTGTCGCGGCAGCAACACGGCGATCGGTTATGAGGCGCTTTTTAGCAACAAGAACGGCGGTAATATGTTAACGGAATCATGGCTGCTATGGAGCGCAACGGAACCGATCGCCGTGTTGCCGCTGCCGGTTGTGATACCAATCAGTGCCTGAAACCGATCGCAATGTTGTTCTCTCCCCTGCTGAGGCTAAAGAGAGCGTCCTTGCCCTCCGCGGTGTTACCGTTAGGATAGGCTCCGTCCGGTGGTGGACTAACCGCTCGGACTGTCGGCGACAGCGCGAATCATGCGAGGGCGAGCGGGATGAGAAGAAAACCGCGCCGCAAAGGCGACCGGTTCATTGAATTTGTTGTGGGTGAAGTTTTCGTCTTCATAAAACAAATCTTTCAGTTCCCCGATTGGTTAATTGTGCGACTGCAGGTCTGGAAGAGGCGAAGAACCTAACGGAGGACATGCCCTCCGCCTGATTCAGATCCGCTTTAGCGGCGCCGAGTTTGCAAAAAATCTCGCCTGCTTGTCAAAGAAACTCGCCGCAAGCGCAGATCAAACCGGAGAACTAACCTTCCGGGATACGCTGCATGGGAAATTCACCCGGTAATGAAAATAGAGGTTCAGTGACT
>WNGG01001773.1_pt1 | contig 25053 bp, 23 predicted proteins | sample 5400661 | NCBI WGS metagenome assembly WNGG01 (sample SAMN13153372, study PRJNA577476) | soil metagenome | isolation source: 100 cm soil or saprolite under Garry oak tree replicate 1 | place: USA:California | collected 2016-06-15
AAATGGTGTAGCAGTCCGAAATAAAGAACAATACATCCAGACTGACCCCACTCGATACCGTGATGGCGACAAAGGTTCAGGATTCTTCAAAGGACAAGCAGGATGCTCGACAGACGCACAGTAACCGCCGCATTGCTCGCTGGAGCGGCAACCTCAATAATTGGCGCGGGCAAGGCGCGAGCGCAGACTCAGCCGCTCACGCCCGCACGTAACGTGGTTTTGGTTCATGGCCTTTATGCTGACGGATCTTGCTGGCTAAGAGTAATCCCGCTTTTGCAGCAGGTCGGCCTAAACGTTACGGCAGTTCAAAATCCTCTGCGATCGTTAGATGAGGATTGTGAATTCACGCGCCGCACCCTGACCTTGCAGGATGGCCCGACAGTTTTGGTCGCCCACTCCTATGGAGGCGAGGTTGTCACGCAGACCGGGGGCGACCCGAAGGTATCGGCCTTGGTGTACTGCTCGGCACGTGCGCCTGACGCGAACGAGGATTATACGGCGCTCGCCAAGCCATATCCTACCCCGCCGGCGAGCGCGGGCCTCGTTCACGCCAACGGCTATGTTCAGCTGAGTGAGGAGGCCTTCCTCCGCGATTTTGCCGGCGACATTGACCCGGGCACGGCCCGCGCATTGTACGCGGTCCAGGGCCGGGCCGCCGAGCCCATCTTCGGCGACCGCGTGACGCAAGCGGCTTGGCGCACAAAGCCATGTTTCTATCAAGTCTCAAGCAAGGACCGCACTATCAACCCGGACCTTCAGCGCTTCATGGCGAAGCGAATGAAGGCCAAGACCATCGAGATCGAATCCAGCCATCTTGGCATTATCTCGCATCCACGCCCCGCCTCGTCGAGACCTCGCACAAGCGGCAGCATCTACAAGCCCGATGTCGGTTGTCGGCACGACTGCGACATTGCACTGAGCCGCCTGCAATTCCGCTTGCGGCGCCTCGTGCGATTTACCTGCGGTCTCGGGCGCGATCTGCGGATCCCACATTCCGGATCTTCCTCAACGGATGGTTGGCCGGCACAGCGCCTCGGGCGCGATGTACGAAAACAGCCCGCCCTGGTCCACAAATGCGCCCCGCATCCCCGCCTCCAGCGGTTTCGATGGGCATGCTGCTCCTCCCGAATTCTACCGACAATTGGCAAGGGACAAAGCCGCGCGCGGCCTGACGTTCTGTGGACGATGTCGGGCCACCGACGCGCGCGGGCCAGCTGGCCAGGAACCCGCCTCGGCCGTCCACGTTGGCCGCTGGAACCGCTAGGCACTGGCAGGAACATGCCCTGACTCAGCGCGTTGGCGGTCGGACGCAACGCGAGTGACCGCATGAGTGATTGCGAGGTTATCGAGTTTCCCCGTGAGTCTACCGCGGATGTGCGCCCCGAATCAGTCCTGGGGTTGGCCGTGGCGGCGAACCTCGCCGAGGTCATCGTGGTGGGCCGGCGGCAAGACGGAGCGCTGTTCTTCGGAACATCCTCCGGTGATGCCAAATCTGCGTGGTGGCTGCTGCGTGAGCTTCTTGAAGCTGTACGAGCCGGGCCGATCGCGTGACCCGGCCTGGTCGCATGTCCGCACGTTCTTAGGCTTCGATGCCGTGGAGTTGGCGATGATCACCGGATGCATCGTCCTCGTGACGATCGCGGTGGTCCTAATCTGACCGCTCGCCGCTCGCGTCGTCGGAGCTGGTCGGGGTAGCCGAGACGGCGCGAGCGCGGGTTGGCGTGTGATCGTCAGCCCGGCTCTTGAAGCGCCAGCTATCGTTGCCGGTCTCGACGATGTCGCAGTGGTGGGTCAGGCGGTCGAGCAGCGCAGTGGTCATTTTGGCATCACTGAAGACGCTCGGAAACCCCGGCCCGGCGGCATTCACCTGAGCGACCCCGTAACCCGGATGGAGCGGTCGTCGTTCACGGCCGCGCAATGGTGGCCCAGCGGTTTCTAGATTTTTAAAAGAAAACGATTTGACTCGCGGGCGCCGATTCACAACAATTCCAGCGGAACCGAAGCGTTATCTCGATGAGGTGAACAGCCGTGGGCACCCCTGTCCATCACCAGTTCACTGTCCACATCGCCGCTGGTCAGGTGATTTTTAATCAGAATGTGTCCGTTCTGGCCGGGAAGGCCCTCCTGATCGAGCACGTCTCGGGGAACATCTTTCTTCCGTCCGGTCAGGAGATCGACACGGCCTTGGCGACACAAACGGGGACGCACTTCTTCCCAGTGACGATCTATCCATCCGGAGCGCTCAATCAAGCTGTTTTCGGACAGACAACACAGATTCATACTATGGTTGGAAGCGGCGTCGGTCTGACGGTTGCGCGCAGCACCACTTCCGGGACTGTCGATGGCCAAGTAACGATCTCGGGCGAGCTTCTCTAATCCGTAACAGAGCCGGGAAGACTTCACGTTCGACAAGGAGTGCAACGTCTACGTGTGCCCGCAAGGCAAGCTCCTCCACACGACAGGGTCGGGTCCGCTGCATCGGCGCGCAATCCACCGCGTATTCAATTACCTCGTCGGCGCGGTGTGCGTAGAGAGGACCAGTTGAGGCCGGATCGTGCGAGGCCGATGCGGCCTAATTGACCGCAAAGTTGATCATCGCCCGGTCGAGATATCGTCCAATACCGAACCCGGTCATTTGCATGAGGCAACTTTGTCCCATGTACGCCGTTCTTTCAACGGTGGTTGGCACCTTCAGAGCAAAATTGAGCTGTCCGAACGTGCCGGAGGCCACCTCCAGTCCGTCGTCGTACGGCGGAAGTGTCAATCGCGGAAATCGCGTATCGACGTTCAGTAGGAACGTGCCGACCGTGGGATCGATGTTGCCCGAGCCGACCCAGACGTGCACAAACAAGAATCTCTGGATTGTCGCATCGGGGTTGTAAATGTCGACGGGGTAGTTCACGGTCCCGCCCGGGGTCGTGTGATTCAATCCCACGCCTATGATGAATGGGGAATTTACAGCTTTGAGCTTTCTCTCGATCTCCTCCAGGGTGACCGACTTGAAGTGTTCACCCTTATCTTCCTGTTCGCGCTTCCGTTTCTCCATTGCATCTTGGATCTTCTTGATGTGCGTTTTGATCTGAGCACGAGTAAACTTGGACTTCTTTGCCATAGTACCTTACTCCTTCGCGTCAAATCATTGGAGCGAACTAGGCGGACCGATGATCCGCTTCCACCGGGTTTCCCAGCAACCCGGCGATGATTTCTAGCACAATCCGCCCCTTATGATCCGAAGGCGGCGCTGCGCGCTGCTGGTGCCGGAGGTCCGGTGTCCCATGGCTAGGCCGCGCCGACATCGGCCACGACATCGACAACAAGATCGCCCTTTTTGAGGCTGCGTTCGACCCGGTGCGTAAGCGGACTGGCCGACCAGGGCCCCTGAGCCGATTAAGAAAGTGCAGTTTTTTACTCGGTTGTCGAGGAGTGGGAATAAGGCCTCAGGCTGAGAATCCAGAGCGGACATGAATGCCGGCCGCTCGGACTTTTCAGTTTGCTCTTCAGAGACATGCCTTATCGGAGCGCTAGATTCCGGTCACAACAGAGGAGGGGATGTAGTGGACGCTGGCACGATCGAGGCTGGACCGGCCTCACCCCGGCGCACCGTCGGAAAGTTACCTGTTTTTCGACCAGATTTTTTGGCTCTGATAATGGAAGGGTATCTGAGGTAATCAGTTTGCCACCGTCCCGCGGCAATGGCCTAGCTGCAGGACGGATACATCGCCGCGAGCTCCCCGGCCGCGTAGCAATAGAACTCGTCGAGAGAGTCCTCCATGCCAGCCTATCCAGGCGCGGACCGGCCCTGGATAGGTTTATGCGATGACCCGCGTTGCGTTGGAGGCCGAGTATTGCGCTCCATGTCGATCAACAGCGATCCCGACGTGAAAACCCAGCACAGTCCTGCGCGTGACGCAAATCCGATTGCCTGGAATGACACTGAGCACCAATGTGCAGTTTGCGCTGCTGCTTGTTCCTTGCTGCCTCGGCTCCCGGTTCAGCAGACGTGCGGATCGGTCGAGTCCTGCGTGCTGACCAGGTGATCGAATGAGGCCCACGACTTCCGCTAATGATGCTGTGGACGGCTCCGCCAACTCGGAGCCGTCCACACATGGCACTTTTCGGCCTTGGCTCGATGTCCGACTTTGAGTCCGCAATGCACTCGAGAGCGGACGTTGACTAAGTGTTGCCGGCCAGCTTCCGTTTATGAGTACGCGACTTAGCAAACAGACTGCCGAGCATATGTCGGCTTCGACCCGGTAGTATTCAGACTTCCAAGGCCAGCACAGCCGTGACGGGGCGGCTCAATGTTTTGCGGTCCAACTGGCGAGCAGGAAGGCCGCGGCGCTCACCATTACGCTGAGCAGGATCAGGATGATCCCGAGGCCGAGCGCAAGCGCGAGGTCGCCCTTGCTGGTCTCGAGCGCGATCGCCGTGGTCATGGTGCGGGTCAAACCGCGGATGTTGCCGCCGACGATGATGATCGCGCCGACCTCGGCGATCGCCCTGCCGAACGCCGCCAGGAACGCGGTCAGCAATGCGCCGCGGCCGATCACGAACAGCTCGCGGATGCTGCGGCCTTTGGAGGCACCGTCGACCCGCATCACGTCGCCGTATTCCGTCCACAGCACCGCCATGGCGCGGTGGACCAGCGCCACCACGATCGGCGTGGCGAGCAGCATTTGTGCGATGATCATGGCGGTCGGCGTGAACAGCAGGCCGAGAAAGCCGAGCGGTCCCGAGCGCGACAGGACGAGATAGATCAACAGCCCGACCACGACCGGCGGCAGGCCGAGCAGCGCGTTCGCCAGCACGATGACGGCTTGCCGGCCGCGGAACCGGCTCACCGCCAGCGCGCCGCCGAGCGGCGCGCCGACCGCCATGGCGATCACCGCCGCGGACAGGCTGACGCGCAGCGATAAGGTTACGATCCCGATCAGCTCCGGGTCGAAGCTGCGGATGAGACGGACCGCGGTGAGGAAAGCCTGGCCGATATCGTGCATCGGCGCCTATGTAGCTCCCGGGCGTCCCATGCACCATCGGGCGAGCAAGGCGGGCGGCGAACGTCGCGGCTGGTTCACCCGAACAGCACCGGCAGGCGGCGCGGCCCGCGTACCGTCCCCTCGGACCATTTGACCGCGCCGTTCGCATCCAGCCGGAACGTCGGAATGCGCGCGAGCCATTCCTGCAGCGCGACCCGGATCTCCATGCGGGCGAGGTTCGATCCGATGCAGCGGTGAATGCCGAGCCCGAACGCCGCGTGCCGGTTCTCCTTGCGGTCGATGACCACGCGATCGGCATCGGGAAACACCTTTGGGTCGCGATTGGCGGCCGGGAAGGACAGCAGCACCATTTGCCCGGCCTCGAAGCGGCAGCCGTTGACCTGGGTCTCCGCGACGACCTCGCGCGCCATCGTCACCGGCGCATAAGCGCGCAAAAATTCCTCGACCGCGAACGGCATCAGCTCGGGCTCGGCAAGGAGTCGCTCGCGGTCGGCCGGATGGCCGGCCAGATGCCAGAGGCAGGAGCCGATCGCGCTCCAGGTGGTGTCGATGCCGGCGATCAGCAGCAGACGCAGCGTGCCGTTGATGTGCTGCTCGGTCATCAGCTCGCCGTCGATCCTGGTATGAACGAAATAGCTGATCAGGTCGTCGCGCGGGGAAACGCGGCGATCGGTCATTCGCTCGGAGAAATATGCGGTCATTTCCGCGCTCGCGCGCGCGAGGGCCTGGTCATCGGTGATGCCGAGCTCCAGCACCTCGTGGATCCACTTGCGGAACTGCGCCCCGTCGGCTTCGGGAACGCCGAGCATATGCGCGATGACCCGCACCGGAATCTCCTGCGCGTAGTCCACCGCCGCATCGCAGCCCGGTTTTCCGGCGACACGGTCCAGCAGCTCGCGGCAGATGTCGCGCGTCCTCAGCTCGTGGTGGCTGATCGCCTCCGGCGTGAACGCCGGGAGCAGCACCGTCTTGGCCGGCCGGTGATGGGGCGGATCGGAGGTGATCGGCGGCGCCGGCTGCCGTGGCGGAGGGCTCTCGCGCACAACGATGCGTCGCGAGGAGAAATGCTCGGTGTCGTAGGCGATGGCGCGAACGTCCTCGTAGCGGCTGGGAAAATACACGCCGAGAAAGCGGTCGGTGTGCGCGATCGGGCAGCGCCGGCGCAACTCGTCCCAAATCGGATAGGGGTTCTCGATCCAGCGCGGGTCGAGGTGATCGAAATCGCGTTCCCAATCGTTGACCGGCCGCCGCGCGCTCATCCGTCCTGCTCCTCGATCACCTCGATGGCGAGCTCGGGGCAGTTCGCGCGGGCAAGCCAAGCCTTGTCCTCGAGCCCGGCCGGCACGCTGCCGTCGCCGGTCTCCCGCGCGTTGCCCAGCTCGTCGAGGTCGAACAGCTCCGGCGCGAGCGCGTTGCAGCGGGCATGTCCCTGACAACGCGCGCGATCGACCCGCACCTTGAGCCGGGTTTTTTGCGACATCGAGCGCCTCCGGGATCCGAGCCAGATGCGTCCAGCCTCGGTCGAGCTCTCTGTGCCGAGGTTATCCTTAGGCCGGCCGGCAGGGCCGTAGCATTTCCGCCCGGGCCTTACAATCGGCGCGGAAGCGCGACGGCAAGCTTTCGTCAACCATATCGGAATTTCGCCTACCCGTCGCGGGCCGTGCCGAGCTTGCCCCCGGGGGCCGCGCGTGAGAAAAGCAATGCCGGATTCGGCGGTTGGGCGGACCGGGCCGTCGTGCCGGCCGGCATCACCGACCGCGGACGGGGACGGGCTCTTGGGGAAGAAACTCGGGTCGTTCGTATTCGGCGCGCTCGCGTTCGCGCTGGTGGTTCCGGCGCCGCTCGGCGCAAGCGACCGTCACGAGGCGGGGGCACAATTATCGCTGCAGTCCGGGCCGGCCGCAAACACGGGCCCACGCGCGTCGCAAACGAGGCCGGAAACGCAAGCCGCGCCGCTCAATGCGGTGCGGTATTTCGTCGAATTCCGGTCCCGGACCGGTTTTTACGGCCACACCTATGTGGTGTACGGCCAGCTCGACGGCCGCGGCAAGCGCACCGACGTGCATTACGCCGGGCTTTACCCCGAGGGCGGTCCGGTCGGGTTCATGCTCGGGCACGTGCTGCCGGTGCCGGCAACGGTGGATGCGGTCGAAGATGATCTGACCGATCCGGTAACCGAGGCGTATCTGCGGATCGTGACCGCCGAGGAATTCGCGAAAATCACCGCCGCGATCGGCCGGCTCCGCGCCAACACGCAGCTGTGGAACGCGCTTCTGAACAATTGCAATGATTTCGCGGCGGAGCTGGCGCAGGAGCTCAGGCTGCGCACGCCGAGCACGCTGCTGATCCCGGAGCTGTTCGTCAGCGGATTGCGCGAGATGAACGGCTCGTGACGGCTGCGCTGCGCTCGAGTTGAACCAGCCCGAAGCTATTCCGCGGCGATCGGAGTGCTCGCGCTCGGCTGTCGGCCGCGCAACGGCCGCTCCTCCATGAGCAGCAGGCAGACGAGCCCGACCGCGAGGCAACACGCGGCCGCCGCGAACACCCAGCGGAACACCCCGCCGAGGCCGGCTCCGGCATTGCCCAGCTCACCGGCCAGCGTTTCCAGCGTGACTCTCGGCTTGCCCTGGGTCGCGCTCCCGCCCAGCACGATCGCGGCGAACACCGAGACCATCAGCGCTCCGCCCAGGGAGCGGAAAAAGTTCATGACGCCGGTGGCGGTGCCGAGCTGATGCGGCAGCACCGCATTCTGCACCGAGACCGTGGTCACCGGAAACAGCGTGCCCATGCCGATGCCGACCATCCCCAGCAAGGTGCAGATCGCCGCGAGCGGTAGCGCCGTCGGCGCCGCGGCCATTGCCGCAAGCGCGGCGATCGCCAGCCCGAGGCCGACCATCGGCATTCGCTTGTAATGGCGCATGTGCACCATGGCGCGACCCGCGGCGGTCGAGCCCACGACGGTTCCGGCGAGCTGCGGGATCAGCGCCAGGCCGGATTCGCTCGCGCTCAGCCCGAGCACCACTTCGAAATAGAGCGGCACGAAGATGGTCAAGCCGATCATCGTGCCGAACACGCAACTGACCGACGCCGTGCCGATACCGACCACCCGGTTCAACAGCACCGGCAGCGGCAGGAACGGCTCCCGCGCGGTCATCAGGCGGACGACGAACATGAGCCAGAACGCGGCCGATGCCGCGAGCAGGCCGACGATGCGAGGCGAGAACCACGGATAGCGCGTGCCGCCCCAGGTCAGCGCCAGCAGCAGCGCGGTGGTTGCCGCGACCATCAGCACCGCGCCGGCAAGATCGAGGCGATGCCGCCGCTCGTAGCGCGGCAGGCGCTTGAGCACGCTGTTGGTCATGAGAAACGCCAGCAGCCCGAGCGGCAGGTTGATCCAGAAGATCAGCGACCAGTGCAGGTGCTCGGCGAAGAAGCCGCCCAGCACCGGGCCGCCGATGCTCGAGGAAGCGAACACCACGCCGATATAGCCTTGATAGCGGCCGCGCTCGATCGGCGGGACCACGTCGGCGATGATGGTTTGCGCCAGCGACAGCAGCCCGCCCCCGCCGAGCCCCTGGAGCCCGCGCGCAACGATCAGCACCGCCATGCTCGGCGCCAGCGCGCAGGCGATCGACCCGAGCGCGAACACGCCGATGGCGACCAGCAGCATCGTGCGCCGGCCGTGAATGTCGCTGAGCTTCCCGTACAGCGGCGTGACGGCCGTGGCGGTCAGCAGATAGGCGGTGACCACCCAGGAGAGGTCCTCGACGTTGCCGAGGTCGCGCCCGATGGTCGGCAGCGCGGTGGCGACGATGGTCTGATCGAGCGCGCCGAGCAGCATCGCCAGCAGGATGCCGAGCACGATCGTGCGCACGGCGGCGTGATCGAGCGGCATTTGCGGGGCGACCACGGGGCGGGAATTCATCTCGAAACGCGCATGGGCAAGGCTTTGCGGATGACCGGATCTGGATCGGCGAATGGTTCGGCGTGCGAAGTCTTAGAGATCGGCTTGCAGCGCGGCAATTTCAACGCGGATTGCCGCAGGCCAGCCATGAGCGAGCGTGGACGCTCGGATCACGGCCGCGCCGACGGCCACGCTGACGGCCTCATGGCCGGGACGAGACGATGATGCTGCCGCCCGCGCCGGGCAGGGCGTATCGGGTCACATCGCGGCCACCGCGGACGGCCCTTGATGCTTGGCGATTTTCGGCAATCGCCCCATCGCGAGCACGGCACAACCGGCGATCAGCACCGGGACCGCTCCGGCGAAGAAGATGGTCGGGATGTGCCATTGCAGCGAGAGCATCATGCCGCCCAGCAGCGGCCCGATGATGGAGCCGACGCGGCCGATGCCGAGCGCCCAGCCGACCCCGGTCGAGCGGATGAAGGTCGGGTAGAACGTCGCGGTGAGCGCATTGGCGCCGATCTGGGCTCCGACCACGCAGAAACCCGCGCCGAACACCGCCGGAATGACGAGCTCGATCGTCGAACCGGCTTGCCCGATGGCCGCGATGAGGATGGCGGCGGCGAAATACGCGCCCGCCAGCACCCGATACGGACCGAAACGCTCGATCAGAACCGCGAGCACCAGCGTGCCGACGATGCCGCCGACCTGGAACAATGCCGTGGCGATGACCGCGAGCCGCACCGAAACTCCGGTGTTGTTGATGACGGTCGGCAGCCAGGTGGCGCAGAAATAGATCACCAGCAGATTGGTGAAGAACATCACCCAGATCAGGACGGTGGCTAGCGCGCGTCCCTCGGTGAACAGGTGCTCGACCGGGAATCCCTCCGGGTGTTCCTCCGGCGCGATGAACCGGGTGCCGGGCGCGAACCGCAGGGCCGGGTTGATGGCTCTGATGAGCCTGGCCACGTACTCGTTCCGGGTCCCCTTCAGGGCCAGCAGCCGGATCGATTCCGGCAACCAGAAAATCAGCACCGGCGCCAGCAGCAGCGGAAAAATGCCGCCGAGCCAGAACACGCTCTGCCAGCCGTAGGAGGGCACGAGCTGCGCCGCGATGGCCCCGCCGACCGCCGAGCCCAGCGAAAACCCGATGAACATCACCATGATCATGGTGGCGCGGCTGCGCTGCGGCGCGTATTCGCACGTCAGCGCGATCGGGTTGGGCATGGCGCCGCCGAGCCCCAGGCCGGTGACGAAGCGCCAGACCAGGAGGCTCGTCGTCGATTCCGCGGTGACGGTGAGCAGCGAGGCGACGCCGAACCACAGCGTGCAGAAGATGATGACCGGCTTGCGCCCGATCCGGTCGGCAAGCGGACTGAACGCCAGCGCGCCGAGCATGAGCCCGAACAGGCCGGCGGCAAACACGGGGCCCAGCTCTCCGGGCTTCAGGCTCCAGGCCTTGCTCAGCGTCGGCGCCACATAGCCGATCGCCTGGGCGTCGAAGCCGTCCATGAACACCACCGCGGCGCACAGGACGGCGACGCGGATCTGGAACGTGCCGATCTTCTGCGCATCGATCAGCGCCGGAACGTTCACCTGTGGCGCGTCGGCGGGCGTGGTCATGGCGTCTCCCCCGGTCGCGTTCTGTTTCCGGAAATATCTTAGCAGGGAGCGGGGGACAGACGACATGCCGGCGCGACGGTGGGCTGGGTCCCGTGCTCTTGGTCTCGATCCGATCTATGCCGCGGGCACGGCAATGCCCACGGGGCAGCTCACGCCGGTGCCGCCGAGCCCGCAATAGCCCATCGGGTTCTTGGCGAGATATTGCTGATGATAATCCTCGGCGAAATACAACGGCGGCGCGTCGCGGATCTCGGTGGTGACCGGTCCGTAGCCTTTGGCCCGGAGCGCCTTGGTGTAGGCGGCTTTCGAAGCCTCCGCGGCGGCGCGCTGCGCCGGATCGAACGTGTAGATCGCGGAACGATATTGTGTGCCGACGTCGTTGCCCTGGCGCATGCCCTGGGTCGGGTCGTGGTTTTCCCAAAACGTGTTGAGCAGGCGCTCGTACGGGATCCGGCTCGGGTCGAAGATCACGAGCACGACCTCGTTGTGCCCGGTCCGCCCGCTGCAGACTTCTTCATAGGTCGGATTGGGCGTGAGGCCGCCGGCATAGCCGACCGCGGTCACGAAAATACCCTCGCCGAGCTCCCAGAACTTGCGCTCGGCGCCCCAAAAGCAGCCCATGCCGAACAGCGCATGGGCGAAGCCTTGCGGGTAGGGGCCCTGGAGCGGCCGGCCAAGGACGAAATGGCGTTCCGCAGTGGGAATGGGCGTCGAGCGGCCGGGAAGCGCCTCCTCCGCGCTCGGCATTTCCAGCTTCTTCTTGAACCCGAACATGACGGTCTCCTCTTGCGGCCCGCGCCGCCAAGCACACCCGATATCGAGCCCACCCAATATAGTGTCGGGCCGGGGTCTCCGCGGCATCAAAACGGCGGGTAGCCGCGGTCACGAAGCGGCGAGCGGCGTTTCCGTGCGGGTGCAAGGGCCGGCGCGGCTCAATCGCGCCCATAGCCGATCAGCGGTTTCCTCTTGCGCCCGAGCAGGATCAGGATCGACCCGATCACGCCGAGCACCAGCCAGGTCGGCTGCTCCAGCACCGTCTGGATCACCGGGTTCCACAGCCATACGGCGACATGGCGCTCGATCGCGGGCTGGATGAGCTGCAGCGAATTGGGGTTGATGTCGTACCAGTCTTTGCCGAGCGCGGTGAAGAACAGCCCATTCGCGGCCGCGATGACCTTGGTCCCGTCGCGCACCAACGCGATGAACGCCGCCGCGAGGATCCACAGGCCGAGAAAACGCAGCAAGAAGCGGATCATGCCTTGATTCCGTCGACCCCGGCGCGCCTCGATCTGCTCTGCCGGTCGTGTCCCCGGCCGAACGTCGGGCCGCGCGACCGCCCGCAGGAGAGCTCTGCGGGTCGATTACTCCGGCCGGTGCCGCGGTTCAACAGGGATCGGGACCACAGCCCGGCAGGGGCGATCACCGGCCGGTGGCTGCGCTGCTTGTCCGCCGCCGTCCTTCCTTCCGGTCGCCCGGCCTCCTACATCACCGGGCGGCTCGCGGGCGGCCCGCAGCACGAGATTGTCCCGCCCGCGACCGCCGCTATAGTGCCGGCTTCGATCCGGAGGGGTGGCCGAGCGGCTGAAGGCGCACGCTTGGAAAGCGTGTATACGGGAAACCGTATCGAGGGTTCGAATCCCTCTCCCTCCGCCAATTATCCATTTCTGCCAGGCTCCGTACATTCCGAAGGCCCCCATTACACCAGGGCTTTGCAGCTAATTGCATCCCCTCTTGTTTCCGGCTGCGCCTTGATGTACCCACGATTAACGTGGGTTGAAACGGGGGTTGGCCATGGCTCGCACTATTCACCGCCTCTCGCCTGCGGCGGTCAAAAACGCAAAACCCGGGATGCATTGCGATGGCGGCGGCCTCTATTTGCAGGCCGTCACCGGCGCCAGCGGGGCAATTCGGAAATCCTGGCTGTTCCGATTTGCTGAAAACGGCCGCGAGCGACAGATGGGGCTCGGCTCTCTTGATACGGTGGGCTTGGCCCAGGCGCGAGAGAAGGCCGCCGGGTGCCGTCGGCTGCGGCAGGAGGGGATCGACCCCATAAACGCGCGGGACTCGCAGCGCGCCTCCGCAGCCGCAGAGAACGCCAAGGCAATGACGTTTGATCAATGCGCCGCCGGATACATCGCGGCGCACCGTGCCGGATGGCGAAACACCAAGCACGCCTCGCAATGGAAAAACACGCTGGCCACTTACGTCTCGCCCGTGTTCGGCAAGCTGGCGGTCCGGGCCATCGACGTGGGGCCTGTGATCAAGGCACTGGAGGCGATCTGGAGCGCGAAGCCGGAGACAGCGAGCCGGGTGCGGGGTCGGATCGAGGCGGTGCTTGATTGGGCCGCCGCCAGGGGCTTCCGGGATGCTGAAAATCCTGCGCGCTGGAAGGGCCGGCTCGACAAGCTGCTTCCCCGCCGTTCCAAAGTGCGGGCGGTCGCGCATCACGCCGCCCTGCCATACGACAAGATTGGTTCTTTCATGGTCGAACTACGCGAGCGGGAGGGTGTTGCGGCCCGGGCGCTCGAATTCGCGATCCTGACCGCGAGCAGGACCGGCGAGGTGCTCGGCGCGCAGTGGTCGGAAATCGATTTTGAGGCCAAGGTGTGGACGGTGCCGGCGGGCAGGATGAAAGGCGGCCGGGAGCATCGTATTCCCCTGGCCAATCCCGCGATGGTCGTCCTAAAGCAAATGGCCAAGCTCCGCGAGGGCGATCATGTGTTTCCGGGCGACCGGCGCGCGATGCTCTCCAACATGGCGCTCTTGATGCTGCTGCGGCGCATGGGACACGGCGATCTAACCGCCCACGGGTTTCGCTCGACGTTCCGAGATTGGGCGGCCGAGCGCACCAATTTCCCCAACGAAGTGGTGGAAATGGCGCTGGCCCACGCCATCAGTGACAAGACTGAAGCCGCGTATCGACGCGGCGATCTGTTCGAGAAGCGTCGCAAATTGATGGAAGCCTGGGCCGCCTATTGTCAAAAGCCGACAGCCATAGTCGGCAAGGTTATTGCCCTGAATTCGATGCGTTGAGAGATCTCAGTAAACGTCGAAAAACACTGACGCCCACGGGCCGCATACGCACGTCAAGGGCCGGCCCCAGCGCCATCAGGACGCGGTCAATCTAGTCATGGTGATCCAGGCGAAATTTTTTTGGCGCGTTGCCTTGACATATCTGTTTTCTGGGGTACGCCCAAGCCTATCGGCAAATGTTTGGAACCTCGGGCGCGCGACACAACATGTCCATTCACAGCACAGGGTTGGGCGATCTAGGCGGCGCACTCGTCGTGAAGCCACGGCAAGCGCGTCAAATGCTCTCGTGTTCGCAAAAGAAATTGTATGAACTGTTATCAAGGGGTGAGTTGCAGTCCTTTAAGGACGGCCGCAGCCGGAAGATCGTCGTCGAGTCCATAAGACAGTACATCATTCGCAGACTCGCCGCGCCCCCTCAATCCAAGTTAAAGCCTCCGCCCGCCTGAACCACAAGAAAGACCGGCCAGCAGTTTCGCCGCCACTGGCCGGGTCGTACGGCATGCTGTCGGTCAGGCACCTTGGCGCCTCGCGACCCGGCGGTTACGGAAATTACGGAATTACGGACGACGGCAATGGCAACGATGCTTCGGGTAATCAAGAGCGACGGCGGCAATGCTGCCGACCAACCGAAGAAGACTGCGGAACAGCACTCCGCCGAGGAGACGGTCGAGAAGCTCGCGCTGTTCAAGTGGGTCTATAACGTCGCCGAGAAAGTCCTCTCCGAGATGTCTGAGATCGCGGAAGAGATTCTGGATCGCATGAAACTCGACGACCTTGACGACGAAGAAGAAGACTACGTCGCCAACGAGCAGAAAGAACGAGAAGATGACCTGATCGAGAAAGGAGTCGCCGATGGGCTAAAGGATCGTCCTGAGATCGCGGGCGTCGAGATCGGTCATCCCGAGATCGCCGGGATCAAGATCGAGGGCAAATACAAACCCAAGCTTCTGGCGAAGCTGGTGCGGAAGGCCGTCGCTGAGATGTTCAAGAGCGACCCGACGTTCTCGGAGCATATTCGGAATGAGATGCCGGGGCAAAATCTCAGGCGGTATGGCAAGTTCTGGGTCTCATCGCTCGGGGTGTTCGCTCAGGTTGAGGACTTCGAGCACGGAGGCGGCCTGACATCCCTGTTCTCGGGCGGCTGGAAACGCATCGCCAAGGATCGCATCGACCCGGCTGCCTGGTCGTACGAGTTCGGCCCCGAGCGGAAGACCGAAACGAAGAATTGGCTGTTGCATTTCGTCGTCACCGAGCGGAACGGCAGCCAGAGTTCCTTGGTGATCCCTCGGGCGAGTCTTTCAGCCGAGAACGGAGCCCCCGCCATCCGCTTGCTGATGAAGGCGGGGGTCCATCTGGTGGTGACAAAATTGGCGAGGAAGGCGCTGGCAGAATTCCTGCGATGGAAACCCAAGGCCGAGCGCATCCGGATGCCACAACCGGGTTGGGCTGAGGTCGGCTCGCACCGCATTTACGTGCGGTCGAACCAGACCATTCTGCCTCCTGGTATGTCGAAGACGAAGCACACCTATATTCTGGACGATGCGACAAACCCCGATCACTATGGGCATCAGATCAAGGGGACGGCGGCGGAATGGGGAGACGAGCTTGCCGGTCACTTGAGCGGCAATAGCAACGTGGCGCTTGCGCTCGGGATATTTTTCGCCGGTCCCTTGCTGTACTGGGCGGACGAGCAGCCGGGCGGCTTTCATCTGTACGGGAACTCTGGCATTGGCAAGTCGCTGGTCGGGGCAATCGCACAGTCAGTTTATGGAACGCCGTATGCAGAAGGCCGCCCTTACGCTTATGGTCAAAGCTGGGAAGGGACGACAACCGGATTCGAATATCTTGCAAGTCTCCGAAGCGATGCGGTCTTGTCCCTGGACGAGCTCCACCGCGGGAAGCGGAACGAGGTTCTTCCGACGATCTACAAACTGACCGGCGGCGAGAAGGTGCGGGCTGCTGGTCCTGGGCGTTTGCAACGACAGCGAGGTTTCAGAGTCCTCGTGTTCAGCACCGGCGAAAAGTCCGTGGCGGAATTCCTCGGCAAGAAAGACGACGCCGAGGGTCGCCGGAGGCGATTGGTGGACATCCCCGCAGAAGTGCAACCGGGTAGCGCATTTGAGACGATTCCCCCGCACCAGGTCGATGCCGCGGCCGCGAAGTTCTACCCGGCTGCGGATCGCCTGCATGGCGCGGTCGGGGAAGCTTGGCAGCGACATCTGGTCAATCTCGGTAGCGCCGAGATCAAGACGCAGTTTGCCGAAGCCCGGGAGGCATGGCGGGCCTTGCCCGAGGCTGCCGCCATCGTCCACGACGCACATCCCCAAGTGCGCTCCGTCGTCAACCGCTTCGCTCTCGGCGCGGCGGCGTTGCACATGGCCATCCAAGCGGGGCTGTTGCCGTGGAGCATCGCCGACGCCGATGCGGGCATTCTCGCGTGCCTGAAGCGTTGGGCGAAGCAGCGCGGCAATCTCGACACGGCGGGGGAATTGCTGCGGGGCGTGCGCCAGCTTCTCGCAGTCATCACCGCCACTCTGGCCGAGCGTTTCATCCACCTGCGCAAGGACCCGAAAGGGCATCTCGTCCCGGCGACGGAAGCCGACAAGGTCAAACTAGCGACACCCGACCTGTTCGATGGCTACGCGAAAGAGGATCGCATCCTCATCCACCCCGAGGCGTGGCGGCGATTATGCGAGGGGTGTCACGCCGGCGAAGTGGCGGAGCATCTGCGGCGGGAAGGCGCACTTATACCAGGCGACGAGACGAAAGGGGAGCTGGCTCGGGTCGAGACAGTCTTCGGCAAGACAGGGCGGTTCTACGTCCTGCGGTGTTCCTCGCTTCCGTGACGTGATTCGTAACTCCGTATTCCCCGCCCGCAAGGAGCGCACCATGAGCGATTTGATGAAACCCGGCAACAACCAGGACCTGACAAAGCGGGACGACGTAACCAAGAAGCAGGGCGAGCGAATCGATGACGTAGGTTCTCGCCTGAAGCGGGAACTGATGGCGGCGATGCTGGACGATCCCAAGCCGGTCCTGGGCAAAGGCGAATCGCCCCGTGTCATCCTTGCCCTCGCCAACTACCGGCGCTCCGTTTGGGACCAAGCGAAAGTTCTGCAAGCCGATATGTTCCGGGAGGCGGCAGGAACCGGGCTAGAGATGAAATTCGCCTACTACGGCCCCGAGGTCGCCGGGGGAGTTCGAACCTGCCGAATCACGACAAGATGGATCTCGGACGCCCACGACATGGCCACGGTCATGGGCAGGGCCGAGTGCGTCTGCGGCTGCTATGTCCAGATCAAGCGCGTGCTCGGACAAGCCCTGAAGGAGACCCAGGAGAGGTCGATACAGGCCATGGTCATCATCGGCGATGCTTTCCACGATGACCTCGACGAGGCGGCTATTCTCGCCACGAAACTGCGGAGGGCCGGAACGAAGTTGTTCATGTTCCAGGAAGGCTGCAATCCTCTTACCGAACATGCGTTCAAGTTTCTGGCGGAGGTGTCAGGCGGAGCATATTTCCAGTTCGAGCCGAGCACGGAACAACGACTGGCGGAGATGCTGAAGGCGGTGTCGCATTTCGCCACCGGAGGCAAGGAAGCTCTGGAGGCCAAGGGCGGTGAAGCCGCGACTTTGTTGCTGGAGCAAATCATTCAAGTACCCGTGCCGCTCGTTGAGGAGGACGAACGGGTGACGCCCAGCGCAGCCCGCTGACAACCCCCCAGCGGAATTTGCGTGGGGAGGCGCACGGCCTCCAAGGCGCGGCGAGGATCGTGTTCGGCGCATCGACGAGAAGCGGGCGCACCGCCGCACCGCCGACGAGCATGCGCTGGCGGGCTCCGAGCCGCCCATGGAGCTCGGTTTCCTCGGGAGGAACGATGCCGATCGCCTCCGGCCGGAGCATGAGTGTGACCTTGCCGGCGTGCGTAAACCGCCCGGCAGGAGGATCCTGCCCTCCGACGCATCCCGTCGATGACGTTCGCGGCGCCGACGAACTCCCGACTGCTCCGCAAATTGCCTGGCCACACTGCGCCGCTTGTCTTCAGTGCAAGGCTGCCGTTTCAGGGGTGCTGCGCAGCATCAGAAGACTCGGAGGTTGAAGTCCTTCGGCGACAGCCACTCGCGCAGCTTCGACCATCGGCGACGCCCCGACACGCTGCGCACCGCGATGGCTACCGCCTTCCTCTGCCCGACCAGGACGACCAGCCGCTTGCCGCGCGTGATGCCGGTATAGAGTAGGTTGCGCTGCAACATGGGGTAATGTTGGGTGAGCACGGGAACGACGATCGCAGGATATTCCGAGCCCTGGCTCTTATGGATCGTCGTGGCATAGGCGGGGACCAATATGTCGAGTTCACCGAATCCGTAAGTCACGGATCGGCCGTCGAAGTTGGCGGTAAGTTCGCTTGCATTGGGATCTACGTCTGTGACGTAACCGATGTCGCCGTTGTAGACCTCCTTGTCGTAGTCGTTCTCGATCTGCATGACCTTGTCGCCAGGCGCGAAGGTCCAGCCGAAGTGCTCCCCCTTCCGCTCGCTGGCGGGGATTGAGCGCGGCCTGAAGTCCGACGTTCAACAACCGCGCCCCGATGGCACCCCGGTTCATGGGGCAAAGCACCTGCACGTCGCGGATCGGGTCCAGGCCGAAACGTCGGGGGATGCGCGTCTTCACCAGCTCGGCGATGCGTGTTGCAGCGGCCTCGGGGTCGTCCACCGGCACGAAGTAGAAGTCGCTTACTTCCTCGAGTTTACCGAGTTCGGGCATCTGGCCCTGGTTGATGCGATGGGCGTTGACGATGATCCGGCTCTTCGCTGCCTGGCGGAACACCTCGGTGAGGCGCACCACCGGCACCGCCCCGGAGGCGATGACATCGGCAAGAACCTGGCCGGGCCCGACAGCTGGTCAACGTCGCCCACGATCAGCAGGGCTGCGCCGTTCGGAACCGCCTTGAGAAGCGCGTGCATCAGCAGGAGGTCCACCATCGAGGTCTCATCAACCACGAGCAGCCCGCAGTCGAGCAGGTGGTCGGCATCGCGCCGAAACCCCCCGGTCCTCGGATCGACCTCCAGCAGGCGATGGATCGTGCGGGCCTCCATACCGGTCGCCTCGCTCATGCGCTTGCGGCGCGGCCCGTCGGCGCACACAGGAGGAGGAGCCTGACTCCCTTGGCCCCCAGGATGCGCAGGGCCCCGCTCTCGGCTTCAGATAGGCCAGAGCTTTTGCCTTTATTTTTCAACCTTAACCCCGCGATCCATAGGGGAACAGTCTGACCGGCTTCCGCGCCGAAGGTGGCGGGACGAGTTTTAGTCCGAACAAATGTCACCACCAAATGCAGAATTCCGTGCACGGCCGCAGGAGGGAGAGGAGCGTTGTGGCCGAAGAAACCCGCGCCGCGATTGCCGAGTTGCTCCATGGGAATTAGGACGGGCGCGACCCGCCCTCGCTTGGCAGGCAGAATTGGGAAACTTTGCAGTTAACTGCAAATCTGACCCGCCCGCGCCGCGTCCCCGAGACAAAACCTGGGACATGGCGAAAGCGTCGCTGGCCGGTGCCCGCTGGGGCTTTGTTCTTGTTCTACCTCAAGAATTATCATCTGCACCGGCGAAAAAACGTTTCACGACAACATCCGCAGGCTTAGAGGGGCCCGAAATCGTCCGAGGAAACGGGCGACGCGGGTGCGCGTGCGCACGCCTGGAGGGCTTGCCTGACCCCACCGACTCGCAGGATGGCTGCGTCCATCAGGTCACTGCGAGCGCGAACCGCGCTGCGAGGTAAAAAAGTAGCGAAATGCCCCGGACGTTAGCAATTCATGGAAGGTCATTAATGACGATCAGACTGCGGGCTTCCGTCCAGTCGTTGGTGTTCGTGGTCATGCAGGCCGCAACCTTGTTCGGTTCGGCGGGCCGCACCGACATCGTCGAGTTCTGGGTCTACGTCGCCATATTGGCGGCGGTCTCTGCGCTGTCGCTCACGCTCCTCGATCCGGATCTCATCCAAGAGCGGATGCGGCCGGGTGGCCGCCGCGTGGGCTTGCGGTTCCTGCCGGTCATCATCGTCATGTTCGTGCACTGGACGGTGGCCGGCCTCGACCGCGGACGCCTGCATCTTAGCGACACGGTCCCGCCCGGTCTGGAAGCCGTGGCTTTGGCCCTGTTCGCTTTGGCATGGATTGTCTTCGTCTGGGCCATGTATGTGAACCGGTTCTTTTCCTCGATCCCGCGAATCCAGTCGGAACGCGGCCATGCCGTGATCACCACCGGCCCTTATCGCTTCGTCCGGCATCCTGGCTACACGGCGGCTCTGCTCGCCGCGGTGACCAGCGGCCTTGCGCTCGGATCGTGGATTTCGACCTTCATAGCCCCGATTGCGCTTGTCGGGCTCGTGTGGCGCACCATGGTTGAAGATCGGATGTTGCAGAGCGATCTGCCCGGCTATGCGGACTATGCGGCTCGCGTCCGCTACCGGCTGGTGCCCGGCATCTGGTGACGTTGCGGTGCAATGATCCCGATGCGAAGACCGGCTCGGCCGCTTTCTCGGCTCCACGCGGCTCCTGACCTTGCGGCGATCAGACGCGAAGGAACGCTGTAGGATGAAGCCGCCGCTCGACGTGACCCGGACGCGAGCCTCCTCATGGTCGGTCGTTCATCGGTCGGGGAATTGCTGGCGTGGTCGGCCGCCACAAGCCAGCGGTAAGCAACGGCCACATCGTCGACTACCATCACGTCATCCATGCGCTGAGCAAGAAGCGGAGGACGCTGCTCAATCTGGTCTACGCGATCAGCCGTTCCCGCGCCGCGCTTACGCCCGCGCATTCGAGGCGCTCTTCGCTGAGTGTCCCCTAGTACCTGCTGTCGATGTAAACAAAAATAATTGCAAATACTGATTGACAACGTCGCCATCCGGTGCATATACCAAACCGTTCCGACGCCAAGGAGGGCAACGCGACGACGGTAATGGTCAATTTGACCGTCGGATTGCCCTCCTAAAGGCGATCCGGTGATCTAACTGATAATGAGAGGATCGCGATGAAGAGCGACGGAACAAGCCCTCCAACCAAGACAGCGGAATCTATTGATGACTTGGTCGATAGATGTGAAGCAGCGCGGGTGCTTGGCATAGCCATTCGCACGCTGGACCGATGGAATCGACTTGGCTTCGGGCCGCCTAGGATCCGGTACGCCGGACAGATCAGATATCGACTGAGTTCGTTGGCTCGATGGGTCCTGAGCCACGAGACGGTGCCTCAATCGCGCGCCGTGTCCGAAGCTTCCCAGGATAGCAGGCCCTTCAGCCAAACTCCGGCGAAGATCTCCACGCAGGCGAAGGATACTCCATCCGGCTCAGCATCCGGCGTCGACGATGCCCCGAATGGTCCCGCCGCAGATGAGGGTGAACATGTCCAATATTGAGAATGAGTCTGCGGAGTTTGCAGTCAACTGCAATCCGGGGACGACAGCAAAGTCTTCCCCGCATCCCGACAAACATCAGGCGAAGGGCCACGGAAAAGCGATGCTGAATCGCATACGAGCGGCGCATCTCGCCGGAAAACCTAAGAAGACGAGGCACCTGATCCGGATCTACTTGAATTCACATGCCGCCCATCTCGCCGCGACCCATCTGGCCCGCCGCAGTCTGAGGGCGCACCGACATTTCCCAGAAGCTTTGGTTTCGGTGATTGCGGCTGGACTGGACCCGTGGGCCGGGACGACGGAGGAGGTCCGGGTCAGCTATATTCCAAAAGGTTCGGATCGGGATGATCGCCGGACAACCATGGAGTTCGGTCCGGAGAACAAGGCCCTTCAATATCTTGTGTTGAGCGTCCTCAAGGTGGTCGCCGGTCTGCATCCCCACCAGTTCGGCACCGGCAACGGAGGTCCGCACGCGGCCATAAAGCATATCGCCCAGGCGATGAAGGACGGGTTTGTCTGGGCAATCGAGATCGACATTGAAAACTGTTTTCCGAGCTTCGACGGGAAGAAGATCATCGACCTTCTCCCGATTCCGAAGGAGGTGACCGAGAGGGTACTCCTCCCGGTTCACCTCAATCTGGTGCCTGGCAATCTGATCGACTTGTTCGGGACGATGTCAGGAGGGGTACACTCCCATACACCCCATACTACACCAGTCGGTCCTGCAGGCGATTTGGGCCCAGGTGGTGCCCAGATCCTTGCAGAGGCCCGGCAGGGCCTTGCCCAAGGGTCGGCCACATCGGCACTCTTAGCCGAGATGTTGTTGTCGGTTTCACTGAAGGAGGTCCCCAATCTGGGGCCGGTCTTCGGGTACGCCGACAACTTCGTCGTGATGGCGAAGAGCGAAAATGATGTGGTGACGATGACAAAGGCTTTGGGCAGTTCCTTGAAGGGACACCCCGCCGGGCCGCTACGACCGAAGATGAAAGGATTTTTCCCGGCCGGCGATCCGGTCGAGGTCCTCGGTCACCGGCTCATTGGCGGTCCCGGCGCGATTAAGATTGAGGCCTCTCCGGCCAACCTTGCAGAGTTCGAGCTACAAATGAAGAAAGGCGTGTTTTCGCTCAGGAAACCGGGACTGTCTCCCGGAGCGCGGTCCAAGAAAGCTCAGCACCTGGCTAGGAAACTCCACGGGTGGGTTAGCGCATTTCGATTATGCCACGATGCAGAGCTTTATAAAGTCCATTGGCTGGCCAAGATCGCAGACTGCAGTTGATTGCAATAAACGACTCACGAGTAGACCGGGCAATTTGGATTCTGCCAAAACTAAGGGAGCAAGTCATGACATCAAGTCGCCCGCCGAAACGAGCCTTGAAAGTGAAATATCCTCCGTCCAAGGAAATGATCCTCGCCGAACATCATGGAATGCTCCGTCGTCTGGAAAGCGAAGATCTGGTTCGAATAGCAGAGCTGGAGGGCCACCTCCTTGCTCGGCCGACGCAAGCGGGACGTCGGAGGCTGAAGGAGCTCTGGGATGATCCCGACGACGCCGACGCGCTTGTTATCGACAGGATCGTTCGCTCGGCCATTGCTGAGGGGTTGCTCACGGAAGAAGTGCGATCTGATGGGAGGCATGTGTTCCAACGGACATGGCATCGGGTTGATCGGCACTCGCTGGAAAAAATGGACGAAGATGAAATCAGGCTCAAAGAGGCGCATGCAGCGCCTGCTTTGCGGCACCCTCAACCGGAAGGAGGAATGGGGAAGCTCAAAATTCGCTATCCGTTGCCACCAAAGGGAACAACACTGGCTGAAACGATGGGGGTCCTCCACACGCTAGAAGCTCAGGGCTTGATTCAATTGGTGGAGCTGCCGGATGAGCAGTTCTTTTCCTGGCCGACCGAAGCCGGGCGTTGCAGGTTGAAAGAGCTCTGGGAGGATCCCGATGACGTGGGTGCGTTAATGTTCGACTTGATCTGTCGCATTTCCGCGGAACAGGGGTTGATCGAGGAGGTGGTTGGTCCGAATGGCGAGCACGTATTCCGAAGGATTGAAAGACCGGCCCCCGAGGAGCATGGTCGATAAGGGCAACTGAGGCTGGCGCCGTCCCTCACTCCCGCTCACCCAAACCGGACGAAATTGGGAAAAATTTGCAGATGGTTGCAAATGCGAGCTGTCCGCGCGCCTGAGTTGGCGGCTTTACACTTTTCGCACCCAAACCCTGGGGCCTAACATTGCAATCAATTGCAAATGGCGTGCAGGGCCACAGGATGGGGTCGTTGGCAAGATTTGCAGTTGACTGCAAATTGTCTGTCCTCCGGCACGTGTCCCGGGACACATCCTGGGACACGGTCGAGTGCTGGGTCCCGCCGTAATGGTGGAGCACTATCTCATTGTCAGCTGTGGATTATCGCCCGGTGTAGACGTAGTAAACGCTCTTCAGGAAAAGGACACCAACGGGGTATGCCCTTGCCGGGACATTTCATTGTAAGACTCGGGTTTGGCCTGCTCATCCTATTGATCCGGGCACCTGCGACCCTCGCCGAATCAGCGCCCTGTCGAGCCATCACTCACGAGGGAGGCGATTACACTGTCTGCGAGATTGACTTGCGGCACCAGGTCGTGAAGTTCTTTTGGAAAAGGCCGGACGGGCAGCCGTATGGGTATCTGTCATCGCTACCGCAGTCGCTCGGCAAACACTCATCCCTGCTCTTCGCCACCAACGCCGGGATGTACGATCCCGATTACAGGCCTGTCGGCCTTTACGTCGAAAATGGCCGGGAGCTGGTCCGAGCGAATACGAAGGCTGGCCCGGGCAACTTTCATATGAGGCCCAATGGTGTGCTTTACGTTTCTCCGGAGTCCGCTGGCGTCCTCGAAACCGGTTCCTTTCTTAAGCAGAAGCCGCGGGCAGACTTCGCGACGCAGTCCGGACCGATGCTGGTCATTAGCGGACGTCTACACCCGCGCTTCGCTCGGCACGGCGGATCGCGAAAATATCGAATTGGCGTCGGCAGTCAGGATCCGAGCACGTTGGTGTTCGCCATCTCGGAATCCGAGGTCTCGTTCGGCGAGTTCGCGCGTCTTTTCCGAGACAAGCTGCGCTGCAAGAATGCTCTTTTCCTCGACGGCGGAAGTGCGACAAGTTTCTATTCGCTGGGGTTGGGGCGGAATAGCAATCTGGTGCCGCTTGGCCCCATGGTCGGCGTTTACGATGCCGCCAACTAACGCTGTTCATGGCAATCCAAACTGAGAGTTATAGACACACGTCCCGGACACGATTTCGGACACGACATACCCCCCGGGGGTAAGATACGTTAGTCGAGAAATTTATCTGTCTTGCCATCGATTTACTCGGTATCGAAGATTGCGCGCCCGGCAAGGCGCCGCTGCCGGCCGAGACCGTGCAGCTGGTCATCGACCTCTCGAAATGGCGGCGGCGCGGCGCTGCGCCGGGGCGGCGCGTGCTCGAGCGGGGCAAAACCGTTTGCTGCTACGCGCAGTCGGAAAAATCCTGGATCGAGGATCCGGCCGGGATCTCCTGGGAAGCCTTTTTCACCACCGGCGAGAGCACGATCTACAGCGACGGCACCGGCGAGGCGCGATTCGCGGACGCGGAGTCCGCCGCGACCCTTTCCGCCTGCCGCGGCACTTGAAATACGGCTAGGCCATAAGTTGGCTTGGGCCAAGCAAAACCCATCAGCTTGCTGAAACTTGCAATCTCCTGATGCCTTTGCGAGCGGTCGACCGCAGCCGATGGCCGGGCTGTCGACCGGCGCTTGAGAAGCTGCTCTATATTACCGCCGCCAGCCATCTGAGGGTTCGAAGCGACGAAGCCATTCCGCAGTTCGCGCTTGCGCACGAGCGCGCGCGCCACGGCAAATGCATCTCTCAGATTGGGCGTACTGCGCAGCGCGGTGTTGAAAAAGGCATCGCCGAAATAGGTCCAGCTGGCTCCGTCTTTGCAACCGAACGAAGGGCGATTCGCGTCGGCCGCAGTAATCACCAGCGTGTCGGCATCGGCGAGCGGTCGTATGAAAATCCCCGAATAGCACGCCGAAATGATCACGACTCGGTGCCGCACAC
>WNGG01001675.1_pt1 | contig 25047 bp, 21 predicted proteins | sample 5400661 | NCBI WGS metagenome assembly WNGG01 (sample SAMN13153372, study PRJNA577476) | soil metagenome | isolation source: 100 cm soil or saprolite under Garry oak tree replicate 1 | place: USA:California | collected 2016-06-15
CGGTCTACTCGAGCGCCCGGATTTTTCGAAGCGATCGTGGCACGGCCTCCAAATACGGTCTAAGCGCGCTGATTTCGCTGGGAGCAGCCCTAGCGTTCTTTGTCGCCGCTCTTGTCGTCCAGCTCCTTATCGGCCCACGGGCGAAGACCTGACGCCTAACACGCGCTTGGAGCTGCGGCGCCCGGCCGTCATGATAGAATTCCATTCGTGACTTCCAACCCTAGGCGCCGCAGCGCAAGCGCAGGCCGTTAGGCGGCGCGGAGAGTACTTTCATGGTTCGTGCACCCAGAACCCTCGCTCTACTTCCTGCGAGCTTGCTTCTGGCTTCCTCGCTCTGGGGGCAGAAGCCTGAGGGGCGCTTCTGGAACTGGTTCCAAGCCCATGACAGCGCGCTGTTCGCGGTGAAGACCGGTAACGAGCTCATTTGTGGGGAGCTGAGCGAGGAGCTGCACCGCGTTCATCCAGCCCTGACGTTCGAATTCGGGCCCGTCGAGTCCGGCAGGCGCGAATTCGTCCTGAGCGCCGATGGGATCAAGGACGCCTTTCCTGCAGTTCTCGCCCTGGGCCGTGCCGCTCCGGCACTCTCTCGTTGGACCATCATCCGGTTTCGCCCACCCCGACCGGACGTCACGCAGGTCTCACTGGGTGGCGTGCATTTAAATGCCCGTTCCATCGGATTCCTTGCGGAACCAGATGGTGAGCGCACCGGGCTTACAGTTTCGGTCCCGGGGTACAAGGCGACACCGAAGAAGACGTATGAGCAGGCGGCCTACCTGCTGCTTGACGGCATGCTTGGCGAGTACGCAGTCGAGACGGGCGTTGGCTTTATCGAGATCGTTCCTGCCGAGGGCCGACGACCGGGTCAATGGCGGCCGCTCACGCAGGTTCGTGAAGCAGTCAGGGCAGCTCCGCCACGCTGACGGCGCCGCCTAACAAGCGCTTGAAGCTGGCGGCGCGCGTAGACTAGGGAATGAATTCTTCTTCAGCTACCTGCGCCACGGTCACATTGAGGTGTCTGCGGATTCCGCAGTAGTCTTTCGCGAGTGGGCTTCATGGCGCGAGGTGCAGCATATGGTAGAATCGGGCAAGGGTTTGACGCAGAAGAAGAGACAGACTTGGCTGCGCACCCTTCTCGTTGGCCTCGTCGGCGCCGGCGCGGCTTCGCTCTACCCTTCAAGATCAACCGTCTGTCCTGCGTGGACGATACAAATCGTTGATACCGCAGGAAACCCTTTGAGAGGAGCGTTTGTGAGGCAGGTTTGGAAAGATTATTCCGTCGAGTCGGCGAGCCACGAGCAGGATGCGCATGCCGATGAGAACGGTTATGTCAGTTTTCCGGAGCGCACCGTCAGGTCGAGCTGGCTGGCTCGAACATTCGGCGTCATCTCGCAGACCGTGTCGCTCGGTGTGCACGCCAGCTACGGCCCATCAGCACAGGTCCTCGCCTACGGGCACAGCGTGGGCGGGAAGCGGCTTGAGGGAAGTGCCACTTATCGAGCGGGGAAGCCTTTGGCCGAGAGGCTCGTAACCCGTCCCATTGACTTACATCTTAAATAGGGGAAGGAGGCACTGAGGGTGGATCAAGAGCGACTACTCAAGCGGGTGTGGCTGGTCAACGGTCTGCTGCTGGCCGTGTTGTTCGGCGCCCTGGGGATCTGGCTCGTCGTGGCGCTGGCCTCGAGCTGGTTCCACCGCCACTCGGCGGTGATCACGGCCACGCACGGCGCGCCGGCGGACCGAGCCTCCCGTGCGGTCCGCTACGACCCGCCCCAATCGATATGGAAGAGCACGGCGAGTATCGTCCTGATCCGGTACGGTGAGGCGTTCGAGCGTCCAGGGGCGGAGTTCGCATCCAGTAAGTCCTACGGCGAGCGCTACACGCCGTACGTCAACGCGATCTTCCTCGAGCCGGGCGGTGGCCCCGGACGTCTCCTGCTCGACCGCCCGGCCTTCATCCGGTCGGTGAGCTTTCCCCGCTCCAAGGACGATTCCCTGCAGGCGTGGATCACGTACGAAATCGCCTTCGAGGACACGGACGGCGACGGTGGGCTCGACGAGGACGACGCGGCGAGCCTCTACGTGAGCGACCTCCACGGGGGCTCGTTTCGCCGGGTGCTCCCCGAAGGCTGGAGCGTCCTGACCCACGAGCCGCTCGACGGCCGTCGGATGGTCGTTCTCGCACTCCGGTCGGCCAAGCCCGGAGAGCGCCGATCGCTCGACGAAGCGCCGGAGCGCGCGTTCCTCTACGACGTCCAGACCGGCCGCGCGGAGCCGTACGCCGCGCTGGATTCATTGGCCGCGCGAGCCGCCCGGATTGTCGGGCACTGAGCTGCATGGCCTTAGGCTCGCACCTTAAGCGCGATCCGTTAGGCGCCTCACCCGGCACCGCGATCCTAGAATGCGCCACCTCTCGTGCGTTTGGGTAGTTGCCGTATCGGTCACGATCGCCGTGGGCTGTTCGGGTGGCGAACTCCGAGGCAAGTCAGTGCCCTCAGCTGACGGCCGTACCTACCTCGCCATCGACGACGATAACGGGGGCCACTGTGGTCCCATGAAAGTCGACGGCCGCGAGTGGAAGCACGAGATTCACGCTCCCGGGCCCATTGAGCCTGGCGTCCACTCCATCAGTTGTGGAGAGGGTGGCGAGATCGGCTTCGAGATTCATCCACGGACCACATTCCACTTCGACTATTGGGGTCCCTAAGGATCGCCGCGTGAACAGTTCAACGGAATGCCTAAGATCATGAAGGCTCGGCGCTTCCTCGTTCTTGCGCTCGGTGCGGCACTGACTTCCACCGCCGCGGCGGCAGCTCAGACGTCCCTCACCGGTCGCACGGTCACACAGCTTCTTGTCGGCGACTACGTCCTGCCCAGGTTCTCGCCGAGCGGACAACTGCTCGCCATCTCACAGGTGCTTGCCGATACCGCAGGAGAGAATACCCAGATCTTGATCTTCAATTTCCGTCGACGGGTTCTCGACACGCTTTTGGCTGCTCTGGCCGCAGCCAAGTACGCGACGTACAAAGCCTATGTAAGCGACTTCGAGTGGCTGAGCGACACGAGCCTGGTGGCCTGGATTCCTGATGGCGATGTCGGCGTCACGGCGGTCACGTTCAATGTGCCTAGGCGGCGCATCCTGCACGAGGAGCAGCACGAGGGAGTCGAAGACTCGTCTCAGCCCTTGGCTGACTCGCTCGCCCGTCTCTACCCGGACGTCGCTCCTTCCGGAGTGAGCGCCGGCGCCGTGTTCGGCTCGGGGCTCGACTGGCCGACGGTTCACGGGCGAGGGTTCGTGCTCCTCCAGAAGCGCTATGCTGGCGTGGACGACGACGTCTGGCTCTACCGGCTCGACCGCCGAGAGGCGACGCGCATTGTGCCACTTCCGCGCGGGAGCCTCGCAGGTGGCTTCGCAACTGGCAGGGATATCGTCTTCGCCGCCGGCAGCGATACGCTGACTCTGTACCGCTGGCGGAGGGGACGGCACGAGCCTCTGATGCGCGTTCCTGTCCGCCCTCAGGCCTCGAGCCTAGCCGTCCGCGCCCAGCGACGCGATAGCGTGTGGTTCGTTCTCCGCCTTCACGCCCCGTACGAAGGAGGGAACAATCCGGCATTTTTGTATGACGGCGAGCGCCTTCTGCCGCTGGCCGACTATGCCGAGCTCGCCGATTTTGATGTGCATCTGCCAACTCGCCGTATTGCATTCGCCTACTGGGATGGTCAGCAACGCCACGTCGCCGTGAAGGAACTGTTGACCAAGTGAGCCGCCTAACAAGCGCTTGAAGCTGGCGGGCAGTGATCGCTTTAAAGGAAGCGGAGTGTTGTGCCCCTGGCGGGGCACGGACTTTGTCCAGCGGCCTTGCGCCGGCGCGCGAGTCGCCCGCAGCTTAAGCGCGATCCGTTAGACAGCGCGCAATACCACCCTCGTTCAACAATGAGATTGTCCCGGCTCGCCACGATCGCCGCTCTCTCGCTCTGCGCAGTTCCTGTCATGGCGCAGACCCCACCCCGCGCACCGACCCTCTGCCGGAACTGTTGGCCCACGGAATGCGGCCCGGGCAACTGGACGGCTGCCGGCAGACTCCGCGTGCAAGCGCGCCCAAGTGACTCTGCAGTGGCGAGCTTCTCCCTCCAGCCGAGCGACACCTTCGTCGTTGATTCCAGCGTCGTCCGCGTCACCCAGTTCGGTCGTGCTGTCCTGCGCCAGCGATACGAGGACTACACACCCGGCGACACCCTCATTATCACAGGCTATGGCGGCGAGGGGTATTACAGCATCTGGCGGCGTGGTCACGCGCACAATCAGCGCAGCTTCTGGGATGGAGACTCGGCCCCAGCGAAACTCCTGAGGCCAGTGCAGCAAGAGTGGTGGGTTCACATCCGCCACGGAAACGCAAGTGGTTGGGTCGTCATCTCGGATTCGACCCGGGCCCACAACCTTGACTGTCCGTGAACACGCGCGCTGCCTAACAAGCGCTTGAAGCTGACGAGCGCGACCGAGTAAGGAAGAATTGCATATGTGCCCGCTGCATTTGATTAGACGGGACGCGAAGCCGGCTTCCCTTGCGCCGCATGAGCCGGCGCTCGCAGCTTAGGCGCAGATCCGCTAGGCGGCTGCGCGTATCGGCGCGCTCCTAGGCTCTTGGCAACGGAGATCGGACTCGTGACGAAGCGTCGCAAAGTCATCGTCCACATCGCGACCAGCGCGGACGGCTATATCGCGCGTTCCGACGGCGATCTCGAATGGCTGACGTCCCGCCCGGCACCAAAAGGTTTCTATGGCATGAACGCCTTCATGAGGTCGGTTGACACGAAGGTGCTTGGCCGGAAGACCTACGAGGTGAGCCTGCGAATGGGGGCGAAGTTCGACTCACGGAGTCGGAACATCGTTTTCTCCCGTCATCCGCCGCCCGCTGACGCCCCGTCAGCCGTGGAGTTCGTGAACGATGCAATCGGCCCATTCGTGAGCCGTCTTCGAGAGCAGCCTGGCAAGGATATCTGGTTGATGGGCGGTGGCGAGATCGTCGCCTCGTTTCTTGACGCGCAGGCGATCGACGAGTTCGTCATCAGCGTGGCCCCCGTTTTCATTGGGGACGGCATCCCATTGATAGCACGGCATCATCGTCACGTGCCCTTGGCTTTGCACTCCATTGATCGCTTCGAGGATGGTGTGGTGCAACTGCATTACCGCGTTCAGACGCAACCTTGATGACGCTGCATCCCACGCGAACGGAACGGGCTCTCGTTGTGGTGCAGGCCACAGATTCGGTTTACTGAGGTTCCGGCCAAAGGCGGGCTCAGTGGCCCGCGTGCCAGTTTGCGCTCCGCCTAACAAGCGTTTGCAGCTGGCGGGCGCGCGATCTAGGGAAGAACATCACATTTCCCCGCTGCAAACTATAGCGCCCCTGGAATCCTGTTTCCTATCACCTGGCCGAGGTAGAAACATGAAGAACGTTGCGAACTCCCGATTCACCATCAAGAGCTGGGACGAGAAGCCTTATAATGAGGGCCAGGGCCTACCAAGGCTGACTCGGGCCGTCGTCACAAAGACGTTCACCGGCGATATCGTGGGCGAGGGGCATGTCGAATACTTGATGATGTACCGCAGCGACGGCTCGGCCACGTTCGTCGGCCTCGAGCGGGTCGTCGGGAACGTTGCGCAGAAAGCGGGCAGCTTCGTACTGCAACGCACTGGAGTATTCGAGAACGGCGTGGCGAAGGAATCCTATTTTGTCATCCCTGGCTCTGGCACGGGAGAACTTCAGGGCCTGCGCGGCGAGGGCTCGTCGGCTGTTGGGCACGGGACTGAGCATCCTCTAACGCTGACCTATGAGCTGGGCTAGCCTGGCGCCATTCAGATTCTTCAAGGCGCTGCCTAACCAGCGTATCTGGACTCCTCCATGGGAGCGCGCAAGGGGATGAGCGATGACGGGTCGACTGCAGTCGTATCTGCGGCCCGTGGATGGGCGCTCGAGGCCCAACTTGCGACGCTTCTTCGGGCGGGATATGCTGCGGGCCCACAACCTTCCGCGCCCGGAGTCGAACCATGTTCAGCGTCGCCACCACCCGCTCGCTCGGTTTCCTCGCCGCTCTCCTCGTCGCCGCCGCCCTCCCGCCGCTCCTCGCCCAGGACCCGGCGCTCCGCGCGCTGCACTGGCGGCTGGTCGGGCCGTTCCGCGGCGGCCGCGCCGTGGCGGTCGCGGGCGACCCGACTCGACCCCTCGTCTTCTACTTCGGCGCCGTGGACGGCGGCGTGTGGAAGACCACGAGCGGCGGGGAGTCGTGGACGAACCTCACCGACGGTAAGTCCGACATCGCGTCCGTGGGGGCGATCGCCGTGGCCGCGTCCGACCCCAACGTGATCTACGTGGGCACCGGGGAGGCCGACTGGCGCGAAGACCTGACCTACGGCGATGGGATGTGGCGCTCGACCGACGGCGGCGCGACGTGGCAGCACCTGGGCCTCGAAGACACGCGGCACATCGCCGTGGTCCGCGTGGACCCGAAGAACGCGGACGTGGTCTATGTCGCCGCGATGGGGCACGCGTTCGGCCCGAACCCCACGCGCGGCGTGTTCCGCTCGACCGACGGCGGCAAGACATGGCAGAAAGTGCTGTTCGTGGACGATTCCACCGGCGCCATCGATCTCGCGCTCGACCCCGTGAACCCGCGCATCCTCTACGCCGCGCTGTGGAAGGACCAGCGCTTCCCCTGGGGCTTCTCGGCGGGCGGCGGCAAGAGCGGCCTGTGGAAGAGCACGGACGGCGGCGATACGTGGACCGACATCACTGGGGGTGTGGGTCTGCCGCCGCGGCCGCTCGGCCGCATCGGCATCGCCGTGTCGCCCGCCAACCCGTCCCGCCTCTGGGCGAGCGTCGAGGCGGCCGACTCGACCGGCGGCATCTTCCGCTCGGACGACGCGGGGAAGACGTGGGAGCGGGTGAATGCCGACCAGAAGTTCATGGTCCGCCCCTGGTACTTCTCGTTCGTCACGGCGGATCCGGCCGACGAGAACACCATGTACGTCCTGAACCTCGGCACCTGGCGCTCGGTGGACGGCGGCAAGACGTTCTCGCGCATCCGCGTGCCCCACGGCGACTGCCACATCCTGTGGATCGACCCGCGGGACCCGCAACGGATGATCGAGGGGAACGACGGCGGGGGGACGGTGTCATTCGACGGTGGAGCGACCTGGTCCACGCTCTACAACCAACCCACGGCGCAGTTCTACCACGTGATCACCGACGACCAGTTCCCCTACCGCATCTACGGCGCCCAGCAGGACAATTCGACGGTGTCGATCGCCAGCCGCTCCGACGACGGCGCGATCACCGTGCGCGACTGGCATCACGTGGCGGGCGGCGAGTCGGGCTACATCGCGCCCCAGCCAGGCGACGCGACCACCGTGTACGCCGGCACCTACATGGGGACGCTCACCCGCTACGATGACCGCACCAGGCAAGCGCGCGACGTGTCGGTGTGGCTCAACAACTACGACGGCTACGCCGCGGCCGACGTGCCGTACCGCTTCCAGTGGACGTTCCCGATCGTATTCTCGCCGCACGACCGGAACATCCTGTACGCGACGGCGCAGCACGTGTTCAAGACGACCGACGGCGGCGCAAGCTGGCAGGCGATCAGCCCCGACCTGACGCTGCACGATCCCGCCACGTTGGGCCCCGTGGGCGGACCGATCACGCGCGATATGACCGGCACCGAGTGGTACGCGACGGTGTTCACGTTCGCCGAGTCGCCGGTGAAGCCCGGTGTGCTGTGGGCGGGCTCGGACGACGGGCTCGTGCACGTCTCGACGGACGCCGGGGCGACGTGGCAGGATGCGACCCCCAAGGGACTGGGCAAGTTCACCCGGATGAGCCTCATCGAGCCGGGGCACTTCGAGCCGGGAACCGCGTACCTCGCCGCGAATCGCTACCAGCAGGACGACTTCCAGCCGTACCTCTTCAAGACGACTGACTACGGCAAGAGCTGGACGAAGATCACCACCGGAATCCCGGCGGGGGCGTACACCCGCTCGATCCGCGAGGATCCGGCGCGGCGCGGCCTGCTGTTCGCGGGCACCGAGACGGGCATCTACGTCTCGTTCGAGGACGGCGCGCGCTGGCAGCCGTTGCAGCTCAACCTGCCGCGCGCTGCCGTGCGTGATATCGCGATCCACGGGGCCGACCTGATCGTCGCGACCCACGGCCGTGCCTTCTGGGTGCTGGACGACATCTCGCCGCTGCGCCAGCTCACGGACCAGGTGCGCGGCGCGGATGCTCACCTCTTCACCCCCGAGCCCGCGGTGCGGTTCGCGGGCGGCCGGAGCGAGCGGCCCGCGACGGGCGACAACCCGTTGCCCGGCGTCGCCGTGACGTACTACTTCAAGGGCAAGCCGCAAGGCGAGGTGGCGCTCGCGTTCCTCGACAGCAGCGGCGCTGCGATCCGGACCTTCTCAAGCAAGCCGGACACCGGCAAGGCGGCCGCGGCCGCCGCCGACAGCGCGACGTACGCGCCGAGCGATTCGCTGCTCCCGGCGCGTGCCGGGACGAACCGATTCGTCTGGAACCTGCAATACCCCGCGGCGAAAAAGGTGAAGGACGTCGTGGTGGACGAAGGCCTGGTCGAGGGCCCGGTCGCGCCGCCGGGGCGCTACACCGTGAAGCTCACGGTGGGCGGCCGGAGCTACGCGCAGCCGTTCACCGTCGTGAACGACCCGCGCGTGAAGACGTCGCTGGCGGAGCTCGCGGCGCAGCACGCGCTCGCGCGGCGCATCCACGACCGGATCGACACTCTGGTCGCGGCCGTGGAGCGGATCGAGCAGGCCGAGCGTCAGCTCGCGAGCTGGGCGGAGTGGACCAAGCAGCGCCCGGAGGCGGCGCGCATCAAGTCGCAGGCCGACTCGCTCAAGACCAAGCTCGAGGCGGTGCGCGGCCGGCTGACGGAGCCGCACGCCCACGCCGACGAGGCGACGCTCCATTGGCCGATTCAGATCTACAACCAGCTCCTCACGCTCAACGCGATGGTGCAGAGCGCCGACGCCGCCCCCACGAAGCAGGAGCAGGACGTATTCCAGGAGCTGTCCGGCAGGCTCGACCAGGAGCTGGCGCGGCTCGCGAGCCTCGAGACGAGCGAGCTCGCCGCGTTCAACCGTCTGCTGCGCGACCTGAACGTCCCGGCGGTCGGGGCGGGAGCCGGTGGGGGCGGCGAGAAACGGTGAGACACAAGCCGGAGAGGGGAGAAGGGAGAGGTACGTGACGGTGCTCGGCGCGCTCTTCGCGGTCGTGTCACTCACGGGCGGGGACACGTTGTCGGGTCGCGTCGCGGACCGCGACGGGCGGCCGGTCGCGGGCGCGATGGTCGTCGTCTCGGAGCTGCACCGCGTCGCCCTGACGCGCGGCGACGGAGCGTTCCTGTTCGCCGCCGTGCCCGCGGGGCGCTACACGGTGACCGTCCGCGCCCCGGGTTTCGCTCCGCTGGCGCGCGCGGTGGCGGTCAGCGGCCCCACGTGGCTGACCCTGTCGCTGGGGCGCACGCTGCTGTGGCTCGAGCCGGTCACCGTCACGGCGACCCGCGCCCCGCTCGACATCGGGTCCTCGCCGCTGCCCACCGCCGCGCTATCCGCGGATGGGCTGCGGCGCGACCAGAGCGTCTCGCTCGCGCTCGCGCTGGACGCGCTGCCGGGAGTGAACGCGCTCACCACGGGACAGCAGATCGGCAAGCCGATGATCCGCGGCCTCACGGGCGCGCGGGTGCTCGTGCTCGCGGACGGCAGCCGGCTCGAAGACTACTCCTGGAGCGACGAGGACGGGCCCTCGGTCGACGCGCGGCTCGCCCAACGCGTCGAGGTGATCCGCGGCCCGGCGAGCGTGCTCTACGGCTCCGACGCGCTGGGCGGCGTCGTCAACGTGATCCCCGAGGAGCTGCCCGACGCGAACCGCGGGCCCGCCACGGTGCGCACCGCGTTCGAGCTCTCGGGCGCGAGCAACAACGCCGAGCTCGGGGCCGCCGCGCGCGTGGAGGGGGCGAGCGGGACGTGGGGCTGGCGGCTGTTCGGCATCGGGCGCCATGCGACCGACCTGCGCACGCCCGCGGGCGAGCTCGACAACACGGGCTTCGGCGCGCTCTCGGGCGAGGCGGCGCTCGGTTTCCACGGCGGGAGCGGGGGCACGACGCTGCGCTACACCCGTTACGGCGGCGAGTTCAAATTGCTCGAGGCCGAAGGACCGCCCGCCGGCGGTCCGGAAGCAGGACCCGAGCGCAAGTTGTCGGACGACCGCGTGCAGCTCGCGACCGATTACTTGCTCGGCGGGCTGCGGCTCGAGACCAAGGCTCAGTGGCAGCGCCACTGGCTCTCCGAGGTGTCGGACACCGGGATCGGCGCGGCCGGCCAGGCGCTCGAGGGGACGACGTTCGACCTGCTGCTCAACACGCTCACGCTCGACGTGCTCGCGCACCACCGCGTGGGCGAGCGAATCCACGGCACCGCCGGGCTCTCGGGGGTCTACCAGGTGAACGACACCCGCGGCCCCGTCCCCCTCGTCCCCGACGCCCGCGCGCGGTCGGCCGCGGGCTTCGTCTTCGAGGAAGCGGCGCTCGGGGGACGTTGGAGCTTGCTCGCCGGCGGCCGGCTCGACCTGCGGCGCCTCACCGCCGACTCGAACGCCGCGCTCGCCCTCTCACCAGAGAAGCGGAACTACACCGCGCTCTCCGGGACCATGGGCGTCGTGTATCGCCCCGTGACGACCTTCGCCCTCACGGCGAACCTCGGCTGCGCGTGGCGCGCTCCGACCCTGTTCGAGCTGTTCGCCAAGGGACCGCGTTTGGGCGAGGCGCGCTACGAGATCGGACGCCCCGACTTGGAGCCCGAGGCAGGGACGAACGTGGACCTGGGGCTCCGCTGGCAGGTCGCCCGGGCCCGCGTCGAGGTCAGCGGGTATCGCAACGCGATCGGGCGGTTCATCTACATCACGCCGACCGATTCCTTCGTCCCCGTCACGCCCACCGATTCTCTGCGGGTGTACCGATACGAGCAGGCGGATGCCCGACTGCTGGGCGGGGAGGCCGCGGTCGCAGTCGAGGTCGCCACCACACTCACCCTCCGCGCCCGGGTGGACGCCGTCCGAGGCACGAACCACACCACCGGCGAGCCGCTGCCGCTCATGCCGCCGGCCCGGGCCGCGTTGCGCGCCGAGCTGCACGGCACCGACCTCAAGTGGGCGAACCGCGCCTACGTGGGCGCGGAAGTGGAGGCCAGCACGCGGCAGACGCGGCTCAACCCGCTCGACGTCCCCACCGCGGGCTACACGCTGCTCCACCTGTCGGGCGGCTTCGAGCGGCCGCTGCTGACCCGCGCGGCGCGGGTCGATGTCGCGATCCACAACGCGACGAACGTGCGCTACCGCAGCTTCCTGAGCCGCTACAAGGAGTTCGCGCTCGATCCCGGTCGCAACGTCGTGATTCGCGTGTCGCTCGGGGAATGAGGGTCCGCATGAGAGTCGCCCTCGTCGTCTCCGCCCTGTCGCTCACCGCGGGCGCCGCACCGGCGCAAGCCTTCCGGCAGCAGGAGTTCGACGCCTACGTGAACCGGGGGCTCGAGCGGCTCGCGACACCCGGGGCCGCTATCGCGGTCGTGAAAGACGGGAAAGTGCTGTTCGCCAAGGGCTACGGGGTTCGCACCCTGGGCTCTGCCGCGCGGGTGGACGCGCACACGCTGTTCCAGATCGCGTCCAATACGAAGGCGTTCACGACGGCGGCGCTCGCGATGCTCGCGGACGACGGCAAGCTCTCGTGGGACGATCCCGTCACGAAGTTCCTCCCGGGCTTCGAGCTCTACGACCCGTACGTGACGCGCGAGTTCACGGTGCGCGACCTCGTCACGCATCGCAGCGGCCTCGGCCTGGGCGCCGGTGATCTCTTGTGGTTCCACTCGGGCTACACCCGGGCAGAGATCGCGCAGCGCATTCGCTATGCGAAGCCCGTGTCGAGCTTCCGCAGCGCGTACGCGTACGACAACGTGCTGTACATCGTCGCGGGCGAAGTCGTGCGCGCCGTGGCGGGCCAGACCTGGGACGACTTGGTGAAGCAGCGGATCTTCGTCCCGCTCGGCATGACCGAAACAGGCGCCACGATCGCCTCCTTCACCGCGAGCCCCAACGCGGCCGCCCCGCACGGCGTCGACAACGGCAAGCTGCAGGTGGTGCCCCTCGACTCCACGGACAACATCGCGCCCGCGGGCGGGATCGTCTCCAACGTCACGGACCTAGCAAAGTGGATGCTGTGCCGGCTGGACTCGGGGCGATACGCCGGCGGACGGCTGTTCAGCGAGCGGCAGGCTCGGGAGATGTGGGCCGGCCAGACCATCCTCCCGATCGCGGACCCGCCGCCGCCGCTCGCCGCGCTGCGGCCGAACTTCTCTCAGTACGGGCTCGGCTGGCGGCTGCGGGACTACCAGGGCCGCAAGCTCGTCACGCACACCGGCGGGCTCGCCGGCATGACGTCGCAGGTGACGCTCGTGCCCGCCGAGCGGCTGGGGATCGTCATCCTCACGAACGGCGAGTCGGACCTGATGGCGGCGCTCACCTACCGCCTGCTCGACATCTTCTTCAAGGTCCGGCCCACCGATTGGGTATCGGCCTACATCGCAGCGGCCCGGCTGGACCGCCTCCACGCCGACTCGATCCTCGCAGCGGGCCGCGCGGGCCGCGACTCGCTCTCGCAGCCGTCGCTCCCGCTCGGCAGGTACGCGGGGCAGTACCGCGACGACTTGTACGGCGACGCTACGATCACGCTCGAGAACGGCACCCTGGTGCTGCGCTTCAGTCATTCCCCCGCGTTCACGGGCGACCTCGAGCATTGGCAGTACGACACGTTCATCGCGCACTGGCGCGCTCCCCATCTCGAAGACGCGTACGTGACGTTCGCGCTCGACCCCCACGGCTCGATCGACCGGTTCCGCATGACGGCCGTGTCGCCGCTCGCGGACTTCAGCTTCGACTTTCAGGACCTGGAGTTCCGGCCCGTGCCCACGCCGCGTTAAGATTCGTCCCGAGGAGGCGCACGCATGATCGGGGAACTGCTGCACCGGCCCTGGCCCTGGTACGTGACCGGCCCGCTCGTGGGGCTCGTCGCCGTGGGCCTGCTGCTACTCGGCAACAAGCCGTTCGGCATCTCGAGCAACCTGCGGCACCTGTGCGCGGCGTGCCTGCCGGGCAACGTGGCCTACTTCAAGTACGACTGGCGGCGGTCGGGTCTGTGGAACCTCGTCTTCCTCGGGGGCGTCATGGTCGGCGGTTTCGTGGGTGGCGTGCTGCTCCGGAACCCACACCCCGTCGCCATCACCGCGCAGGCGCAGGCGTCCCTCGCCGCGCTCGGGATCCATGACTTCTCCGGCCTCGTGCCGCGCGAGATTTTCACCTGGCACGTGCTGCTCAGCGTCCGCGGGGTGGTGCTGGTCGTCGGCGGCGGCTTCCTCATCGGGTTCGGCACCGCGTACGCCGGGGGGTGCACGTCCGGCCACGGCATCTCCGGGCTTGCGGACCTGCAGCTGCCGTCGCTCATCGCGGTGCTCTCGTTCTTCGCCGCCGGCGCGGCGGCGAGCTTCCTGCTGCTCCCGCTCCTCATCCCGTGACGACCGCGACCCCCGCCACTCCCGCGCTGGCTGGCTCCCGGGAGCGCCTGCTGCCGGCGTACCTGCTCGGCGGCGTGCTATTCGGCATCGTGCTGACAAAGGGCGAGCTCGTGTCGTGGTTCCGCATCCAAGAGGCGCTGCGTTTCAAGGGGCCCTACCTCTACGAGGTGTTCGCAGCGGCGCTCGCGGTGGCCACCCCCACGTTCGCGTGGCTCAAGCGGCACCGCGTGCGCTCGCTCGCCGGCGAGGTGATCGCGATTCCGCCCAAGGCGCTCGGCGGCGGCGCCCGCTACGTGTATGGCGGACTGATCTTCGGACTCGGTTGGGCACTGGTCGGGGCGTGCCCGGGACCGCTGTTCGCGCTGATCGGGGCGGGCGTCGGCGTGATGGCGGTGGCGTGCATCGCCGCCGTGGCCGGAACGTGGGCGTACGGATACCTGCGGCCCCGGCTGCCGCACTAGCCCGCCCGCGTCTCGCGACCGCGGCGGCGGTCCTCGTCGCCGCCGTGTTGCTGCGGCTGTACGACATCCCACCCTTCCCCACGTGGTTCTACGTCGTAGCGTGGTATCCCACGCTCGTCATCCTCGATCAGAGCGTCGTGCTCCTGGGCGGCGAGTCGTTGCTCGCGGAGCCGCGCACGCTCTTCCGGATGCTGGGGTGGTCTGCGGTGATCTGGTTCCTGTTCGAGGTCCTTAACTTCCGCCTGCAGGACTGGTATTACGTGTTCCTGCCGGCCAACCGGCTCGAGCGCTGGCTCGGAATCACCGTTTCGCTCGCGACCGTGGTCCCCGCCGTGCTCCTCCCCGAGCGCTTGCTCGACCGGCTGGGCGTGTGGCACCATCTGGCTTGGCGACCCCCTCCGGTGCCGTTTCGACCTGACGACCTGCGGCGCGCGCAGTGGATTGGCGTCGCGATGCTTGCGGCCGTGCTCGCCTGGCCGCGCTATCTCTACCCGCTGACCTGGGGCGCGGTCTGGCTCGTGGCGGAACCGCTGCTGTACGCTCGCGATCCCGCGCGTTCGCTGTTCGGCGACATCGCGCGCGGCGAGTGGGGACGCATCGCGCGGCTCATGGCGGCCGGGCTGTTCGCCGGAGTGCTGTGGGAGTCGTTCAACGCGGTCGCGCGCGGACGCTGGATCTACACCGTGCCGTTCCTCGAGCACTGGAAGATCTTCGAGATGCCTCCGGTCGGCTTCCTCGGGTTTCCGTTCTTTGCGCTCGAGCTGTGGTCGCTCTACCACCTGCTCGCCCCCCGCAGGGACCGGCGCACCCTGGCGGTGGCGTGCGGGTTCGCTCTCCTGGTGCTCGCGGGCATCGACCATTGGACGGTGAGCTCGACGGCGCCGCGGCTCGCGGCTCTGCCCGGCGTCACCAACGCGGTGCTCGATCGGCTGCAGGCGGCGGGCTGGACGGACGCGTTCCGGATCGCGCGGGCGCCGGTGGCCGAGCTCGCCTACAGCGCGAACCTGAGCCCCGGCGACGCCCGGGCGGCGCACCAGGCCGCCCGGCTCGCGACCCTGCGCGGGATCGGCACCGCGCACGCCGCCACGCTGCTCGGCGCGGGCATCGCCACCGTCGAGGATCTGGCGCGGGCCGGTCCCGATTCGGTGTGGCGCCTGGTGCACCGCAGCCCGCGGCCCACCCGAGCGGAGGTCCGGGTGTGGGTGCGAGCGGCGCAACAGCAAACCGGCGCCGCTGCACGCGACGCCGGTCGGTGAACGCGCAAGCGGCCGGTCAGGCCGCGACCGGTTCGCCCACGGCGCTCCACTCGGCGATCACCTCGTCCACTGTACGCAGCTGACGGTCCGGGTCGGTGGCGTACCACGCCTTGAAGTACTCCAGCCCCGCCCGGTGTGCCTCCTCGGTGAAGGCCTGCAGCACATCGCCGACCCACACCAGGTCGTAGCCGCGCTGAAACGCGTCACCCGACGTGTGGCGCGCGCAGCAATCGGTGTGCAGACCCGTGACATACAGCCGGGTGATCCCCCGCTCCTTGAGCGTGCGCTCGAACTCCGGGTTGAAGAACGGGCTGTACGTCTGCTTGCCGAGCACCACGTCGCCCGGTTGGGGGGCGAGCCCCGCCACGATTGCGGCGTTCCAGGTGCCCGCCATGGCGTGCGGCGGCCACTTGCGCAGCTCGCTGTCCGCCGGGGTGTGGGCGTCGGTGGCGTACACGACCGCGACGCCGGCCTGGCGCGCCGCACCGAGCAGGCGAGCGAGCGGCGCGATGATCTGCTGGGCGCGCTGCTGGTAGCCGGCGCCTCCCGCGTCGGCGATCACGCCGCCCGGGTAGACGAAGTCGTTCGCCATGTCGATGACCACCACGGCGCTGTGTCGGAGATCGGAGTGTTGCAACGAGGACATAAACCACGCTCCCATTGTTGGAAGAACCGCCGTCGGGGGGCCGATTGGGCAACGCCTGGGCCCGGCGGAGATGCCGGACCGCTCCCGATGCGGGGCGCTCAAGCTGCGCCGTAGGGAATATAACCGTCACGAGCGGGCGACGCGTTCCGCAACCGGGCGCACCGGCCCGGCGCCTGCGCCCGTCCGCTGGATCGCCGCCGCGATCTCGTCCAGGTCGGTCGGGTCGAGCCGCAGGGTCGCAGCGGCGATCCAGCCGTCCACCTGCGCGGGCGTGCGCGCGCCGACGATCGCGCCGCTCACGCCGGGCCAGGCGAGCGTCCACGCGATCGCCACGGCCGACACGCCGACCCCGTGCCGCCGGGCGATCGGCTTCAGCGCGTCTCGCAGCGCAAGATTGTGGCCGAGGTTCGGCTGCTGGAACTGGGGGCTGCGGCGGCGCCAGTCGTCCTCGGCCAGCGTAGCCACGCGTGCCGCCGTGAAGCTGTCCGTCAAGAGGCCCGACTGCATCGGGCTGTAGACGATCACCCCCGTCTCGTGCTCGGCGCACCACGGAATCTCCCGGGCGGCCGCTTCGCGGCGGATCGGCGAGAACGGCGGCTGCAGCGAGTCCACGTGCCGGATCGCCTCGCAGCGCGCCAGCAGCGCGACGTCGAAGTTCGACACTCCCGCCGCCCGCACCTTCCCCTGCTCCACCAGTCGCGCCATCGCCTCCCAGGAATCCTCGACCGGCGTCCCGGTCTCGTCCGGCCAGTGGAACTGGTACAGGTCGATCCGCTCGACGCCGAGCCGGCGCAGCGACGCGTCACACTCCGTGCGGATCGATTCCGGCCGCAGCACGCGCTGTGCTTCGGCCATACGATCGCGGTCGTCCCACACCAACCCGCACTTGGTGAACACGAGGGGGCGCTCGCCGGCCGGCAGCTCGCGCAGCAGCCGCCCGACCACCTCTTCGGAGTGCCCGAGGCCGTACACGGCGGCGGTATCGACCCAGGTGATTCCCAGCTCGAGCGCGTGGCGCATCGTGGCGAGCGAGTCGGCGTCGTCCTGCGGGCCCCAGCCGAACGCCCAGCCGCCGCCGCCGATCGCCCAGGCGCCGAAGCCGACGGTCGTGATGTCGAGTCCGCTCGAGCCGAGGGGACGGGTGGGTAGCGTCATACGAGCAACTCCTTGTGACTCGGTCTACGGGATCAGCAAGACTTTCCCGCTGGTCTTTCGTCCTTCGAGCAGCCGGTGCGCCTCCGCCGCCTGCGCGAGCGGCAGCTCACGCCCGATACGGACCTTCAGGATGCCCTTCCTGATCCAGCCCAGCAGCTCGCCTGCCCGCGCCACGAGCTCGGCGCGGGTCGCGATGTAATGCACCAGCGTAGGACGGGTGAGGAAGAGCGAGCCCTTCTGGCTCAACACCTGCGGGTCGAGCGGTCCCACGGGCCCACTCGACTGACCGTACAATACCATCATGCCCCGGGGCGCGAGACAGTTCAGGCCCTTCTCGAATGTCGTCTTCCCGACGGAATCGTAGATCACCTGCAATCCAACGCCGTTCGTCAGCCGCTTCACTTCCGCCTCGAAGTCCTGCTCGGTGTACAACATCACCTCGTCTGCGCCCGCCGCTCGCGCCAGCTCGGCCTTCTCGCGTGTCGACACGGTCCCGATGACCCGGGCGCCGCGCAGCTTGGCGATCTGGCACAGCAGCAATCCCACGCCGCCCGCGGCGGCGTGCACGAGACAACCGTCGCCGGGCTCGAGCGGGTAGGTGGTCGACGCCAGATAGTGCGCCGTCATCCCCTGGAGCATCACCGCAGCGCCTTGCGTGCTGCTCACGCCGTCCGGGAGCACGACGACGCGGTCGGCGGGCACGGTCGCGTACTCGGCGTACGCGCCCAACACTGCGGCGTAGGCCACGCGAGCCCCGACCGTCACGCCGGTCACCCCCGACCCCACAGCCGTCACGACGCCCGCCGCTTCCTGTCCCAGCGTGAAGGGCAGCTCCACCTTGTAGTGCCCAGTACGCTGGTACACGTCGATGAAGTTGACCCCGGTGGCCTCGACCTTGACGAGCAGCTGCCCCGCCCCGGGCGTGGGCTGCGGGACGTCTTCGTAGCGCAGGGCCTCTGGACCCCCTGGAGCATGCACCCGAATGGCCTTCATCTCGCGCCCTGGGTCACCACGGCCGTCCTATTGGTGAGTTGCAGGTCCATGCCGGTAAGGGTTGAATATGCTCTACCGTTGCGTTCAGCGAGAGGCGCACCGCAGCGGTCTAGCGACTCGCAGCGATCACCAGGCGTCAGCCGCGTAACGTGAGACAGCGACTCTCGAGTTCCTGCGAAGCACGAGGGAGGGGTCATGAACGTAGGATTCATCGGGCTGGGCAACATGGGGCTGCCGATGGCACGCCACCTGTTGCAGGCCGGCCACAAGCTCACCGTGTACAATCGCACCCGCGCCCGCGCGGATCAGCTCAAGCACCTGGATCCCGTGGTCGCCGACTCGCCCGCCGCCGCCGCGCGCGCGGGCGACGTGCTGATCACGATGGTCGCCGACGACGCGGCGCTCGAGGAGGTCATGCTCGGCGACCGCGGGGCGCTCGCGGCGCTCGCCCGCGGCGCGGTCCACGTGTCGATGAGCACGGTCAGCCCGGGGCTGTCCCGCTGGCTGGCCGAGCGGCACGGCGCGGCCGGGCAGACGTTGGTCGCCGCGCCGGTGTTCGGGCGGCCCGAGGCAGCCGAGGCGAAGCTGCTCTGGATCGTGGCGGCGGGCCCGCCGGAAGCGGTCGAGCGTTGCCGCCCGCTGCTCGAGGCGATGGGCCAGGGGGTGATCCCCGCGGGCGACGACCCGCCGCGCGCGAACGTCATCAAGATCGCCGGCAACTTCCTGCTCGCGGCGGCGATCGAGGCGCTGGGCGAGGCGTTCGCGCTGGTGCGCAAGTACGACGTGGCGCCGTCCGACCTGCTGGACGTCGTGAACGGCCGCCTGCTCCGCTCGCCGATCTACGAGAACTACGGGAAGCTCATCGCTGAGGAGCGCTACGAGCCGGCGGGCTTCAAGCTGAAGTACGGGCTCAAGGACGTGCGACTGGCGCTCGAGGCGGCGGACGAGGCAACGGTGCCGATGCCGCTCGCGAGCCTGATGCGCGATCGCTATCTCTCGGCGGTGGCGCGCGGCTGGGGTGACGTCGACTGGGCCGCGCTCGCGCGCGTCGCCGCCGCGGACGCGGGACTGTGATGGACTCCTTACAACAGGTGGCCGCGTCCCACCCGATGGTGTGTAGACGCCGGCACGCGTCCCAGGTTACACTGCGCCCGTGACGATGCACGTGTGTGAACGCGACAATAACCGGTCGCTCGACCGCGGGCGTGGGCCGTGGGTGCGAATGTAGTCGCATCCCGATTTCCGGCTGAGTGCCCACGCCCCCTCGCTTCGGTTCCTCAACGCGGGGGCGTCGACTTTCGGGGGGGGGCCAGTGCCAACTATGCGAACGGGAGATTCACTGATGATTCGCTCGACCCTGCTGCGCATTCTGCTGCTCGCCGCCGCGGTGAGCGTGCTCACCGCCGCGGCGCCGCAGCCGATGCTGACGTTTCAGAGTGTGTTCGCCGGCGTGGCCGCCGACCGCCAACACTGCACGTGGGAGGGGGTGGTGGACGGCGCGGTGCGCGGTCGCCTCACGATCGCGCTGCGCCAGGTGGAGGAGCCCGCCGCCGCGGCGAACCCGGTATGGCACGTGGCGTCGCGCTGGACAGTGAGCGACGACGGCGCGGCGCGCTCGTTCGCCGCTAACCTCGAGGGCATGGTGGACTGGAAGGCCGGCACCATGCGCCTGGCGGGCGTGGTGACGGACGGCTGGCTGCGGGGCTCGTGGGTGGAGCTCGACGGCCGCGTCGTCAACGGCGATTTGGTGGGATCGCTCTCGATCCTGCCCGCGCTTGCCACGCAATGACGCGCGCGCTCGGCACCCGCCTCTCCGTCACCCTCCCGCGATCGCCGGAATGACCGTGACTTCGTCGCCGTCCTGCACGGGCGCGGCGAAGCCGCCCCGGAACCGGACGTCCTCGTCGTTCAAGTAGAAGTTCACGAACGCATAGGGCTTCCCCTCCGCGTCGCGCAGCCGCGGGCCCAGCGCCGGGTAGCGCGCTGCCACGTCGGCCACCGCCTCGCCGAGCGTCCGGCCGGTCGCCTCGATCGTGCGCGCACCGCCCGCGTGGGCCGCGAGCACCGAGGGCAGGTTCATCGTGATCGCCATGTCGGCTCCTCCGCAAGTCTGGACGTTCACTGCTCCACGAGCGCCGCGACGTCGCGCAACCGTGGCGCGATGACGGGCGCCTCGCGCAGCGCGCCGTTCACCGCCTCGACCGTCTTCAAGCCGTGGCCGGTAATGCACAGGACCACATCGTCCTCCGATCCGAGCCGGCCCGCACGGGCCAGCGCGAGGGCCGCGGCCGCCGTCACCCCGCCCGCGGTCTCGCCGAACACCCCGACGTCCTCGGCGAGGAAGCGGATGCCCGCCACCAGGTCCGCGTCGCTCACCGCCGCCGCCCAGCCGCCCGTCTCCCGGATCGCCCGCGCGGCGAAGCCGCCATCCGCGGGATTACCGATGGCGAGCGAGCGGCAGATGGTCTTCGGCACCTCGGGCTCGATCGGACCGCTCCCCCGCTCGACCAGGCGCACGATCGGCGCGCACCCCGCCGCCTGCGCGCCGTACAGGCGCGGCGGCGCGCCCGCCACCAGTCCGGCATCGAGAAACTCCCCGAACCCCTTGCGCAGCTTGGTGAGCAGCGAGCCGCCCGCCATCGGCGCCACGACGGCGCTCGGGAGCCGCCAGCCGAGCTGCTCCGCGATCTCATAGGCGACGGTCTTCGATCCCTCACCGTAGTAGCCCCGCAGATTGACGTTCACGATGCCCCAGCCGAAGCGGTCCGCCACCTGAGCACACAGGCGGTTCACGTCGTCGTACGTCCCGCGCACCCGCACGAGCTTCGCGCCGTAGACGCTCGTGCCGATCACCTTGCCCGCCTCGAGCTCGTCGGGGATGAAGATCCACGCCTTGAGGCCGGCGCGCGCCGCGTGGGCGGCGACCGCGTTCGCGAGATTGCCCGTCGAGGCGCACCCGATGGTGTCGAGCCCGAACACCGCGGCCGCGTTGATGGCGGCGGCCACGACGCGATCCTTGAACGAGAGGGACGGGTGGCACACCGTGTCGTTCTTGACCCAAACGCGCGCCACGCCAAGCCGCCGCGCCAGCGCCGGCGCCTCCACGAGCGGTGTGAACCCCGTGTCGAGCGACAGCACCGGCTCGCCGTCGAACGGCAGCCATTCCTTGTAGCGCCACAGCGCCGGGGCCCGCCCGGCGATGGTCCCGCGGTCCGGGAGGCGGCGCGCCGGGTCGTACACGGGGTCGAGGGGACCGAGGCACTGATCGCAGATCGCGACCGGCGCGGGGGCCCGCTCGGCGCCGCAGTTGCGGCAGCGGAGCGGCCGCGCGGCGAGGGAAACGGAAGGCATGGAGGCCTGCGTGGCCGTCATGAGAGCCTCAACAAAAAAACCCGGGCGAAGAAGGCCGCGGGCGGTCGCTTTTTAGCACCTTGTTTAACGTGGCGGCAATACGCGGCAAATCACCACGACACTTCGGTTGTCGCCCCTAAGTTAGCCCGGCGGCGGCGGGCGTCAAGGCGCCCACAAAGCTCTTCATCCGCGCCAGCGCCCGCTCCAGGTCCGCCGGATCGGTCGCGTAGCACAACCGCAGGTGCCCCGCTCCGCCGGGCCCGAACGCCGTCCCCGCCAGCACCGCGACGTGCTGCTCGGCGAGCAGCCGCGCGGCGAACGCCTCGCAGCTCAGTCCGGTGCGCTCCAGCGCGCCGCCGATATCCGGGAAGCAGTAGAACGCCCCCGCCGGCGTGGCGCAGCGGACGCCGTCGATCGCGTTCAGTCCGCTCACCAGCAGGTCGCGCTTCGCCCGGAGCCCGGACACCATGCGGGTGACGGGCTCCTGCGGTCCGGTGAGCGCGGCGAGCCCCGCGTACTGCACGAACGTGGCGGTGCACGAAACGTTGTTGATGACCAGCGTCGTCATCGGCTGGGCGAGCGTCGCGGGCATGACGCCGTACCCCAGTCGCCAGCCGGTCATCGAGTACCCCTTCGAGAACCCGTCCACAATCACGGTGCGCTCCGCCATCCCGGGGAGCGCGGCGACGCTGTCGTAGCGCCCGTCGTAGCGGATCTGCCCGTACACCTCGTCCGCGATGATCCACAGGTCGTGCCGCCGGGCCAGCTCCGCGAGCCGGGCGAGGTCGTCCGCCAGCGCGACGCCGCCCGTGGGGTTGTGCGGCAGGTTGAGGATCAGCACGCGGGTGCGCGGCGTGATCCGCTCGGCGATCGCGTCCACATCCGGGGCGAACGCGCGCGTCTCGTCCAGCGGATAATAGACCGGCCGCCCGCCCGCGAACCGCACCACCGACTCGTAGATCGGGAAGCCCGGATCGGGCGTCAGCGCTTCGTCCCCCGGCTCCACCAGCGCGAGCGCGGCGCAGAATAGCATCGGCTTCGCGCCCGGGGTGACGATCACGTTCTCCGCCGCGGCCGTGACGCCGCGGCGGGCGAGCGACCGGGCGATCGCGTCGCGCAGCTCCGGCACTCCCGCGGCGAGCGCATAGCGCGTGAGCCCGTCGCGCAGCGCGCGCACCCCTGCCTCCACCACGTGCGGTGGCGTCGGCATGTCCGGCTCGCCGATCTCGAGATGCACGACCGTGTGGCCCGCCGCCTCCACCTTCCGGGCGGCGGCGAGCACGAGGTAAGCCTGCTCCGTACCGAGCGTGTCGAGTCGTGCGGCCCAGTGCATAGACGGTCCTGTCGGTGACAAACGAGCCCCGGAGCGGTGCCCCCCCGCCCCGGGGTCGAATGAGCCAAATCTACGCCGCCGCGCTCCCCTGTGACCTACCCGAACGGGGGGTTACTTCGCGCGCTCCAGGTACACGCCCTCGCGTGGGTCCACCCGCACCTTTTCGCCCTCGCTGATGAACTCCGGCACCTGGACGGTCACCCCGTTCGAGAGCTTCGCGGGCTTGGTGCTGGCGGTCTTCGTGGCGGCCCGCATCACGGGCGAGGTTTGCACGACCGTCAGCTCGACCACGGACGGCAGCTCGATGCCGACGGGGCGGCCGTTCAGCCACTCGACCTGGATGTGCATCTCGGGCTGTAGCCAGTCGGCGTGGTCGCCCACGGCCTCGTTGTCCAGCGTGTACTGCTCGTAGGTGTTGGTGTCCATCACGTGCACGCCGCCCTGATCCCGGTACAAGACCTGAAACTCCTTGGTCTCGAGCGGGGCCTCGTCCACGAACTCGGTGGCCGCGAGCCTGGTGTCGAACGTGTTGCCCGTGACGAGGTTGCGCAGCCGCACCTGGACGAATGCGCGCAAGTTGCCCGGAGTGCGGTGGGTGAATTCCATGACCCGGCATGGCTGCCCGTCAATGAGCATGACGTGCCCGCGCCGGATGTCGGTCGCCTTCATCAATAGACTCCCACAGAAGCAAACGGCGCGGGCCGAACCCGGATGGGGGGCCCGCGCGTCAGAGCGGGGAAGATAAGCCGGGCGCGACCAGGGTCAACGGGGCGGCGGCGGGACGGCCAGCGAGAGCGGTCCCGTGAGATACCCCGCCAGCTCCCGCCGCCACCAGGCTCCGGTGCGGACCCGCTCCGCCGGCGTGCTGAAGCGGTAACGGTAGTATGCGAGCCGCACGTAGCGGGGCGGCGCGACGGGGAAGGGATTCTCCCCCAGGAGCGCCACCACTTCCGGGGTTCCCCGGAGCAGGTGCCCGAGCAGGGAACCGAGCCACGCCCGCGCGCCTTCGGGGTCGAGCGCCGCGAACCACATCTGCCAGTCGAGCCGCGGCTGGTGCGGCGCCACGAACCGCGGCCGGCGGGCGATGTCGCCCGGCTTCCAGCGGAACCCGTACTCGCGCCACGCCACGCTGTCCACGCTCCCCTCGATCACGATCTCGGGCCGCTCCGTCGTCATCACGCGGAACAGCCCGTACCCGTTGATCGATCGGAGCGGCTCCACCACCTCGAGCAGCGGGTTGTCGAGCGCGCCCCGGGCGCCGGGGAGCGTCTGCACGATCTCGCGCGCGAACGCGAGCGTCGAGAGCACGACGATCACCGGCGCGAGCACCCGGATCGTGCGCTGCTTCCACAGCGGCTCGGGCTCGCCGGCCTCGAGCGTGAGCGGCAGCACCCGCTGCAGCGTGGCGTCGTCGAGCAGCGGAACGCACAGCACGAGCGCGAGCGCGTTGAAGAACCCGTAGTTACCCGTGAGCGCGATGCCGAGCTGCCCGACCGCGAGCAGTGCGGCGGCGACGAGCCGCAGCCGCACCCGGGAGAGCCGCTCCGGGACGAGGATGAGCCAGGGGACGACCAGTTCGATCCCGAAGACGGTGAGCAGCATCCCCCGATGGGTCCACGCCGGGAGCCAGTGCGCGTACCACGCCGTCCACGGCGGCAGGGGCTGGGTCCAGAAGTGGTAGTCGAGCGCGGTGAGGTTGCGCCACGCCGGGTCGCCGCTCGCGAGCTTCGTGATCCCGGAGAGGAACATGAGCCGGAACAGCAGCCACCATACGAGCCAGCGCATCGCGTCGGAGGGCGCGCGCTCCCGCCGCAGGCTCGGGACGAGCTGGGTGGGCGCGTAGCAGGTCGCGAGCAGGCCGGTCTCGAGCAGCAGCGCGTCCCACTGGAACCAGAGAAACGTCTGCCCCGCCACGCTCACCGAGAGATAGCACAGCCACAGCAACGCGAGCAGCGGTGCCTGCGCGACGCCCGCGACGACGAGCAGCGCGAGCACCGCTCCCCCCCAGCAAAGCGCCCGCAACATCCCGTCGCCAGCCCCGAGCCAGCACAGCGTGGGGAACAGCCGGTAAGCGTCGCCGCCGTACAGCGCATGCGCCCGTTCGAGGAAGGCGCGGGCCGGCAGGATCCCGTGCTCGCCCACGAGGCCCGTGATCTGCCCGGCCAGCGAGACGAACGCGATGAAATAGATGACGCCGAGGAGGCGGAGGAACAGCCAGCGCGAGAGGA
>WNGG01004312.1_pt1 | contig 25031 bp, 23 predicted proteins | sample 5400661 | NCBI WGS metagenome assembly WNGG01 (sample SAMN13153372, study PRJNA577476) | soil metagenome | isolation source: 100 cm soil or saprolite under Garry oak tree replicate 1 | place: USA:California | collected 2016-06-15
CGCCAAGGGGCGCGCGGTGCTCGGCCTCGCCACGGGCAGTACCCCGCTGGGCGTCTATGAAGAGTTGATCCGCCGCCACCAGGCGGGGGACGTCGATTTCTCGCGCGTCATCACGTTCAATCTCGACGAGTACTACCCGATGACGCCCGACAGTCCCCACAGCTATCACCGCTACATGTGGGAGAACTTCTTCGAGCACGTGAACATCGCGAAGGAGAACGTCCACATCCCCGAGGGCGTGACCCCGCGCGAGCGCGTCGCGGAAGCATGCGACGCGTATGAGCAGGCCATCCGGGCGGCGGGCGGGATCGACTTCCAGCTGCTCGGCATCGGCAAGACGGGGCACGTGGGATTCAACGAGCCGGGGTCCGACGCGGCCTCGCGGACCCGCATCGTCACGCTCGACACGCTCACCCGCAAGGACGCGGCGGCCGATTTCTTCGGCGTCGAGAACGTGCCGCGCGAGGCGATCACGATGGGTGTGGCCACGATACTCGACGCCAAAGAGATCGCGCTGCTCGCGACCGGCGAGCACAAGGCGGGGATCGTGGCGCGCGCGGTCGAAGGCGAAATCTCGACCGACGTCGCCGCGACGTTCCTGCAGCGCCACCAGAGCGTCACCGTCTATCTCGACCTCCCCGCCGCAGCCGAGCTGACGCGCATCAAGACGCCGTGGATTCTCGAGGGCGTGGACTGGACGCCCTCGATGGTCGAGCGATCGGTCGTGTGGCTCGCGGAGCGGGTCAGCAAAGCCGTGCTCAAGCTGGCGGCGCGCGACTACGCCGAGCATCAGCTCAGCCCGCTGCTCGCGCGCGCCGGCTCGGCAGGTCCGATCAACGGCCAGGTGTTCAATCGGCTGCGCGACAAGATTCGGGGCCGCGCCAAGCTGCCCGCACACGAGCGCGTGCTCGTGTTCTCGCCGCATCCGGACGACGACGTCATCTCGATGGGCGGCATTCTCCGCAAGCTGTGGGAAAACGAAAACCAGATCGTCGTCGCGTACATGACCAGCGGCAACATCGCCGTCTTCGATCACGACGTCACACGTCATCTCGACTTCGTCGAGCGGGCCGCCAGCTCGCTCGGGCTGGACCCGTCCGCGCTGCAGCGCGCCCGTGGCACCGTCAGCGCCGGCATGGAGCAGAAGGCGCCCGGTGACGTCGATATCCCGGTCGTCCAGAATCTCAAGAAATTCATTCGCGAATCGGAAGCGATCGCCGCGCTGGCAGCGGTCGGCATTCCGGCCAACGCCGCACGGTTCCTCGATCTGCCGTTTTACCGGACGGGCGAGGTGCGGAAGCGGCCGCTGAGTGACGACGACATCGCGATCGTGCTGCGCCTGATCGAAGAAACGCGGCCCGATCTCGTTTTCGTCGCCGGCGATCTCTCGGACCCGCACGGCACTCACCGCACGTGCAAGGCGGCGGTCGAGCAGGCGCTCGGGCGCTCTCAGGGGCAGAAGCCCGAGGTCTGGTTGTACCGCGGCGCCTGGCAGGAATGGTCGCTCACCGAAGCGGACGTTCTGGTGCCGCTGTCGCAGGACGAGTTGAACGCGAAGATCCTCGCCATCTTCCGCCACCAATCACAGAAGGACACCGCGCCCTTCCCCGGCTACGACGAGCGCGAGTTCTGGCAGCGGGTGGAGGCCCGGAATCTGGAGACCGCCGCGCGAGCCGACCGGCTCGGGCTGCCCGAGTACTACGCAATGGAAGCCTATGTAATTCAACGGGTTTAGCCGTCGAGCGTTGCACCGCGCAGTGCCCTTTCATTATGTTGGCGCCGCAATCCCCCTTCTCTGGAGGAGGCCCAACATGAGCGCTTCAACCACCAAGGCTTTGAGTCTGGCGATCGTTGCGGCCGTGTGGGCCGCCGTTTCCCATCTCCTGAAAGTGAATCTGCAGTTGTGGCCCGTGCTCGTCGGCCTCGGCTGTTTCGTCGGGACCGGCGGCGGTGTGATGGGGCTGCAGAAGTCGGTCCTGGGAACGCTCTCCGGCGTCGCCTGGGCGGCAGTGTACATCGCCATCTCCGGCGCGCTCGGCAGACAGGCGTTCGTGGACGCGCTCGTGCTGGGCGTCGCAGTCTTCGGCATGGTGTACCAGGCACGCGTGTCGCTGCTCTCCTATACTACGGGAGCGATCATCGGCGCGGCGACATACCTGGCGATGGGATTCCGGACGTTCCTCATGAACCCGACGCTTCGTGTCGCGATCGCTCTGGCGATCGGTTGTGTGCTTGGGATCGCGGCGGAACGCATTGCGGGCATGATTGGTAAACTGCGAGTCGTGCCGGCCATGTCGAATCGTTGATTTAGAACCTCTCGACCGGAGCAAGGCACATGCGGGTTGGCGCGATTGCCGCTGCATGTGCCTTTGCTTTTGCCCCGCTCGCCGCACAGGACAGCACCCGCACAGTACAGGATTCCGCCGTGCGGGTGTTTCTCGATTGTCCCGACACCTTCTGCGATTTCGACTACTACCGCACTGAGATCACGTTCGTGAACTGGGTGCGCGACCGGCAGTACGCGCAGGTGCACGTGCTGATCACGACGCAGAGCACGGGAGGCGGCCAGGAATACACGCTGGCGTTCATTGGCCTGGAGCGGTTTGCTGGGACTGCCGATACGCTCCAGTGGACGTCGAGGAAGAGCGACACGCAGGACGACATCCGGCGGGGAATCGCGAAGATGCTACGACTTGGTCTCGTACGGTTCGCCGCCAAGACTCCGGTCGTGCATAACCTCGAGGTCAACTACAACGCGCCGGCGAGCGCTGCGGCCCAGGTACGCGATCCCTGGAACTACTGGGTATTCAGTGCCGGCCTGACCGGCAATTTGAATGGAGAGAAGAGCATCAAATCCCAATTCTGGTACGGAAGCTTTTCGGCTGATCGCATCACGGACAGGTGGAAGATCAAGTTTTCACTCAGTCAGAACTACAACCAAACCGACTTCACGATTCCCCAGTTCGACAGTACGGGCGCACAGATCGGTGAAGAGAAGGTTCGCAACATCACTCGTGGCAATGATGCGAGTTCGCTGATCGTGCGCAGCCTCGGCGCACACTGGTCTGTCGGGGTGCGCGGACTGGCTTCGTCGTCCACGTACCTCAATCAAGAGCTGGTAGTGCGATTCGCACCCGCTATCGAGTACAATGTCCTCCCGTACTCGCAGTCCACTCGACGTCTCCTCACATTCCGTTACGACGTCGGCCCCACCTCCTATCGATATAGTGACACCACGATCTTTAACCGCCTCCGGGAAACCAGGTTCAGTCAATCGCTGAACGTGTCGCTCAGCATCAAACAGCCGTGGGGATCTGCCGGCGTTGCCTTGGAGGGCAGCAATTACTTGTATGACTTTCACAAGAATCGCCTGACGCTGTTCGGAAACGGTGATTTCCGGATTTATAAGGGACTGTCGGTCAGCATGTTTGGCAGCCTCGGGCTCATTCACGATCAGTTGTCGATACCCAAGGCCGGTGCCTCGGAACAGGAGGTCTTGCTCCGTCGCCGACAACTGGCCACATCCTACCAATATTTCGGTTACTTCTCGCTGAGGTACACGTTCGGCTCGAAGTTCGCGAACATCGTGAACCCCCGCTTTGAAGGCGGGGGCGGCGGGGTCTTCTTCTCTAACTAACCCCCAAAAAACCAAACCCGGAGCCGTTGCGCTCCGGGCTGGCGAGGTCGGGACAAGTGGCCGTCGACACTTGCGCCACGACCTACTTCCCTCGTCGTCCAGAATGTAGGAGGATCGTGCTTGGAGAAGGTCGCCAAGGCGTGTGCGCTGTGTCAGGGAACCGTCCAGTCGAGTTTGTCGACTGTTGCCGGTTCAGCCTCCACGATGGATTCTTCAATCCATGACTCGTTTCCGGGTGCGCCGCGGCGCGGTCGTCGCGGTGCTGTTGGTGCTCGCGTTCGGCGTCGCGGCCGCGCTGGGCGTGCAGGCATACCGCACAGCGCGCTATCACCGCGACCAGGCGGATCGCGTGCTGCGCGACTATGCCAGGCTGGCGGCGTCGCGCGTGGCGATACGCAGTGCCACCGATATTTACTACGCCGTCATGCCGCCACTGAAGGCGGTGAAACACGCGCATGAGATGGCGCCGCACAAAGCTCCGCCCGCTCCGAAGGACCTGCACTTCGACACGATGGAGCACGAGTTCTCGCTGCGGCCCTACATCCGATTCACATTCCGGATGGATCTGAAGTCAGGACAGCTCGTAACGGCGGGACAAGAGGTGCCGCCCGCCGTTCGCCGCTGGCTGGTCGATACGCTGCCTGTGCACACGCGCACCGTCTACGACACGTCGTGGCACATGGGGACGGTCCTGGGTCAGCCCAACGGCGACCGGCGGTACGTCGCCTACACGGTCCTGCGCGATTCTGAAGGGGCGCTCCGCACCGCGCTGGGCTTCGAGGCGAAGCCTACCGCGCTCACGCCACTCGTCGTCCAGGCCACGGACACCCAGAAGTTCGCGCTGCTGCCGCGACCACTCACCACCGGGGATTCTTCGGATCCTTCACGGCGCCGGGTGCAGTACGACTCGATGGGATCGATCATCATCACCGACCGCTACGGCGTCGAGATCTATCGCTCGGCGGTGCAGTACAGCTCGCCCTTCACCGCGCGCGACACGATCGGCACCGACATGGGCGATCTGTTCGCCCAGGCGACGCTGCGCGCCGAAATCGCCGATCAATTGATTATTGGCGGCCTGCCCAAGTCGCGCCTGCCGCTGATTCTGAGCTTGCTCGGGCTGACCGCCGCATTGATCGGAACCGCGCTGTTCCAGCTGCGGCGCGAATCCCAACTCACCCAGCTCAGGACCGACTTCATCTCCGGCGTCTCGCACGAGCTGCGCACGTCCCTCGCGCAGATCCGCATGTTCTCCGAGACCCTCACGCTGGGTCGAGTGCGGTCCGAGGAAGAGCGGCGCCGCTCGCTGGCGATCATCGACCAGGAAGCGCGCCGGCTGACGCACCTCGTCGAGAACCTGCTGCACTTCTCGCGCTCGGAACGGCAGACGGCGCATATCGCGCCGGAGCCAACCGCGCTGGCGCCGCTGGTGCAGGAAGTAATCGACGGCTTTGCGCCGCTGGCAGCGGCCCGCGGCGTCACCCTGGCCGCATCCGTGCCCGAAGACCTCGTCGTTCCCGCCGACCCCGGCGCGGTGCGCCAAATGCTGCTCAACCTGCTCGACAACGCCGTGAAGTACGGCCCCGCCGGCCAGGAAGTGCGGATCGGTGCGACGCGCGAGAATGGCGTGGCGCGGCTGTGGGTCGCCGACCGCGGCCCCGGCATCCCGCGCGCCGATCGCGAGCGGGTATGGGAGCGATTCTGGCGGCTGGAGCGAGACCGCGACTCGTCCGTCGCCGGTAGCGGCATCGGGCTCGCGGTGGTGCGGGAGCTGGCGGACCTACATCACGGACGGGCCTGGATCGATGACGTCGGCCCCGACGGTGCTGGAACTCGCGTCGTGATCGAGCTGCCCGCATGATCGCGCCGGCCACAGGACCGAAACGCATCCTGGTGATCGAGGACAACCCCGATCTCGCGTACGGCCTGCGCAACAATCTCGAGATCGAGGGCTACGAGGTCGAAGTCGCCAAGGACGGCACGCGCGGGCTCTCACGCGCGCGGACCGCCAATCCCGATCTCGTCGTGTTGGACCTGATGCTGCCCGGAATGGACGGCTTCCGCGTGCTGCGGGCCTTGCGCGAGGATGGCCACGGCATGCCGGTGCTGATCCTCACCGCCCGCGGCGATGAGGCCGACAAAGTCCGGGGCCTTCGGCTCGGCGCGGACGACTACGTCACGAAGCCGTTCGGCGTGCTCGAGCTCCTGGCTCGCATCGAAGCACTGCTGCGGCGCGTCGTGGCGCCGAGGAAGAACGGCGGGCCGCCGGCGCCTCCCTTCGAGAAGTTCGGCGACATCGAAGTGCTCGCGCCGTCGCGGACGGTGCTGCGCGATGGCTCGCCCGTCTCCCTGACGCCCAAGGAATACGATCTGCTGCTCGCGCTGATCCGGCGCGACGGCGCCTGCATCACGCGCACCGAGCTGTTGACCGAGGTCTGGGGTTACAGCGCGGAAGTCATGAGCCGCACGGTCGACACCCACGTCGCCGAGCTGCGGCGCAAGCTGGAGCGCGATCCGGCCAACCCGAAGCACATTCTCACAGTTCGCAAGACAGGCTACCGCCTGGCGCGATGAGCGCCGCCAAAGCCGAAGTTCTGCGCCGGCTCCATGTCGAGGGGCCGATGCTCGTGCTCCCCAACGCGTGGGACGCGGGCAGCGCTCGGATCTTCGTAGAGGCCGGCTTCCCCGCCCTCGCGACCACGAGTGCGGGGATCGCGTTCAGTCTCGGCTACCCGGACGGTGAGCGCATCAGTCGCGACGAAATGCTCGCGGCTGTCGCGCGCATTACGCGACGGATCTCAGTCCCCATTACTGCCGACATGGAAGCGGGCTACGGAGAGACAGCCGACGCCGTCGCCGAGACGGTGCGTCGCGTCATCGACGCCGGGGCCGTGGGGATGAATCTCGAAGATCGGATGGAAGAGAAGCACTTGATCGACTTTGCGTTATCGGTCGAGCGCGTGCGCGCCGCGCGGCGCGCTGCCGATGCGAGCGGCGTGCGTCTGGTCCTCAATGCGCGAACCGACGCGTTCGAAGCGCCCGAGATTGCGCGCGATAAGCGCCTCGCCGAGGCGGTGCGGCGCGGGAACGCGTTTCGCGAGGCGGGGGCGGATTCGGTGTTCGTGCCGTTTGTCGGCGACCGGGGCACGATCGAGCAGCTGGTGCAGCAGATCCGCGCGCCGGTAAACATCCTCGGCACGCCCAACGCCCCGACACTCAAGGAGCTGGCCACGCTCGGCGTGCGGCGCGTGACGTTTGGCTCGGCGCCGATGCGCGCGACGCTCGGCCTGGTGCGTCGGATGGCTCGGGAGTGGAAGGAGAAGGGGACATACGGAACGCTCGAGGCGTACGGGATTCCGTTCGCCGAGCTGCAGAAGCTGTTCGCCTAGTTCAACTCGACGTGCAGATGATCGGCGGTACCGACGTGCCGCCTGGTATCGAATCCCATTAGCCAGAAGTAGAACTGCACCCCGCGGTTCTTGATGACGCCGCGACCCGTCGTGCGCAGGTCAACGGCATGAATCCAACCATCCTTTTGTTTGTAATGGCGAGTGCGACTGTTCGCCGGGAGTCCCATACGGCCGTAGTCCTCCGGCACGCGACCGGCATCAGTGATCAGGATATCGCGATCGACGAGAATGGCGGTGGAGAGCGCCAGGCGCAGCAACGGATGCAGCGAGCCGTAATAGGCGCGCACCGGCGCCGACTTGGTGTTCACGCTGGCGAGATAGAGTAAGGAATAGCCGCAGTAGAACACAACGAGCGGTAGTGCGACCCACTTTGCCACCGGCATCACCAGCGCTCTGCCACCGCGCACGCCCCGATTCATAAGCTTGCGGGCGATCCACACCGCGTACGCCGTGATCACGCCGCCGCTGAGGATCGCGGCGGTAGCCACGGCCAGCCAGACAGATCGCGTGCCGTGTTCGTAGATGAACACCGACCCACGGACCAGGACCGCAAACGGCAACGCGATGATGAGCACGACCTTCAGGACGGCGCCGAGCGCTACGGCGGCGAGCGCGCGCCATTCGGCAGCGTTCGCGGGCGCCGCCTGCCGAAGCTTCTTGCGCCATTTCCGTTTCCATTCCTTCTGGGCTTCGCGTTTGAGCCGCTCGAGCTTTACGGCGATGCCGTCCATGTGGGAAATCTACGTGCACCGAATCGTCATGTTTCCGTGCGCCTCATGCTGGTTGCCAGATGCCGATATTCGGGCGAGGCTTGAGACTCCCAAGGAGGAAGCCATGCCAGACACCATCCGAAAAGCGGACTACTACTACGTCACTGCGCCGGACAAGCCGGGCGAAGGAGCGAAGCTGTTCGCGAAGTTGCGGGACGCCGGCGTGAACCTGCTCGCGATCCATGCCTTCCCGAGCGCGCGACGCTCGCAGATCGACGTCGTACCGGCCGATGCGGTCGCATTTCTCGCAGCGGCGAAAGCGGCAGGACTCAAGGTTTCAAAGCCCAAGACGGTATTTCTCGTCGAAGGTGACGATCGCGTCGGCGCGATGGCGCAGCTGCTCGCGCGGCTCGGGGCTGCCGGCATAAACGTCACCGCGACCAGCGCTGTGCGCAGCGGCCCAGGACGCTACGGCGCGTTGCTGTGGGTCAAGCCTAAGGACGTAAGGAAGGCAGCCGAAACTCTCGGCGCTTGACGGCGTATCAATCGGCGACCCTTACGGAGGGATGAAGTCATGGCTTCACGCGCAGAGCGCATCAAGACAGCCGCCGTCAAGGCAGCGAAGACCGCTCGGAAATGGGCGGACGCTGCTGCACGCGAAGCCGACCGGCTGCTGAAGGAAGCGCGGAAACGGGTCGAGACGGAGCAGCGTCGGAAGCGGCTCAAGGCGGCGCTGCGGCGCACCGGGAAGATGCTGAAGGCGGCGGGACGCGCGGCGATCGTGGCCGGCGTCGCCGCGGGCATCGCATCCGCGCGCGCGGAACGTCGTGCCCGCAGGGTCAGCAGGAAGAAGCGCTAATCGTTCGCACCGCTGAGTTGCAACACACGTTTCCACTGGGGCGCCGTCACCGGACTTACTGACAGGCGCCCCTGTCGTACGATCGGCAGGTCCGCGAACGTCTTGTCGGCTTTGATCTGGGCCAGCGTCACCGGCTGTGGCAGGCGGCGATGGGCCTTGAGGTCGATCACAACCAGTCTCGGATCCTTCTTCTTGGGGTCCGCATACGGCGCGGACACCACCGTCGCCCAGCCTACGACGGCTTTCTCATCACCGGTGTGATAGACGAACACCTGATCGCCTGGGTGCATCTCACGCAGGTTCCTCAACGCGACGGGATTCTTCACTCCGTCCCACACCGCGGTCGTTGCGCGCTCGAGGTCGTCGTAGCTGTACGACGTGGGTTCGGTTTTGACCAGCCAGTAGTTAGCCATTCGTTAGCCCCGTCGCCCATTGTTGGACTGTTTCGGCGAGCTCGAGCATGACGTCGTTCTCCGTCTTGCCCGTTCGTTTCGGCACCTTGAACGAGTGATCGCCTTCTTCGATCAAATGCAGCGTTGCGCGATCGCCAAGCTTTCGCACCACCTCCTGCAACAAATTGAGCTGCGCAAACTCGTCCCGCGTCCCCTGGAGAAATAGCATGGGCACGTCAACGGACGTTAAATGCTCGGCGCGGGTGGTGCTCGGCCGGCCAGGCGCGTGCAGCGGGAAGCCGAGAAAAACGAGACCGCGGACGCCCGGTAGCGGCTCGTGACCCTGTGCCTGCGATGTCATGCGCCCGCCAAACGACTTTCCGCCGGCGAAGAGCGGCAACCCGGGCGCAACGTGCGCCGCTGCCGCAACGGCCTTACGCACGGCAGCCTCCGCCACCCCCGGGGAATCGGGGCGGCTCTTTCCGGCCTGCATGTAAGGAAACTCGTACCGGTAGGTCGCGATGCCGCGCCCCGCGAACACGTCGGCGGCCTGCGCGAGAAAATAGTGTCGCATCCCCGCCCCGGCGCCATGCGCGAGCACGTACAGCAGCCGGGCATCGTGCGGCCGCACGAGCAGCGCGTCGTCAGTCTTCGCCAAGGAGTTTGTTGAGGCGTTCGAGAACGCCCATGAGCTTGGGCTTCAGCTCGAGGACCTTGACGACGGGATCGTGGCCCAGCTTCTGCATCCGCTTCAGGGCGTTTGCGATCGTGAAGTTGCTGTTGTTGACTTTGCCGTTGACCTCATCCCACTCGATCGGCATCGACACCGGCGCCCCCGGCGAAGGACGGACGCTGTAGGGCGCCACCATCAGCTGCCCAGCGCGGTTCTGGAAGGCGTCGACGTAGACTTTCCCCTCCCGCTTGCTGATCGTGCGCTGCGTCGTCGCGATATCGGGATGGCGATCGGTCACGAGGCGCGCGAACAGCATCGCGAACTGCAGGCACTGGCTATAGGTCATCTGCCGGCCCAGCGGCAGCATGATGTGCAGGCCGGACTTCCCCGTCGTCTTGATGAACGCCGGCATTTCGACTTCCTCGCACAGCTTCCGCATCGTCTTGGCGAGCGTGATGACATGTTCGAACGGCGCGTCCTTGGGGTCGAGATCGATGAGGCACCAGTCGGGCTTGGTGAGGTCGTCGATCCGACTCATCCAGATGTGCAGCGGGATCGTGCCAAGGTTGACCAGATAGACGAGCGTTTCGACGTCGTTCGCGACGAAGTACTGGATGTCCCGCTGCGTGTCCTCGCTCCAGATCGGGATCGTCTGAATCCAGTCCGGCACGAAGCCAGGTGCGTCTTTCTGATAGAACGACTTGCCGTTGATGCCGTCCGGATAGCGCGTGAGCACGACGGGACGGTTCTGGAGATACGGCAGCAGCCACGGCGCCATCGAGCGGTAATACTCGATCAGGTCGCCCTTGGTGTATTTCTCGTCGGGCCAGAAGACCTTATCCAAATTCGAAAACTTGACTTCGCGCAACGGGACACGGGACACGGGAAACGTGGACGACTGTTTAGGCTCCTGCCCGTTTCCCGTTTCCCGTTTCTCGTTTCCCGGCATTACGACATCCTCAGGTTTCTTATCATCCCGAAACCGAAGAAACACGGATTGGCGTAGCAACCCGTCTTTCGTGATCTCTTTATATCGCACATCGCACACGAGCTTCGGCTCGACCCAGGTGTGATCGGGACCCTTGGGGAGCGCGCCGTGCTCTGGCGGATCACACGGCGGTGTCTTGCGCACGAGCGCTTGCAGCTGCGCACTGATCTCGTCGATCTGATCGCCAGTGAACCCTGAGCCCGCGCGCCCGCAGTAGATGAGTCTGCCGTCCTTGTACGCGCCGACGTGCAGCGAGCCGAATCCGCCGCGCGCGCCTTTGGGCCTGGTGAACCCGACCACGACGAAGTCGTCGATCCGATCGGCGCGAATCTTCAGCCAATCGGCGGAGCGGCCGCTGCGATAGGGGCTGTCGGCCTTCTTCGCCATGATGCCTTCGAGTCCCAACTTCACGACCTGCTCGTACAATGCCTCGCCGCTCTTCTCGAAATGCTCCGAATAACGGAGCGGGCCGGTCTGCGGCAAAACCTTCTGGAGAATATCCTTGCGCTTGATGAGCGGAAGCCTGCGCAGGTCATAGCCCGCGAAAGCGAGCAGATCGAACACATAGAGCGTCGCCGGCGACTCGATGGCGGCGCGCTTCGCTTCACGCGCCCCCAGCTTCGCTCGGGCCTGGAGTTTGTTGAAGCTCGGGTGACCGGAATCGTTGAGCACGACCAGCTCACCGTCCAGGATCACGCCTTCGAACGGAATCGCCTTCACGGCACGCGCGATTTCGGGAAATGACTCCGTGTACTCCTGTCCCTTGCGCGAATACAGAATCGGCTCGCCGTCCTCACACGCCGCGCGCATGCGGTAGCCGTCGAGCTTTACCTCGAACACCCACCCGTCCCTCGTGAACGGCTCCTCACGCGTCTCCGCCAGCATCAGCTCGGTGTCTGCCACGCGCAGGGCACGCTTCGGAGCGCCGAGCTTCTCTAATTCCTTCTTGATCGGCTCGGCGCGCTGTTTCGCGTTGCGGAGCTCGTCGTTGGTCAGCCCGGAGAGCACCGACTCGTTCGAATACGGCTCGGTCGTGACGTACTCATCACGCTCCTTGATGAGCAGCCATTCCTTCTCGGTCTTCTTCAGCTTGATGAGCGTCCAGCGGCCGCGAAGCTTGTAGCCCCGCAGCTCGAACAGCAGCTTTCCCTTTTCGAACCCCTCGCGCACGTCTTCGAGCGGGACCCACACGCCACGATCCCAGACGATGACGGTGCCCGCGCCATAGTTCCCTTCTGGAATGATCCCCTCGAAGTCACCGTACTCGAGGGGGTGGTCTTCGACTTTTACGGCGAGGCGCTTGTCGGCAGGGTTGGCGGACGGCCCCTTGGGGACCGCCCACGATTTGAGGACCCCATCCATCTCCAGCCGCAGGTCCCAATGCAGGCGCGTGGCGTCGTGCATGTGGACGATGAGCAACCCACCCGGTTTTGGCGCCGGCTTGGGGACTAACCCACCGGGTTCGGGGGTCTCATCGAACGCGCGCTTCGCGCGATATGTGCTGAGCGCGTCACCTTCTTCCGGGCGGGCCTTCCGACGGGTGGGCATCAGCGCGTATCATACCCCGATATGGCCGCCCATTCCATCGGTTCCGCCACGGTCTCGTTTGGCCTCGTGTCCGTGCCCGTGCAGCTGTTTGCCGCCGGCGAGTCGAAGGCCGCGATTTCGTTCAACTGGCTCCACCAGAAGGATGGGGCCCGTCTCAAGCAGCAGTACGTCTGCTCCAAGGACGGCGAAAAGGTTGAACGCAGCGACATGATCAAAGGCTATGAATTCCAGAAGGGGCAGTACGTCACCTTCACACCCGACGAGCTGAAGGCGCTCGAAGAGCGAGCCACCGGCGCCATCGATATCGTGGAATTCCTGCCGGCCGAGCAAGTCGACCGCATCTGGCTCGACCGCACCTACTATCTCGGACCGGACAAGGGCGGTGAGCGCGCGTACAAACTCCTCGCCGAGGCGCTCGAGAAGACCAAGCGCGTCGCGATCGGGCAGTACGCCGCGCGCGGGAAACAATATCTGATCATGGTCCGCCCGATGAACGGCGGGCTCGTGATGGAACAGCTCCGCTACGCCGACGAGATCCGGAAAATCGCCGAGGTCCCGATCCCCAAGACCGAGGTAAAGAAGCCGGAGCTCGAGCTCGCGACGAAGCTGATCGAGCAGGCGGCGACCGACGAATTCCATCCGGAGAAGTACAAGGACAACGTGCGCGAGCGGATGCAGGAGCAAATCGATCGCAAGGTCGAGGGCAAGCAGATCACCGAGGAGCCGGAGGAAGCGCCGAAGACCAAGGTGCTCGACCTGATGCAGGCGTTGAAGCAAAGCCTCGAGAGCGCGCCGGCGGAGGAGAAGGAGAAACCGGCCAAGCGGCGCAAAGTCGCGGGGAATCGCTAGCCGCAGAGCGTCTGGAACTCCGCCGCCAGCTTGGGGCCCATGCCCTTCTCTTCGTGCTTGAAGAAGATGTACGCATCAGTCCAGGACTGACCCAGGTCCTGGACTTTTTGCTTCCATTCCTGAAGCCCCTCGGTCGAGTAGCCCTCATCGCGTAGCCGCACGTACCCGAAGTCGGCCGTGCTCACGAGCGGGGTCGTCCCTTCCTCTGTATCGGCGATGCACAGCGCCGTGTTCGTGCTCCGCAGCAGCGCGTAGACGTCGTCTGACCACCACGATGCGTGACGGAACTCACATGCCGCGCGGACATCCGTCGGAAATTGGGTGAGTAGATCACCGAGCCGTTCGAGGTCTTTCGCAAAATTGGGGGGTAGTTGGAATAGTACCGCGCCTAATTTGGTGTTAAGCTTGCGAATCAAATCGAGGAAAAGGCGGAGCGGTTCGTCGATGTTTCGCAGGCGCGCGAAGTGCGTGATGCGCTGCGGCGCCTTCAGAACAAACGTGAATCCCTCCGGAGTCGCCGCGTCCCAACCGGCGATCGTCTTCTGGCTGGGCATGCGATAGAAGGTGTAATTGATCTCGACCGTGCCCAATTGTTGCGCGTAGTACTCGAGCCACTTGGAACTCGGGAGCTTGGGCGGGTAGAAGCTTCCCTTCCATTCTGGGAAGTTGTAACCGGACGTTCCGACGTGCAGCCGCTGCATCGCGGCAAAAGTAGTGTCACCATTCTCGATGGGGGAGTCGTCCCTATGAAGATGCTGCCGTTCACATCCGCCGCGCTGGCGTTCGCGCTCGTCGCCGCCTGCGGTACCTCGGCCGAAACCGAGCGCAAGCTGGCCGAGCTCGAGACGGCCAACGCCCAGAAGGATAGCCTGATGCAGGAAGTGGCCATCAGCTCGCGGCTGATCAGCGACGTCAACACCGAGCTCGCCAAGGCGAAGATCCGCAACAGTCGGCTTCACGTCTCGAGCGAAAGCCCGATCACCGCGTCCAACGATACGCTGCTCGCCAGGCTGCGCTACGTCGTGACGCGCGTCCGCGAAACCGAGACCGCGCTGAATGAGAGCCGCCAGCGGATCAAGAGCCTCACGTCGCTGTCGGACAGCCTGCGCGCGGCGCTCGACTCGACCGTAGGCAACCTGCAGTCGGTGATCGCGTCACAGAAGACGACGATCGACCTGCTGACCGACCGCGTGAACGCGCTCACCGAAGAGAACGTCGCACTGAAGGACAGCCTGGCGACCGGCTACTACATCATCGGCTCGCGGGACGAGCTGAAGAAGAAGGGCATTCTCACCGAGCAGGGCGGCGGCCGGGTGCTGTTCATTCTGTGGCGCACGGGCAAGACGCTCCAGCCGGCGCGTAACCTCGACCCCAGCATGTTCACGGCGATCGACACGCGCCAGGTGACGCAGATTCCGCTGCCCAGCGCCAGTGCAGAGTATCGCGTGGCGTCGCTGCAGGATCTGTCGTACGTCGCCGAAGAACGCCAGAACAACAAGTACACCGGCGTGCCGAGCCTCACGATCACGTCGCCGGTCGATTTCTGGCGGACCTCGAAGTTCCTGATCATCATCCGCGAAGGGTCGTCGACCCGCGTGGCGGATGGCGTCTCGCGCAGCTCAGAGGACCAGGTTCCGGCTCACTAGCGCAGTTGCGAAGACGGCGAAGTTCGAGAGGCCAGGCAACCCCTGGCCTCTTTCCTTTGGTGATACTTTTGAGGCATGGACAATCGTTGCGGTTGGTCAACCTCGAATGAGCAAATGATCGCCTACCACGACACCGAATGGGGGGTGCCGGTACACGACGACCGGCAACTGTTCGGCAAGCTCGTGCTCGATGGATTTCAGGCTGGCTTGTCCTGGGCGATCATCCTGCGCAAGCGCGATGCATTTCTCAAAGCCTTCAACGGCTTCAACCCGGACAAGATGGCGCGCTACGATGCCCGGCAGGTCGCCAAGATCCTCAGAGATCCGGGAATCGTGCGCAACAAGCAAAAGGTGAAATCCGCGGTCGGCAACGCCCGCGCCTTCCTAAAGATGAAGGACGCGGGCGAGTCATTCGATCAGTTTCTCTGGCAGTTTGTCGGCGGGAAACCGAAGGTCAACGCCTGGAAGACCCTTCGCGGGGTGCCGGCCGAGACGAAAGAATCCACGGCGATGAGCAAGGCGCTGGTCGAAAGAGGATTTCGTTTCGTGGGGCCGACGATCGTCTACGCGTTCATGCAGGCCGTCGGGATGGTGAATGACCACCTCGTGACCTGTTATCGCTATCGCCAGCTGACTACTTAGCGCGCTCCAGATACTGGCCCGACCGCGGATCGACGCGAACCTTCTCGCCCGGTGAGATAAACTCCGGCACCTGCACCGTCACACCGTTCGACAACTTGGCGGGCTTGGTGCTCGCGGTCTTCGTCGCCGTCTTCATCACCGGCGAGGTCTCGACCACCTTCAACTCGATCACCGACGGCAGCTCGATGGCGATGGGCCGTCCATCCAGCCATTCCACCTGCACCACCATCTCCGGCTGCAGCCACGGCGTGTCCTCGCCGACGGCGCGCTCGTCGAGCGTGAACTGCTCGTAGGTCTGCTGATCCATCACGTGCACGCCGCCCTGATCCTGATAGAGGACCTGCATCTCTTTTGTATCGAGACGGGCTTCCTGGAGAAAGTCGGTCGCGGCCAGCCGCTGATCGAATGTGTTGCCCGAAACAAGATTGCGAAAACGCACCTGCACGAACGCCCGGAGGTTGCCGGGCGTGCGGTGCGTGAAGTCCATGACCCGGCACGGCTGGCCGTCGATCATGAGGACGTGACCTTTGCGAATGTCTGTGGCTTTCATGGGAGCGGGAACTTAAACCGGCAGCCTTAGCACTCCAAGGCCCCGAGTGCTTAGTGAGCCAGCGGAGTGTCTACACAATAGGAGAGGGTTTTTAGTGTAACGCATTGCATAATAGCCAGATAGATGACCGGCATCATCTTTGCCTCTCTCAACGCCGTAAGGAGGGAAGCATGATCAGGCCCATCATCCATCGCCAACTGACCCGCGGCGACCTCGCCTGTCTGGTAGACGAGATCGCACGGATGGATGTGTCGGAAGGACGTGAAGCCGACGAAGCCCTGCAAGCGGGCGCCGTCGACACCGTGCTCGATTCCCCCGCGGCCCTCGAGGCGGTCGTCGGTCGCGGCGGCGCGCCTGCTCCGTTGCCCCTCACACTGCTCTGGTACATCCCGATCCGCGCGCAGCTGCGGACGCGCGGCGTGACCGACATCCTTTTGGCCGACTACGCCGCGACCTTGCCCGTCGTGTTTGCGACTTCGCACTCACAGCGCGCTATCGCGCAAGGCGACAACGGCATGACGGAATGGTGGCGCTACGTCGCCGCGTTGCCGCAAGGCACGGTCGCGCAAGCGGAGGCCGCGGCCGACGCGGCGGCATTGGCGTTGTGGTGGGCCGGCTGCTTCCCCGAATGGGTGGAGCGCGGCGGCGAAGGCCGTGGCATGGTGCGCGCGTACGTCACGTTCGCCGGGCGCATGTTAGCGCTCGCCGCCGATCTGCTCGAGGTCTCCGCGCCCGAAGAAGCGTCGCTGTGCAGCCGCGCTGCCGAAGCACGCACCGAGCTGCACGCCGCACTCATCGAGGCACGCGTCGATTACATCGGCGAAGATCCGCACAGCAGCGAAAGCCGCCTCAACCGGTTCTTGAGGCGGCTCGCCGATAATTAGTACGGGCGCAGCATGCTGCGCCCCTACCCTTTTACCACTTCGTAATCTGGTCCTGGAACTGCTTCGACCGCTCCGTGAGATCGACCGCGGTAATCGACGGATCCTGCTTCACCAGCTCGACACGCTGCAGGTTCGACACAGCCTTGCCGTAGGTCCCCTCGATCGCGAGCGCCGCGCGGTACTGTTCGACTGACTGTTGATAGCGGCCCGTCAACTCGAGTGCCATGCCGAGGTTGTTGTGGAACGTCGCGACCTTGTCCTCGATTTCGTTGGCGCGAGCGAGCGGGCCGATGGCGTCCTCGAACCGTTCGAGCCGAATGTACAGCGCTCCCAGGTTGTTCATCGCCCAGGTGTCGCTGTCGTTCTTCACGATGGCGCGCTGATAGGCAACGATGGCGTCATCGGTCTTGCCCTGTGCTTCGAAAGCTCGTCCCTGCAGCCGCAGCGGCTCGCTCGACGTGGAGTCGAGGGCGATGGCGGCTTCGATGTGCACCAGCGCGCTGTCGGGCTGGCCTGACTCGAGCAACACGCGGCTCAGGTTGAGGTGACTCTTCACGTGCGTCGAGTCGAGCGTGAGCGCCTGCACGAATGCGCTTTCCGCCTGCTCGCGAGCACCCGACTTCCACGCCGACAGGCCGAGCATGTAGAAGCCCCATGCGTTATTGGGCCGGCTCTCGGTGTAGGTCTTGAAGAGGACGGTGGCGTCATCGTAGCGGCGCCCGCGATAGGCGGAATCCGCCATCTCGAACGTGACCGGACCGCTGATGACCAGCGCCGGCTTCTCGGTGCCGCCGGTGCTGACGGGGACCGTTGTGGACGTCGTCGATCCCACAGGCTCACCAGCGCGAGCCTGGTCGGGGTTGCGGTCGCCGCACGCGGCAAAGGCGTAGGCGGCGATCACGGTGCACACGATCCCAGCCATCAGAATGACCGGGAACCGCAGCGAACGATTGGACTGATTCAGCTCGAATTGGTACGACATGGCTCCTCCGGGGAGTCGGGTTCGCCCGGAGGAAAAGCAGACGATGGACCATTTGCTAAGTGGTTGAATTACAACGCTGTTGTTCGACGATTGTGTCTCGACGAACACGCTCGACGCCCTTAGGAAGCGTCTCGCTGGACACCCAGCCGGCGCATGATCTTCAACAGGCTGGCGTGGTCGGAGAGTCCCAGCTCTTTCGCCGTCTTGGTGACGTGCCAGTCGTTGCGCTCCAACGCCTGAATCACGATCTGCCGCTCGGCTTCTTGCTTCTGCTCCTCGAAGGTACGTGGTGCGTTGTGCGTGGTGCGTGGGACTACCCTGCGTCCATCGCGGATTTCGGCAGGGACTGCCGCGCGAGTCAATTCCTCCGCGTCCGTCGCGATCAGCATACGCTCGACGACGTTGCGCAGCTCCCTGATATTGTTGCGTCGCCAGTCATAGGACATCAGCGCCTCGACGGCGTCCGGTGCGACGGTCTTCGTCTTCATGCCGAACCGCGCGCAGGTCGCGGCGACGAGGTACTCGACCAGCGCGGGAACGTCGGACAACCGATCGCGCAGCGGCGGCACGTGCAGCACGTGCACGTTGAGCCGATAGAACAGATCCTCGCGGAACCGCCCCTCGGCGACTTCCTTCTCGAGATCGCGGTGCGTCGCGGCCACGACGCGGGTGTCGACGTCGATCGTCTTGTTGCCGCCGAGGCGGGTGACTTTCCGCTCCTCGAGCACGCGCAGCAGCTTGGCCTGCGCCGCGGGCGGCAAATCGCCGATTTCGTCCAGGAATAGCGTTCCCCCGCTGGCCGCCTCGAACGCGCCCTTGCGGGTGGCGTTGGCGCCCGTGAACGCCCCCCGTTCGTGGCCGAACAGCTCGCTCTCGACGAGCTCGTGCGGCAGGGCCGCGCTGTTGAGCGCGACGAATGGACCTTTGGGATTCGCGCCCAGCCGGTGCAGCTCGCGCGCGACTAGCTCCTTGCCCGTCCCACTCTCGCCGACCACGAGCACCGGACTGGGCACCGGGGCGACCCGGACGATCGCTTCCTTGAGCTTCGTGAGCGCCGGACTCGTGCCGACCAGCGGTGATTCGAGCCCGAACCCGTGGCGCAGCAGCCTGACCTCGGCGGTCAGCCGGCGCCGTTCGATCGCGTTCTCGACTTCCTGCGCGACGCGCTCCATCGGCTCGGCCTTGTCGATGAAGCTGTATGCGCCCAGGCGAATCGCCTGCGCGCAGCGGTCGTAGTCGCCCGTTCCGGTATAGACGATGACGGGCACGCGCAGTCCCAGCCGCTCGACCGAGCGCAGCACCTCGAACCCGTCCATCCCGGGCATTTCGAGATCGAGGATGACGCAGTCGACGGAGTCGCGCGTCAGACTCTCGAGCGCCGTGCGGCCGCTTTTGGCGATGAGCGTCTCGTAGCCGCGCAGCCGCTTGAGGTCGTAGGCGTACTGCTCGGCCATGGCTGGAACGTCGTCGACGATCAGGACGAGCGTCATTGCACCGGGATCTCCACGATAAACGTCGACCCCTGTCCTGGTTCTGTCTCAACCTTCAGCGACCCGTTCGAATCGAGTACCAACCTCCGCACAATGGAGAGACCCAAGCCCGTACCGCCCTGTTTGGTCGTATAGAAATCGTTGAACGCTTTGTCCAGCTCCGCTTTGCTCATGCCGCGTCCCGTGTCACGCACCGCAATCCGCACGATACCCTTACCGCCCTCCGTCGTGACCGTCACGGTTCCGCTCTTTCCGTCGAGACTGTCGACGGCGTTGTTCAGCAGGTTCTCGATCACGCGCCGCAGCACCAGCGCGTCGGCGGAGACCGGCGGCAGTCCCTCGGCAAGTTTGGTGCGCACAGAGCCCGATGCGCCAACCGTCTCCCGCACGACTGCGTTCACGTCGGTGGCCTTTCGCTCTGACTGCGGCGACAGCTTCGCGTAGTTCGCGGCCAGCGTCTCGAGGTAGTTGATACTCGATTCGACGGTCCCCTGGCGCTCGGCAAAGACCTGCGGCAACTCCGCAGGTTTGTCGCGCGCCACCTGCGTAAGATGGCGAAACACGTTGCGCAGCGGCGCGAGACCGTTCTTCACGTCGTGATTGACCTGGCGCGCGAGTTCCCCGATCGCGATGCGACGCTCCATGTCGCGGAAGCCTGCTTCGACCGGCTCGCTGATGCGCGTGGAGAGCCAACCGGCCAGCAACAGCGCGGCAAGCGCGGCGACGAGCACGGCGGCCGCAAACCAGAGATTCACGTTGCGCTTCAGCACCGTCAGCAGCGCGGACGAGCGCGTGATCTCGATGCGCGCCTGCTCGACCCGTCCCGGACCATCCGTCGCGTCGATATACGGAAGCGTCGGCCCACCGACGACGAGCGTACCTGAGTCAGACCTCGTGGAATCGCGCGGCAGGGCGAGCGCGACGCCCAGCTCCGGGTCGCGCGGCAGCCGGGCGAGAAACTGGGAGTCGACGGCAATCCCGCCCACGAGGTGGAAACGATGGCTGGGCGTGATGTATACCGTATCACTCGTCACCAGCGTGAGAAACGGACCCTCGGCGGCGGCCGCACGCACCAGCGTGGTCCCGGACACCGCCGGACCGAGACGATCGAATTCGTTGCGGAAGTGGCCGGAGGAGATGACGCGCCCTTCGTCATCCTGGATCTGGAGAAAGTCGAGCCCGGACATGCGCATCGCGTTGCCGGCGTAATCCAGGACGTAACTGCGATCTGCGCCACGGACCACCACGTTGCGAAAGTTGTTGTCGTCCTTGAGCGAGTTTTTCATCGTCGCGAGGCGCGCGCCGATGCGGTCGCCTTCATGCGCGATATCCGCGTTGATCACGTTCACCAACGCCTTCACGCGCTGGTCGTATTGCCCGGTCACGCTGCGCGACATCTCGCGCCGGATGCCGAGGCCAAACACGAGCAGCGGGACCAGCACCACCACCCCGAACGAGATGAGGAGGCGGGTGCGGAATTTCATGGCGCGAGGTGAACCGTCCCGTCTTGATCCACGGTCCAGCGGGCGACGCCGCGACGCACGATTGCCGTCGGACGCGTGTCGACGAGCGCGGTGAAGGTGGCCGGCCACGACGGCAACAGGTCCTTGGCGGACCGGCAGACGTCCGCGGCCACACGCGGCAGCGCGATGACATAGCCCCAGTCTTTGCCGCCCGCGAGCGCGTCGCGGAAGTCGTCGGCCGCGCGGCCCGCGGCGACGGTGTGGGTCAGCGCGGCCAGACGGCCCGCTAGATCACGCGCGGTGGGATCGCCGCGCGCGTACAGAATGCGCCGCGGACCGGTGGGAGCGGGCGGTGCGCTGTCCCGCGCTATGCCGCAGGCGCGGAGATCGCGCCACCAGAAGTCACCCTCGGCGCGCCGCGCTTCGGCCCGCACCGCCTGCTCGAGCCCGTCGAAACGGGTGCTCCCGGCGCCCGCCTCGGCCGTGACGTAGACGTAGGTGCGGTCCCACGGCAACGCGACCACTTCGTGATTCTGAAGCGTCGCGGCGTAATCGCGCAGCGCGCGGTCGCGCGTGACGAGGAGATCGACGCCCGCATCGAGCAGGTCCCGCGCGTCGCCACTGGCCGCAAACTTGAAGACGAGCGTGTCGCCGCGGGTGGTGTGCGCGCGGATCTCCTGCGCCGTCGTGGTGCCGCTCGTCGCCCAATACGCGCCCGTCCCGATCGGCCAGCTCGAGTCGGGCGCGGGCTTGGTGACGGCGAGGCTGCGATCGCCAAGCACTGGCGGCAAGTCGTTGTTGGCCTTTGCAAGGCTCACGGTGACGTCGCGGGCGTCGAGTGCGCTGAACGTGTAGCCGAGCCCACCTCTGCCAAACACGACGTCTTGTGCGGTGACCGGTGCGCCGTCCCAGAACTGCGCGCCGTCGCGCAGCCGGATCGTCCAGCGCCGCCCCCCCCCACCGTCGTCCTTGGTCCACTGGTCGGCGAGCTCGGGCAGGACATGGCCCTCGCAGTCGATTCGCACCGGTGTCTCGTACAAGTGACGGAACACGAGACGCTCGGCATCGTTGCGCGGCACGGGCGCGTGGCGCGGGTCGACGGAGTCCACGAGGCCGATGGTGATGGTCCGTGACCGCGCCGACACGGCGCCGGTCGAGAGAAGGCAGCTCTCGTCGGGCGTACCCGTGCGCGCCTCGCTCACTGCTCCGCCGGTGCCGGTGCCGATACGCGGGTGCGCACAGGCTGCGGAGACGGCTAGAGGGATGATCAGTGTCGAACGACGCGCTAGCATGAAATAACGATACACTACACTATCCCTGCATGGGATTCGCACGCAGCCTCCTCCTGAAAGCGTCACGGAGCCAATGGCTCGCACGCCAGCTCCACGAGCGCCGCTTCTTCCAGCGCGCAGTCAAGCGCTTCATGCCCGGCGAGACACTCGACGATGCGCTCGAGGCGGCGGGCCAATTCGCGAAGGCCAGCCTCGGCACCGTGCTCACCGAGTTGGGCGAGCAGGTCACGAACCGCGCGGAAGCAGCCGCGGTCCGCGATCATTACCTCGGTGTGTTCGAAAAGATTCAGCGGCGGAAGTTGCCCGCACACGTTTCGGTCAAGCTCACCCACCTTGGGCTCGACGCGAGCAAAGAAGGCTGCGTGCAGGATGTGCTGAAGCTCGCCGCGCGTGCCGAGCAGGCGCGCTCCTTCCTGTGGATCGACATGGAGGAGTCCCGGTACGTCGACGCCACGCTCGAGGTGTATCGGCGCGCCAAGGCCGAGTGGCCGAGCGTCGGCGTGTGTCTCCAGGCCTACTTGCACCGCACCGCCAAGGATCTCGAAGGCCTCATGGCGCTGGCGCCGGCGATCCGGCTCGTCAAAGGCGCGTACAACGAGCCCCCGGACGTGGCGTTCCCGAAGAAGCGGGACGTCGACGAGAACTATCGGCAGCTCGCCCAGCGGCTGCTCGGGGAGGCGGCCCGCCAACGGGTGAAACCGGTCTTCGGGACCCACGACCTCGAGTTGATCGAAACGATCCGCAAGGCGGCCGTGGCCCAACGGCTCGATCCGTCGGCCTACGAGTTCCATATGCTGTACGGCATCCGCGCGGAGGAGCAGCGGAAGCTCGTGTCGATGGGGGTGAAGGTGCGCGTCCTGATCAGCTACGGCAGTGCCTGGTTTGCCTGGTACATGCGACGGCTTGCCGAACGCCCCGCGAACGTGTGGTTCGTGCTCCGAAACCTCGTATAGATTAGAGACATGGCCACTTCCGCAGTCTCCCGCCCAGGAGGACGAGAAACCCGCGATTCGGTTGTGATCCGATTCGCCGGCGACTCGGGCGACGGGATGCAGGTGACCGGCAGCCAGTTCACGCTCGAGACCGCCCTCGCCGGCAGCGACTTCTCCACGTTCCCCGACTTCCCGGCGGAGATTCGTGCCCCGACGGGGACGACGTTCGGCGTGTCGGCGTTCCAGATCCACTTCGGCGGCACCGACGTGATGACGCCGGGCGATTCGGTGGACGTGCTCGTCGCGATGAATCCCGCGGCGCTGACGGTCGAGATCAGCGACCTGAAGGTGGGCGGCACGGTCATCGTGGATACGGCCGCGTTCAACGAGCGCAACCTCGGAAAGGCGGGGTATGCGAAGAATCCGCTCGAGGACGATTCGCTCGCCCGGTATCAGGTCCTCAAGTTCGACGTCACGAAGCTCACCGCCGATGCCGTAAAGCCGCACGGTCTCTCGTCTCGAGAAGCGCATCTGTGCCGCAACATGTGGGCATTGGGCCTGCTGCTCTGGATGTACGGCCACGAGCGGACGGCGACGATCGAATGGCTGCAGCGCAAGTTCGCGAAGAAGCCGGTGATTGCGGCCGCGAACATCGCGGCCCTCAATGCCGGGCATGCGTTCGGCGAGACGGCGGAGATGACGGAGCACATGGTCGGGTACGTCGTGCCGAAGGCAGCCGTGCAGGCGGGGCGGTACCGCACCGTCAGCGGCACGGAGGGCCTCGCCTGGGGGCTCGTCGCGGGGATGCGCGCCGCGGGAATCGAGAAGATGGTGTTCGCGGGCTATCCGATCACGCCGGCATCCGCGCTGCTCCACACGCTCGCCAATCTGCGCGCCTACGGCGTCGTCACCTTCCAGGCCGAGGATGAAATCGCGGCGAGCGGCGCGGCGCTGGGCGCCTCGTACGCCGGCGCGCTTGGCGTGACGTCGAGCTCGGGGCCCGGGATCGCCCTCAAGACCGAGATGCTGGGGCTCGCGATCGCCACCGAGCTGCCGCTTATCGTCATCGACTCACAGCGCGCCGGCCCATCCACCGGCATGCCGACCAAGGCCGAGCAGTCGGATCTGTTTCAGGCGGTGCACGGCCGCAATGCCGATGCGCCGCTCGCGGTCCTCGCGCCGGTGTCGACCGCCGACTGCTTCGAAATCGCGATCGAAGCCGTGCGCCTGGCCACGAAGTACATGACGCCGGTGATCGTCTTGAGCGACGGCTACCTCGCGCACGCGGCCGAGCCGTGGCTCATCCCGCGCGAAGCGGAGCTGCCCCGGTTCCCCGTCAGCTATCGGACTGATCCGGAAGGATTCCATCCGTTCCTGCGCGATCCCGAGACGCTGGCGCGCCCGTGGGTCAAGCCGGGGACTCCGCAGCTCGAGCATCGCATCGGTGGCCTCGAGCGCGATTATGACTCGGGACACATCTCGTACGATCCCGACAACCACGCCCGCATGACCAAAGCGCGCGCGGATAAGATCGCCGGCATCGCGAATGACATTCCGTTGCAGAGCGTCGCGCTGGGTGAAGACCATGCCAAGCTGGCAGTCGTCGGCTGGGGCTCGACGTTCGGCGCGATTCATCAGGCGGTACAAATCGCCCGGGACGAAGGCCGCGATGTCGCGCACATCCATGTGCGCTATCTCAGTCCGTTCCCACGTAACCTCGGCGAGCTGCTCAACCGCTACGATCGGGTGCTGGTGCCCGAGATGAACAATGGACAGCTCGTGAAGCTGCTCCGGGCGGAGTATTTGGTCGACGCGGAAGGATTCAGCAAGGTAACGGGAAAGCCGTTTCGGGTGATAGATATCGTGCAACGAATTCGCGGTGGCGCTCCGCCGCCCTCCGAGGGAAGCGGGTTAGGAGGCGAAGCCGGATGACCGTCACCACGATCACCGACGCGCAGCTCGCGCCCAAGGACTACGCCTCGGACCAGGAAGTTCGCTGGTGCCCGGGCTGCGGCGACTACGCGATCCTCAAGGCAGTGCAGAAGGCATGCGCCGACATGGGGCTCGGACGCGAACGCACGGTA
>WNGG01006531.1_pt1 | contig 25020 bp, 26 predicted proteins | sample 5400661 | NCBI WGS metagenome assembly WNGG01 (sample SAMN13153372, study PRJNA577476) | soil metagenome | isolation source: 100 cm soil or saprolite under Garry oak tree replicate 1 | place: USA:California | collected 2016-06-15
CCTGCCGATCGGCTTGGTCACCGTCAGCATCGGGGAGTCCTCGCTCGGTTGGCGGACCTTCAGATCAGGTCCGCCGCACCGCCAGCGGGTGGGGAATTTCAGTGATCGAGTCTGGGGAGATTCCGGTGATCCTTAGCAGAGCCGGCTGTCTTTCTCCCGTTGGACATGGACTGGGCCGAACGATGGTGCGGTCAGCGTGGTGAACACGCACGGGTGCTCGGCAACCGTGGCCGGCACGCCTTTACCGCCGGACAGCCCGGCGCGGATGAGTTGGTAGGTGTCCGCCCGGTAGACCTCGGCACAGGGCGGACACTGGGAGGCGCGGCGGGTCTTGCACGCGATCGGCAGGACGCCGTCGGGTTCGTGGACGGTGGTGTAACGGTGCAGCAGTTCGCCGGTGGTCCCGTCGATGTGGTCGACGCGGCCACGCAGCAGAACTGGTTGCAGGCACCCGCCGGGGTGCCGGGTGGTGCCTGCGGGAAGGGAATCGGTGGGCAAAGGGTGGTACTCCTCTCGTCTTGCCCTTGCGGGCGTTCGTGGACGAGCGGAGGCAAGACTTGGCCCGGCGTAGGGAATCGGGTTTAACTGATCAGCGGTGCTATGACGCATCGGACCTGGCCAGGGTTGCCTGCCGCTCAGGCGCATTGGTGTGTGGCGTTGGCACCGTGACCGGGCAACCGGTGATTCACCAGCCCGGCACTTCACGGCCATCCCTCGCTGCGGGAGGGTCTGTTTGCTCGGGGTGTTAACCCGTAATCGGCTGTACCCGTACGTGATGTCCTTAACACGTACTAAAAGTATCAGCTTGATAACGTGGCTGGCGCCAGCCGACTGGCCAGGTCGCGTAGCTCGCTGCTCGGGGGATCTTGCATGGTGAGCAGGTCGGAGACGAGTTGGCGCACCGCGCCATGGGTGCGGACCTGCTCTGGGGTGATGTCCTCGGCCTGGCGCAGTGCCATGACCGCTTCTGTGACTTGGCGGCGCTGGGCGTGGGCGCGGGCCACGTCAATGAGCATCCGTGCTCGGCGTTCGGCTGACAGGCCAGTGGTATCCACGGTGGCCGCCGTGCGTACGGCGCGGCCCGCGTCGCCCAGTTCGACGGCGACTGCGATCTCATACAAGCCCACGTTGGCAGGGCCGAACTCGGTGTTGTAATCATTGCGCCCTTCTCCGAGCCGATCGGCGATCTGCCTGGCCCGCTCCAACTGCCGGTACGCGGCATCGGGGTCGTTGACGCGTGAGGCGGTGACGGCGCGCTGCAAGGTCAGAGCGCCCCACAGTGACATGGCCTGCGGATCACCCTGGTCGGCCAGAGGCTCCAGGGCATCGGCAGCGGTGCGGGCGGTTTCCTCGGCCTGGTCGTAGTGGCGGGCCGTGAGGAACACGAACACCAGCCGGAATGCTCCAGCGGCCACCAGCATCGCGTTGCCCGCCCGTTCGGCGGCAGCCATGGCGCGGTCGGCGGCGATCCAGGCGGCTTCGGGCTCGCCCAGCTTGGTCAGCGCCGCTGAGCACGCCTGGTAGGTCGTGGCCATCAACTCGCACACCTCGGCCCGCTGAGACTCTGGCACCGTGCGGGCGGCTGTTTCCAGGTCTGGCACCAGGTTGCGTAGCAGGTCGGTGAGATCGGTATAGCGCCCGGCGTGGGTGAGGTCCCACGCCTTCCGGCTCTTGCTGCGAAGCGTGCTTATCGCGGATGTTCGGCGACCATTGAGCATCGCGCGAAGAGCGTGGGCACCGGACAGCACCAAGCGCAAGCCTCGGGCGTCTGGCGGTTCTTCGGTCACCGCAGCGACGACAGGTGCCTCAGCGGCCAGCTCGGCAAGCGGCAGATCGAGCGCGGCGGCGACGTTCTCCAGCACTGACATGCGGTCCACCTTGCGCACGCCGCGTTCGACCTGGGATACCCAGGCCACGGACCGGCCGATCATCCTCGCAAGTTCCGGCTGCGACAGGCCACGGCGGCGCCGCTCGGCGGCTATCTTCCGGCCGAGAGCTTGCTGGTATTGCGGAGTGGTCACCCGTCGGTGCCCTTACCGGTCTGCAACGTCAGCCAGTCAACTTCAGTGCCGGCAAGGTACTGGTCCCGCTCGGCCAGGTAGCGGCGAGTATGGGGCGCTGCCTCGTGGGCGTGGAACGCATCCTCATCGCGGTACAGCTCGTAGAAGATGCGTTGCAGCGGCTGGCCGTCTACCAGGTGGGAGGCGTAGACGACCGTTCCGGGCTCGTTGGCCTTGATGGCTTCGATGGTTTCGGCTACCAGCCGGTCGTAAGCCTCGGCGCTGACCTCGTCCTTGCACGTGAAGCGCACGCACAGACCGAACATCGTTCTCCTTCGAGTCGCGTGACGCCATGCTCGCACTCAATGTGCTGCGCCAGTACACCAAATAGCACGTACTTATTGTACGTTCCAGAGATTCAAAGTACGCTCAGCGGTTGGCGGAGCCCGCGACCAGGCGCAACCAGCGAGGACCCATGCACACGCCAGCGCCCAGAACACTTGCACTGCGCGCCAGTGCTGTCACGTACCCAGGCAGCACCGAGCACATCAGCGCTGTCCGTGCCGACCTACGCCCGTTACTTCGTCATTGCCCGATGGCTGACGAGGTTATCCTCTGCGCCTCCGAACTCGCCGCCAACGCGGTCCTCCACAGCCGCTCCCGCCTGCCGGGTGGCAGTTTCGCCGTCAGGGCCAGAGTCACTACAGGCGATCACGTCCGGATCGAAGTCGAGGACGACGGTGGTCCTTGGGCCGCAGAGATGAGTGACTCAGCGGGACATCACGGGCTGTACATCATTCGCGCTCTCGCTACCGAGTGGGGCATTGACGGCGACCAAAGCGCGCGTGTCCTCTGGGTAAGGTTTGACTGGCCCGACCGCCCATGACCGGGACGAGACGGTCGCCAGTGCTCTGCCCGGTGCCCAGTGCCTATGTGCCCAGTGCTTGTGCCCAGTGCTTGACCTGTGAGGACTTTCTTCACAGTCAATCAAGGGCGCGCGGAGCGCGCCGCACCCGCTGGCCACCGCCCCTGAGTAAGCGACGCGCGAGGATGACGCTGACCCGGACGCGGCGCAGCTCCTGCCCGTCACCGGGCGGGCCTTCAGGGGAAACGTTGCGCGCCTGGGCGCCGCTTGCCGCTCTTAGGCCCTCCGGGCCACGGCGGCGTCGGCGCGCGAGCCATCCCCGCGGCCCGCCGCACCGGCGTAGCGCCGCAACGATCAGCGTCAGGCGCGCGAGCTGCAAAAACGGGCCATCCTCCCGGCGCTCCAGTGTGAAGCCGGGCAGAGATCACCCGCAAGGCGCTTCGCGTCACACGTGATGGCCTACGGCCACCCTTGCGACTGATCTTCCCCGGCTCGGGTTGGCGCCTATCGAAAGGATGGGCAAGGCCGGTCCGAACCCAGTTACTGGTCTGCGCTGGCGATCTGTGCGGCTTCTGCGCGCACTGAATCAGCGTCGGCCATCTGACCTAGTTCGATGTGGATTGCAGCGAGCATCGCCAGCGAGCGGGCCAGATAGGGGCGGTACCGGCCGGGCATCACAGCAGCCAGCTCCCGGTGGATCGCGACAGCTTCCTCGGTAACTTGCAGCGCCTCGGCCGAGCGGCTAAGTGCTGAGAAGTGGGTGCCGAGGTTGGCCAATGAGGCCGCCAGGTCCGGGTGGTACCGGCCGGGCATCACGGCGGCCAGCTCCCGGTGGATCGCGACGGCTTCCTCGGTAACTTGCAGCGCCTCGGCCGGGCGGCCAAGAGTCAAGAAATAGGCACCAAGGTTGGACAGCGAACGGGCCAGGCCCGGGCGGTACCGGTCCGGGTTGGCGGCGGCCAGCTCCCGGCGGATCGCGACAGCTTCCTGCTCTGCGTCCAGCGCCTCGGCCGGGCGGTCCAGCTCGTAGAACCGGGTGCCGAGGTTGGACAGCGTGGAAGCGAGGTCTGGGCGGTACCGATCCGGATTGGCGGCGGCCAGCTCCCGGTGGATCGCGACGGCTTCCTCTGTAACCGGCAGTGCCTCGGCCGGGCGGCCAAGAGTCAAGAATCGGATGCCGAGGTTGGACAGCGAGACCGCCATATCCGGACGGAACCTGTCCGGATTGGCGGCGGCCAGCTCCCGGTAGACCCCGACAGCTTCCTCGGTAACCGGCAGCGCCTCGACCGGGCGGCCCAGCTCCGAGAACCGGACACCGAGGTTGGACAGCGAGAGCGCCAGTTCCGGGCGGAACCCGTCCGGGTTAACGGCGGCCAGCTCCCGGTAGACCGCGACAGCTTCCTCGGTAACCGGCAGCGCCTCGACCGGGCGGCCCAGCTCCGAGAAATGGGCACCAAGGTTGGACAGCGAACGGGCCAGGTCTGGGCGGTACCGATCCGGATTGGCGGCGGCCAGCTCCCGATAAACCGCGACAGCTTCCTGCTCTGCGTCCAGCGCCTCGGCCAGGCGGCCCAGTGCTGAGAAGTGGGTGCCGAGGTTGGACAGCGAGCCCGCCAGGTCCAGGCGGTACTCATCCGGATTGGCGGCGGCCAGCTCCCGGTAGACCGCGACCGCCTCCTCGGTGGCTGACAACGCGTCAGCCGGGCGGCCCAGCTCCCAGAAATGGACGCCGACGTTGGCCAACGAGCCCGCCAGCTCCGGGCGGAACCTGTCCGGATCGGCGGCGGCCAGCTCCCGGTAGACCCCGACAGCTTCCTCGGTAACCGGCAGCGCCTCGACCGGCCGGCCCAGCTCCGAGAACCGGACGCCGAGGTTGGCCAACGAGAGCGCCAGCTCCGGGCGGTACCGATCCGGATTGGCGGCGGCCAGCTCCCGGTAGACCGCGACAGCCTCCTCGGTGGCGGGCAGCGCCTCGGCCGGGCGGCCCAGTTGGGATAGCAGGGTGCCCACTCTGTCGCTCCATTCAGCCCTCATAGCCGACTCGGCTCCGGGAGGCAGCGACCTGAGCACCCGCCACGCCACCGCTAGGTGAGCTTGAGCAAGGACGACGCTGGGGAACGGAAGTGCCCGGGCTATCTGAATGAGAACATCCTGGGGGGCGGGGGCGTCTTGGAAGGCAGTGGCAAGGAGCCCGCCCAGAGCACTAGGGGTTTGGAGCGCGATGAGGGCCGCAGGCAGGGCAAGATGCGTCAGATCAGAATGCAGCGCCTCGGAGATGAGACGCTGGGCGTCCTCTTGATGCGCCCACGCCCTGGCGAGTACCGTCAAGGCGCGTTCCGCCTGCCACTGAGGCAGGCCACTTAGGCACGCCGCCGCCAGATCGGTGTCCGCAACGAGCTGTTTAACAACGTGTGCTTCTGCCAGGAGGTCTGGCTGCAACGAGCCGAGGCGCCCCTCACTGTCGGCCGGGTACAGCCCATACAGCCACCGCGCCCACGATCGTCGCTGCGCCGGTGACGCATCCGCTAGATCCGGGACTCGCATAAGAAGGTCTGCGGCTTCGGCCAGGCTCGCGGCGCCGAGGAGCGCGGCTGCCGCCACCACCGGCTTTAGTAGCGCGCCATCCTCCGGCAGGCTGGCCATAGCGGCCATGCGCCGCCAATACCGTGCTTCGTGCTCCAGTAGTTCCTCTAGCACTCCCTCAGCCACGACAATGCGCAAGGACGCTGCAGGGTCATGCCGAAAACGCAGCACTGCCACCAGCGCGGCGGTATGTAGAACGAGCACTGGCACCCGGTGCGGCGGAAGCTCAAACTCGATCCTTTCCGGCGGTGCACATTTCAGTGCGCGAGCGAACTGCGGTACGGCGGCGGTCACCAGAGCCACATCTGAGGTTCCTTCAGCGACCGATTCCACCAACCTGATTGGTTCCGTCTCAGTGAGCATCTGCCCAACCGCCGGGGCAGACTTCTCGATCAGTCGGTCCCACCATTCCCCCAAAGCGCGGGCCACAAGCAAGACTCGAATCGGACCCGGATCTGCCAGCACTGCCCGCAACAATGCCTCCAGATCATGGCGGCTCTCGGCGTAATCGACGATCAGCAATACCGGTCCTGAGGTCACACCCCTCGCTGCGGCAACTGCGTATGCTTCCTGCCCCGTGTCGATCCGCCGCCACTCACCGCGGACCTCCCACTCCGATGCCACCTGTAGCGCGAGCCGGGTCTTGCCCACGCCGCCTGCGCCCACAATGGTCTGCACCGATCGTGCACCCGTGGAAGTGCACCACACCCGGAGCACACCAAGTTCGGTATCGCGCCCTGTGAACTCGACGGTCTTCTGGTCAGCGCGCAACAAAGCGGCTGGCCCGCGAGGGGCAGAATCCATGGCTGGTTCACCGACTGCATCCCACCTCTCCTGCGCCACAGCCGCCTGCTCTTCCAGGCGGACCAGGTCTTCACGGCGACGGCGCGCGGCCTCCAGCATCCCTGGCACAAACCCAGCCAGTACTGTCGCCGAAGCACCCAGAACCGCAGCAATGACGGCGCCCGTTAGACCGGCGATCACTCGGCCTACGATCACACCTACCACGGTCAACGCAACGACCCAGAGCGTCGTCAGCGCAGAAAGTCCCCACCTCACGGGCAGATCCTTATCGCTACGGCATCCGTTACGCAATCCCCGATACAGCAAACCTGGAGAACAGCGCGACAGCCTACAGACGCAGTCACGAGAGCGTACGGAGGACTAGTCACCCAGCAGCAACCGACGGCGTCCATACAGCACGTGAGTTCGGAGCGCCCATGCCAGGCAGAGACAGTGCTGGACAACTTGTCGGGGCTTTGGCAAGCGTCAAGCGGTCACCACGCATGGCTTCCACCCCAGAACGTCGCACAAGCGCCCTAGAGTACGGGGCATGCTCACTTCGACGCTTGCTGCGTCAGTGGTCGGCGCGGTAGCTGGCTCCATCGTCACTGTGGTGCTCCAGAACTGCCGAGGTCTCTGGCTGTCGTTTCGTAAGGCCAGGCGATGGCTTGCGTACCGTCTCGGCCGGTGGTGGACTCGCAATTGGGGTTACATCCCTCGCTGTTCGCGCTCTCCGGATCATCGAGAAGTTCCATGGTGGAACACCGGCCCCTACTGGCTTAACTTTCCACCACCTGGCCACCCAGCGGACGGGCGTGGCCCGAAAGATCTTCTTGGGCGTCCTATGCGCCCAGATCGAGCGGGCATCGTCCCTTATAGCAACTAGGCAGGCGCCGCGAGCTTGGGACCACTTTGGACCACACGCTATGCATCTGGCCGAACAACCAGCACGTCGGCGCACCCAGCGCCGGACCGTCACTCCCCCGCTGACCAGTCAAAACGGCTAAACCCATGTCCTGGGGGTCAAGAGGGTTGAGTGCAGCAGTCCGATGCAGCAACGCGGAAGATGGCTACCGGAGGGCAACAGCGCTAGCGTTGACCTGCGTTGTGCGCTGGGGAGGCACCAATGACGACAGGGCCCGGAGACGAGAAGGCAGCAGGCGGGCCGGACCGTGGCCAACTCCGGGCTTCGCACGCCGACCGCGAGCGGGTGATCGCCGTCCTTAAGGCCGCGTTCATCCAGGGACGGCTGACCAAAGACGAGTTCGACTCGCGGGTGGGCCGGGCGCTCGGGTCGCGGACTTGCGCGGAACTGGCGGCGCTCACCGCCGATATCCCTGCCGGGCTGACTGGCCTGGTGGCCCGTGACGCGCTGCAGGCGGACATCAGGCCCCGGCACTGCCGCCGGACACGGGGGATTGCCGGGAGCCTGGCTGCCATCGCAGTCATCGTGGCCACCATGTCGGTGGTTTCCTTGAGCCACCGCCCCGCTTTCGTCGCGGCGCCAAGGCCCATGGGAGCGGTCATGTATGTGGCCGCTTCCAATGGGATGACACCGATCGCGACCGCCACCAATACGGCGGGCAAGCCGATCAAGATCGGCGCTATCCCGGCGGCGATCGCGATCACGCCGGACGGGAAGACCGCCTACATCGCTGACGAGCATCCCGCCACGGTCACGCCGGTCGCGACCGTCACCGGCACGCCGGGCAAGCCCATCAACATCGGCGGTTTCCCTTGGGCGATCGCGATCACGCCAGATGGGAAGACCGCCTACATCCTCGACATCTCCGCCTATGGCCGTGGCCGCACTAGGGTTATACCGGTCGCGACCGCCACCAACACGCCGGGCAAGCCGATCAAGATCAGCGATATCGTCGGCCTGCCTGCGGCGATCGCGATCACGCCGGACGGGAAGACCGCCTACGCCGTCACCGGGGCCCGTAGGGGAACAACGGTCACACCGATCGCGACCGCCACCAACACGCCGGGCAAGCCGATCAACATCGGCGGCGGTTTCCCCCGGGCAGTCGCGATCGCGATCACACCGGACGGGAAGACCGTCTACGTCGTCAGCGCCTCCGCTAGGAGAACAACGGTCACACCGATCGCGACCTCCACCGGCACGCCGGGCAAGCCGATCAACATCGGCGGTATCGGCCGTCTCACCGCAGAGACCGCGATCGCGATCACGCCGGACGGGAAGACCGCCTACATCGCCACGGCCGCCTACATCGCCGGGAGTTGTGCCGGGTGCCCAGTTGGTAGCGTCATACCGGTCGCGACCGCCAACGGCACGCCGGGCAAGCCGATCAACATCGGCCGCATCCCTAAAGGGATCGTGATCGCTCCTTGAACTGCGGCAACGCTGGCTGATCAGGGCGGAGCGCTGACCGCTGTTGAATTTGTCAAGTTTCGAGCCTGAACCAGGTTGGTCAGCAACCCCCAGGCTTGCAGTTTGGGTTGCAGTTCATAACCGTCCGATCGGGTTCATCCGGATACACCCATGCGGTCTAAGCTGCGGCGTGAACGCTCGCGAACGCGCTCCGCTCAAGCTCTTAATCCGCGGGTTGCACGGCTACCAGTCACGCCACTTCCCCGCAATATCGCCCCGCGGGCACCGTGACGGGCCTCCAGAGCCTGGACGTCGATCCCGGCCTCTTGCAGCGAGGTATTGATGTAGTCGCAGAGCTCGTCGCGCTCGTCCGTTTCATAGCCGGTCTTGTCCGAGCGGACGTGCTCATCGTTGATCTTGTTCAACGTCAGAACCAGGCGCTTCACCACGCCGAGAATTTCCTCGTCGGAAGGCAAGCTGAGCGCACGAACCTCGCCTTCGAACTTGGCCAGGGCGGCATCCGTGGCGACCCTGAGCGATTCAGGCCACAGGTGGCGAGCGGGCGCAAGCTCCGGCGCCAGCGTGCCGCGCGCCAGCTCGGCTGCTTCTTCGTCGACCCGGCGCTGCCACTCATCGCTCGGGCGCTTCGCCACCAGGCGATCATAGGCGTAGGAGACTCCCAAGCTGACAGCAACGGTGACAGCAACAGCAGCCACCAACGGCTAGCAACGGCGGTCGGTGGCAGCGCACCACACTCGCATGATCCACGCCAACTCGGCATACGCCACGCCTGAAAAACGGAAGCTCGGCACTGGCATGTGCGGCAACCACAGCGTCTACATACGCCCACTGGAACTGTCCGTAGACCGATGACCTGCACTAGCGACCGTTAGAGATCATCGTGCGACGAGTTCACACCGAGAGGTCACTAACCGCAACCGGTATACCACCCGCGCCAACAACCACAGTCATGGCCACCGGCAGCGTTTCTGGCGTCGCACGCATGCTCCTCGACGAATTCGCCACCAGGCTACAGCTGCTCGGCGTGGCCGTGATCCTCGCTAGCGTTCGGTTCGCGACAAAGAAGCCGCCCTACATTTAAAACGATCTCGACTCCTCACCCTACCGCCATATCAGGCGAGAATGAGTGCTTGAGACGACCACACGAGCTGCTTCTTAGTCCGCTCGTCCCGCGAGTGCCCGAGACCGATTGATTAGGCTAGCAAGACGCTCCTCGGCCACCTTCCCCGGCTCTGCGTCCAACGCCTGGCAGGCGACACGTCGGACGACTCTTTGCTCAGGTTCGTGCAGAATTATTCTCTCAAGAATGGCCCACTCGCGATCGGTCGTTGAAGCGACTCTTTCAATCATTGCGGGGATCGCCGGACTCCCTAGGAGACCCAATGCGACGCCTGACGGGCCATCAAGACTCTCGCCGATCAACGGCTTGAAGTCGGTGACCAAATGCTCCATGAAGACCGGGATAGCCTCCGTGGCACCAAGTCGGCCTAGCAATTCTATAGCAAGTATTAGCGGCGACTCGAAATATGTATCATTTGCTCGCTCTCTTGCCAACGAGATCAGCTTCTCAATCAGCTCAATACGATCTCCGTCAGGAATTCGGTTGTTGTCGTGGGCTTCGACGACAATGTAGTATCCTTTCCATCGATCCGCAAGCGAGCCAGCCTCTAGCAACTGGAGAACCGTCGGCACAGCAAAGGGAAATGCTGGCGGCCTGATGTCGATGATGCAAGGTATGTGCCCAGGCCCTAGCGAGGATACTACCTCAACGAATTGACCATTTACGCATCGGATTTGGGTATCGGCGTGCCACTGTGTCTCCACGCCAGAGTCCTGATCGTCAACGTCCAGCGATGTCGTCAAGTTGAGACAGACTATCACCTGGTCTCCCTCCAAGGCCTCCCCACATGCCAGGCCGTCAGTCGGCTGCCCAGGAGTATCGACCGTGTAGAGAGTTCCCGATCCCGACAGCGTTTGATCCTGAAACCTCTCCTTTGGAGAATCATCGCACGGGCCGACGGGACAGTTAATAGGAGCTGGTCTAAACGTCCCGTCCGGGAGGCGACCGCCGACCAACCCTTCACGTGTCTGTCGAAAGTCGAACTTGCAGGGCAACCGATCGTTCGGCTTGATCTCCGCGACAATTTCAACGTTCTTGAAGAAACCCTTGCACCCCGTTGGATTTCCGGGCTCCACTGGCCCCAGCGCCGGCAGCCCGAGATCAGTATCCGGTATGATGTCGTCGAGCAGGCTCATTGAGCCGCTGAATCGAGGCGTCAGGGTGACTTGAATTGTTGTCAGTGCAAGAGTACGGGAGCATGGTGTTCCTCCTTCAGGGGGGGTATATGTAACCTGGAGGGTTATGTCGCCCTCTGAGAAACTGGCTGCATTACCTCGGACCGTGACGGTCTGCTGCGACCCTCCACTCATGATGGATGCGCGGTCGCCGCCCTGAGTAATAAGCCAGCTATAGCTGCCATTGTCAGGGTCAGGGCTGCCAACAGCCGTATACTGGCGAGTCTTTCCAAGACAAAGACAAGTGGTATCTGGCTGGATGGACACCGTGCACTCACCCGGCGGCTCGGGCTCGTGGACCGTTGCGTCGCCCGCCTCGTCTACGGGGCCCGGCGCGCCTGCGAAAAAGTAGTCATTGAATCCATCGAGATGCAACACGCCAGGAGCACTGTGGAGCCAATTCGACTTAGTTGAACGCATTGTAAGCTTCTCGATGATCTCCGCCTGGAGGGGCAGTGCGCCTACATCGAGAATCCTTTCCTTTTCGTCACAGCATCGGATGAACCGAAAGACAGGGAAGACGGTCAAAGTAGAGTCAAACACGCCACCGTCCGACCCGTCCTTCGTGATCGTCATCATGCCCTCAGATGACCGACTGCTTGAGAGGTCCACATACACATCCCACAGCTCCACGTGGTGTCCCACTTGGACCTCGATCGGTTCTATGCTCTCCAGCGCCAAGGCAACGAGTTCGATCGGCACAGTGCTTGATGAGGGATACGGAGAGTGCAGTTCGGCGGGCGCCTTTCTCGCGACAATCGTATCTACGTGCGTAATCTCCGCACCTCTGAAAAGCTCTGAAGGTAGGGGCCGTCCACGAAACCTTACGACCCTCGTGAACTCCAAAGACCTCTTCCCGAAGAAGGCAGCAGGCAGGGGAACCTCCTGGAAGTGGAAGACCGCCTTGCCTGGCGGGGTCTCGAACAAGTCGTAACCAGGGGGAATCGTATCGACAGAATGCTTGTCTTGCATGACGCTCACCTCCTACAACACTTAACGCATCAAGGTAACAAGCGGCACGCCACCGCACTGTTACGGCAGCAGTAGTTCGTGACCATGGGGTTGTTGGTGCAGGTCAGGTGGATGTGACCGCATAAGAGCACGGCTGCCGCGATCATGACGGTTTGTGGAACACGATCAAGATGCGGCAGCCGCTGGTGCCACGGTAGCTGATGAGGTTCATTCGGGGTTGCTGGATGACCTGCTGGGCCGGGTGGCGGGGTGTTTCCCGCGGCGGGAGACCCGGCAGTCGTGCCGGCAGATGGTGGCCGGGCTGCTGATGGAGCTGGAAGACCACAACTGCTGGACGATCGCCGAGGCGGCCGGGCACCGTGGTCCGCACCGGCTGCAGCACCTGCTCTCGCGCGCTGTGTGGGATGAGCGGCAGGCCCTGGACGCGGCATCGGCGTGGGCGGTCAGTCACCTCGATGACGGGGATGCGGTGCTGATCGTGGATGAAACCGCCGATGAGAAGTCCTCGGCTGATGCGGCTGGCGCGGCCCGCCAGTACAGCGGCACCCTGGGCGGCATCGCGCTGTGCCAGGTGGCGGTCACCTTAACCTATGCCACCGGCCGCGGTCATACGCTGATCGACCGCGCGCTGTACCTGCCCGAGGGGTGCGCCGCCGATGAGGAGCACCGGGAGCTGGCCGGCATCCCCGGCGACGTGCTGTTCGCCAGCAAGCCGCAGCTGGCTGGTGAGCTGCTGGAACGCGCGCATTCGGCCGGGATCTGCGCCGCCTTCGCGGCTGGAGACGAAGTGTATGGCGGCCGCGAGCTGCGCCGCCGCATCCGCCGGCTCGGGATGGGCTATGTGCTGGCGGTCCGCGCCAACCATCATCTCGCCACCAGCCCAGGCCATACCGTGACCGCCGCCGCGGCCGCCCGGCTGATCCCCGCCCGCGCCTGGCAGCGGATGCGCACCGGGCACGGGACCAAAGGCGCCCGCCACTACGACTGGGCGATGCTGCAGGTGACCAGCGACGACACCCCCGCCGGGCACGACGACGGGCACAGCATGCTGCTGATCCGGCGGCACCGCTACACCGGCACACTGTCGTTCTACCGCTGCTGGACACCCGGTGCCTGCTCGCCTACATCTACCTGGCCATCGCCGCCGCCGTGCAACACCAGCACGACCCCAGCCCGCAGCTGGCCGGGCTGATCCCCATCACCGCCCCCGAACTGCTGCGGCTGTTGCGCGGCACGGTCATCCCACCACCCCGGCGGGACCCGGCCCACAAGCTGCACTGGTCGTATTGGCGGCGACGCCACCAGCACCACGCCCGCCAAGCCCACCAACGCTGGAACGCCTACGCCGAGACCACAACATGATCACAACGAACTACAGCCGCCGTAACTGTGGCCCGGTGCCGGGCATATCGTCCAACCGCAGGACACGCGGCGGCGGCCATAGCCGACCTTGCCCGCCTTACCACCTGTTTACGGAAATGTCAATGCGGCTTTACCTTGTAGCGCGCCGCAGTCACTCCCGGACAGGCCGACCAACCTGCCGACCTGGGAGAGCAGATGGCGCTGCCCACGAAGACAGTCTGAGCGGTAGGAACCAGATGCTGACAGCAACGGTGACAGCAACAGCGACAGTCCACGCCCACATCGGCACCCCACAGCATCACGTCACAGCTGAGCGTTGCTGGAGAACGGGGGATCGCTAGGCCTGAAAGCGGAAGGTTGGGGGTAGTACAGCGTCCCCGTGGCTGCTGCCAATACTGCTGCCAAGCCCGTGGCCAGCTACCGACGCGGGACGACAAGCCTGGAACATCGGCCCAGCAGGCGGTCACTGCTGGACGGTCCTGGACAGTCCCGCCCCATGCCTACGAATAAGAAGGTCACCGCACACATGCGCGGTGAACCCTGACCACCAAGCCTGACCACAACAGCATCCAACGTGGTGCGATCCCAGCGGATGCACTGTTTGCTGCAGCTCCAAGTCGGCGACGGTATCCGACAATCTGGGCCTATTTTGCAAGCAAGCGGTCGCAGCCGAGCTGCGTGCAGCAGCTGCCTCATTCCGTTACGGCCAGACGCCAAGTTCCGTTGGCGGCGTCGGCGGCACCGAACCAGGTCGCCCAGTCGCCCGGACTTCCCTGGCAAAATCAGGCGCTTGCCGGGAGGGCAGGAAGCGGGAGGCGAGCCAACGAGCGACAACGCCGACAATGCGTACAACCTCCCACGGGGCTCGCAGGCCGTCACTCGCCCGCTAACACACGACCGGCGCGCCGCTCAGCCGAATTCTGCCTTAGCGATCTCCGTAAACGCCTTGAGGACGGGTTCGTACTCCTTTGCAAGATCCCCGAGTGCGGGGCGCGGGGGGACGTCCGGTCCGAAGAACTTGAGGATCCGGCGCGCCTCGTCGACGACTCTTGCCGCCGCCTCGCAGGTCTCCTCCGGCGTGCCGGCGAAACGCACTATGACAAATATGCGGGCGGTCTCGTCAACCGAAGCCAGCATCTCGGCTTGGAGCTGCTCACTCGGTGCCTTGAACTGACTCCGACGTGCTGAGTAGCCACACAAGTCGTCCAGCCGCGAGCATGAAGTCCTCATAAGCGGCGCGCCGACGGTCGGCGCGGGCGTCCTGGCGGGCCCGGCGGTACTGGTCGTTGACGAGCCCTCGCTGGTACCGCCCGGTCAGCCAGACGCCGGCGAGGCCGGCGATTATGGCGAGGGCAGCGACATCGTTTGCCGTGAGCTGCATGCGCAGCATCATCCCCGGCCGGGTGCCGAGCCGTAAACACTTGCGCCATCGTTTGCGGCATGGACACCTCCCTCAACCTCTCGTGAGGCAGCCACGAGCGCGTCAGCTAGCGGTGTCGATTCCAGAGCAATCGCTCAACAGGCTGCCCTACGCGGCCAGGGCATACTGACTATCGAGGAGCTGGCCGATCAGGGGCTGCAGGTCAGTCTCATTTGTCGGTCCAGAAGTACGAGTCCAGCCGGTCCGCGATGTCCCGGCGGAGCCGAGCAGTAACGTGCGCATACCGCTTGACCATCGCGTGATTGACGGACGCTACGAAAACTGTCCGGAGCGACCGCTCCCAGCCGCGGGTGACATCCGGAGCTGACACCAACGGGCTGTCCCGAGACGGACTCGCCGATTCAAGGCGCCCAGGTGAGCGACCTCCTCACACGGCCACGCGGTGTCTTCTAAGCGCCCGGTCAGACAGTTCGTGATGGCCGCACGCCTGGGGACCACCTGGGGACCACACGCCGTGCATCCGACGAGACAATCCGCACGTCGGTACACCGACCGCTCCCTCGCATTGGCTGGACCTACCAGCGGAAATGCCCAGTCCAACGTCCTGGGGGTCAAGGGGTCGCGGGTTCAAAGGCCGCCGCCCCGACGATTGAAGCAAACCCGCTGATCACGGTAAACACCAAGATCAGGGAACTCATTCAGGCTCACCTATATACCCCAGTCTCAGCCGTGCACCAATCGCAGCTAAAGTGCCGTGCACGGACCGCCTGGCGGTCAGATGGGTGCTCAGGGCCGGTCGGCGTTGACGGTCCGCCGCCGAGGTTGTGCGGTGTATCACCTTGAAGGTGCGTACCACTTGATCGCAGGCCCGCTCCACCTCCGCAGCCCTCTCACGCGTGTACTGACAGGCGACCAAGTATCCGATCGCTCCGTCGAAGGCGTAAATGCGCCTGGTTACGACGACAGAGGTTCCAGTAAAAGACCGCCCCGCGGTCCGCACCTCCAAGCCAGGCAGCCCGCCCATCATGATCTTCTTGGGACCCGCCTGCAAGACATCCCCGGCCTGCTCCCTCGCGCGTTGGAGTCGATGCTCGAGGTCGAGCATGATCGCGCTGACATTCTGCGCCGTAACTGGAGGGTTCTGCGAAAAGGCGTAAACGCCAATAAGGTCTGACGGGGCGATGCCGATACCAGTGTGCCACAGCTCACCGCTCCCCCCAGAACGAGACCTGATGCTGCCCGGCCGCCACGCTGCCGGGTAGTCAAACGAGACGCCGTGCGCCCGGTAGGTCTTCGAGCTGGAACCAGAGCAAGCGGAGGCGACAGCGACCAAGCACACGGCGGCGGCCAGCGCCGCGCTGCGGCGCAGAGCCAGGGGCCATGGTTTGGAATTCCAGAGTAGAGGGCGTGTGGGCAGCGCGCACATACGTTCACCTGCCGCAGGTCTCCGGTGAAGGACTGAAGTGATCACTGTGCTCCCCCGATGACGTGAGCGGCGGACCGCCGCCATCTGGATTGGAGGCCGAAAGCAGGCTGCGCCGGATTTGCCCTCGCAAATCGATTGTATAGCCTCTTAACTAGTCAACGTATGACGACTATCCCCGGTGTACGGTTCCGCAGTCAGCAGGGTCAAACGCCGAACACCCACCCCGAAAGCTCCCAGGTCAAATGCGTGCCAAAATGATGTCTGACCGTAGCGTTTGCGCAGGTGACAGCGGATTGCCAGAGGTCTGTAAAGCCGCCGGTCTTGCACGTTGTACCGCCGCGGTGGCCAAACGCATCCCGGCGGGCAGATCAGATAGCGTCCCATCATGAGGTGGCAACCAGATAGCCCGGTTTGCGCGGAGTGTGGTTTCGACTGGCAGATGACATGCCAGAACGCCATCGAGCTGGTAGCTCAAGTCCCCGTGCCGCAGCGGCTGCGATCACCAGCATCAACGACCCGACGCAGCGCACTGGCGAACGCTGGTCTGCCTCGATGTACGTGTGGCACCTGGTGGATGTCTTGCGGAAGATCATCCGCCGCAACGCCCATGAGGTGCACCACCATCTGATGGACATCAACCGTGCCGACGCGCAGGGGTAACAGTTGGGAACCAACAGCCCGGGTTGCAATTCGGGTTGCAGTTCACCCCAGTACGGCCCAGTTCATCGGAGTACGCGCACACGGTCTGGCCTGCGGCGCGAACGCCCATGAACCCGGCTGAACTCGTCCCGCTCAAGCTTTTAATCCTGTGGTTCATGATCGGCGGCGCGATCCTGATGCCGACAGGAGCAGGACAAGGTGGGGCCTGCCCAAGAGATGTATCGTGCGGTCATCACCGGACCCGCCACGTATGGGGAGGACGTCATGGCCGCCAAGCGGACGTGGAGCGACCTCGACGAGAGCACCCGCAAGCTGATCATCACCGTGGCGGTTGCCGAAGGCATCCTCAAGGTAGCGGCTCTCATCGACATCAAGCGTCGGCCAGCAAGCCAGATCCGGGGCCCGAAGTGGCTGTGGGCCCCCGTGGTGGCAGTGGTCAACTCCGCCGGGGTCGTGCCGATCTCATACTTCGTCTTCGGTCGGCGGCAGCCGCGGTCGCAACCCGGCTGACAGGCATCGCAGCACGTGAGTTGACCGCAGGCTCGTGTAAGACATGGGCTGACCATTGTGCACAGGGCCGGGGCACTATGCCACGGGCCATTGGCGGGCCATTAGCCTCGGCGTTTCACGCCGGTGGGGCGACACGGGCCTGAGATATGAAGAAGTGCCTTGCCTGTGAGGGAAAATCGAACTGCTGAATGATCGATTAGCCCGGACGGGAAGGCACTTCTGAGATGAAGCGTAGCGGCAGGCAGCGCAGGGTCAAGGTCAGCGCGGACGGGAAGGGCGTGGTGTCGCATGCCGGCGTGCTTGACCCAGGCACGCGGGGTGTCATAACGGGCCGGGTCGCCGGTCTGGGCGAGAATCACCGCCGCACCCACCGCGGACAGGCCCGGGATGGTGGTGACCAGGCGGGTCAGGCCCAGCTCGTCGAGCACGGCGAGCATGCGGGCCTCGATGTCCGCCAGCGCGGTCAGCGCGGCCATCCAGTCCTGGTAGGCGAAGGCGGCGCGTTCGAGGATGGCGTCCCGCTCGGCAGCGATCCCACCGGGGTCAGCGGCGGCGGCATGGACCGCGAGGGCGATCCGGCGCCAGACCTTCTTGCCGCCCAGCGCCACCAGCTGCTCGCGCAGCGCGGCGAGGAACTGCTGCTCGCTCATCGCCGCGATGACCGCCGGGGCCACCGAGACCGCCATCCCCGCCCGCCAAGTCAGCGACTCCAGCGGATCGGCGGCGGTCTCCAGCACCGCTGGCCACGCGCATTCCAGCAGGTCGCGCACCTGCTCGCGGGCAGCAACGCAGCGCCCCACCAGCCCTTCCCGCCGGGCACCCAGATGCCGCAGCCGCGCCCACGGCCCTTCGGGCAGGTACGGCACATAGCAGCGCAACTCCGCCGTCAGCCGCGCGATGATCACCGCGTCACCGAAGTCGGACCGGCTGCGGGTGAAGTCCTCTCCCTCCCGGGCCCGGCGCACCAGCAGCGGCTGCACGCACACCACCGGGATCTTCTGGGCGCGGGCGGTCACCACCAGCGGCTTCCACCGGTGCCCCGTCGGCTCACACGCCAGCACCACCCCGGCGAACCCCGCCTTCTTGGCCACCGGCTCAGCCCAGGCCAAGATCTCGCTGATGCACCACGCCGACCCGGTGAACATCCGGCGTGCCAGCACCACCGAGTCATGATCACAAACAACTGCGGCCTGCCTCTTCGAGGCAAGGTCCACCGCCACAATCGCCCGGTCCTTGCCGACCAGCTCACGCAGTGCCTTCAGCTTCACGTTCCTGCGGGCTACCCCCCGGCTAACTGGACGCTTACCCTGGCGCACGACATCCTCCTCGGTCTCGGGTCGGGAAACGGCAACCCACACCCTCCCGAGGGGGATGTCGCTCACCTCAACCTCTACCGGGAGTTATTAGGAAACGGGAGGAGACCAGAAAGAACGGATAAGGAAGAGGTCAGGGGTTTCAGTTCTCCCAGGCCCCATCCATCCACGGCGGATCTGGCGGCGCCTGGTCGCCGAGCATGGCGCAGGTGACCGGTTCGCGTTAGGTGGCCGAATTCGGTCTCGGGCGCGCAGCCACCATAGGCTCCCGCTTCCGGCCAGGACATCATCCCCAAGCCAAGTGCCGCTGATGCGGTCACCCGATCTCGGCTCTCAAGCGTCTAACCAGTGTAAAGACGGCCGAGTCATCCCATGCACTCCCCGCCCGGCCGGATAGCTCGGAGCATGGCGCTGGGCGCCAGCTTCGGCGAGGGAGCGTGTACCCGTGGGCATGGCAGAAATCGACGGCAGGGTGGAGGATCAGAGTATGCCACCGGAGTCCGGCTGCTACGAAATACGCTTCAGGCTGGCCGGTTATGAGGCCCTGACCCCGGCCTTCGGCCTCCTAATCCTTGGCGCCGGTATCTTTATCCCGCATGCGTCACTCCTTGGGCGGGTGATCGGCATCGCGGGTGGCGCACTCTTCACCGTGCCGTACGTAATCCTGCTTGTCCGCCGCACGATCGTGTTTCGCGCCGACCAGGCAGGCATCACGCTCGGCCCCGAGGTGCTCAAGTTTCAGTTCTCCACCGTGTTCATCCCCTGGGCAGATATCAGGAAGGTCATCCTCTACAAGATCACGCGTGCGAGTCGGACGATGGGCAGGCAGCGGGGGACGTACATCGGAATCGTGCCCCATGACCGGGCACCGGCAGACCCCGCAGTTCACAGGATCAATACCTGGCGGCTGGACCGCGAGCGCCTTGCCGCCGTCACCAAGGCTGCTGCACCCGGCACCCCCATCGTCGACGCCGGAGAGATAGATCCTTGGGAAGATGCTGGACGAGCGGTTCTGCGCGAAGTGGGACGCTGACGGTGATGAGAACCGGACTCGCGCTGAGCGCCGGTGCCGCAGTCCGATCATCCAGGGCGACTGCCGTCGCGCCCCTGCGTCGCCGAGCAGGCGGCCCATGCAGCCAAGCTTGCAGCCTAGAGTCCGGACGACCGTGGACCGTCGCGCATCTCGACCGCCATGCTGAGCAGGGCAGCCGTCCTGCGACCTGCAGGACCACCAGTGGCAGATGCTGATACTAGTGCCGCATCAGCCAACGTTTGCCCGGTCAACGAGGCGGCGGAGCAGCTAGCCGTGGGCGTGCGTGTGGGTCGCGCGGATGCGGGCCTGCGTCCCGTGGTGAGTTTCAGCCGACGCAGAACTCGTTGCCTTCCGGGTCGTGCATGACCACGTAGTAGATCGGGTCCTTCGGGTCGTCGTGCCGGGTTCGGCGCTCCACGCTGGCACCCAGGCCGATCAGTTCGGCAACCTTCGCCTCGACGATCTCGATCCGCCGCTCCATGGGCAGCGCGTTATCGCGGCCAGTGGGGTAGAGGTCGAGATGGAGCCGGTTCTTCCCGGCCTTCGCCTCCGGCACTTCCTGAAACCAGATCGGCGGGCGCAGCCCGGCCGGGTCGAAGAGCCGGTCGTCGAAGGCCGCATCCTCTCCCAGCCGGGCGTGGTAGAGCGCGTGCCAGGTCGTCTGTGGCTCTGCCGGCGGTACCGGCTGATAGCCCAGCGCTTGCGCCCAGAATCGCGCCAGCACAGCGGGGTCGTTCGCGTCGATGGTCAACTGCCAGAACACCATGTCCCGACGCTAGACCCGGCCGCTGACATCTGGTGCCTAGTGCGCGTCAAGCTACGTTTGCCCGGTCGATGATGCGGCGGAGCCGTTCGTCGTAGGCGTGGTTGTTGCGCCAGATGATGTAGCGGCGGATCATGCTGGCCTGCTCGTGGTGGCTGGCGTGGTCGGTGCCGTCAAGCGCGAAGTACCGCAGTGCGGTGAACTGGGCTTCGATGCGGTTCCACCAGGATGCATTTGTCGGCGTGTAGGCGATCTCGGCGTTGTTCGCCGCCGCCCACTGCCCGACGCGCTTGTCTTTGCGGGTGGTCAGGTGGGGTGAGAAGTTGTCGCAGATGATCGCGATCCTGATCTGGGGCGGGTAGAGGGTCCGCAGGTAGCGGCAGAACTCCAGGAACCGGGCCCGGGTCTTGCGCGGCTTGATGTGCCCATACATTTTGTCTTCGGCCAGGTCGTAGGCGGCGAACAGGTGCCGCACGCCCTTGGTGCGGGTGTACGTGGCGCGCAGGCGGCGCCGTGGCGCACGACCGGGCTGTTTGCCCTTGCCACTGATGGGCGCCCACTGCCTGCCCGGCCGGGGCTGCAGGTTCAGCGGCCCAAACTCATCCACGCAAAACACGGCCGCGGGATCACCAGCGCCCGGTTTCACCGTGCGGTCGGCGATGGCGTACAGGTGCTCGATGCGGGCCTTCTTGGCCTGGTAGTGCGGGTCGCTGGAGGCCTTCCAGGTCTTTAACCGCTGAAAGGTGACGCCCTCCTCGCGCAGCAGCGCCCGCAGGCCCTCATGGGAGATGTCATCGACCACCCCCTCAGCGACCAGGAACTCCGCCAGCTTGGACAAGCTCCAGGTGGAAAACGGCAGGCCGTGGTCGGCAGGCCGCGACTTGGCGATCTTCTTGATCTCCCGCCGCTGCCCCAGGGTGAACTTCGGCGGGCGCCCGCCCTTATACCGCGGGTAGAGCGAATCGAACCCGTCAGCGTTGAAGTTATGGAGCACATCACGGACCCGGTCTTCGCTGGTGAAGGCGACCTTGGCGATCGCCGCCACGTCCATGCCCTGGGCCGACAGCAGCACCATCTGCGCCCGCCGCCAGGTCACCACCGACCCGGTGCCTCGGCGGACGATCCGCAGCAACCGCCGCCCCTCGTCATCGTCGATCTCACGCACCCGCAGACCTTCGGTCACCGGCCCAGTCTCGGCGACCACCACCCGCATGAAAAGTGCCCCGGCTGGGACACAGTTCAGCCAGGGCAAACGTGACCTGCTACGGCACTAGTAGGCGCAGAACCGCAAGCCCGCCATCGCCTACCCCCGCCAGACTCAGCCGCAGCGGCGGGTGACGATCCGGTGCTCGGTGACCAGCGCCCGGATCTCCTCCGGCAGGTCGATGACCTGGCGGCGCTCGGACCTGGCCACCTCCGCGCCGGACAATCCGGTCCCGCAGCCGGAGCACCGGCCCGGCTCATGCATGAGCACCTGGTCCGGCCGGTCGGTCAGCTCCAGCGTCGCCCCGGGCTGCCCCTTCGGCCGGCCCGGCTTGCGCCCGGACTTGCCCCGCAGCGACCTGGGCTGCGGCTTGGCCAGCCCTTCGGCCGACGGCGGCCTGGAGGAGTTCCGCGGGTTCTGCCGCAGCCGGGCGCGCAGCGCCTCCACCTCCGCCCGCAGCTCCTCCAGCTGCCCCTGATAGGCCTCCACCACAGCGCGGAGCACGCCGACCTCAGTGTCCTTAGCCTCGATCACCTCGCGCAGCCGGGCGTTGGCCGCGCGCAACGCGGCTACCTCATCCGGAGCAGGCGGGACATCGGGCACGAACCATACTCGATCATCGCCGGCGGAACGTAATCAAGATGCCACGCCGGGCCGGCTCACAGTCATCAGCCGAACGGCACGCCGCAACGAGCGGCCCAACGACCTATCCAGTTACCAAACAGCTTGCGGCCGTGTACCGCCAGGCAGGGCAGGACACCCAAGCTCGCAAGATCGCGCCGCGGGCCATTGGCGGGCCATTAACCCTGGTGTCACAGGGTCCATGACGGTCACCAGCGGTACATCGGATGTCCAGGTCAGGGCGGTCAGGGGCCCAGATCTGTTGGTTTCCCAAGCTGATAGTGCGGGTTCGATTCCCGTCACCCGCTCCGTTAGGTCTTCACGTTTGACCAGGTCCCATGTTCACATTTGGGTCCGACATTCTTGCTGCTCGCACTGAAGTGATCGTGGACGGGCTGGTTTGTGGCGTGCCGGGTGTGCCGGGCCTGGGGTTGGGGCGTGTGGGAGCGCGGCGGGGCTGGTTGCTGGTGAGGATGGCTGGCGAGCTGGGCGGTGGCTGGCCTGCTTGTTTATGGTGGGGCGGCGAGGCTGGCGTGGGTGGTCCGGCGCCGTTTGCGGGTGCGGGGCGGGAGCCCGGTGGCGGTGCGCTGGGCGTTGTTGGCCTGGCGGGCGTCCCAGGTGGTGAGGATGCGCTGGTTGCGGACAGCGAGCAGGCACGCGATCCATAGCATGAGCGGGGTCAGGCCCGTCAGGCGGCACCATCCGCGGGCGATGCTGGTGGTGGCGGGGTCTTTGATGGTGGAGAAGGTTCGTTCGGCGCTGGTGCGCCGTGCGTAGGAGGCCCGGTGTGCCGGCGAGGGGTAGTCGTGTTTCTGCCGGGTTTTGGCGGCGACGTCGGGTCCGACGGTGATGGTCTGCTGGGTGCAGCAGGCGGGGGGATGCTCGGGCGGGGTGAGGATCTCGGGCCGGTCCCGGCTGGGTGTCATTGACTGCGGGTGCAGGCTGCAGCGGATCTTGCCGGCGGCGGCGGGGCAGGTGACTCGGTGGTAGCCGTCGGCGTCGTCGGCGGTGTGCCGTCCGAGCTTGTGCCGGGCGAGTTCGGCGCATTGCTGGTCGTGGACGGCGATGTCTTCGGCGGGTGTGCCGGGTGGCAGCGGGCCGAGCTGCAGCAGCGCCTGGGGTGTCTGCGGGCAGTAGAGGTTGCCGTTGGCGATGATGGCGCCGTGGTGGGTGCCGCGGGGCCCGCGGTCGTGCGGGTGCAGGTCCTGGACGAGCTGGGCGCCGGCAGCGCGGAGGGGGATGGCCCAGGCGCCGGGGTCGCGGTGGGCGTATCCGGAGTCGTCCAGGATGTCGCCGAGCGGGATACCGGCCGCGGGCATCGCGGTCAGGACGGGCACGAGCGCGCGGACCGGGTCGTGCCGGCACGAGGACAGCGTCATGCGGCGGGCGAACTCGGGGACGGCGGGGCTGTTCTCGCCGGGCATCATGATGCCGGCGGAGTGAGGTCAGCCCGGGGCGCCCTGCCAGCGTTTCTGCTGGTGGGTTTCCCCGAGCTGCCTCCCGAGTGAAGTGGACCGCCGGCGAGGTGCCCTTGGCCGGGTCCTTTTCCGTCGGTCTCTTCCCGAACAGGGCTTGCGAGTTTCCCCGCACCCTGCTCTCCAGTGATCATTTCGGGTAGGGCTTGGTTAGCCGGCCAGCGTGGATGTCCTGGTGGCAGCGGCGGCAGGTCACCAGGGTCTTGCGCCGTCGCATGGCCATTAAGTGCATCCATGCGGGTTTCTCCCGTCGGCCAGGCTCGCTGAGATCGGCGAGCTTGCGGACGTGGTGGACCTCCAGGTTCACCGTGTCCTCGCAGATCTCGCAGCGCCCGGCAAGGAGCCGGTGGATCAGCTCGTTGCGCCGGGCGCTGGCCATGACCGGCCGCTGGTCGGTGAGGACGGCTGTGCGTACGCGTCTGAGCGGGATGCCGCCGAAGCGGGTGACCAGTGGTTTCCTCCCCCGGTCGCGTTCAACAGTGACCTGCAGGCACCTACGGGGTCCGGCGGGTGTCTCGATTGTGGTCTTGTACTTCCGAGCCATCGCGGTGACCGTCGAGCGGTGCTTGCCTGCCAGCGTCTTGAGCAGCGAGGTCTCCATGACCCAGTGGAGGCGGCCCAGGCGGAACACGTCCTGCGCCAGGAGGTAGTACTGGACAAGACCGGCGTACTCGGCCTGGTACTTCGCGACGATGGTGAAATCGTCGTCGTGAAGCAGCGTGCCACGTTGCGCTGGTTTCCCTTTGCTCATGTAAAGCGCGCACCGCTGCCTGATGACGGTCCTGGGCACGAACAGCCCGATCGCTCCGTTGACCGCCCGGCGGTTGCGGGTGATCTTGGTGTCGGAGTGCTGGGCACGGATCTCGTAGCCGAGGAAGCGCGCCGCCTGGCTGGCAGCGTGCGTGATCAGCGTCTTGGACTGCGACAGTTCCAGCTTGAGCTCCTCGCGCAGGAACGCCGCGATCTTCGACTTGATGTCCTCGGCCTCGCGCTTTGGACCGGCGAACCCCAGCAGCCAGTCGTCGGCATAGCGGACATACCTGAGCCGCCGGTAGCCCGGATCAGCGGGGTCCTGGCTCGGGAACTGGCGGCGGCGCAGGATGAGCCCGTGCGCTTCCGTCCGGTCCTTATGCCTGCGGGCCCGCTGGATCGCGTACTCCACGACCTGATACGCCGGGTTGGGCCGACGGCGGCGGCCGAGGTTGTACTCGGGCAGCAGCCGTTGCTCGATGTACTGATCGAGCCGGTCAAGGTAGATGTTGGAAAGGACGGGTGATGCCACGCCCCCAACGCAATGGGCAACTCGGCTTATGGTCACCCTCCGTGTCGGCGCTGGCGGGTTCTTGATCGCTGGTGGTGCGTTCCCGGATGGGGATGCGGTGCCGGATGGTGATCTTCTCGGGTCCGATGAGGACGTC
>WNGG01001893.1_pt1 | contig 24998 bp, 29 predicted proteins | sample 5400661 | NCBI WGS metagenome assembly WNGG01 (sample SAMN13153372, study PRJNA577476) | soil metagenome | isolation source: 100 cm soil or saprolite under Garry oak tree replicate 1 | place: USA:California | collected 2016-06-15
TCGACGTCAACAACGTCCACGTCAGCGCGCGGAACCACGGATTCGATCCGCGCGAGTACCTCTCCGCCATTCCGGCGGATCGGGTCGGACAGTTCCACCTGGCGGGGCACTCCGATCGCGGGACGCACCTGCTCGACACGCACGACGCGCCGGTGGCGGATGCGGTGTGGGACCTGTACGCGGCCGCGGTGCGCCGCTTCGGGCGCGTGCCCGCGCTGATCGAATGGGACGACCACGTCCCCGAGCTGGAGCGGCTGATCGAGGAGAGCCGCGCCGCCGAGGCAGTCGAGGCGCGGGCGCTGGCCGCGCGGGAGGCGGCGTGAGGCTGGCCGAGGCCCAGGACTTGTTCGCCGCCCTGGTGACGGGGGAGCACCCGGTCGATCCCGCGGCGCGGGAGGCGTTCCTGGTCGGCGATGCCGGGCTCTCCGCCAGTGGGCGCGCGCGCATCTACTCCGACATGTACCTCTTCCGCTCTGCGCCGATTACGTGCGCGCCCACCCCTCGCGCCATCCCTCCCTCGCCCGGCTGGGCTGGGCGCTCCCCGGCTTCCTGCGCGACCGCGCCGCCCCGAGGGCGGACCTGTCCGATCTGGCGGCGCTGGAGTGGGCGCGCGCGGAGGCGTTCGTCGCGGCGGACGCCGGGCCGCTCGACGAGACCGCGTTGCGGTCGCTCGGAGAGGACGCCGCCTCCGCCCGCCTGGTGCTCGTCCCGTCCGTCCGGCTGCTGTCGCTCGAGTACGACGCCGCCGCGCTCTGGACCGATCTCGAGGCGTCGCGCGAACCGGCCCCCCCGTGGCCGGGGACCGCCTCGCTGCTGGTCTGGCGCAAGGGATTCGAAGTGTTCCACGCGGAGGTTTCGCCCGAAGAGCTCTCCGCCCTCTCGGCGGTGCAGCGAGGCGCGACGCTCGGCGAAGCCTGCGAAGCATTCGCCGCGGTGCCCGATCCGGCCCGGGCAGCGCTCGACGCGCTGGCGAGCTGGTCCGGCGAAGGGCTCATTGCGCGGATCGATCGGTAACGAACGGCCGGGACGCGCGACTCCTCCCCAAAAGGAGCAACCGCATGGACGCCTTCCTCCGCATCCGCCGTTCCATCCTCTCCGCGGCCGACCGCCTCTCCTGGCTACCGCCCACCCTGGCGCGCCTGGCCATCGGCGTCGTCTTCGCCGGGACCGGGTGGGGGAAGCTGCACAACCTGGACAAGATCACTTCCTTCTTCGCCGACCTCGGCATCCCCGCGCCGGCCTTCAACGCCGTGCTCGCGTCGTCTGCCGAGCTGATCTGCGGCGTGCTCATCCTGGTGGGGCTCCTGACGCGGCTCGCCTCCATTCCGCTCATCGTGGTGATGGTGGTCGCGATCCTCACCGCGAAGCGCGGCGACATCGGAGGCCTGTCCGACTTGCTCGGCTTCACCCTGGCGCTGCGCGCGCTGGGCGCGACGGCCGAGCCGCACAGGCCGTCCTCCCAGGCCGCCCCCGCGCACAACTGAGCAGAAGCAGTCGCTGACTCTCAGGGTCCTTCGTAACGGACCAGGATCACGGTGGAGTTGTCGATTCCGCCGTTGGCGTTGGCGGTGTCCAAGAGCTTCCTGGCGGCCGCTTCAAGGCCGGCGGACCGTTGCAGGATCGCCTGCATCACGTCGTCATCCACCATGCCCGACAAGCCGTCGCTGCAGAGCATCAGCAAGTCGCCCGGGCGCAGGTCGTGCTCGTGGACCTCCACGTCCACCTGGCGCTGCTGGCCGAGCGCGCGGAGGATGATGTTCTTCTGCGGGAAGGTCCGCGCCTCCTCCTCGGTGATCTTCCGCTGGCGCAGGTATTCCTCGACCAGCGAGTGGTCGATGGTGATGCGGCGCAGCTTTCCGTCCCGCAGCTGGTAGACACGGCTGTCGCCGGCGTGCGCCACGATCGCCCGGGCGCCGCCGTCGCGATCGACGAAGTGCGCCGACACGCAGGTGGTCCCCATGTTCTTCTTCGAGGGATCGGCCTCGGAAGCCTCGAGGATGCGCTGGTTCACCAGCTTGATGGCCGTGACCAGACGGTTCTCGTCGTAGCCCTTGTCGCGGTCCTCCTTGAACGGCCAGGTGGCCTCGCGATCGCGGCCGGTCAGCTCGAAGAACTCCCGCATCTCCTGCACCGCGATGCCGCTCGCCACCTCGCCCGCAGCGTGACCGCCCATGCCGTCGAACACCGCGAACAGGCCTTCCTCGGGGAGCGCGAGGTAGTTGTCCTCGTTGTTGTCCCGCTTCATCCCGACGTCGGTCCTGGCGGCGTGCACGATGCGCATGCGACCCTCGAAGCGCACCCCGAGGGTAGATGATCGCGCGCCCCGGCGCGACCCGGTTCACTTCTTGCGCACGATCACGTCGCCGGAGAAGGCGTCGCACTCGATGACGCCCTCGCCCTTTCCGTAGACGGCTTCCACCCACCCGCCCATGCCGTGCTCGCGCCTCGGCGCGCGCTTCACCTCGAGCTTCAGCTCGTCGCGCAGGTCGCCGCTGTGCGAGGCGTACGACAGCTGGAAGCTGCTCTTCGACGGGTCGGGCTGCAGCTTGATCTCCCCTGACACGGTCTCCGTGCTCAGGTGGCAGCCCTTCGCGCACACTCCGCTCCACTCCAGGTTGCCGGAGGCCGACTGGAAGGCGAGCTGCACGGCGGGATCGGCGGTGGTGGCGAGCGCGGTGCCCGAGACCAGGTGCAGCCGGAGCCGCGGGCCGGTCACGCTCACGGCGACGTCTCCGGAGACGCTCTGCACGTCGGCGTTGCGCGCGCCCTTGACCTTGACGTCTCCGGACATGGTCCGCACCCGCACGTCGCCGCCGACCTCCTGCACCGACACGTCGCCGGAGGTCGAGTCGAAGTCCAGGTTCGAGCCCTTGGGCAGCTCGACGCGCAGCCTGCCCCGGCGCAACTGGCGGCGGCCGCTGAACTCGGCCTCGACGCGGTCGCCGAACTGCAGGAGCTGCACTTCCCCCGTGATGGGCACCCCCTCGACGCTGAGCGCGATCTGCGGCTTGTCGCTCGGCACCACCTCCACCTCGCCGGACTGCACGCGCAGCCGGAAGGTGACCGGCCCCTTCACCGCCAGGGCGGCGGCGCCGTTCTTGCCGGTCGAGCGCGCGCTGGGCTGTTCGCCGAAGGACTCGTCGTCGCTGCCGAACCGGCTCCGCCACCGCTCGCGGGCCCGCCTCTCACGGTCGCGCTCCCGTTCGATCCGGTCCCGTTCGCGGGCCCGGCGGTCGGAGGGACCGGCGTCGCTGGCCTCCTCGTCGTGGTCCTCGTCGTACTCGTCCTGGTCGCGCATGGCGAGCAGGCCGAGGCCGCGCAGGTCGAGGCGCAGGTCCGGGTCCCCGGCGCGCGGGAGGTTCGCGCGCGGGCGATCCGCCGGCGCGGCGGCCAGGAGCGCGGCAACGAGGGCGATGCTGCCGATCATCGCGCGACCTCCTCGGAATCCTCGATGGCGTGGCGGAGCGAGCGCACCATGACGGCGCTGCCGTCCAGGAGCCTGAGGCGCTCGTCGAGGTCGTTGCGCGCCTGCGCGCTGGCGTCGATCAGCGAGCGGGCCCGCGCGAACGAGTCGTCCCAGCGCTTCTGCGTGCGCGGGTCGAGCCGCCCGCGGCCGCGCGCGTACTCCTGCTCGAGCACCCCGAGCGCGCTGCGATAGTCGCCCGCGGCGCGGTCCAGGGCCTGCTCCGCTTTCGCGTCGGTGCTCGCGACCGCCTCGTCGGAGACCGCGGCGTCGCCTTGCTCGTCCTGGGTGGCGCGCTGGGGCGGACGCACGACCACGGCGAGCGCAGCCGCCGCGGCGACCGCCACCGCGGCTCCGAGGAACGGGCGCCAGCGCCGAGCGCTCGAGATCGGGACGGGCGCGTGCACGCGCTCCTCGACCCGTTCCCAGATCTCCGGCCGCACCGGCGGCTGCGGGCGGCGGCGCAAGAGCTGCGCCTCCGCGCGCAGCCAGGCCAGCTCGCGCGCGCATTCGGCGCACCGCCCCGCGTGCGCCAGGACCTCCGGACGGGCTTCCTCGCCGAGAGCAGCGGCCTCCAGCTCCTCGAAGGTCGGGTGGCCCGTCATGGCGTTCCCTCCACGTACCCCGACAAGCGCTCGCGCAATTGCAGGCGGGCGCGGTGGATCTCGTTCTTCACCTTCTGCACGTTCCAGCCCATCGCCTCGGCGATGTGCTCGTAGGGCAGGCCGTGGTCGATGCGCATCAGCAGGGCGGCTCGGCGATCCGAGGCGAGGACCTGGAGGGCCCCGTCGAGCAGCCGGTCCGCCTCGCCGGAGAGGAGCACCGCCTCGGGAGAGGGGGAGCGATCGGGCTCGCGGGGCTCCTCCTCGGGCAGTGGCAGCGGATCCCGCCGCCACCTGCGCAGCTGCTCCATCGAGACCATCCGCGCGATGCCGAGCAGCCAGCCGCCCAGCCGCTCGTCCTCGCGCAAGGTGCGCATGCGCGAGTGGGCGCGCACGAAGGTCTCCTGCGTCGCCTCGTCGGCGGCGGCGTCGTCGCGCAGCAGGTCCCCGAGGAAGCGACGGACGGAAGGAGAGTGGCGGTCGAAGATCACCCGAAAAGCCTCCGGCTCGCCGCGCCGGGCGCGGTCGAGCAAGTCCCGCTCCGGCGGAACCTCCCCGCGCCCTCGCGAGGCGGGTGTGCGGTCGGCGGGGGGAACCGGCACGTCCAAAGGTGACGCGATGGGACGAACGGTTTCAGGCAAGGTTGATTTCGAGGTTCGAGGCTCGACGTCGAATCTCGTAGTCGAATCCCCCACCTCTCTCTACCCTCGTCCCTAGCTTCCTTCCGCTCCCCTCTGGAACTTTCGCAGTCGGAGGTCGCGGATGGAGCACTTCAACTCGCCGCTGCGCTACCGCTTCGACCACCTCGATCAGGCGCGCACGCACGTCGTGCGCGCGGCCGAGCATTCCCTCTTCTTCTTCCGCCATCCCCGGCTCTCGCTCGAGCCGGGCTCCTCGGTGCAGATGGAGTGGACCTTCCAGAACGCGGAGCCGGCGCGCATGCTGCACGGCACGGCGCTGGAGAACGTGGACCGCTGCGGCGTGTGGATGGAGCTGCACGACACGCGGCCCCTGCGCGAGCTGCGCTCCTTGCACAACGTGCGCCGTCACCGGCGCATGGCAACTGACCGGCCGACGCAGATCGCCTGGTCCGACCGGGTCGAGAGCGGGCGCCTGCTGGACGTCTCGGCGGGCGGGGCACGAATCTCCGGCGCGCCCGGCATCCTGCGCGGCGACCTGGTCGAGCTGCGGCTCCCTTCGGAGGAAGACCCCGCCCTCTTCCACGAGCTGGGCACGGCGTACGTCGCCTGGGCCGAAGAGGGCGGCGAGATGGGGGTCCAGTTCGATCGGCTGGACTCGTCTTCCCGCACCGCGGTCATCGAGCTGGTCCGCTCGGTCGCCGACGCGTGGGCGAGCGCCCTCGAGTCCCGCCATCCGTCCTGGTGCTGCGTCGACGCCGGCCCGATCGAGGTCCCCCTGCCCGAGGGTTTCCTCCGGGCCGCCGGCTGACCAAGGCCGTCTGTCCGCTCAGGCGAGGATGTCGTTCTCGTACTTGCCCACCTCGAGCGAGTGGTCGGCGATTGCCTTGATCTCTTCGTCGTTGTTGTGGCTGGCTGCGTGGAAGCTCTGGTGCACGCGGTGGTGGGCGTCGGTGCAGAAGGCGAGCGCCATGTTCAGCTCGTTCTCGCACTTCGAAATGCCCCGGCGCTCGATCAGCGCGGTGGTCCGCGAAATGACGGCCAGCATGCCCATCAGATCGATGCCGACGTCGGCGAGGCGGCGGGTGGCGAACTGCTTCTCGACGATCTCCCGGCCGTGCCGGCGCAGGACGGACTCGGTGAGCGCCGCCAGCTCCTGCACCGCGTCCTCCACGTTCGCCACCTGCTTGCGCATCGACTCGTGCGCCTTGGTGATCTGCGTCCGGCCATAGGGCAGCGTCTGGCGCACCTTGCGGCGCCCGTAGTCGCGCAGCACGCCCAGGCTCTTGATCGGGTCGTTGAGCGAGTTCGCCAGCTCCTTGCCCAGGCCCTGGAGGAACTCGCCCGGCCTCTGCACCCCGGTGAGCCCCACGTAGAGGCGCAGGATCTCGTTCGTCCCTTCGAAGATCCGGTTGATGCGCGCGTCCCGGACCACGCGCTCGTAGGGCTGCTCGCGCATGTAGCCCATTCCGCCGGCGATCTGCAGCGCCTCGTCCGCCGCGGTCCACAGCGCCTCGGAATTGAACACCTTGGTCGCGGCGCCCTCGACGGAGTAGTCCACCCCGCCCCGGTCGACCGTGGAGCTGACCAGGTAGCAGAGCGACTCGCTCGCGTAGCAGCGCATCGCCATCCGGCCCAGCTTCTCCTTGATCAGTCCGAAGCTGCCGATGGGGCGCCCGAACTGCTTGCGCGTGGAGGCGTGCTCGGAGGCGAGCTGCAGGAGGCGCTTCTGCCCGCCGACGGACCCGGCGCCCAGGCCGGTACGCCCGTGGTTCAGGATGGACATCGCGACCTTGAATCCCTTCCCCTCCTCGCCCAGCACGTTCTCCGCGGGGACCTTCACGTCGTCGAAGCGGACGCTGGTGGTCACCGAGGCGCGGATCCCCATCTTGTCCTCGTGCGGCCCGTGCGATACGCCGCCCAGATCGCGCGTCACCGCGAAGGCGGTGATCTTCCCTTTCTGCTCCGGCGTGTCGGGCGTGGTCTTGGCGAAGACGGTGAAGAAGTCCGCGATGCCGCCGTTGGTGATCCAGATCTTCTCGCCGTTCAAGACGTAGTGCGACCCGTCGGCGGACTTCACCGCCCGGGTGCGGATGCTGAACGCGTCGCTGCCGGAGCTGGGCTCGGTCAGGCAGAAGGCGGCGATCATCTCGCCGGTGGCGAGCTTGGGCAGCCACCTGCGCTTCTGCGCGTCGGTGCCGAGGAGCAGGAGGCCCTTGAACCCGATGGAGGAGTGCGCGCCCAGCGTGACGGCGACCGAGCCGTCCCACGAGGCGAGCTCCTCCATCACCCGCGCGTAGCCGGTGTTGGAGAGCCCGATCCCGCCGTGCTCCTGCGGGACGATGAGCCCGAAGAGCCCCAGCTCGCGCAACGACTGGAGCAACTCGGCCGGCATCTCCCCGGTCCGATCGAGGCGCGCCGTGTCGATGCCCGCCATGACCTTGCCGGTGGCTTCGACGATCTCGCGCACGGTCTCCCGCGAGTCCTGGTCCATCGCGGGGTACGGAAAGAGCTGGTCCTCGAGGATGTCGCCGAAGAAGAGCGACTTGCCGAAGCTCGCCTGCGGGTCGAAGGGCATGCGGGCGAGTCTAGTCGCCGTCCCTGAGGCGGCGCTACGTTTTGACGCGCCGGCTACAGGCTCTCGAGGAACGCGATCAGCACGAAGCGCGAGAACGCGTCGAGTCTCCTGAACTGCTCGCGCGACCTGGCGCCCTGCCCGTCGTGGGCCAGGATGGCTTGCCCGATCGTGGTGGCGCGCCCGTCGTGCAGCAGCTTCGCCTGCGTGCGCAGGCCCCAGAGCGGCTGCGTGCGCATCAGCCGGCCCGTGGCCTGGTTCTGCGTGATGCCGTCGCCGAGAGAGCCCATGTCGTGAAGCAGGAAGTCCGAGAACGGGTGGTAGTAGACGCGGTCCAGCGCCGCGACCGCGTTCGGGCCGGTGCGCAGCGTCTGGGCATGGCAGTCGAGGCAGCCGATGGCGGCGGCCACCGCGTTGCCGATGTCGGTGACCAGGTTGCGCGACCCGCGCGGCGGCGGCCCCAGGAAGGTCATGAAGTCGTTGAACCTGACCACGCCCGTGCCGTCGTCGTTCGGCGTCTCGAGCGCCGGGTTGTACTGGAGGAGGTCGCACGTTCCCTGAGGGCAGTTCTCGTTGGGAAACAGCGGGGTGGTGATGCCCATCTCGTTCAGGTAGGCGTCGCCGGAGAAGACGAAGAGGCTCGGCACCTGCGCCTTCCACCCGAACTTGCCGAGGGCCGGCTGGCCGCCGTTGCTCGGGTCGGGCACGATGCTGGGCGTTCCGGCGGTCGAAGGCGTCAGGAACGACTGCAGGAAGGCGATGGTCTCGAAGGTCGACGCCGGCGTGGCGTCGACCAGACCGAGGCCGAACAGCGGCTGCGTGCGGCGGCTGGCCCTCACGGTCGCCTCGGGCGGGACCGTTTCGCCGGCGAACGTGAAGGTCCCCGCTGGGACGGAGACGAAGCCGATGCCCTGGTCCTGGATGAGCGAGCCGCCGAAATCCGCCATCGGATCGAAAGTGCCGTCGGCGCGGGTGCGGCCGAAGCGGGTCTCGAGCCGCTGGTTGGTCCCACCCACGGCGGTATCCGGTCCTAGATGGCAGGCGACGCAAGACGCCTCGTTGAAGACCGGACCGAGGCCCTCGCCGGGCTCCTCGGGGGCGGTGAACTCGGTCTTCCCAACGTCGAACTTCGCCAGCTCCGCCGCGCCGAGACCGGGCAACGGATCGCCGAACCCGGTGCCCGCGACACCCAGGTCGGCGGCGGCCGGGCGATCCGGCATCTGCGCCTGGGGCGCTTCCTGAGGCGGCGGCGCGGAACAGCCAGCAAGCAGCACCATAGCTGCGGCAACGACCATGAGTCGAGCCATTGGTTTCCCCTTTTTTTGACGATCGCGAAATCAGGTTCGCACGCCCGGCGCGGGCGCCGTCCATGAGCACCGTCACATCGCGCGGAGATGCGCCATCGGCAAAATGACCGATGTCACTCGTAGCTCTCGCGGCGGACGTCGGCCATCACCGCCACCAAAGCACAGGCAATCAGGAACCGCGGATCCAGGTTTTGCGAGGCCGGCAGCATTTGTAGCGCGAATACTTTGCGAAAGATCCGGAACTGTTGCGCAAGCAGCGCCACCACCTCGCCGCCGATCTCGATGTGGTGCCGTCCGGGCCAGAAGCGGAGCGCGCGGCGGACCAGCGAGAGCGTGTCCTCCTGCATCGTCCCGCAGACCCGGTCGTCCGGATCGAGCACGTCCCAGGCGTCGCGCCACATCCACGAGAGCCCGCGCGTGCGCACCGCGCCCAGGCGCACTCCGGTGAGCGCGTCGAGCACGTCGTGGCACATGTTGAAGCTGAGCAAGGAACGGTTGCGGATCTCGAGCAGCGGGATGGTCTCGTCCTCGTCGGCGAAGAGGATCAAGCGGTCGCGGATGCGGAAAATCGGGTGGCGCACGAACATCGCCAGGCGCCCGTCCGGCGCGTGCACGCGGTAGACGCGCCCGAGGAGCGACCAGAGCGGGCGCACGATCACGTAGGCGGGCTGCTGGTACAGGTCGGGAGGCAGCGACTCCCGCGCGCGGGCGATGAGGTCGGCTGGCATGGACTTCAGAATGCCCGCGCACGGCAGCGGGGTTCAAGCCCCCGGCGACGCGGCCGGGAGGAGGATGAGGAACCGGGTGCCCACGCCCACCTTGCTCGCCACCTCGATCTCGCCGCCCATCCCCGTGATGAGGCTGTGGCAGATCGAGAGGCCCAGCCCGGTGCCCACCCCCACGGGCTTGGTGGTGAAGAAGGGATCGAAGATGCGGGGCAAGACGTCCTCGGGGATCCCCATGCCGGTGTCGGAGATCTCGACCGCGACCCGCCCGTGGCCGTCGACGCAGGTGGCGAGGCGCACCTCGTTGCGCTCGGGGGCGCTCCCGCTGAAGGCGTGGGCCGCGTTCACCAGGAGGTTCAGGAAGACCTGCACCAGGCGTCCCTCGTTGCAGCGCACCAGCGGCACGTCCCCGTACTCCCTCACCACCTGGGCGCTGTGGCGCAGCTCGTGCGCGGCCATGTTCACGCTCGCGTCGAGAGCGGCCTCGACGTCGACGGCGCCGACGCGCTCGTCGTCCATGCGCGAGAGCGTCTTCATGTCCTTGACGATGCGCCGCACGCGCTCGGCGCCCTCGCTGGCCTCCGCGACGGAGGCGCGCAGCTCGGCGACGTCGACGCCGGGGAGCGCGTCGGGCAGGCGAGACAGCGCATCGCGCACGTACGAGAGGTTCGCCAGGGTGTAGGCGAGCGGGTTGTTGATCTCGTGCGCCACTCCCGCCGACAGGGTGCCCACCGTGGCCAGGCGGTCCGCCATGCGCAGCTGCTTTTCCGACTTGCGCAGCGCCTCCTCGGCGCGCTTGCGTTCGGTGACGTCGAGGAAGGTCACCACCCGGCCGACCAGCTTGCCCTGGCGGAGCATGGCCGCCGCCGAGTGCTGCACCGGGACCGGGCTCCCGTCGCCCCGCACGAGCTGCAGCTCCTGCTCGAGGCGGGCGTAGGTGTGCAACGCGGCCTCGATCCACACCGTGGGGAGACCCTTGTCGGCGCCCGGCAGCCGCGCCATCGCGTAGAAGCTCCGCCCCAGGAGCTCCTCGGGCGCGGAGAGCCCCAGGATGCGCAGCGAGGCCGCATTGCAGAAGGTGATCATGCCGTCCAGGTCGAGGCCGCAGATCGCCTCGACGGTGGAGTCGAGCAGCAGCCGGACCCGGTCCACGCTGTCGCGCGCCTGCTGCCCCGCCTGCCGGGCGCGCTGGGCCACCTCGCGCAGCGCGCGGACCTGGCGCTCGCGGCGCGCCTGAAGCCACGGGAGCAGTCTCCGGACCACGAGGACGAGCGCCGCGCACAGGCCGGACGTGGCCACCAGCGCGCGCAGAAGCACGCCCCCGTGATCGGCGGGACTCGCGGCAGCTTGAGACGCCGCAGCGAGGATCGCCGCGGCGAGATCGGCGTGCGTCACACCTTCTTTGGATACCCCAGTTTCCCCAGGACGCCGCGAATCTCGTCGAGAATGGCGGGGTCGTCGATGGTGGGAGGCACGCGCACCTCCTGCCCGTCGGCCATCCGGCGCCTGGTGCCGCGCAGGATCTTCCCCGACCGCGTCTTGGGCAGGCGGCGGTACTCCTGCTCGTAGCCGGCCATGGGGAAACCTCCGGCCGGCCATGGAATCATCTGGAGGCGGGCGAGCGCAACGCGCACGGGTCAGAACGCATCCATGATATCCGCGGTCTGAAAGCGCAGCGCCGCCGAACACGGCGGCGACTGGCCGCGGAGGTGCTCATGGGCGAGGTGGCGTATCGGTCCGAGGTGCGTGTCGAGCGGGTGAAGGGTCCGCTGCGGCGCGCGTACCTGCCGGCGGAGAAGGAGCCGGTGCTGTTCAGCACACATGGCCCGGTGGCCGCGCACTACAAGGCGCAGCCCGGGACCTACGAGCCGCACGCGACGACGCTGGACTACGTGGTCGCGGCCACCGCGGGTTGACTGGCCGGGACGCTCGGTGGGGCGCTGGCAGCGCGCCACGTGGACCCGGACGGCAAGCTGGTCGCGCACGCGACCGGCGAGGTGGAGCTGGAAGGCGGCGTGCTGGTGATCAAGCGCATCCACGTGCGGATGGAGCTACGCGCTCCGGCGGCGCAGCGGGAGGCGGCGGAGCGCGCGCACGGGGTGTACGCCGACTCGTGCCCGGTGTACCGGTCGCTCAAGGCGGCGATCGCGATCACCAGCGAGTTGCAGTTCAGGCCGGAATGAATGCACACGGCCGCCCTATCGGCGGCCAGTGTGGCGCCCCCGGCCAGCTTGACCGGGAGCGCGCCGATCACCGCGACCAGCGGCGGGCTAGAACCCCGCTTGCCCCTGCAGCCAGATCGCGGCCGTCGAAGAGGCACCCTGGAAGCCGGAGTTGCTGGCCACCGGCGCGATCGCCGACGGGTTGCCCGGCCCGCCCGGAGTGATGCTGTTCACCTCGAGCGTGATCTTGTCGGCCTGGCCTCGCGCGAACCAGACCAAGCCGCCGGCGAACTTGCGGCGGTCCGAGGTGTGCGGGAAGCCTGAATCGGACCCGAACTTGTACGCGCTCAGGAACGCGCCGATCGTGGCGACGCGGAAGTTCAGCGAGCCCATGAACCCAGTGCCGGTGCGGGCGAAGTTATCGCCGTAGTCCCAGCGGACGATCGCCGCATCGGCGGAGAACTCCATGTCGGGTCCGACCGGCAGGTCGATGAACGCGTCGCCGCCGAAGAACTTGTAGTCGTTGATGGTGGCCGTGGCGCCGGTGCCGCTGGCGATGCTGCAGCCGGTGACCGCCGCGGGGCAGGCGGCGCGCGGCTGGTACTGGACGCTGCCGCCGATCGAAGCGCGCGCCTTTCCGTCGAGGTACATCGCGCTGTAGGCGTAGCCGGTCTCCTCGCCGAGCAGGTTGAGCCGGACGTGCGCTCCGATCATCGGCTTGCCGCCGGGGTTGATCGCCGGCGCCGCCGGAACCACGGGGGGGCCCGCGCTGCCCGGATTGGCCGCCGTAGAGTGGAAACCCTCATACACACCGCCGCGGAAGCCGATGCGCCTGCCGACCGCGAAGCCGCGCAGCTGGGCGCCGACCTGGCGGAAGCCACGGTCCAGGTTCTGGAAGATGAGGTCGATGGGCGCCTCGATCTGGAGCTGGCCGCCCGAGGCGGACAGGCCGAGCGTGCGCAGGGTGGGCGTGAGGAGCAGGCCCATCTCGAACGTCAAGTCCTCCACCGGCGTCCAGCCGACGAGCAGGTCCTGGACGAAGGTGGGGTTGCTGGCGCCGCCGATGCTGGTCGGCGAGCCCCTCTTCCCCATGTTCGAGTTGTCGGTCTGGATGAGGAAGCTGAACGTTTTGTAGGCGGTGCCGGAGACCTGGATGCGCGCGCGGCGCAGGAAGAAGTCGCTGTCGAGGGATCTCTCGGCGGACCCCTCGAAGGTGCCCTCGTAACGGACTTGGAGGAACGCGTTGACGTTGAGGTTGATGTCGTCGGTGCCCGTCGGCACCTTCACGGCCGACGCGGAGCTGGACAGGAGCAGTGCGGCGAGACCCAGGGCGAAGGCAATGCGCTTCATGGGGTTCCTTTCGCGGCGGACAGTCGGGGGGTATCGCTGAGCAAGCAAGCGAGCATCGCGACGCATCTATCCCCAAGCCGGCCGTGTTTGCAACACGACGGTGTGAACTCGGCGTTACGCATCAGGGAGAGCGGAGTTTGCGAGGCCTATCAAACATGCGCGGCATGGGCCCGCATCCTCGCAATCGGAGCAAACGAAAGCAAATCCGCCTCGCCTTGACACTCGATCTCGCGAGTGCTCTATTCACCGGCCCTCGTCGGAGCTGCCGCACCACCCTGCAGCCAACTCGCGTTCGAAAGCGAAGGAGGAGCTCATGGGGCAGAGGTTCACCAGGCGCCAGATGATCAAGGCGGCAGGGACCGCCACAGCGGCCGGACTGCTCTTGCCGCGCAAGGGCCGCGCCGCGAAGAAGACGCTGAAGATCCTGCAGTGGAACCACTTCGTCCCCGGCTACGACAAGTGGTTCAACAACCAGTACATCAAGGAGTGGGGAGAGAAGAACGACACCGAGGTGATCGTCGACAACGTGGGCATCCCCGCCATCAACACCACCGCCGCGGCGGAAGTGTCGGCGAAGAAGGGCCACGACCTCTTCCTCTTCCTCTGGCCCAAGCCGGTGTACGAGGACGAAGTCATCGACCACCGCGAGATCTACGAGGAGGTCGAGAAGAAGTACGGCAAGCCGATCGACCTCGCCATCAAGAGCACCTACAACCCGAGGACGAAGAAGTACTTCGGGTTCTCCGACAGCTACGTCCCCGACCCGGTCAACTACCGCAAGTCGATGTTCGACGAGGTGGGGATGAAGCCCGACACCTGGGACGACATCCGCGTGGCGGGCAAGAAGATCAAGGACAAGCGCAACGTCCCGGTGGGCATCGGCCTGGCGCAGGAGATCGACACCGCGATGGCGATGCGCGCCATCCTCTACTCGTTCGGCGGATCCGAGCAGGACGAGCAGGGACGGCTGGTGCTCGGCTCCAAGAACACGGTCGAGGCGGTGAAGTTCGTCAAGGCGCTGTACCAGGAGACGATGACCCCCGAAGTGTTCTCCTGGGACGCTTCCTCGAACAACCGGGCGATGCTGGCAGGGCGCGCCAGCGTGGTCTTGAACGCCATCTCGGTGACCCGCGAGGCGGAGAACAAGAATCTCATGGTGGACGGCAAACCCATCGGCGACGACATCTGGCTGGCCAAGCCCGCCAAGGGCCCGGTCCGGCGCATGGGACTCGAGCACGTGATGAACGTGTACGTGATCTGGAAGTTCGCGGAGAACATCGCCGGCGCGAAGAAGTTCCTGGTGGATTACGTGGGCAACTTCCACCGGGCCTTCGAGGCCAGCGAGTTCTACAACTTCCCCTGCTTCCCCAAGCAGGTCCCCGATCTCAAGCAGATGGTGCAGCACGACAGCAAGGGCAAGCCGCCCGACAAGTACGCGGTCCTCGCCGACTCGCTCGACTGGGCGACCAACGTCGGGTACCCGGGCTATTCCAACGCGGCGATCGACGACATCTACAGCCAGTGGATCGTGAACAACATGTTCGCCAAGGCGGCCCAGGGCGTGATGAGCCCCGAGGACGCGGTCAAGGAAGCGGAGGCGAAGGCGCGCGACATCTTCGCCAAGTGGAAGGAGCGGAAGCTTCTGTAACCCTCTAGCTGCTTCTGCACGTGATCCCGGGGGAGACTTCGCGGTAGAAGTCTCCCCCTCTTTTTGCGCGAGGGCCTCTTGGCGACGGTCGAGACCAAAGAAATCCGGAAGGTGTTCCAGGAGCACACCGCGGTCGACGGGGTGGATCTGCAGACCCGGGAGGGCGAGTTCCTGGTCCTGTTGGGCCCCAGCGGATGCGGCAAGACGACGCTCCTGCGCATGATCGCGGGGCTCGAGCGGCAGACCAGCGGCGACATCCTCATCGGCGGCCGGGTGGTGAACGAGCTTGCGCCGCGCGAGCGGAAGATCGCCATGGTCTTCCAGAGCTACGCGCTCTACCCGCACATGACCGTGGCGAAGAACATCGCCTTCCCGCTCAAGGCGCAGGGCGCCGCCCCGAACACCATCGATGCCCGGGTGAACACCGCCGCGGCGATGTTCGGCATCGAGCGCCTGCTGTCGCGCAAGCCGCGCCAGCTCTCCGGCGGCGAGCGGCAGCGCGTGGCGCTCGCCCGCGCCATGGTGCGCGAGCCCGACGTCTTCCTGCTCGACGAGCCCCTTTCCAACCTGGACGCCAAGCTGCGGCACATGGCGCGAGACGAGCTGCAGCAGTTCCAGCGGCGCCTCAAGACCACCACCGTCTACGTGACCCACGACCAGGTGGAGGCGATGGGTCTGGGCGACCGCATCGCGGTGATGAACGCGGGCAAGGTGCGCCAGCTGGGCCGGCCGCAGGAGGTCTACGACGACCCGGCGGACACCTTCGTGGCGGGGTTCCTCGGCTCGCCTCCCATGCAGTTCTTCGAGAACGACGGGGCGCTGGTCGGCTTCCGCGCGGAGAACCTCTTGCCCAAGGCGGTGTACTCGAGCAACGAGCCGCTGGTCAGCTTCTGGTATCGGGTCACCCGCGTCGAGGACCTCGGCGCCGATCGGCTCCTGTACGGCGCGCTGCGGGACCTCGCCCCCGACACCAAGATGATCGTCAATCTGCCCTCCACCATCCATCTCCCCATCACGCCGGGCGAGGCGTACGAGTTCGCCTGCAAGGTCAACGACCTGAAGTTCTTCGACCCCAAGACCGGCCTGCGCATCCCCTCCCGCCCGCTGCGGGGCAAGGCGTGAGGCTGGCCGACGACGAGCGCGCGCTCTCCCGGGTGCTGCTGGCGCCCGCCATCCTCTACATCGCGCTGCTGGTGGGCGCGCCCTTCGTGCTGGCCATCGTCTACAGCCTGACCAGCATCTCGCTGGGCGGGCACAGCTTCAACTTCGTGGGGCTGCAGAACTTCCAGGCGGCGCTGCGCGACGGGAGCTTCCGGCGCGCGCTGGGCAACACCATCCTCTTCGCCTTCGTCTCGCAGATCCTGGTGCTGGTGCTGTCCAGCACGCTGGCCATCGCGCTGCAGCGCGAGTTCCGCGGCAAGTGGCTGGTCCGCCTGCTCATCCTCTTGCCCTGGGTGGCGCCCATCTCGCTGGGCACCATCGGCTGGCTGTGGATCTTCGACTCCATCTACAGCGTGATCAACTGGACGCTGCGCTACCTGCACGTCTTCGGGCCCTCGACCTGGCCCATCTGGCTCGGCCAGCCCACCCTGGCGATGGCCTCGGTCATCACCGTGCAAGTCTGGCGCACGCTTCCGCTCGCCACCGTCATCCTGCTCGGCGGCCTCTCCGGCATCCCGCAGGACATCCACGACGCGGCCGAGATCGACGGCGCGCGGTTCTTCCGCCACATGTTCCAGATCACCATCCCCCTGGTGCTGCCCATCGCGCTGGTGGCGACGCTCTTCGGCTTCGTCTTCGCCTTCACCGACATGATCGTCGTCTACGTGCTCACCCGCGGCGGGCCGTTCGACACCACCCAGGTGCTGGCCAGCCTGGCCTTCTTCAAGAGCGTGGACGGAGGCGACCTGGGCGGCGGCGCGGCGGTGGCCCTCTTCCTCTTCCCCGTGCTGGCGGCGGCCGCGATGGGCATGTTGCGCATGGCCCGCCGCGCGGAGGTCACCTAGATGGCGACGGGTCAGGCGCTGCACGGCGCGGCGGGCAAGGCGGCCAACTTCGGGATCATCGCCGCGTTCGCGGCGTTCGCCGCCTTCCCCTTCGCGTGGATGCTGATCACCACGTTCAAGCGGACGACGGATCTGCTCGACCCCAGCCACAACCCGTTCATCTACAGCCAGCCGCCCACGCTGGAGAACCTCCGGGTCCTCTTCAACGACACGCTGTTCGTCCGCTGGGCGGGGAACACGGTCTTCATCGGCGTGCTGGTGGTGCTCATCACGCTCCTGATCGCAGTCCCCGCGGGCTACAGCCTGGCGCGCCTCACCGGGGCAATCGGCGAGCAGCTCGGCGTGGCGATGTTCCTCACCTACCTGGTGCCGCCCACCATCCTCTTCATCCCGCTCTCGCGCGTGGTCAGCATCCTGCACCTGCAGGACTCGCCCTTCGCGCTGGTGCTCGTCTACCCGAGCTTCACCATCCCCTTCTGCACCTGGCTGATGATGGGGTTCTTCAAGGTCATCCCGAAGGACGTGGAGGAGGCCGCCATGATCGACGGGCTCTCCCGGTTCGGCGCCTTCGTCCGCGTCATCCTGCCGATGAGCGTCGCCGGCCTCCTCACCGTGGTCATCTTCACCTTCACCCTCGTCCTGCAGGAGTTCGTCTACGCGCTCACCTTCATCTCCAGCGCGAAGAACTTCACCGTGAGCGTCGGCGTCCCCAGCTTCCTGGTCCGCGGCGACGTGTACTTCTGGGGCTCCCTCATGGCGGCCTGCTTCATCGCCAGCGTCCCCATCGCGTTCCTCTACAATTTGTTCGTGGACCGGTTCATCGCGGGATTCACCGCAGGGGCGGTGAAGGGCTGACGCGAATTTGAGAAGCCTGCGCGAGGCGGTACGCTGAGCGCATGCCGAGGATCGTGCTGCCCACCAGCGAGATCCGCAACGAGAAGACGTTCCATGCCGTGTGCCAGCGGGTGTTCGGTTTCCCCGACCTCTACGACCACACCATGGATGCGTGGATCGACTGCCTGAGCTGCCTGGACGATCCGGCGGCCGACATGTCGTCGTTCACGCTCGCGCCCGGCGAGTTGCTCCTCATCGTCGTCCCCGGCAGCGCGGAGCTGAAGGACGAAGTCTTCAGCGCGCTGATCGACGGCACCATCGCGGTGAACACCCGGTTCGTGGAGCGCGGGAAGCCGCCGGCCGTCGCTCTCGTGCTGGCGTGACCCTGCGAAGCCCGCGAAGTCACTGCACCCCGAGGTACGCCTTGCGCACCTCCGGGTCGTTCTCCAGCTGCGTGACGGCGCCTTCGCGGACGATGCGGCCCGTCTCCATCACGTAGCCGCGATCCGCCACGCTGAAGGCGGCAAAGACGTCCTGCTCGACCAGCAGGACGGTGATGCCCTGCTTGCGGATCTCGCCGAGCACGCCGAGGAGCTGATCGACCACCACCGGGGCGAGGCCGAGGCTCATCTCGTCGACGGTGAGGAGCTTCGGGGCGGCCATCAGTGCCCGTGCGATGGCGCACATCTGCTGCTCGCCGCCGGAGAGGCTGCCGGCGATCTGCTGGCGGCGCTCGGCGAGCACCGGGAACAGCTGGTAGACGCGCTCGAAGCTCCGCCGGATGCCGTCCTCGTCGCGGCGGCGGTAGGTGCCCATCCGCAGGTTGTCCTCGACGCTCATGCGGTCGAACAGCTGGCGGCCCTCGGGCACCTGCACCAGGCCGAGGCCGAAGACCTGCTCGGGCGCGAGCGCGGTCAAGTCCCGGCCGTCGAAGCGCAGCGTGCCGCGCGCGCCGATCGCCCGCGAGATCGCGCGCAGGAGCGTGGTCTTGCCCGCGCCGTTGCTGCCCACCAGGGTGACGATCTCGCCCGGCCGGATGACGAGATCCACGCCGGAGAGCACCGGCACCTCGCCGTACCCGGCCGAGAGGCTCGCGATCTCGAGCAGCGCCGGGGTCACTGCCGCCTCTTGCCGAGGTATGCGTCGACCACGCGGGGATCCCTCAGCACCTCGTCGGTGCGCCCCTCGGCGATCTGCTGCCCGTGGTGCAGCACCAGGAGGCGGTCGGCGAGCCGGCGGATGGCCTTCATCACGTGCTCGATGACGAGGATCGTCACTCCCTTGTCGCGCATCTTCTTGATCAGCTCCACCACCTCGTCGACTTCGACGTGGTTGAGCCCGGCCATGACCTCGTCGAGGAGCAGGAGCTTGGGGTTCATCGCCAGCGCCTTGGCGAACTCGAGGCGCTTGCGGTCCGGCCCGCCGAGCGCGTCCGCCCGCTGATCCATCCGCCGCTCCAGCCCGGTGAACCGCAGCCACTCGCGCGCCTTCTCGTCCGCGCGCTTGCGGTTGCGCTCTCCGCCGCCCGTTCCGAAGAGGGCGCCGACGGTGACGTTCTCCAGCACCGACAGCCCGGGGAACGGCTTCATCACCTGGAAGGTGCGCCCGATGCCGAGTCGCGCCCGGCGGTACGCGGGCAGGCGCTCGATGTGGCGGCCCTCGAAGACGATCTCGCCCGCGGTCGGCACCAGCGTGCCGCTGATCAGGCTGATGATGGTGGTCTTCCCCGCTCCGTTCGGGCCGATGAGCCCGACGATCTCCCGAGGCGCGACGCGGAACGTGACGTCCGACACGGCGGTGAGACCGCGGAAGCGCTTGGTCAAACCGCGGACCTCGAAGAGGGGCGCCGTCACAGCCGGTACCGCCGGATGTTGTCCGTGAAATAGCGCCAGCGCGACTCGCGGAAGCCCTGCACCACGTCGAGCAGGCCCTTGGGCATGAACACGACGGCGGCCACGATGACGATTCCGTAGAACAGGCTGGCGACCCCGGTCGCCTGGCTGGCCAGCACCTCGGAGACGGCGGAGAGCACGAAGGCGCCCAGCACCGGGCCGAGGACGGTCCCGGGACCGCCGAAGAGCGTCATGATCACCATGCGCACGTTGAGCGACGGGTCGAACGCGCTGGCCGGGTCGATGAACGTGATCCAGTACGCGTGGATGCCGCCCGCCAGCGCGCTGAAGAACGCGGCCACGGTGAGCGCCGCCACCTTGTACATGGTGGTGTTGATGCCCATCACCTGCGCCGCGTCCTCGTCCTCGCGGATGGCGACCAGGCCCACCCCGAAGCGGCTGCGGGCGATCCAGGCGACGGTGGCGGTGGCGGCGACGAGCAGGATCAGCGACAGCTCGTAAAAGAGCGTGTCGCCGCGGAACAGCGGCAGGATGAGGCCGATGTTCTTCCCGGCGATCTCGACGGTGGCGATGATCGCGGACATCACGGCCGCGAGGCCCAGCGTGGCGATGGCGAAGTACGGTCCGCGCAGCCGCAGGATGGGGATCCCGAAGAGCAGCGCGCAGGCCACTCCCAGCACGGCCCCGAAGACCAGGCCCGAGCCGAACGACCAGTGGAGCTGGGCCATCGCGATCGCCGTGCCGTACGTGCCCAGGCCGTAGAAGACCGAGTTCCCGAACGAGGGGTATCCGGAGAACCCGCCGATGATGTTCCACGACTGCGCCAGGGTTGCGACCAGGAGCGCGTTGATCCCGTACTGCACGATGGTGTCGGAGGTGACCCAGGGCACGGCGGCGAGCGCCGCGGCCGCGACGGGCAGCGCCAGCCAGCGGAACCGGTTCATGCGCGCCCCAGGAGCTGCGCCGGCCGCGCGACCAGGACGAGCACGAGCAGGCCGAAGCTGATGATGTCGGTATAGGTCGGATCGAGGTAGAGGGCAGCCATCGCCTCGGCGATCCCCAGCACCAGACCGCCGCCGATGACGCCCAGCGGCTTGTCCAGGCCGCCCAGGATGGCGATGACGAAGGACTTCGCGGTCAGCGTCACCCCGATGTACGGCGTGATCTGCGAAACGATCCCGTACAACCCGCCCGCGGCGCCGGCCAGCGCGGCCCCGGTGCCGAAGGTGATGGCGTAGATGCGCTTCGGGTTCACGCCGTAGAGCCGGGCTGCGACCAGGTTCTGCGCGGTGGCCCGGATCGCGCGGCCCGTCCTGGTCCTGTCGAGGACCAGGTAGAGGAGCGCGGCCAGCAGCACCGCGACGCCGAACGCCCCCAGCTGGGCATACGGCACCGTCACGCCGAACAGGCTGATGTTCTTTCCCGCGTACGGAGGATTGATGGTGCGGAAATCCGCGGTGAAGAGTAACTGCGCCAGGTAGACGAAGACCACGTCCAGGCCGAAGGTCAAGAGCAACGTGTTGAGCTGGGCCGAGCGGACGATCAGGTTCAAGAGCAGTATCTGCAGCAGGTAGCCGAGGACGAACATCGCCAGCATGGCGAGCGGCAGCCCCAGGAACGGATCGACCCCGGCCTTCGTGTACAGGAAGTAGAGGGCGTACCCGCCCAGCATGATGAGCGCGCCGTGGGCGAGATTCACGATCTTCAGCACGCCCCAGACGAGCCCCATGCCGAGGCCCATCAGCCCGTACAACCCGCCGAGCAGGATCCCGTTGACCAGGATCTGGCCGAAGAGCTGCACGGGACCCTCCCGCTCGACGACGAGGCTCTAAAAGCGCAGCGCCGCCGAATACGGCGGCGGCTGGGGACGAACGCTCACCGCTTCGACCACGGGGGGATCGGGTAGCGCGGCTTCCCGATGAAGTCCTCGGTGTAGATCGGCACCACCTTGCCGTCCTCGATCTGGATCACCGTCTGGGGCAGCGAGATCTGGCCGTTCGGCTGGAACTTGATGTGCCCGTAGAGGCTCTGGAAGTCCACCTTCGCGAGCTCGTCGCGCAGCTTCTTCGGATCGAGCGTGCCCGCAGCAGCGATGGCCCTCGCGAACGTCTCCACGTCGGCGGCGGCGGAAGCGGCGTGATAGTCCGGCGCGTACTTGAACCTCGCCTGGTATTCCTTGTCGAACTGCTCGGCGTCGCCGAACCAGTCGTCCTTCAGCTCCTTCTCGGGCAGCCAAGGCGTCATGCCGCAAGCGTACTCGGCATCCTTCCCGAGCGCCTTGCGGAAGTCGGCGGTCGGGACGCCGACGGTGAAGGAGTAGAGGAGCTTCGGGTTCACGTCCAGGCTCTTCGCTTGCCGGATGAAGTTCAGCGCCTCGCCCTCGTGACCTGCCCAGAGGATCACGTCGGGGTCCTTCGACTTGACGAGCGAGAGGATGGAGGAGAAGTCGGCGTTGTTCTCGCGGAACTGCTTGTCGACGACCAGCTCCAGCCCCGCTTCCTTGAGGAGCTTGCGCGTCCCGTTGGCCACCGAGACGTCGAAGGAGTCGTCGGCGGCGACGAGCGCGACCGTCTTCGGCTTCGGGTCGAGCTTCCCCAGCATCTTGATGGTGCTCGAGAAGTAATCGTCGGCCGGAGGCAGCGTGCCGAAGACGTACTTGTAGCCGCGGCTGAAGATCTGCGTGGACGCTCCTCCTCCCTGCACCATCGGGACCTGGTACTTCTCGGCCACCGACGAATCGTCGAGCGCGTCGTTCGAGGAGAACGGCCCGAGCAGGAAGTTGACCTTGTCCTGCGTAAGGAGCTGCACGTACTGCCGCACACCGAGGTTGGTGTCCGACTGGCTGTCGTAGATGCGCAGCGCGAGTTGGTACTTGGTGCCGCCGACGGTGACGCCGCCCTTCTGATTGATCTTGTCGACCGTGATCTGGTAGCCGTCGCCGTAGTAGCGGCCGGTGTTCGCCAGGCGCCCGGTGAGCTGCACGGCGGCGCCCAGCGTGATCTTCTTCTCCTGGCCCGAGGCGGCGCCCGAAAGCGCCAGGGCCGCTGCCAGCAGCGGAATCGTCATCGATCGCATGCTTGAAGCTCCTCGAAGAGTCGTCGTGGTTGCTGCAGGGCGATGAGGGCGGCAAAAAAGCGGTCGCATGGAAGCGCGCCGACAGTCGGATGTCAAGCACAGGCTGGCTGATCGGAATCGGCGATCTCGACCAGCGTCAGCCCGGGGATGCCGCGCAAGAGCTGGCGCGGCGGCTCGACGATCCGCCGGGCGTGCCGCAGGTGGCAGGCGTCGTGGTACGCGGCGCGGACCGCCAGCGGATTCCGCGTCGCGCGCGGCGGCAGCCCGGCGAGGAGCTCGGTCACATCTCGCACCTTGGCGGCGAACGCTTCCGCGCGGGCGTCGCCGCGCAGGAAACGCGGCAGGTCCTTGAGGTGCGATCCGCAGCCGGCCGGGATCCTGACGGCGGCGATCTTCGCTTTCACGCTCTCGTTCCAGCTCGACCGTCAACCGCACCCTCCCGGTCGGCATCAGCGTGGAGATGGTCCGCGGCGACGTCTACTTCTGGGGCCCTCTGATGGCCTCCGCCATCATCGGCTCCATCCCCGTGGTCATCGTCTACGCCCTCTCCCTCGACTGGTTCATCTCGGGCATGACCACCGGCGCCGTGAAATAAGGACTACAAGCGTTTCACGCGGAGCGCGCTGAGAAAGCGGAGCGCGCGGAGATCTGGCTTTTGAAAAAGAAACTCCGCGCGCTCTCCTTTCATCTCCGCGCTCTCCGCGTGAAACGCTTGGGTCCAGGCTAGACTGAAGTTCCCCCCATCCCCATAGAGATTCCGCCGTATCTTCGGGCGGAAGGGCTCTTTCGGGCGCTGAGTTGTAGCCATGTAATGTGCTTGACTTAGCCTTGTATATAAGTCATGTATGTGTCCATGCACATCGACATCGTGCCCAACCGCAACTCGCCGCCCGCCGTGCTTCTCCGCGAGTCCTTTCGCGAGGGCAAGAAGGTCAAGAAGCGCACCCTCGCCAACCTCTCCTCCTGGCCCATGGTCCGCGTCGAGGCCCTGCGCCAAGTCCTGCGCGGGGCTAGCTTCGCCGCTCCCGCTCTCGACGCGGCCTTCGACATCGTTCGCAGCCGTCCCCACGGGCACGTCGCCGCGATCCTCGGCATGATCACCCGGCTCCGCCTGGCCGATCTCCTCGGACCGCGGCGCGAGCGCGTGCGCGACATCTGCGTCGCGCTCGTCGCCGCGCGCCTGCTCGCGCCGGGCTCCAAGCTCGCGACGGCGCGCGGCCTCGATGCGCGCACGTGCGCGAGCACGCTCGGCGAACAACTCGGCGTCGCGTCGGCCGACGAAGACGATCTCTACGCCGCGATGGACCATCTGCTCGCGCAGCAGTCGCGTATCGAAGACGCGCTCGCGGCCCGTCACCTCCGGGACGGAACGCTGGTTCTCTACGACGTGAGCTCGACTTATTTCGAAGGGCGTACTTGCCCGCTGGCGAAGATCGGCCATTCGCGCGACGGCGTGCGGGGCAGCCTGCAAATCGTCTTCGGGCTGCTCACCGACGGCCGGGGCTGCCCGGTAGCGGTGGAGGTCTTCGACGGGAACACCGCCGATCCGAAGACGGTCGGGGTGCAATTGAAGAAGCTGCGCGAGCGCTTCCACCTCGAGCGCGTGGTGCTGGTGGGCGACCGCGGCATGCTCACCGAGGCGCGCCTTCGAGAAGATCTGCGCACAGCGGAAGGGATCGATTGGATCACCGCGCTGCGCGCACCGGCGATCGCCGCGCTCGTCGAGGAGGGCGCGCTGCAGCTCGATCTCTTCGACCGGCGCGACCTGGCAGAGATCGCGTCCCCCGATTACCCCGGAGAGCGGCTCGTGGCATGCAAGAATCCTCGGCTGGCGGCCGAGCGGGCGCGCAAACGCGACGAGCTCCTCGCGGCGACCGAAGAAGCCTTGAACAAGATCGCGGCGGCGACCTCCCGCGAGAAGCGGCCGCTGCGTGGCAAGGACCGCATCGGCTTGCGCGTGGGCAAGGTGCTCGGACGCTACAAGGTCGGCAAGCATTTCACGCTCGAGATCGGCGAGACGAGCTTCGCCTTCGCGCGCAATGCGAGGACGATTGCCGAGGAAGCGGCGCTCGACGGCATCTACGTCGTGCGCACCAGCGTCGAGCGCAAGCGCCTCAGTGCCGAGGAGGTCGTCCGCTCCTACAAGCGGCTCGCGGCGGTCGAGCGGGCCTTTCGCAGCTTCAAGACCATGGACCTGCACATCCGGCCCATTCACCACCACAAGGCCGATCGGGTCCGCGCGCACGTCTTGGTTTGCATGCTCGCCTATTATGTCGAATGGCACATGCGCCGAGCGCTCGCGCCGCTACTTTTTGACGACGACGACCGAGAGGGCGCCGAGAAGTCTCGCGCATCGGTCGTCGCCGCCGCCGAGCGCTCGCCCCGCGCCGAGCGCAAAGCACACTCCAAGCATACCGTCGACGGACAGCCGGTCCACAGCTTCCAGTCCCTGCTCAAGGACCTCGCCACCATCGTGAAAAATCGCGTGCAGCCCAAGCTCGCCGACGCAGCGGCTTTCGACCTCACCACCAAGCCGACCGCCCTCCAACGGCGTGCGCTCCAACTGCTCGCCACCGCGCCAATGTAGCCAGTGGCGTCTTCGCTACCTCGAGGCGTTTCGCAGACTTGCGCCTGTCGCTTGGGGGAACTTCAGGCTAGATCGCGGCGGTCAGAGTGGATCGATGGCGAAGTAAGGACCCAGGCGGGGCTCGCCGAAGAGCGGATCGGGCGCCAGGTTGATGCCGAGGTCGATGGCGATGC
>WNGG01002607.1_pt1 | contig 24994 bp, 20 predicted proteins | sample 5400661 | NCBI WGS metagenome assembly WNGG01 (sample SAMN13153372, study PRJNA577476) | soil metagenome | isolation source: 100 cm soil or saprolite under Garry oak tree replicate 1 | place: USA:California | collected 2016-06-15
CGCCGCCGGCGAAGCGCACCATCCTCCTCGTGGACGACGATCCCGCGGTGCGCCGCATGGTCAAGGCGCTGTTCGGGCGCGAGGGACACACGGTGGAGGTGGCGCGCAACGCACAGCACGCGCTCGACCTCGCGGGCACCCGCAGCTACGACCTGATCCTTGCCGACGCGCAGGCGCTAGCGCGCGATCGCCCGTTCGTGGAGCAGCTGCTGGAAGCGCACCCTGATCTCAAGGAGCGGGTGCTCGTGGCGACGGGGGACGCGCGCCCGGCGGCGGACGACGCGCTGGCGCGGCACGGCCTGCGCTTTGTGCGCAAGCCGTTCAACCTGCGCGATCTGCGGGACGAGGCGGCGCGGGTGTGGGCTGCCGCGGCGGTGTCGTAGGGGTCAGATCGACGGAACACCTTGCCGAGCTCAGCACCCGAGCAGGTGGCTGGCCAGGCTTCGGTTCATTATGAACAGGTGATGAATTGTCGCATCTGGCGGGATGCTAGAGAGATCGACCTGCCCTCCTCTAGTCACAACGGCGCCGGGGTCGGCGCTGAGCGTGAAGATCGCCTTGGGAAACGAGCAAAACCGCACTGCCAGCACGCCCCGGGCATTGGCTTGAACGGTTCCCAGCGTCGCGTGCAGGGCGGACCATGGAGCTGATAGGGGCACCCTGCCTTGGATCATGCCCCGAGTCCCGAACACCATCCAGCCGTCTGCGGCGCGGGTCGGGCCGAGAGCCGTTCCGCCGGTCCCGCCGCAAGTGCCGTTGAGACCGAACGAGGTCACGCCACCGATGACGTTGCTCGTGCCAAGATAGTTCGGTCCGCCCGGAGGCAGCCGTGTGGCCCACCTGAACACTTCATAGATAATGATGGCTCCGCCGATCACTGCGGCGGCGCTCCCACCAACGAGACGAACCACATGTGACCCCTCCTCGCGCTCACGCGGCGGGCTACGTTTCCTTCGTCAGTTCGAAAGTTCGAACCGCTGCGCAGCCGAATGCCGACCATCCAGGCCAAACGATATACGCCACTGGACTTTCCCGTACGTCAATCTGCTGGCGCCTTATGAGTCCGCTCTACTTCCTCAAAGAGGGGATGGCACGTGATGCTCAAAACGGGGGTCCGCCCTGTGCAGTGCGTGCTACCTCCGAAGGGGTACACCGAACAGATCGTCACAACGGACGACCCCGATGCCCTTGACGAGTCTTGTCAAGGCATGCACGCCGAGCCCTTCCACTGGTTCCATTCGAAGGAGTGCAGTGTAGAGTGCACCCTTTTGCCAACGTTGGTCCTGAATCCTCCAGTTCGTGACGGACGAGTGCGAGCAGACCGTGGGGCGGCCGTATTCTCGCTCGAGCGCAGCGGCGAGCACGGCCGTGTCGGGCTCATTTGGCGACTCCCACTGTCTTCCGACCAGAACGACCTTGCCCGCAGAGTCGCGAAGGAAATAAACCAGCTCGTTGCCCGACGTCTGCCGACAACCCGTAAGCGGCCCGAAATCAGCAGACGGTCTTTCGGACTCGCAGGTCTTAGACTGATCAGTCCGAAAAACAGAATCGAGCGTCGCCTTCAACACACCGTGAAGCGTTGGCTCCTGGCCGCAAGCTCCGGCCAACACAACTGCCGCCAACGATGCTGTACGTATTGTCGGCACTCTGAGCACGTCACCCACTCGTCCTCCCTGTTCAGCCTTGCGCCAACCTAACGTGACCTTCCTCCATTGGATCCTCACAGCGGGCCGGCACACAAGTATCCGACTCGATTCGCGCCGCTCTCAAAGATGTGGAAGACGCTCTCGGCGTGATACTGCTCGTGAGCGATTGTATTGGTTAGTTCTCCGGGGTCGAACGCAGCAGGCCCGAACATCGTCCTGGGCACGCCGAGGGCTATCCTCCAAAGGGGTCCGGTCCTAGCATAATATCGGCCAGCGAGGGTTGGATCGAAGCTGAATCTCCCACTTAGGAAGCGCTCATTAGCTTCTGTCCCGAGATTGCGACACACGGCGTCTGAGCTGGTGAAGAGGTTAACCAGCGCCCTTCTAACGCTCACGCACTGTGTCGAGCTAAGCTTACTGCAGGGCCGAGGCGGCCGCGTGGCCCACCTGTAGACTTCGTAGATAACTATGGCTCCGCCGACCATCGCAGCGGCGCACCCGGGAGTAAAGCTGAACACATTCACGGGCACGGGCGGGTTAGTCGGCCCGGGAGGGGACGGGGGATTGGGCCCGCCCGAGCAGATCCCCAGCTGCAAGGGGGAAGAAAAGGGGGAAAGGGAAGGGGAAGAAGAGAAGATATCGTTCAGCACGGTCTCCACGATAAAGTCGATAAAGGCACCGATGATCCAGCACGCGATGAAGCAGGTCCCCCCCGGGTCGTAGCCATTGACGGGATCGTTTGCGGCAAACGTGTAAGGATTTATTCCCGCGGCCAAGCCCAGCGGGTCCTCCGAAATGAACCGCCCCACGCCTGGATCGTAATAGCGCACACCCATCCGGTAGTAGCCAGTATAACCGTCGTAGTATGCGCCCTTGTATCGCAGATGGCCTGCATTGACCGCCGGACCAGTCGCGGCCAGCGAGTCCCCGAACGGCCCATACCGGAACTGGTTGTAGAGCTGATAGGGGTTGGACCTCATTAACGCGACCGCGTTGTGCAGGGCATCGGTCACGTAGTAGAAGTTGTCAAACGGAGAACACGAGCCAGAACTGCAGTCGGTCGTCGTCACGCTCTGCGGCTCCTGCGTCCCAGGATACAACGTCCAGAAGGCGACCCACAGGCCGAGCGAGTCCAGCTTGAACGTGAGGTTATCGCCATCCCAGAGGAAGCGTGTGGTGTTGCCCGGCACGGATTGCCGCACCTGCCGGCCTATGCCGTCGTAGCCCCAGCTGATTCGAAGGATCAGCACCCCCAGACTGTCACGGCTGTGCAGGCTGTCGAGCTGACCGGTTGCACTCCAGAAAAGCGAGTCGGTCCGGAACACTTTGGTGGTGTCGGACGGGTTCAGAATGCGCTTCCGAGTCAAGTTGCCGTCGAGATCGTAGTCCATGCGCACGTACCCCAGCCGCCGCAGCCGGTTGCCGGCGTCCACGCCATACCCTTGGGTCGGCGAGTCTTTCCGATTCCCGATCGAGTCGTAGTAGAAGGTCGCCGGGGTACCAACGGCGCTCTTCGACTGGACGCGGCTGTAGTCGCAGCTCTCACCCAATATCCCGAGGCTGCATGCCGCTGCCGACCATGTGTAAGACGTATCGGCGGCCTTGACGAGCCGGCCGGCCGAATACAGCAGTGAGCGGACCGTGTCGGGTGTAGCAAGGATCCCATGGTGGTGCTTGGTCACCCGATTGAGCGTGTCGTAACTGTAGGCCAGGCCCAAGAGTCGGTCATAGGTTGCGTCACTGAGTCTGAGCGAGGAAGGGCCCTGAAGCCATGGCGGGTGGCCGTACGAGAACGTGAGGTTGTTCATCGCCAGGAACGTGCGGGTCGAGTCGCGGAGCTCCCCACCGTAGGTAAAGGTCTGCTTTTCACCGACGAAATTCGTCAGCGTATCGAGCAGCATGTTGGCGTTGTAATGATACGTCGTCGTGAGCGTCGTTGGTGGCGGCCACAGACCCGGCGCGCTCACGATGAGGTTGGTGCGCAAGTCTCGACGTTCGTAGACGGAACTGTCTCGGAAGCACTGAGCCGCAGCGCCGGACACGAGAACGCGGCAGCTGATCTCGACCATGGGTCGGCCGGCTGAGTCCGCCTTCAGCGTGTCTATGCTCTCACGGTTAGCCACGGCGACGTAGCGGCCCAGCGGATCCGCGAAGTACCTGGTCGTGTCCGTCCCCACGACCCGAGATCGCACCTGGTCAAGGGAGTCGTAGGTGAACGCGATCGTTTGCCCTCGACGATTGACGACCGTGACCAGATTGCCACTCAGATCGTACGTGAAACGCGCTTTGTGGCCCGCGGGATCCGCGGTCGAATCAGGCCAACCTAGTGCGTTGGGCCAGACCGTGTGCACCTGGCCTTTTGCGTCCCGCACTTGCGTCAGGTAGAGGCTATCGTACGTGTAGGAGGTTGTGTCGTGCAACGGCCCGATGACCTTCTTGACGCGGCCGAGTGAGTCGTACTGGGTCCACGTGGTGTCACCGACCGGGTTAATCGTTCGGACTCGTTGGCCGTGCCCGTCGTACTGGTACACCGTCTTTCCGCGTGGAGTAGTCGGCTGTCCATAAGTGACGACCGAGTCGGTATTCTGGAAGCCACTGCTGTGGCGATATGTACACGTCACGGCATGGGCGGTGGGCTGATCCAACTGGTTACAGAAGGGTGGGACGTGCGCGTAGCGCTGCCACACCGTGGCGCCGCCGACGCGGCTGCTGTCGATAGCCTTTCCGTCACTCGTCAAGACATTGACGAGAGAGTCGACATCCCCCGACATCAGGGTCAGCAGGTTGTAGATTGCGTTGGGGTTCCAGTTGTCGTAGGTGTAGTTGACCTTCCGCCCGGTCGCGCTGTCCCAGATCTGCGTGAGGTTCGACCGAATCCAGGTGTACCGAGTGATGTGGCCCGAGGGGAGGCTGTCGCGCAGCACGTGGGAATTCGCGTCCCGCAGGAAAGCCGTTGTGCGCCCCAGAGGCTCTTCGATGCGCGTGGCAGCCCCGAAGCGATCGAGGGCGTAACTCGTGGTGAACCCGCGGGGATTGGTCACACGGGCAAGGATGGTCGACCCGATAACTCGCGGCGCCGGGTTCGTCGAAGTCCCCAGGCCCGACGCGGGATCGATTAGGACCGCCTTCTCGAAGGAGGCGTAGCCCGCCACCGGCCGGAGCGTCAGGTTGCCCGAGGCATCGATGGTGATCGAGTCCACCCGCCCACCGGGGTCCTTGATCCACCTGAGCTTGCTGTTCGCGTCGTAACCCAAGGAGTCCGCCTTGCCCGTGGAATCCGTGATCGCTACCAGGAGGTTGGAGGCGTTATAGCCGTGAAACGCCAGCGTGTGCCCAAAGCGATCCCGAATCGAACTCAGTAGTCCGCTCGACGTGAACGTCGCGTAGGTCCCATCCGGATACTTCCGGGTGTATCCCGTGGTGTTTGGCCACGTGCCTATGGTCGTGACCGTGCTGAAGTCGCCAGGGGGGCTGATAAAATCGCAGTTCGTCCAGCAGTAGTTGATCTCGAAGAACCCTATCGAACCATCCCCTTCGGTAATGACCACCGAGGCGTCGCTCTGCACATAGAGCCTCTGGAACCCGGGGATGGACCACCCCGAACCAAATGGACTCGCTTGCTCGTTCAGTATCAGCGCCCGTATCGGATAGGTGGCTTCCTGGAAGGCGTTCCCCCGCCAGCTTCGAGCAACCACCGTGTATTTGTACGCCCCAGTTACCACGCCCGGGTCGAACTGCGCGGCGAGCCGGCTGGTCCCGGCGCCCGATGAATAGAAGAGCTCCTGGGAGCCGTTCGTGAAGGTGACCCATGTGCCGTCGGGCCGCTTGAGCCGCATAGACATCTTGTCGGGCGCCGGACTGGTAGTATCAGTCGCATCCACTTGAACGAAGCCCATCGGGGGTCTTGCCTGGCTGCTCCGGTAGAGGAGCGTCACGGAGTGTGGAGTATCCAAGCTGAGATAGGATGGCGTCGTGTAACTCACCGTGGCGTCAAAGCAGTCCGCGACACACTTGGTCACGTCGCGGTAGTCGCCATTGTGCGGCGCGGGGTTGATGCTGATCGTTGAAGAGGTAGGCGCCGTTGAGTCCTGCACTGTGATGGCGTGATAACCCTCATCCCAGAGGCCCGGAAAAAGCTGGCTAGTCGCATGCAGCGTCACCTTTCCGATTTGCGGCGATCCCGTGGAGCAGGTGGCATCCAGGCCAACCGCACCATTGGCGACGACGAAGACGGAGCCCGGTCCATCGCACGACACTATCGCGCCTGCCCATGTCCAAGAGAGGGTGAAAGTGTCATCGCACGGGTTGAGATTCTCTACCCAGAAGTGCACAACCCGCCCTGTCGCGTTGGCTGCCATCTTTTCTAGGCCACCATCCGGTCCCACGTTGGGTGCGACAGGCTCAGGATCCCCGCTCCCATCGCATCTTTGTGACTGGAGTGCGGAGGGGAACCCGATGAGCAACACTACGGCGGCAAGCACGACGGACAACGCGACGAACGGGCAGCGACGCGCGACCACGGGAGACTCCCGGCGAAGAGGTCACCGCTTCTAAGGCACGCGGTGTGCCGCTCGCCACTCCAGTGTCGCCCTTCGGATTTCAGGACTTACGCCGTGGCAGTTCTCTCGGTTTGTGCCATTGTTCCGGATTGTTCGGGACAAACTGGAACAAAGTGGTACTTCTTCGTGCGCCGCAGCGAGATTCCCAACTCGCGCAGCCGGCGGTGGAGCGTGGTCCGGCTGATGCCGAGGGTGGTGGTGATCCGGCCCGCATGCCACCCCTGCGCCTTGCACGTCGCGAGGAGCGCCGCCTCATCACCGATGACTGAGGCCGTTGTCGGGCTGGCAAGGGCGCCCAGCTCGATCGCCTCTGCCACGGCGGCCGGCGGCAAGATCCCGTTCTCCGCTAGCTCCCCTGCCCGCTCGATCGCCGTCCGTAGCTCGCGTACGTTCCCCGGCCAGGAGTAGTTGAGCAGCACACGCTCGACGCCGGGCTCGAGACGGCGTCCCAGCAGCCCCGCGAAATGCTTGGCCAGGGGCACCACATCCTCCGGACGCTGGGTGAGCGGCGGCAGCTCGATCACCACCCCCGCCACGCGCTGGTACAGATCCCGCCGGAACCGCCCGCGCTCGAGCGCACTCCCGATGTCGTCCTGCACGGCGCTCACCACCCGAAGGTCCACCCGCCGCTTGGCGCCGGCGCCTAGGCGCTGCACTTCGGCTGTCTCGAGGACGCGCAGCAGCTTGCCCTGCCCTTCGGGCACGAGACTCGCCAGCTCGTCCAGGAAGAGCGTTCCGCCGTCCGAGCGCTCGACGTGCCCGACACTCGTTGCCACGGCTCCGGTGAACGCGCCGCGCTGATGGCCGAACAAGAGACTCTCGACCATGTCGTGCGGCAGCGCAGCGCAGTTCACGTCCACGAGCGGTCCGGGCCGCCCGCTGCGCTCGTGGATGTGCTGGGCGAGCAACTCCTTCCCCGTGCCGGTCGCCCCGACGACGAGAATGGGGAGGCGGGTCCGCGCGTACCGCTCGGCAAGCGCCGCAGCGCGACGCATCGCGGTGGAGACACCGACGATCATCGCTCCACCCCCTTCGGCAGCCTTGGTGCCGTCACACTATCCGCGTCCGCATCCGTCTTGAGGATCCGCGGCGTCAAGAACAGGTACAGCTCCGTCTCGTTGCTCGACCGGCTCGCACTCCCGAACAGACCTCCGATAATGGGAATGTGCGACAGAATCGGGATGCCAGTCTGATTGACGTCGCGCAGCCCGCCCAGGACGATCGTCTGGCCGTCTTTTACCAGCACCTGGGTGACCGCCTCGCGCGTCGAGATCACCGGCGCGTCGAACTCGACCTCGCTCGTCGCCTGGTTGACCTCTTGCTGGATCACGAGCGACACGTACCCGTCCTGGTTGATCGTGGGCCGGATCGTGAGCTTGGTGCCGACGTCGCGGTACTGCACGACCTGGTCCCGGGTCGGCGTCTCCGTGGGGAGAGACCGGCTCACTTGTACGAACGGACGCTGCGATCCCACGAGGAGCCGTGCCTCCGTGTTGTTGGACGCGAGCAACACGGGCCGCGACACGATCTGGACCTCTCCCTTGCTCGCCGCCGCCCGTAGCGTGGCGTCGATTTGCGCGTGGCCCAGATTCATCAGGTGGATGACGACGTCGCCCAGCCCACCGCCGACGCTACTGGCGTCCACCGTGCCGTCGCCGTGATCGACCGACTGCGGCGGGACGAACAGGTCGGCGCCGAGCGAAAAGCTGCGGTCGTGCCGCGCTTCGACGATCATGACCTCGATCAAGACCTGGAGCGGCCGGATGTCGAGCTGATCGACCGCTCGTTGCAGTACCTCGAAATCGGCTTGAGACGCGCGGATCAACAGCGCGTTCGTCCGTTCGTCTGGCACGATCGTCACCGGTCCCGAGAGCGTCGCCGTCTTCACACTCGACGGTGGCGGCGCGGCCGCGGCCGGTGGGGCCGCCCCGACGGGCGGCACCACGTTGCGCCGCAGCTCGTCCGACAGGGTCGGCGTGGAGAGCCCGGCTCGGCCGGAGAACTCGCCTCCCGCGCCGAACAGCAGGTTCACCGTCGCGGCGACGTCGGCGGCGCGGGCGTGTTTCAGCGGGATGACAAAGAGCTGGACCGTAGCCCCGCCGCCCTGACCCCCCGCCCCGGGCGGTAGCCCTGCCCCGCCCCCCGCCCCGCCGGGCGGTAGCGGGCGGGAGAGGGCGGCAGAGATACGGAAGAACGCCGAGTCTTCCGTGAACTCGAGGTTCTGCGACTCGACCAGTCCCTTGAGCAATTCGCGCACAGCCGCACGCGGCACCGGCGCCGGCGTTTCGAGTGACACGCGCACCGGCTGGATCGCTCCCACGAGCACCGGCTTCGGGAGATAGCGGCCGAGTGCCTGGATCACACCGCGAATGTCGGCATCGACGAACCGGACGGAGATGCTGTCGTTCACGGCGCGCACAGCCGTCGTGTCCTGGGCGGACAGGCGGATAGGCGGATAGGCGGTTAGCAACACTGCTATCAACACGACGGCCCTATCCGCCCATCCGGCTATCCGCCTATCCGCCTTCACTTCCACGGCTCCCTCACCGTCAGGGTCCACACGGTGTCTCGACCCATGATGACAACGCGGTCTCGCCGCAGGTCCTTGACTCGCAGATCGCCCACGACGTCTCCTTTGCGTACCACCCTCGGTCCGTCCAATCCAGGGATGCCCTCGACGACGGCCGTCGGGCTCCGTCCACCGTCCCACACGATGCCGTCGAGCGACAGCGTCGGCTTGGGGACGGGAGGGGGCGGCGGTTGCCCGACGCGCAGCGGGTCGTAGGCCAGCGGCGCCGGGCGGCGGGTGACGCGGAACGGGTCGCGGGCCACGATCACGCCGCCGGTGGAATCGCTGGCAGCGAGCTGAGGCGGGGCCGCAGGGCCGGCCCGGGTGGCCCCGCGCTCGGGCAGGTCGACTGGTATGAGTGGCCGCGCCGCGACTCGCGCGCCCAGCCCAAGGCCGGCGAGGGTCACGCCCACGAGCAGGAGGTTCACGAAAGCCGGTTTCACCCTTCCCTCTTCCCGCTTCCCTCGTCCCGCCTTGCGAGGAACCAGCCCGTCACCGTGATCTCCAGCCGCAGCACCTCGGGCACGCGGTCCGCCGCGGTCGGATCCGTCGCGACGACGCGCAGCTCGATCACCGCCAGCGCCGCCTCGTTGAACTCGACCGCGCGGAGCACTCCCGTGACGCCACGGACATCCGATTCGAGGGTGGCCCGGAGCCGCACGCGGCGCAGCCGGCCCGCCGCGCCGGAGTCCGCGACCTGGTCCACGCGCTCGAGCTTGGCCTGGCTGCGGGACGCCGCGAGATTGAGGCGACCCGACAAATCCGCCGCCGCCTCGGCGGGGCTGGTGCCGCTCAGCAGCTTGGGCGCGAGCGCGACGAGCGCCTGGCCCAGCGCCGCCGCGGAGTCGCGAAGCTCGGATGCCCCCGCCAGATCGGCGCGCGCCCGCGCGAGCAGCGCCGCCCGGTCACGCAGCTCGGCCTCGACGGCCAGCACGCGCCGTATGCTCCACGGGAGCACACGGAGCACGAGAACCGCGCCCAGCACGGTGGCTCCGCCGAACACCAACGCCCGCCGATCCCGCTCAGTCATGACCCTTCCCTCTTCCCTCTTCCCTCTTCCCGCCGAAGGCTACGGTGAACCGCTCCCACTCCCGACCGCCGAACGCCTCCCGCACCACCGGTCCCTCCATCCGGGGCGCCAGCACGGCTCCGGCCCGATCGAGGTCGGCCACGACGTCGGCCGCGCGGCGTGCGGATCCCGCGAGCACGCCGCTGCCGTCCGCAGACCAGGCGAGGCTCGTGAGCACCGCCGAGTCGGGGAGGGCGCGCGTGATCGCGACGAGCGCGGCCACGCTCCGACCCCGTAGCCGCTCGGCCGCCGTCACCGCGTTCACGGTCGCCCCGGCGTCGCGCAGCTCGCGGCGCGCCGCCAGCACGGCGGCCAGCGGCTGCTGCAGCCGGACGAGCTCACGCTCGACCGCGCGGCGCTCCCACGCGAGCCGAGCGACGAACAGCGCCCCAACCACGATCCACGTCGCCGCGGCGGCCACGGCGAGCCGCCGGAGCCGTTGCCGACCGACCCGCTCACGCCTCGCGCGCTCCGAGGTCGGCAGCAGCGCGAGCGCCACGTCCTCGCCCGTGGGAGCGATGGCGTCGAGCACAAGCCCCGCGGCGCGTGCGCCCGCGGCGATCGCTTCGACGAGCGGCTCCTCGGCCGCAGCGGCGCGCGCGGCCCGCGCGGTGCCGTTCCCGCTCCACACCGCGTCGGTCACGAGGGGCTGGCCGTTGCGGCGGAAATAGCGCCCCACCTGATGGGCGACGAGCGCGCGCAGCGCTTGGGGCTTGACCGGCGGCAGGTCGGTCAGGGTGCGCACCTGCGAAGGGGGACGCTCGAGCGCGACCGCCAACCGCCGGCAGCCTGATGGCGCTTCGGAGGCGAGCCGAGCGATGACGTCAGCCAACGCGGCGTTGTCGGTGTACTCCGCCTCGCCCGCCCACGTAACGGTGCCCAGCTCCACGGCCTCGCCACAGACCCTCGAGCGACCGATCCGGAGACGGAGCGTAGCGCGGGGACGGAGGTGTCTCAGCACCGAGTCCGCCCTCTCCGTGAGTCCCTGCCCTGAAGGGCGGGCTCGGCCCGAGAGCGCGCCCTTAAGGGCGCACTGGCGCCGAGCCGGGGCTTCAGCCCACGGATCAGGGGCCACGAATCCGTCATCACTCGGTCTCCCTCCGGATCACCGCCAGCCTCCCCGCAACCGGGACCAGGGTGAGCGTCACCCGCGCCACGAGCGGCGTCCCGTGCACCCCGCCATCCACCGCAGCCACCAGCTGCATGGGAGCGAACGTGGTGGCGCGCAGGAACTCCGGGTAACTCGCGTACAGGATCGCGCGGCCGGCGGAGGACAGCAGCGCGCCGAGCTCATCGGTGTTCCGTACTGGCTGCCCCGCCAGCCGCCGGATGAGCAGCGCGACGGCCTCGTCGCTCATTCCGGGCAGCGTCGCAATCACGACGGCGGGCGCGGCGTTCACGTTGATCGCCCCCGTGCCTCGGGTGGTGAGCAGCGGCGACAGCCGTGCGACGAGCGCGTCGTCGAAGCCCCGCACGCAGCGCAGCTCGGCGACGTCGGCGAACGGGCCGTTGCGATTCGCCGGCGTCTCGATACCGAACGGACGCGGAACAGTGTCGGGGTCGCGCCAATCGAGCAACGCGTCCACGAGCGAATCGACATGGGCGGCGGGCGCGGTGACCGCCCCAATCACGGTGACCAGCGCCGCCCGGTCGGCGAGGTTCACGTTGAGCTTGGACGCGGGATCGTCGAGCGTCGCGGTGCACCACGTGCCGCGGCCGAGGTCGACCGAGTCAAGCCTCCCTAGGGGGGCAGGGGGTGAGGCCCAGCGCGCGAGCAGGATCTCCACGCATGCCTCGCGCGCCCAAGCAGCCCGGGTCAGCAGGATGCGGTTGCGCGTGGCCTGGCTGCCGGTGCGGACGACCGCCACGGCCACGCCGCCGAGCACGGTGAGCGCGGCGAGCAGCCACAGGACGGCGAGGAGGGCGAAGCCCATCTCCCCCGCCCACGCCACCGGGCGGTAGAGCGCGGTAGAAGGCGGTAGAGGGCGGTAGCGCCTCATCCCCGCTCCTTAATGAGAAGCAGCAGCGTATCCGTCACCACTCTTCCCTCTTCCCTCTTCCCGCTTCCCCGCGCCACCCGAAGCCGGATCGCGACCGGGGCGCTCACGGGACTCACCCACTCCCGCACCCAACGGGCGTCCAGACCCGGCTCGAGGAGATAGTCGAACGCGACGGCGCCCACGCTGTCGATCAACGCCAGCGGGTCACCGGGACTCACCGTCGCCACCAGGCGATTGTCCTCCATGCGGAGCGTGATGCGCCGCCGCTCGAACCAGCCGTCGGCCGTCCGCTCCCAGGCGGCGAAGTCAACCCGGTCAGCCCGCCCATCGAAGCCTCCCGCGCTGTCGGTGCCCACATCTAGCGACAGGAACGTCGCGGCGAGCCAGCGGCCGGCGTTCGACTGGCGGTCCAGCGTCGCGCGCGCCACGATCAGCGCTCGACCGTCGGCGGCGACCGCGGCGAATACCTGATGCGCGAGCAGTACGACGACGGCGGCGATCGTGAGGGCGACCAGGACCTCGATGAGGGTGAAGCCCCATTGATCCCTGCCCTGAAGGGCGGGCTCGGCCCGAGAGCGCGCCCTTAAGGGCGCACCTGAGCCGAGCCGGGGCTTCAGCCCACGGACCTCACGGGACATTCCGAGCCTCCCTCCGATACACGACCGTCACCAGATCCTCCACCTCCGGCGACCGCGCCTGTGCCAGCGCGATCCGGTACAGCGTCCGCTCCGGCCGCTCCACGTCCACGACGAACTCGCTGAGGGGATGGCGGCCCAGCCGGCGGTCGAGCTCCTCCCGCTTGAGGAGCGTCAGCGCCGTGAGCAGGCGGTCCTCGGTCGCGAGTGTGCGCTCGCGCTCCCGCGCGTCCCGCTCGGCCTTGAGCCCGGCGCTTACGAGTCCCACCAGTGCCAATCCCGATGCGGAGAGAATCGCCAGCGCCACGAGCACCTCGAGCAGCGCGACGCCGCGGTCAGCGCGCCGCATCGCGTGGCGCTCCGGTGAGGGGGTCGGCGCCGGGGCCGATGGCGCGGCCGTCTGGGAGAAACAAGGGCGGGAGAGGGCGGTAGAGGGCGGTAGAAGGCGGTAGAGGTTGGGTCGCCCGAACCGGCTTTCCGGTCCGGATCGCTTGCTCCCGCGCCCGGTGGAACTCACGGATCCACTCCGATTGCCGCGGCGCTCGCAGGCTCGTGAACGCGAGCGCGCTCACACCGAAGATGACCCCGATGATCGCCACGACCACGATCACCTCGACCAGCGTGAATCCAGCGAGCCAGAGCACCCTCGCCACCGGAGCGAACCGCTCCCTGCTCTCTGCTCCCTTCATTTAGAATCCTCCCGGCCGCAGCGAGTACACCGCCTGCAGCAGCGCCGCCGCGACGAACGCCACCATTCCGCCGAACGCGATGATCAGCGCGGGCTCCACCAGCGTGACGAGGGTTTTCAAGCCCCGCTCGGCCTCCTGCGCCGCGAGGTCGCCCGCCCGCCAGGTCATCTCGCCAAGCCGGCCGCTCGACTCGCCCACGGCGACGAGCTGCAGCGCGCCCGGCGCGAGCGCCGCTTCGCGCTCGAGCGATGTAGCCAGGGGCTCGCCGCGCGCCACGCGCTCCCGCGCCCGGCCGAGCCGCTCGGTCACCGCGGCGTCCCCCGCCGCGTCTGCGGCCGCGGCGAGCGCTGGCAGGAGCGGCATCCCCGCCCGGAGCATGCTGCCCAGCGCTCGGGCGGTCCGCGACGTCGCGAGCGCGAGCCGCACGGCGCCGAGGACGGGGATGGCGAGCAGCGTCTCGTCCACCCGGCGGCGGCTGGCGGGACGCTTGAGGACTTCCAGGCCCGCCCACACGGTGGCGAGACCGGCGGGTACGAGGAGGAACCAGAAGCGGGACAAGAGCATGGACCCGGCGATGAGCGCCTGCGTCGCCGCCGGCAGGTCCTGGCCCAGGTCGCCCAGCAGCTCGGCGAACCGCGGCACGATCACCGTCCCGATCACGAGCACCGACACCGTGCCGACGACGGCGAGCAGCAGCGGATAGGCGAGGGCTTGGCGCACGCGCGCGACCAGCTCTGCCTCCTGTTCGAGGTGGGTCGCCACCTGTTCGAGGGCGGCGCCAAGCTGGCTGCCCCGCTCCCCCGCGCGAATCATTCCGACGACGACTGCCGGGACCAGGCCCCGCCCGGCCGCCAGCGCGTGGGCGAGACTCTGCCCCTCGCGCAGTCGCGACCGCGCCGCGCCGAGCGTCTCCCGCAGCGCTCCGCGCGCGAGCGACTCGCTCGCCGCGACGGCCCGCTCGAGCGGCACGCCCGCCGAGACGAGGGCCGAGACGCTGCGAAACACCAGCGCGAGATCGCGCCGGCTCGCGGCGCGCCGCGTAGTCTCCCCTGCCTCGATCGGTTGCAGCGCGACGGGGAAGAGCCCGAGCTCCGTGACGGCGGCGCCCGCCTCACCGGCGGACAACGCCTCGATGGTCCCGCGCACCATCCCCCCGTCGGGCCGCGCCGCGCGGTAGCGGTACGCCGTCATCGCTTCCTCGCGCTCTCCCACGATGTGATGTCCGCGTCCTCCCCGGTGCCGCCCGGTTGCCCGTCGCGGCCGTAGGTGAGGAGGTCGTAGCCCTGCGGGTTCGCATCCCCAGGGCTCTTGTAGAGGTAGGGCCGGCCCCACGGGTCGAGCGGGATGGTCTTCTTCACGTAGGGGCCGCGCCAGTTGCGCGCCTGGGGCTCGTCCTGCGGGAGCGTGCGCAGCGCTTCCAGACCCTGCGCGGTCGCCGGGTAGTAGTCGTTGTCGAGCCGGTAGGCTTCGAGCGCCATGCCGAACAGCTCGATCTGGGCCCGCGCGGCCGAGCTCTTCGCGTCGCCCACGTGGCTGAACACCATCGGCGCCACGAGCCCTGCGAGGATCGCGATGACCGTGATGACGACCAGAAGCTCGATGAGGGTGAAGCCAACGGCCGAACGTGGAACGCGGAACGCGGAACAGGGGCGCGACCGTCGGTTCCGCGTTCCGACTTCCGCGTTCCGACTTTGCCTAACGGTCCGTGACACGCAGCACCTCCTCGACCGTCGTGATCCCCGCCTGGACCTTCGCCCATCCGTCCTGGCGCAGCGTGCGCATCCCCTGGGTGGCCGCGATGTCCCGCAGTCCAGCCGCATCGGGAGTGCGGAGAAAGGCCTGCTTGATCTCTTCCGTGACGACCAGCAGCTCGAAGATCCCGGTGCGCCCGCGATAGCCCGTGCCGCGGCACGCGGTGCACCCGCGGCCGCGCTCGAGCACCATCTGCTTGACCGGTTGGTGGGCGAGCAGCGCGACCGATGAGGGGTCCGCCTTGTAGCGCTCGCGGCACTCCGCGCAGACTCTGCGCACGAGTCGCTGTGCCAGCACCGCCTCGACGGTCGCCGCGATGAGGTAGGGCTCGACCTTGAGATCCACGAGGCGGGTGATCGCGCTCGCGGCGTCGTTGGTGTGCAGTGTCGAGAATACGAGATGCCCGGTGAGCGCTGCCTGCACCGCGATCGCCGCCGTCTCGCCGTCCCGCATCTCGCCCACCATCAGGACGTCCGGGTCCTGGCGCAGGATGCTCCGCAGCGCGCCCGCGAACGTCATTCCGGCCTTCGCGTTCACCGGCACCTGCGTCACGCCCTCGAGGTGGTATTCGACCGGGTCTTCCACGGTGATGATCTTCTCGGCGCTGCGCCGCCGCAGGCCGAGCGCGGCGTAGAGGGTGGTCGTCTTGCCGCTGCCGGTAGGTCCGGTGGCAAGCAGGATCCCGTGAGGTTTCTCGGCGAGCCGGCGGAACGCGTCGAGCGTTTCCGGAGCCATCCCCAGCTCGTCCAGCGCCACCGGCCGGCCGCCGCGGTCGAGCAGGCGCAGCACGACGGACTCGCCGTACAGGGTGGGCACGGTGGACACGCGTAGATCCAGTTCCCGTTCCTCGAGCCGCACGCGAATCCTCCCGTCCTGGGGGGCGCGCCGCTCCGCGATGTCCAGCTCGGCGAGCAGCTTCACGCGCGAGACGACCGCCGCCTGCACGCCCTTCGGGGGACTCGGCACGTCCGTGAGCACGCCGTCGATCCGGAACCGCGCGTGGAGCCCGTCGCGCGTCGATTCGAGGTGGATGTCGGACGCGCGCGCGTCGTGCGCTTCTTTGATCAGGAGATTGACGTAGCGAACGACCGGCGGCTGGTTCGCGAGATCACGGACGTCGGCGAGGCCGTCGTTGTCGGCATCCCCGGCGACCGGGAGCTCCGCGTCCAGGTCCTTGACCAGCTCGACGACGGACTCCGCGGCGGCGAAGGTGCGGCGGATGGCGTCGAGGAGCTCTTCCTGGGAGACGGGGACCAGGTCGACCGACACGCCGAAAGACATCTCGAGGTCCTCGAGCACCTCGGGGGCGGTCTCCCCCGCGACGGCGACGCGGAGCCGGTCGCCCGTGACCTCGAGGGGCAGGATGCGGTTGTACTCGAGGTAGTCGGCCTCGAAGGCTTCGGTAATCGGGAGCTTGGGAACGAGAGAATGATCCACGGGCGGCCCCGGAACATCGGTCGCCCTCGCTCCGGGGCACGCCCTGTGCCGCGTGGCCCCAACTTCGGTGCGAGAAGGCAACTGAGCCCCAGGGAAAGCGTTACGCGCGATGTGCTTTAGCTCGCCGTCGCTCGGGATTCGTCCAATTCGTCGTTCTGACCAGTCCAATTGGACTGCGCATTTGCCCCCGCGCCTCGTCCCCCGGCGCGAAGTCTCCGGACGTACCCATAGACGGTGCTGCGCGCGGCGCCAAGCAGGCTGGCCGCCTGTTCGACGTCCCCACCGGTGACTTCGAGCGCCCGCCCCACGGCCTCGAGGTTGGCAGCGCGATCACCCCGGGACCGGAACCGGGTGGGCATATGCAGGCAGTCGGCGACGTGGTCGAGTCGCAGCTCCGTGCAGTCCTCGGCGCGCAGGTACCCCTCGCGCATCGCCATTGCCAGTTCGCGCACGTTGCCAGGCCACTCAGCGTTCACGAGCGCGTTCACGACCGCGGGCGCCATGCGGCCGGGCCCGGGCTTCTCTTCCTCGCGAGCACAGCGCTCGAGCAGGTGCTGTGCCAGCTGGGGAATGTCGTCGCGCCGCTCGGCGAGCGTCGGTAGTCGGATCGCGCTGAAGCCGAGCCGCTGGCGCAGTTCCTCGAGCAATTTGCCGCGCTGGACGAGTGTGTCCGGTGACTCCGTCATGGCCACGATCAAGCGGAACCGCACCGGAAGGTCGCGACTCCCGCCCACGCGCCTAAATTGCCCGTCGCCCACGGCGCGCAGCAGCAACATCTGGGCAGAGCGGCGCAGGTGATGGAAGTCGTCGAGCAGCAGCGTGCCGTCGGCCGCCTCTTCGAGCAAGCCGACGTGGCGCCCCACCGCTCCGGTAAAAGCGCCTCGCTCGTGGCCGAAGAGCTGGGTCCCCTGGAGGTGCGGCTCCAGCTCTCTGACGGAGTGGGCCGAGAATGGTCCCGGGCGGCCGCTCGCGCGGTGGATCAGCTCAGCGAGGGTGGTCTTCCCGGTGCCCGTGGCGCCGACGAGGGTGAGAGGGGCGCGCGCGCATGCGTACCAGGCGACGCGCTTGAGCACGCCGAGCATCGCAGGAGAGCTTGCGACAAAGTCCCCCAGGAAGTTCCTGAGGTCCACGGGCATCCACCCACCTGCTCCGCACGGAGAGAGCCAAGCGAAGAGCGCTCGCGGCCGGACTCAACTGTGCGCCGTTGGGGCAGACCACCCCTGGGCGCGCTGATGCGTCGGCGCAACAAATCGGTGGAGCGAACTAATGGGTGTCAAGGGGTTTCAGACTGGTACGCCGATGTCGATTGCTTGGACGCAACAGCCGTCGACAGCTGTGACCACGTTGCCCGCCATATATGCGAGCGTGGGTGGCCGGGGGGGACGCAACGGCAACGGTCACTAGGCCGAGCAGGACGCCTGAGACGAAGATGTAAGCGGGATTCGGAAGTCGTGGCAGGGTCAGTTGATCAATGCTCCGAGGAACGTTCGCGCTTGCCCCACGGAGGTATCGCCAGAGCATCTGCCGAGATCACGGCGACTTCACCTTTGAGCATCCTCCTTCGTGAGACCCACGACCCGCGGATGCCTTATCTCCACCGAATCGATTCGTCGTCTCGGACGTCACTCTTGAGGCTTCGGCCTCAACGTGCCGAGCGATGCGAGGAGTTCTTGCTGGGATGCCTCATCGGGACCACGCCCCAACACGCCGAGCCACAAGCCTGTCCCCAGCGCTGCATATGCAGAGAGATAGAAAGCTGGTGGCTGCCGGGGCGGTTCCAAACAGAACATTGCCGCATGGACGGGACCCGCTTCCGTAAGCAGGAGGCACTCGTGAAGGTCTCGTTGTTGCGTGCCCGACACCTCCCCAACTGCCGGATACGCTTCGATGGACCCAAACCAGATCGCCAGTTTACGTGCGTCATTCGCGGACTTGTCACTATCCGCCCATGTCCATGACGCCACAAGCTGCTGCCAGTGCTCCTCGGTGTCTGGAACTCCCATCGCGCTATCATGGGAACCACTCTCCCCGGCCCCGGATGGCACAAGGACCCCGATGGAAGGAGTCGCGACCACCGGAAGTTTGACGGTCACCCACCGCCAAGTGCGCGTATTCACATCGGCCAGAGGAGCGCAAGGAGGAGCGTCGGGGTCCGCCAAGATTCCCGCCGTTGTAATCCGATGGCTCACTGCGACCACGGGAAAGAGGGTAAGCCCACGCCGCGTCGTTGGGTTCATAGCCTTGACAAGGCGCCTGAGCGGCCGGTTGCCACGTCGCCACCCGCTGGTGGGCAGTACGCCGGGTTCAGGAGGCGAGCCCGTCCGCATAGAAAGGCGCGCCACGGAGGCGAGGCAAGGAACACAAAGGACCGGGCACCACGTTTCCAACACAGTCTTGTCACATCTAGCGCGGGCTTACCTTACGGAGGACGCACGACTAACCAACCCAAGACAATCCCTAAGGCGTGCGCGAAGAGTCTCCACGCGGTCACCTGCGCCAAGAGGCGAGCGAACATTGCCCCTGGTCCGTCTTGCGGTTCGGACGCTGCGAGGGGCGATGCGGAGACTTGCTTGCGGGCAAACCAAGTGAACGATGCGACCGCCGCGTCGAACAACAGCACCGACAGAGCGACTGACAGGAGAGTCCACAGCCCGAACACCGCCCCTGCCCACTTAAGGAGTGATCGAGACACGACGACGGCGCAGAATGCCTCCACGATCGGGAGAACGCCGCCCTTCCTAGAGCGACGGCTAAACTGAACGCCTATTGCTCGCCCGTCTCGGCTAGTCCTTAGCACACCCACCCCGCCTGTCGCTAAAGCCGTACCGACCCTCAGTGCACTCACGCTCAGCAGCGTGGCCACGAGCGTCAGCACGGCGGCGGACACCGGCAGGGGGTGCGCCATCTGGCCCTCAATCACGCGATTCCTGTGCCTCCCGGAAGAAAGGAATCTGGGAACGAAACATCAATCTCACAACCGCCACTGACCCTGCCACGGATACAGCACCCCCAAAAATATCCCGTGGAAGACCTCGATATACCCGTATGCACGGTAACCGTCATAGCGGCCGTTCTCGAGGTCGTAGCGCCCGAGAGCCCCACGGCTCCACGTCAGAGTCCACGTGCCTTCGAGAACGTGGAATCCCTCGAAGAACTGGCTCGTCCACTCGGCCGGTACCCACGGCGGGAGGGGAGCCTTTGCGAAATCCTTATCATAACCGAGGATCACCTCCCCAAGCGGGTCTGGTGGCCTAGACGCGACGGCCGTCACGTCCCAACCAGCGCCAGCTCGAATTGCGGCGCCCACAGCGATGGCATAAGCGCGCGACATCGTCACCGGCCTGTCCACGAACACCGAGTTCGTCTGTGGCACATGATGGAACGTTATGCTGCCGTCGTTGGTCTTCGTCCACACCACGTCCGCCCCGATGCTGCGGTAGTAGTCGAGCTGCGTGACTGTCAACCCGCTCTGCTGCGCGTCCCACGTGAGGTCGGCAAACGCCTGATCCGTCTCCTGCCCCCACGGATCGTCCCCCCCTCCCCCGCCCCCGAGGGAGGGCAGAGCTCTCCCTTCGGCTCCCCCAAAGTTCAAGATGTCAATTGAGGCGCTTCTCAGTCCGCTCGGATCCCTTCCTTCGAGCGGCCCGCCCTCTGCGTACGCGTACAGGTTGCTTCCACCGCCGTACCCGATCGCATCCTCCTGCACGTACCGCCGCACCGCGGGGTCAAAGTAGCGCGCCCGGAAGAAATACCACCCGGTCTCGGCGTCGTACTCCCGCCCCGTCCAGCCGTAGCGCAGCACGGGCGGGGGCGCGGCGCTGTTCGTGTCCCGCGCGATCGTCGCCCCGTACGGCCCAACGCGCTGGCTCATCACCCAAGTTCCGTCCCGCTTCACGAGCCCGCGCACGCTACCCAGCTTGTCCAGCACAGCGTAGTACTCGTTGGTGCCCGCGTCGTGGATGGCCACGAGCGCATCTCTGCCGAGCCCCCACATGTAGCGCAGGCCGAGCGTCGTGCCAAGGGAGTCCGTCTCGAACGCCACGCTGCCCCCGTGGTACACGAAGCGGGTGTAAGCGATGGTGCCACCGGTGAGATTCGCGTAGACGCGCTTCGCGATCCGGCGGCCCACGACGTCGTAGCCGTAGCGGGCGATGAGCGTCGAGTTGTAGCGGACTGCCCGCAGGCGGTTCAGCGCGTCGTAGGCGTACGCCCAGCTCTTTGTCCCGCACACCGCCGTCACGAGGTTCCCCGCGCGGTCGTAGCCATAGCTCCAGGTGCCGCACGAGGCGTCGCTGCGCGCCGTCAGGCGATCGGTGACGATGTCGTACACCTCGGCGCCCGCGGTCGTGCGAATGTTGTTCCGCATGTCGAACTGGAAGGTGTCGCGGGCGACGACGCTCCAGGAGCCGCGAAACTTCCGCGCCACCACCGCCGTCACGCGCTCCCACGCGTCATACGTGAGCGAGTCGGTCAGGCTGTCCAATGGCTGCCCCATGCCGTGCTGCTCGGTCCATACTGGTCCCAGCACGTGACCGGACTCGTCCTCGCCCGCTGAGCGCTCGTAGTCGCCTCCGGTGTAGCTCGGGCTCGTCGCCACCATGTGCACGAGCGCATCGAGCTCTCCCGTCTCATTCCACGTCGGCTCGCGCGACTGGGGTACGTTGCCGATGTAGAGGTGTGGCCCCACCGCGCGGTCCTGAACATCGAAAGTGTAGGTGACGGTGTCCGCGTACGGCGTGATCAGCGAGTCGGGGTAGCCGCGCAGCCCCTCGTAACGAAAAGTCCAGAGGCCCAGCGGATCGGTCGTCGTACTGCGGCGTTCGTAGGAATCGTAAGAATAGCTCGTTCCCTGAGGTCCAGTCCCGGTAAAGCTCGTGTCCGTCTTAAGCCGACCGCGCTGATCGTAGCCCCAGCGTAGCTCGGCGTTCACCCCACCGATCGAGTCCACTTGGTTATCGTACCAGAGACGCGTAAGCTGGTCGAGCGGGCCGGCGAAGGCCTTGCGCAGCGTGCCGACACCAGGGATGACTGAGAGCGTGTCGCGGTTGCGCGAGTCGTAGTCGCCAGTGAGCGCGTCGCCGCGTCGGGTGAGGGTCTTCTTCAGGTTCCCGGCCACGTCGTAGACCAAGCTGTCCTTCACCTGCATCGAGTCGGTCCAGGGGCGCCGACTCACGAGCCGGCCGAGCCGATCGAAGACGTACATGGTCGCTTTGCCCCGATCGTTGATCCGCAGCGAGTCCCGTCCGGCGCGGTCGAACACATACCCGACGTGCCGTGTCTTCGCGGAATCAGCGAGCTGGTGAGATGGCCACGCGGGAGGACTGGTGCACGGCGTACAGTTGTCGGTGCGCAGCAGCCACGTCGAGTCCGTCTGCCCGGCGGCGTTGTAGTACCTCTGGATCCGCCGCCACTGCCACATCGTGGCCGTGTTCGTAAGCTGCACGCGCACGCGCTTCAACTCGGCCGTGTCCCGGCCCAGGCCGTCGAACACTGCACTGTCCACCATGGCGCCGCTCTCATCGAGCGCCCGGGCGCGATTCTTCCACGTGGCGTCGTAGGCGAACAGCTGCGACCATGCAGCCCCCGGCAGCTGCAGCGCACTGAGCAGGCCGTCGCTCCGATACCCGTACTGCGTCACAGCGCCGCTCGGGCTCGTCGTCGAAATAACGTTGCCGTTCGCGTCATAACTCACGCGCGTCGTGTCCTTGAACGTTCCGATGGAGCGAATCACGCGATGATTCCCGTCGTACACCAAGCTATCGAGCCGCAGCGTGTCGCCCACCGCCCGCACGATGTAGCTGCGACTGCGCCGCCGCAGCGCATCGTAGGTGTGGTACACCCGGCTCGAGTCCGCCACCTTTCCCTCGCTCCAGAGCGCGAAGCCTTCGGGCGTGTACTCCGTGCGCCCGATCAGCCCCAGCGCGTCCCACGTCTTGCGGGCCTCACCCCAGCGATTGACTAGCGAGCGCGTCCAGTTGGTCCTTGGGTCCTTCAGCTCGACGTACACGCTGTCGAGCGAGCGCAGCGCGCCATACCCTTGTCGCTCATAGGCGGTGTAGGTAATGACCGGGTTTACCGGGTTGCCATTCTCGTCCTGCACCTGGGGGAGCGTGACCTGAACCGGTCGGCGCTGGAACGTCGAGTCGTAGGTGACGACGGTGTTGTCGCCGATGACCCCGGCCCGCTGCGTTAGGACCACGGTGCCGGTGCCGGGATAGGTCTGATACGCGTAGGTCGTCGTATAGGCCTTGCTCGCGGGTGAGCTGAGCGAGTCGTAGGTCAGCTGGTTGGTCGTGGCGTCGATTGACACCTTGGTCTGCCGGCCCCCGGGATCGGTGAACGTCGAGAGCTTCCCGTTCCCGTCGTAACCCGGCGTGATCGTCTTTCCCACCGCGTCCAGGAAGCTCGTGACTTGGTCGCTCGCCCCACTGTAGACGATCGAGTCGCGGTTCCCATTCTGGTCCACGGACTTGACGAGCCGCCCGTTGGCGTCGAACACCAGCATAGCCTTGCTGCCGCGCGGACTCAGGGTCCAGCCGCTTCCCGTCTTCGTTAGCACGCTGAAATCCCCCGGCGGCGCGACATACAGGCTGTCTCCGTTGCCCCGGTAGACGGCACCCGTCCCCGTCGGGCCGATCAGCACGCGGTCGCTCCCCGCCTGGACCAGCTTCAAGACGCCGGCCGGCCACCACCCGGACCCGTACATCGTCGTGCGGCGGTCCACCAGCACGACCTCGAGTGAGTCCGCGCTCAGCTTCGTCGCGTTCACCGAGTCGACCTGAACCTGCACCGTCAGCCACTTCCGGGTCGGGGTCGGAGCAGAGAGCTCCCCCTGGAGCACCGCCCGGCAGCGCCGCACGGAGCCCGTCGCACAGGTCGGCGACGTGACCACGAGCGAGTCGAGCCGGTTCCCGCCGTCGAACAGCGTGACGTGGAGCTTCGTCGGTGTGTTGGCAGGCCACGTCAGCTCGACGTCCACCGGCACAAGCACCCGCGGGTAGGATTGGCGCGTGGAATACACCAGTCCCGCGCTCCGAGCGCGGCCCATCGAGTAATAGGCGGGAGTCCCGAACCCCGTCTCGACATCTGCCCCGGTCACGGTGAGGCCCGGACCGAACGGTGCCGTGAACTGCCGCCCGAGCGCCTCGAGCGGAAAGCCTGTGAAGCCGAGGACGGGCGTCGAATCGTTCGGGAGCACCGCCCAGCGCGTGGCCGTCGTGCACAGGCCATTCTGGGCGCAGGCGGTCACCGCAATCTGCGCCGAGTCGCCCACGTTCAGCCAGCGGGCGGAGTCAGGCTCCCACTCGATCAACCCGCGGTTCGCGCGGGCGAGCGTCGTCACGGTATCGGTCCGCCACTTGAGGACGGTCTTCGTCGTATCGAGCGGTGAGCCGTTCGTTGCAAACGTCGCACGGACCAGCGGCTGCCGGTTGCGCACGACGGCGCGGCTCCCGGACGTGAGCACCGGCGCGACGATGGTGATCGTCGGGTTGGCGGTCACCACAGACGACGCGGTCGCGCGCGCCTGGCCTGCGGCCGTCAGTTTCACGGTCCCTACGCTCGAGCCGACGTTGTACACCACGGTCGCCGCCGTCGACTGTCCAGGGTTGAGCGACGCGATGGCGGGGCTCACCGACACGCACGTGATTCCGCCAGTGCTCGAGCAGGTGAGGGTGTAGTCGTCGTCGATTGAACCGTCATTCAACACGGTGAACTTCGCCGTATCCGGACTGCTGTTCAGGGGACTCGCGACGGTGTCAGCCCACGGGGTGACGACGACCGCGTATTGGACGCAGCCCGTCTGGCAGTCGGGCACCTGTCCGGCGACGCGCACGGAAGCGAATGAAGCAAGCGCGACGATGACGAATGGGAACCGGGCACGCTGGAGCACGGGGCGACTCGAGAGAAGGTCGGCCGTGCGTCAAAGCACGCCCCGTGCCACACGCGTTCAAATCGCAACTGCCTTTGCCCGATGGAGATGTGAGAGGGCGCGAGACCGGACGTCAGTCCAATTCGCGAGTCCGAGCAGTCCAATTGGACGAAGCAGGTCAGATCGGCCGGAACAGCTCCTCGAGATCGAGCGTGAACGCGTTCCGGGCGCCGCGCGGGTGCCAGACAAGTCGTTCCCGCTCGATGGTCGGAAACCGTGCCTCCGGCGTCCACACCTCTACCACCCGCTCGTCCCCCTCGACCACCCAGTAGTGTGGAACTCGCTGCTCCTGATACAGCCGGCGCTTGGTGAAGCGGTCGGCCCGACTCGATGAAGGGCTGAGCACCTCGACGACGAGCAGCAGGTCCTTCACCTGCGCCCAATCGAGGGTGCGCGCTTGCTCGAGCGGTGCGACGAACAGGTCCGGCTGCACCAGGATGTCCGACCCCCACGAGAGATCCGCGGGCGAATGCAGCACGTGGCCCACCGGCTCGCGGTCGAGATAGTCGCTCACAGCCCGGGCCATCCGGAGAACCAGCTCCTGGTGCCAGAGCCGGGGCGCGGGGGTCACCAGCAGCTCCCCGTGCACCACCTCGTAGCGGTTGCCGTCGTCGGGCAGCGCGCGGACCATGTCGGCCGTGTAGTAGATCGGGGCAGCCATGCCCATAGTATCGGCTCCTCGGTGCAGGGGCGGCAAGAGGCTCGCAC
>WNGG01001683.1_pt1 | contig 24976 bp, 14 predicted proteins | sample 5400661 | NCBI WGS metagenome assembly WNGG01 (sample SAMN13153372, study PRJNA577476) | soil metagenome | isolation source: 100 cm soil or saprolite under Garry oak tree replicate 1 | place: USA:California | collected 2016-06-15
AAGCGCGAAGCCGCTCCCAAGATCACGCTTGCCTCGGTCTGCTAGCAGACCGCTAAGATCCCAGGTAGACCACCTGGTGGATAGACCACATGTGCAGACCTGGTAACAGGTGCAGCCGAGTGGCCCTAATGATCGAGCGGCTTGTTTTCTCTGTATCTCCACTGCTTCTTCTGGTCTCGGCAAAATTGAGGTAAGAATAGGGATTTCATTCAAATGTTGGATTGGAGGTTTCGTGGCTCCGCCACGAAACCTCCAATCCAACATTTGAATGCTCCAGAATTCTTTAAAACAATTGTTCCGCAGGTTCAAGGCCCTCTGCGAGGGCCTTGAACCTGCGGAACAATTGTTTTTTGTTTATGCCGCATGCAGGCGGCACAAAGAGTGCTTCAACGTTTCACTCAGAAAATAGAAGCCCCTTACCAAACTGTGCCCTCACCGAGTATAATTACGGAAAATATCCGAACTAAGGGAAAGATTACAACAAGACACACATATATAAACTCATTCTGAGAGAATATGGAGCATACTATGCCACGTAAAAATAGAACACCGAGACAACAAAATACTACCTCCGACTCGTTTGATGGTTCGCACATAAAAGATGAATTTTTTAACGACAGTAGTGATGGCATCAATGGCGAACAGAGTCAAGGAGAGTTTACACGCACTATTGTTGACCCATCCTTTGAAGACGAAAATCGACACCACGAGGCGGGCAAACGCGATGTCGAACTGTACATTCGCACCTATAACACGCTGTTGCGTAGTTCCGGAGAGATTAGCTTGAAAGCATTGGTGCAGGCACACTACAACATCGACTCCAGTCTGCATCCCGATGCTCGCTCACCCTATCCCGATATGTCTGCCTTCATTTACAGCGTCTTGCGTCTGCCAGCCGCCATCAATCATTGTAACCTGGTATTGCTCGGTCAGTCCGAAGAAGTTTTTCTACAACAGGGATTTGATGTTGATGGTTGGCAAGGAGTGACGGCTCCGGCCCGGCGGCGCAAATGGTTTTATGATGGCAAAGAGACATTGGCTGTCTACGTTGCCAGCGTAAGCGATACTGACGATATTGTTCCCATCCTGGTCGCCTTCCAGATTGAATGGAACAAGATGCATTACTTGCTGAATGCAGACCCCACAACACTGCAATTGCTTGAGACGCGCATGGACCGCACTTCACCAGTGTTTGCTGAGATTACCAAGGTGCTGCGTGAACGACTGCATATCTTGCCCGACGACTGGCGACGCCTGGAACTGATCTGGGGTGATCGTCTCTGGGAAAATCTGCTCGTAATTGGCAAGAACAAGAAGAGTTTCTGGTTGCGCATGCTTGGTGGCTCCCATGTGGGGTATGTGCGTGCTACGCGCAAATGGTGGGCACCCGTTGAGAAACTACTCGATACACTTGGCCTGCAGGAGCGACCCGTCTACTTCGTCTCCAGCAATACCCATAGCTTCGTCAACCTCATGTCAGGCAGCATCCTCAATCGCGAAGCGGAATTGACTGAGTTTGCACTCAGTGGCCAAGACCCTTACCTGGCCGATGAGTGCCGCAAAATACAGCAGGGAGAGGTACCTGGCAACTGGCAAAACTTCCTATACTTCGCAGCTCGCGAGTGGGTAAAGACACCTGCAGGACAGGAGTTTGTGCGCAATCGTGCACGCGAGGAGCAAGAGCGCGGCATCTGGTACGTAGGGGCCCGTCACGGGTTGGAGATCGACGCACAGATCTTTGAGCTTGCCAAACTACGCCCCACTGAGATCGACCCGCGTTGTGGCATGTCAGGCATGGATCTGCTGGCAAGAAGTCAGGCAGTCATCATCAACATCGATTATCCGTTAGGCATGGCAGCATACCGTATGCTGCGCGAAATCATGGAGAATTTGACCGGCATTCGCGGCATCTATATCCTGGGGAAGGCGGCCACACTCAATGGCAGCATTGGCGATGTAATGATCTCGAATGTTGTCCTCGACGAACATAGCCAGAACACTTACTGGCTCGATAATGCCTTTATCGCGCAGGATTTGCAGCCCTACCTGATCTATGGCTCGGTGCTGGATAACCAGAAAGCAGTTTCAGCCAAAGGAACTTTCCTGCAAAACCGCCAGTACCTGGATTTCTACTATCGCGCCAACTATACCGTCGTTGAGATGGAGAGCGGCCCCTACCTGAATGCTGTCTACGAAGATCAGTACCTGACACGCTATCCTGTGGGGGAGAACATTAACTTTGCCCGCCTGCCCTACGAGTTAGGTGTCCTGCACTACGCTTCAGACACACCTTACACACGAGGCAAGAATCTGGGTGCGGGCAGCCTCTCGTACCTCGGCATGGACTCAACCTATGCCAGCGCTGTCGCCATCCTGCGCCGCATCTTCGACCAGGAGCTGCGAGCTATTCGAGAGAAGATGACAGGGCCTCTCGAAGCTACAGAAGAACAGAAGACAGAGACTAAAGTGTCGTAGTATCAAAAATCTGACCTGGCCCCCCGTGCGGGGCCAGGTCAGATTTTTGATAGTATTATCTTACGCGCCTGGTTTCAGCTGCAACTCGGCCATCAACTGAGCATGGATATAGGCTGTAATTGCCCCGGCTTCTCCAGGTACGGGATCGACATGCTCATCGTTATCTATGTCAACGCCGTTCAGGACCTGGTTGGCAAGCTGTACAATCTCAGCTACCTTTGAGGTATCGCTGGTATTCTGAAGCAGCTTGAGCGCGTCCTGATCGATGGTTGTCACCCAGCCCTTAAGGTTATCCATGGCAATCTCGACGTGTTTTGCATGGATACGAATATTATCAGTGGTGTCGGGTTGTGTTGCGGCAAGCGAAGCATGGGCTTTTGCAGTAGCAATGTAACTATTGCTCCCCGATAGACCAAAACCATCACCTGTCTGGGAGATGTTCTGGAGGCTACAAACGGCCCCTAAAGCCTGGAAATGAGATCCATTCCGGCCTTCAATAATATCGATGATACTCTGTGCTGCACATTTAAGAGCCACAGTATTGTGGCTGCTGACAGCATTTTGCAGTGCCAGAGCCTGCCCACTCAGCAGTTGTGCTTGCTCTCGCAGTCCTACCAGCAACCCGATCCTCTTTGGGGTTGAAGGGAAACTGTAGAGCAGGTGCTTGATATGGGTAAAAGCGTTCTTGGGAGATTGTGAAGGGAAGTTTGCAGCAAGCACGATAGTACCTGTTGGTGAATTGACATCTCCCTGTTCCAGCGTAATCTCTATCCGATCTCCTTCGCCGAGCAGGTTGTGTTTCCCTCCATTGGTGAAGTCCAGTGAAAAGTTCTGACCGTCCGTCACCAGTTTGCCTAGTGCCAGAATCTTTTCATCCGTAGTATTGATGAGCCAGGCATAATAGTGAGAGCCGGAGGCGGGTGCATTCAGGCCACTGATGCTTATTTTAAGGGTATCAGTATGTCCCGCTCCACCCTGGCTATCACGAAACGCGACCGCACCAGTAGCAGCGGAGGCCACTATATTGTTATTGTTCTTCCCACCCACGAAAGCCAGCAGACCAACAGTCCCCGCTGCGATAACTACCAGAACGAGGGCAGTGATCAGCACAATACGCCCGCGTCCGCCGATATTGGGACCACGAGGTCGAGACGGTGCTCCTGGTGCCGGAGTTTCGATCGGAACTTTTGAGCCAGGTGCTGCCTCTGGAACAGTTCGAACTGGTGGCGTTTGTAGCGCCTGGCCTTGCACTGGATAACTATTCTTTACAGGAGATGATATAGTAGTACCGTATTGCATCTCTCCTGCTGTAGCAGCGACGGTTCCCCCCTGCGCGTTTAGTGGCGCTACTTGATTGCCACAGTTGCCACAGAATACGGTACCTTCTTCTAACATTGCATTGCATCGAGGACACTGCATAGCTCATCCCTCCTCTGGTCTCCCATTGTTTGTACCGATACGGTACGATAATGACGAATGGGCGCTATTGAATGCGCCCCTTATAATGTACGGTTATGTCAGCGGTACTGGATTGATTGGTTTATTCTACCACAATGCTGAGTTGTGGTTCGTGTGTGATGAAGTGCCTACGAAGGTTTCACCACATGAAATACATTTACTAGCAGTTCCATTACTCCATGGAAGAGGATGATAAGCACTGCCACGCTTGCAAGTACCATGTGAATGTAGCGCCAGGCACTAATGATCAGGCGGGCTCGTTTTTGGCGTCGGAGTGATTGTTGCAGGTTGGCCCAGATGGTCAAAGTCTCATAGGCACGCTGAAAATCTGCTTGTTCTTTAGGAGCAAGTGCTGGAAGCACTTTTGGAAGGACGCCTGCACTGTCAAGAGCCTGCATGCAGTACTGTTTGAATGGTTCAGACTTGCCAGCCGAGAGCCGCTCTACCGTGTATTCCATTTCGAGGATACGCTCCTCGATAGCCTGGACGATGCCCACACCATTCGTGCTGGCATCCCTGGCAATCATATGTGCCTGCCACACATCGAGCAGGCGGCCAATGATGCCGCTAGCGACCAGGAAGATGAGTGCATAGAGGGCTGTAGGGCCCCAGTATGAAACCGTGAAGCAACTGGCATTCTGGCAGAAATTATGTGTAATGTATGCAAAGTTCTCATGGAGCAAGGCAATCAGGACAGCCGTAATTCCTACCCAGATATGCATCCAGAGCCAATTCTGTACTTTCCCTGGTAGGTTGCGTGCGAAACGACGACGCAATGTATAGCTGGCCGTTCCGAAGACCAGCACGAAGGCAATGATACCGAAGGTGCGGAACGGATCATTAAATGGCCCTGGAAACTGTTGTGATTTGATGGCAGAGAAGTACCAGGTGAAAATGACAGCATAGAAGATGATGCTGGCTGCGAGCCAGAGCCACCATGCTTTCGAGAGCGGTGCTTTCCAGATTCGCCGCATCGGGCGTTGTTGGGATACAGATGGTTTTGTTGCAAGGGCCATATGGTTCTCCTCCTACACTGCTCGCCGTTGTAGAATTTCTTCAGTTGAGCCAAAGAAGGTTGTCGGATTGATGCGAATGGCTGCACCAGTTGGGCAGGCCTGGACACAGGCTTGATTGTCATAGCCTGCACAGAGATCGCACTTGATCGCTACCTTCTTACGCATCTCACCGTATGCATCGCGTGGCTGCTGAGCATTGAGTGGACCGGGAGCAGCAGCAGCCTGTAGCATCGGAAGGACTTTGTGCCCGCGCTCCTTGCCAGCACCTTTGGTGAAAAAGCTGCTGAACCGCTGGAAGCTCGAACGGGAATTTACTTCATCTTCGAGCGTCATGATTGAAATGTTATCGTAGGGACAGCGCTCAGCGCAGATACCGCAGCCAATACAGCTTTCCGTAATATATACCTCACCACTGGGGAGACGCGCAATACCCGCACGGCTGCACAACATACAAACAGGGTCCTGGCATTGGCGACAGGCAGTTGCGATGCTGATGTTGCCAACGACCATCCCCTTGCGGTTCATACGAGAGTGCCCATGTCGCCGGGCACAGGCTTCTTCACACTCATTACAATGTATACACAGGTCAAGGTCAATTACTAGTACTTCAGTACCTTCGATTACTCCCCCTGCGACCAGCGAGCGCAAACCTGCACGGGCTTCGGCTTCTGAGAGAATAGGCGAATTGCCAGCATAGGTTTTTGGCAGTGGATCGAAGAAACCTGTCTGGGCGGCAGCGGCGGCATCCTGGTACTCGCGGAGTCGCATCTGAAAGCGCTGGTTGACCTCAGGATAACGGACAAGCAGAGTTGAGAGTGCCTGGCGCGGCACCTCAGCTACACTGACGCGGGTGATGGCTGTGGTCGTGACAGGACGCCCATCACCGAGCAGGTCGAGTCCGCCCAGGAAGTAGTCACCACTTTGGCGATAGGCGATGATACGCTCATCTGTCTTATCGCGTCCGGTACCAGCTTTGGTGCGACGAGCAACTTTCACAAAGCCTTCTAACATAATGTGCATCGACTCTCGGGCTGGTGCTCCTGCACCATCTTCGCTGAAGAGACGATCATCGCGGTCATAGCGCTTGACCTGTGTCTGTTCGGCAAGTTGTCGGATGTCCACGCTGGAGACTCCCTGGAAGAGGGCCATGCGCTTCAAAATCGCTTCGATGGAGCGGGCGTTGTTCAACTGCTCGAAAAAGCTGCGAACCGGTGGGACAATCTCCATCAGGCGTTGCATCACCTGTTCCGGCACCTCCAATACCACCGATGCGGTTTGAGCGCGAGCAGTAGCATTGCGCGGTTGCCCGGTAAGCATGCCATGCTCACCCATATACTCGCCCCGGCGATAGACGGCGACGGGAAGTTCTCTGCCATCCGGGCCTCGCGAAGAGAGTTCGAAGCGGCCTTCCAGGATGATGTAGAGACTGCGGCCATATTCACCCTCGTTCATCACTACCGCACCGGGCAGAACTGTGAGCATTTTGGAGGTAGCAGCCATGTGCAAGAGATAGTTCTCTGGAACAATCTCAGGATCACTGAACATCGGCTGCTCGCGCAAGCGGCTCATCAGCAGTGGAAGGTCCCAACCAGAGGGAAGGAAGTTGAGTACTCGACTCATGTCTACGGTGCCATCCCAGGAGACGCCAAGGCGCTGCTTGAGCGAGAGCATCAGTAGATCACGATGGTTGTCAACCGGGCAGACGGGGACACAGGAGCCGCACATTACGCATTCATCCGTGAAGCGTGCCACATGGGCAGGTATTTCATCAGTGATGGTGGCATGGTTGAGGTCTGCGATATTGACCATCGAGGACATAGGCACCGGGCAGGCCCGCATGCAGCGGTCGCAGCCAATACACATATCTATCTCGAAACGCACCTCTTCCTCGGTGAAGGGTACAAGGTCCCGGCGGTGTTCGATGCCCACCACAATCGGTGATTTTTTTGATGATGACACTGGTTGTATCTGCATAATGCCTCCTTGGGCGTGCCTATCTATTGGATATGCGCAATTCCGCTCACATCCCCGTAGGGGGCCAATTTATCGCTCCTCCGCAACTTGCACAGAAACGTGTTCTATCAGGATTCGGCGTTCCACAATTGGGACATTGGGTACCCGCCTGTAGTGGCCGATCGATCACGCCCGCCGCCGATTGATCGGCCCCTCCATATCGAGGTGGCTGTATTTCTATGTCTTGTTGGGGAGCCTGTGGATAGATAAAGTAGACCAGGATGCTGCCGATAGTGATGCGGTCGCCATTGGCAAGACGATAGGGATTGTCAATCTTCGTGGAGTTGACGATCACGCCATTACTGCTACCCAGGTCATGAATATAGAAACCATCGGGGCCAGGGTAGACTTCGGCATGCTTCCGCGAGGCAGCCACCTCTGGAAGGACAATATCATTCTTTTTGTCGCGTCCCATAACCAGGCGCTTTCCGGGCTTCAATTGGAAGACCTGTGGATCTCCTCGCGTGATTACAATCAACGCAGGTGTTTCCTTCAGCAGAGCAACGATATTTGCCGGGACAGCCTGTGTTGCTCCCGGAAGCATCAGCGAACCATCAGCACTAATGATTGGCTGACCTGTAGGAGCTTCCTTTGCAGAGGCAGCGGGATCATAGAAGCCTGTTGCCATCTCATAAAGTTTTGTCATGCTCGTTTTGCTACTGCTCGCCTGGCGTGATGGTATCTCTTTTCCGTCGGCCTGGCGTGCCTGGAAACGGAACGGCACTTTGCCGAAAAGGATGCGATCACCCGAATTGAGCACATGCACACTGCCTGGCTCCAGACGTTTGTCATTCACGAAGGTCCCATTGGAACTGCCAAGGTCACGCAGCACGTATTGTCCATTGGCATAGCTGATCTCGGCGTGGCGGCGCGAGACCGTGCCATGATCGATTAGCATGTAGACACCGACCTGGCGGCCTATGGTCATCACTTTGGTCTGGCTGAGCACTGTTTCCGCCAGTTGAGTTGCCCCAAGCTCGTTGGTTTGGGCAGCAGGAACCAGGGACGCCTCTATGATTGGCTGCGGCGTAGGGGCCCGATTTATCGCGCCCCCTGCAATTGTCCCACCTGTATAGGCGATTTGTTTGACAGCAGCAGCGCCCTCTCTATTCGCACCCAGGATAGCTGGCGGTACACCTTGCTGATCGAGCCACGCTTTGAGTTTGAAGTCAGGGGCAAACAGCCGGGAAGCGACCGATGATAGGTTGACACTATGATCTATAGCACGTTTGAAATCTAATGTGCCCTTGCGGTTTCCGAGCGAGAGCACTCCAACAGGCACGCCATCTTTGAGTATTACTTTGCGGTAGGTGCGTGGCTCTGGATCAGCCACAATTTCCTGGTAGCCGGTGTCCTCTTTGGGTACCTGGGTCAATCCAACACAGGCAAATTCGAGTCCATATAAGAAGGTGGCATTGTAAAACATTCCAGTACGGAAGGGGCGACTGGTATCAAGCAGGTCGAGCATGCTATAGGCGGCGGCACGCGCCTGCGAAATTGCGGGAAACCATTGACCAATTACTCGTGTCTTTCCGGTCATTGCATCGGTCGTTTCCAGGACATCGCCAGCAGCATAGATATCAGGCGCATTCGTGCGCATCGCACCATCGACCCTCACGCCTCGTCCGCAACCGATGCCACTGCTCTTGATGAAGTCAATAATCGGCTCAACCCCGATAGCCATAATGACCATATCGCACGGGATACGAGCACCACTGGTGGTCACAACCCCAGTCACCTTCCCTGCTTTGCCGGTAATCTCGGCAATCTCTTCTTCGAGACGCAGATCGACCCCATCGCGTCGCTCTTGCTGAAGCACAAGATCAGAGGCTGTTGCATCCAGTACCTCCGACCAAAGTGTGGACTTACGGAGCAGGTGCGTGACCGCATAGCCACGATGCCGCAATGTCTCGATAGTCTCCAAGGCCAGTGTGCCGCTGCCAGTCACAACGATATTTCGTGTGGTGGTGAGTTGACTCAGCACGGCCTGGTAGTCAGCAACCGTGCGCAGACCAGTGACACCTTTGAGATCCAGACCAGGGCACTTAAGTCGACTGGGATTTGCTCCATTAGCTAGAAGCAGGCGAGAGTAACCAACCTCGCGCCCGCCCTGGAGCTGGACAATGTGCTGACCTGCCTGTACCCGTACCACGCGCTCTTTGAGGAAGCGAACGCGATGATCTTCGTAGAAGCTGGTGGGGCGGGCCCAGAGTTTATCTTCGCGTACACGGCCAGCGAGGTAGTCCTTGAGCGCCGGGCGATAGTAGACCGGAAATGGGTCGTCGGCAATCACAGTGATATCCGCTGCCGAATCTTCGGCACGCAAGACTTGAGCGGCGGTTACACCAGCAATGCCGTTGCCGATAATTACATAAGAAAGCTGGTCAGTCATCGTATACCTCCTAAGTTGCCTCTGGCCTGGCACCCACAAGGGGTGCCACTACTATGGAAGGACTTGCCACTGCGTGGCAGAGTAGTGGCACCCACGTGCTCGATAAATCGGCACTCTACTGGGTGCCGGGTTCATTGCTCTTGTGTGATCGTACCGTCCGCATTCACCGTGATTTTCACCTGTGTCAGTGGAGTGGGAGCTGGCCCCGCAACAACTGCTGCACCCCTGGCGGGATCGAACGTTGCGCCATGGCAGGGACATTCAAGCAACTTATCCTGCGCATTATAGGCGACAGGACAACCTTGATGGGTACAGGTGGAATCGAAGGCCACAAAGCGATCATCAGACAGGTGCACAAGCACACCCGGATTTTTGGCATTGGGGAGATCGAATGTTTTCGCGCTGTTGAGCGGAAGGTCTGATTTGTGTGCTATAACACGGCCTGTATGCCCTTGCCCGGTAGCGGTCGTTCCCTGGGGAGTTGAGCCCGCTGGCAGTGGTGTGCTACCGGTGTTAGCAGTGGATGGAGTTGAAGTCCCACCCAGGAAATGGCTCCCGACCACGGCAATTGCTGCAACTGCCACTACAGCTCCACCACCTGCAGCGAGTAGTGTCAGAGCGCGGCGACGCGAAAGCTGTGTTTGCCTTTGGGGCGCACTAAATCGCACAGCTGCGGCAGGTTGCTGTTTTTTAGCTACATTAGCTTGTGCCGCAACAGCCTCTGAGGATGTTGGCGCAGGTGCAGTGACAGCGAACGCTTTGCGGGTTGTATCGTTGGGAGCGACAATCGTGGCGTAAGCATTGGCAAGCATCCCTGGTTGGCGGAAACGCTGCTTAGGATCTTTTGCCATCGCGGTTGTAATAATACTATCTAGCGCTGCTGGAAGGTCCTTCCGCCATGTACTTAATGGTGGCACTGGAGCTTTCAAGTGCTGCTGCGCAATCTCATCGTGTGTCTTGCCTCGAAATACGCGGTGTCCAGTGAGCATACGATAGAGCACAGCACCCAGCGCATACACATCGGTATAGGTATCAACTGGCTGATCAAGTATCTGTTCTGGTGCTCTGCCCTCTCCATTGCCGGAGAACAGGTATGCCTGTCCCTCTCGTCGGGCCAGTTCAAGCATGCGCATCACGCCAAAATCTGCCACACAGAGCCGTCCATCACGCAGGATGAAGATGATATCTGTCGAGAGGTTGCGATGCAGCATTGCATGCTCATGGGCATATTCCAGGGCGGCGGCAATAGAGTCAAGGTAGCGGCTGGCAGTCAAGGCATCGAGCGGTCCATGCTTTGCAAGGTGAGCGCTCAGTGACTTCATTGGGAGATTTGGCACGACCAGGTAGGGCATACCCTGGGAATTTCCATAGTCCAGGAGGGGCAAAATGTTGGGATGTTGCAGAGCGGTGACCTGGTTGGCCAGTTGTTGAAAACGCCCAAGGTAAACAATGCGGGCCTCTGATGGCAAATCAGCAGGTGTAGTCAGCAGGCGCAGCACACAGGTAGATGTTTTTGCCTCTGCCTCCGTGTGGGCCAGGAAGATTGGCCCTAACTCGCTCTGCTCTATCAATTGTTCCAGGTAATAGTTGCCAAGTTTCGTACCAACGAGCTTGTCGAAAGATCTGTTCGCAACCATAATCAACCTCTTTAGCAAACAAGGTGACCACAAGGGCCCCTACCAAACCACGAATCGACCTGCCAGGGCCATGTGGCATGTACAGGTCGATATGCCGAACCCTTCCATACAAGTATACGCCAATAATAACACAACGGCTTGCGTAAGATTACCCATTTTCTGAGGAATTTCAAAAACTGAACAGGAAAATATAAAAATGGGTAAGATTGCTCATGCCTCCCAGGAGACACATCAGTATACTGACTGTAGGTACCCATTTGATCGTTGTTTAAGGATTATCGAAGGAGTTACGATGATACGGATTAATGTCTCCTACCGTACAGCCTTAATTGGCTTGTTACTGCTCTCTGTAGTGCTTTCTGTGGTGTTGCTTGTGCACACTACGAATGCAAGTTCCGGCGATAGCGCTGGTCGGCAGATTCGCAACCAGAGCTTTCACCCTCGAACGTTGCAACAGATGATCCAGGCCCACCAGTTGGCCTCGACTGTGCGCGTGCTTTCCTCCCAGCCTCCAAGCGTAATCGTTCAGTTTCCGCTCTTTCCAAGTGGCGTCAAGAAGTTGTTTCCCAATGCTACTGGCGTTGTGACAATTATCCAGGGGAACCCCGAGGTTAGCCTCTTTGATACCGTGACGGTCGATGTTGCCGACATGCCGCCTGACACCACTTTTACCATCTTCTTCATCGAGTTCGCCAACAAGCCCTTTGGACATGTTCAGTACGTCGCCGACCTCCATACCCGCGCTGATGGAAGAGGTGAGATCTCCTTCCAGACCATTACCCTGGTCGCCTTCGCTGCGGATGCCCAGAATCCCGGCACCTCCAAGGATCAGAGTGGCGAAGCCTCTGGTGTGCAGTTGGAGCACCTGGGGATGTGGTTCTCCTCTCTCGAGGATGCAAAGAAGATTCTGAAAGATGACACCCTCAAAGGCACACCCTTCGATGGTGGCAACCCGCCACTGCATGCTGGCCCACAGGCAATGACTGATGGGCAGGCTGACCCGGTGTTTTAGGGACCCAATTTACCGTGTAGGATCTCAATTTATTGTGTCCCTACAACAAAGGAGGATATCGATGCAACTTTTACGTAGAGCTATCATCAGCAGTTCGTTAGTGCTGGTAATGTTGCTGGTTGTCGCCGTCCAGGTCAGTGCAGCTGCCAGCAGTACGCCATCCCGGCGCATTGGGAATAGTCGGTTTCTGCCCGCCGTCACGGATGTCCAGACCGTTCCCTATAATCCGAATGCTGAGCGTTTGCGCCAGCTGCAGCGTCAGGGTCGCCTGGCTCCCAGCGTTCATATTATGGATTCGCTACCGCCAGCCACCATTATTCAGTTTCCACTGGTGCCCAGCGGGGTCAAGCAAGCTTTTCCCAACGCCACAGGGCAGGTAACGATTATCACAGGCAACCTGGATAACCGCATCGACGAAACGGTAACAGTCGATGTGCAGAATATGCCACCGAACATTACCTTTACCATCTTCTATATTGAGCTTGCGAACAAACCCTTTGGCAATGTCGAGTATGTTGCTGATTTGACTACGCGAGGCGATGGCAGCGGCGAAACTGTTTTCCAGGCCATTGCGATTGATGCCTTCGCTATGGATGCACGCAATCCTGGGACATCGCAGGATCAGAGTGGCACAACTTCGGGTGTGAACCTTGAGCACATGGGCATGTGGTTCTCATCGCTCCAGGATGCCCAGAAGGTCCTGAACGATGACTCACTCACCGGAACCCTGTTCGATGGTGGCAACCCACCTCTTCATGCTGGTCCACAGGCGATGACGGATGGGCAGACCGCCCCAGTGTTTTAGGAGGATAAGCAATGTTTATATATACATTACGTTCCGTCAGGGCCTCTTCGCTGAGTCGCCTTGCGAGCATCCTGATAGGCATAGTCCTGGTGAGCCTGCTTGTGAGTGCCTGTGAGGGTTCACCACAGTCACCTCCATCGAGCAAGGGCACCTCGACTACGACGACCACGGGTGGCTTTCCGACGACACCCCCACCAACACGGGTGCCCACCTTCGGTACGGCTGGACAGGTGGCTCCAACCGTAAAGGTGCTTGGCTCGATTGCACCGACCTTGATCGTGCAGTTCCCGCTCTTCCCGGCGGCGAGCATCAAGACGCTCTTTCCGAATGCCACTGCGCTGGTGACGGTGTTTCAGAACCCCGATGCCAACGACTTCGATACTGTAACAGTTGACGTGCAGAAGATGCCTCCCAATGTCAAGTTCACCGTCTTCTATACAGAACTCTCCTCCAAGCCCTTCGGGCACGCGGAGTACGTAGGGGATGTGTTCACTCGCTCTGATGGTAGCGGGGAGTCAGTCTTTCACCTGATTACCTTCGTAGCCTTTGCGGCAGATAATCGCAACGCGAAGGTCACATCGAACGATCAATCCGGGGAAGCTTCTGGGATTCAGTTGGAACATGTAGGCATGTGGTTTGACTCAGTGAATACTGCTCGCCAGGTGCTGAATAATCCCAGCATCGCTGGCACTCCCTTCGATGGCCTGGCTGGCCCCTTGCATGCTGGTCCGCAAGCGATGACAGATGGGCAGACCTTGCCGGTGATCTAGAGATGTTGTGGGGTTCTGCCAAAACCCCACAAAAATCCCTACTTGTGTAGAGAGAATGAGCATGGTATGATTCTGAGAAAGAAGATGGAAGGGTTTACCCTAAGCAACCAGGAGAGACACAGGGATGGCAGAGCCCACAGAACAGCAGTTTGGTCACTATCGCCTCATCAACCTGTTGGGCTCTGGCCCTTACACCTCGGTCTACCTGGGTGAGCACATTCGCCTGAAGACACAAGTTGCTGTGAAAAAGGTGGATGTGTTGATGTCGCCTAACTGGTTGGACAAGTTTTCTCTACGTGTCGGGGCTATCGCTGGCTTGAGGCATCCCAATATCGCACGGGTTCTGGATTTTGGTGTGGAAGACAGTGCACCTTTTCTTGTTATGCAATATGCCTCCAATGGCACCTTGCGTCAGCACCATCCCAAAGGCTCCCGTTTACCTCTAGCAAGTATCCTCCCCTATGTCGAACAGGTCGCTGCAGCCTTACAGTATGCGCATGATCAAAGGGTACTCCATTGCGATGTCAAACCAGAGAACATGCTGTTAAGTGCAAACAATCAGGTGTTGCTCAGTGATTTTGATCTCGGGATTATTGATGAGACGTTGGATGCGACGTTGAACAACCAGACAAGGCTGGATGCGGAAGCCGCCACGTATATGGCTCCCGAGGTGTTTCAGGGAAAGGCTCAACCTGCCAGTGATCAGTATGCGCTAGGTATTGTGGTGTACGAGTGGCTATGCGGTACACGCCCGTTTACTGGTACATTCGGAGGGATAGTTGCTCAACATATCCAGGCATATCCGCTTCCCTTGTCCAGGCATGCCCCTGACATCTCGCCCCCTGTTGAGCAAGTCGTGCTCAAAGCACTGGCCAAAAACCCAGGTCAGCGCTTTGAAAGTATACAGGCTTTTGCTTCGGCTCTAGAAGGGGCTGAGAAACCAGTACCAGCAGTGCAGGTTTCTACAAGAGAGCCGACGATTGCAGTGTCACAGCCAGAACAAACGCTGGTTTCAGCATTGGCAAGGACTCCATCACCGAGGTCGAAGAGAACTGATCTTGTGGGTCGGCAGTTCGGTAACTATCGTCTGGTCCACTCCTTAGGCTATGGAGGCTTCTCTGATGTCTACCTGGGTGAGCATATCTATCTTCAGACCCAGGCTGCTATCAAAATCTTGCAGATGCAATTGACTACAGACGACCTGGAGAACTTTCTCTCTGAAGCGCGTATCGTTGCCAGGTTATCCCATCCTAACATCGTGCGGGTTTTGGAGTTTGGCGTAGAAGATAACACCCCTTTCCTCGTTATGGAGTATGCTCCCAATGGCAACTTGCGCCAGCGCCACCCGAGGGGCACAACCTTACCGCTAGCGACCATTGCCGGTTACGTCAAGCAAATCGCTGCTGCCCTACAGTATGCTCATGACCATAGAGTCATTCATCGCGATATCAAACCGGAGAACATGCTGCTAGGACGCAACAATGAAGTCTTACTCAGTGACTTTGGCATTGCGGTTGCAGCCGCAAGTACAAATACAGGCGACCCGAGTCAGAGTGTAATTGGGACAGTGGTCTACATGGCCCCCGAACATTTGCAGGGCAAGGCACGCGCGGCCAGCGACCAGTATGCACTGGCCGTTGTAGTCTACGAATGGCTATGCGGTGCTCGGCCCTTCGATGGTTCTTTTACGAGCATAGCTTTCCAGCATATGCTGGTTCCTCCTCCTCTTTTGAGCCAGAAGGTTCCCCTGATTCCTCCGACTGTTGAGCGTGTGGTCATGACAGCGCTTTCTAAAGACCCATCCAAGCGCTTCAAGACGATGCTGGCATTCGCCGATGCTTTGGAGCAGGCTTGCCAGTTGAGCCAGGCAGGTGAGGGCAGCTTTCTCGTCAGTCGAACATTGGGATCCATCTATCCGACCTCCCCGCAGGATGAGCCAACATATGTTCCTCCTGCCGCTTCACCATCCGTTTCTTTACTTCCGGTCGATCTGCTCCGAACGGAGAAGCTTGCTCCACCACGAGTGCTCCCACCTACTCTTGGAAATCCTCTTGTAACTTATCGCGGCCATAACGATTGGGTACGTGCCGTGGCCTGGGCACCTGATAGCAGGCGTATTGCCTCAGCAAGTAATGACAAGACTGTACATGTGTGGAATGCCGCAACAGGGCGCAAACTTTCAACCTGTCGCGGTCGTAGCGATGCTGTCTATACAGTAGCCTGGGCACCGCCCGACGGTAAGTGCATCGCCTTTGCCAGCGCTGATAAGACCATTCGAGTATGGGAGGCCGCAACAGGACGTAAGGTGTCTGCCTGTCGTGGACATACAGCCGAGGTATACGCCGTATCCTGGTCTCCAGACGGTGCACTGATTGCCTCAGCAAGTGCCGATAGGACCATACAGATCTGGGATGCTGTGACACAGGGTAAAGTTGCCTCCTACACTGGTCATAACGATTGGGTGCGAGCAGTCGCCTGGTCTCCCGATGGCAAGTATATCGCCTCAGCCAGCAATGATAAGACTGTACAGGTCTGGGATGCAACCACTCGCCAAAACATCTCCACCTATACTGGTCATAGCGACTGGGTGCGAGCAGTCGCCTGGTCTCCAGATAGCAAGTATATCGCCTCGGCCAGCAATGATAAGACTGTGCAGGTCTGGAACGCTATGACAGGTATCCCTCGCTTCACCTATGAAGGTCACACCGGTTGGTGGTTAGGAGGAGTGCTTAGCGTGGCGTGGTCGCCGGACGGCACACTGATTGCTTCGGCTGGCGAGGATCAGACAATACGGGTCTGGGATGCTGTCACCAGTGACAATGTCTTTATCTATCGCGGGCATTCTGCTCCAGTGAGCGCCATAGCCTGGTCTCCCGATGGCAAGTACATCGCCTCGGCCAGTCATGATCGACTCGTGCGGGTATGGCAGGCTCCTTAAAGCTGACCACGCTCTAGAGCAACCAACATCAACTGCATTTGAAGCGCTTGAGCATCTTTCGTGCATCTTCCACAACAGGCAATCCGAGAGCGGCATAGATCTGCACAGCTTCTCCCAGCAAGCGACAACCCTCATCATTCGGATTACTACGCTGTTCGCAAAGGAAGGAGCCAAGAGTCAGTGCCAGGTCAGCATGGTTGAGGGCGTATTTCATATCACGAGCAATTACCAGAGCCTTTCGATAGTAGTCTTCGGCTTCTGCCAGGTGCCCATAGGCCTGAAAGAGACTTCCCAGGTTCCTGAGGACCTGGCATTCGCCGCGTTTGTCCTGCACCTCGCTGAGAATAGCAAGAGCTTGCTGATAGTGGTCTTCAGCCTCTTGTGGTTGTTTGCGGATGTGAGCAAGTTCACCAAATTTTCCGAGAACCAGGCCTTCCCCTCGTCTATCTCGTACTTCACGCGCAATCTCTAGAGCCCTCCAATACTCCTCGTCGGCCTTGTCCAGTTGTCCGCGGGTATAGGCCAGGCTTCCTATGCAACGATGGACCCAACCCTCGCCTTGCCGATTTTGTACCTCATCTTCGCAGGTAATCGCCAGGGCATACTGAAAGTAGCTGTCAGCTTCGAGCCAATTCCCCCGGGCCTGGGCAATTTCGCCTAAGCAGATGCGATGATGGCTCTCACTTCGTCGATCCTCTACCTTCACCAGGAGGTCCAGCCCCTGCTTGTAGTAGCTCTCGGCAGCCTCTAAGCGTCCAAGTTGAGAAGCAAGATCGCCCAAATAGCCAAGAAGGACGCCCTCACGCCCCTGGCTCCCTATTGCACGCATGATGCTCAGACCCTGATTATAGTAGCGCTCGGCCTCGTCAAGTTGTCCACGTTGCTGAGCAATCTGGCCCAGGTAGGCGAGTACTCTCCCTTCGCCCTCCCGGTCTTGCTCCACCTGGCGAATAGTGAGGTTTTCCTGGTAGGCTTGTTCGGCATCATTCACTTTGCCAACATGTTGTAGTGCCTGCCCATAGGTCAGTGACATAGTGGCTGCACGCAAGCGGTCTTCACGCTCACCTGTTTCTTGAGCAAGATTTCGAGCTGCTTGTATCCCCCAGGGTAAATACTCCAGGCAAGCAACCATGCGCCAGCGATCAGCCCAGAAATGCTGCATGCTGAGACAGAGTTTCATCACCAATTCATCTTGCTTCTGACTGTATGCCCATTTCAATGCGCCGACGATGTTCAACTCGTCGTAACTCAGCGCCGACCCGGCATCTTTGACCCGGTTGGCATACTCGGCATAGTACTTTGCTACGGCGAAGCGAGCGGCATCACGCTTCTTGGGTGCCCAGCGTGTGAATCCGTCCGAGGCAAAAGCACGCAACAGTGTATGTAGCCGTAATCGCTCACCATCGCCCTCCTCGGGCATGGCCTCATTGGTGTATGCCTCAACCAATGCCCGCTGTACCAGTAGATCCACATGATCCTCCGGCCTGGGTAAACCAAATTCCCTGCCAAGTGCTATCGCAGCTTGACGACCAAACTCAGCGGTAGCGAAAGCAGCCAATGCTTTGAAAAACTCTTGATCTCTAGACGGTAGGGCTTTGGTACTCTTGGTGAAGGCGACAGCGACCGCCCGTGGCGTCTTATCATCATCTGGCAGTTCGATGACCTTCAGGAGGTTTTTGATTTCGTTGGCCAGCACCTTTAAATCGCGTCTACTATTCGCCGCATAGGCTCCTACAATCTTGATGGCAAGTGGGTGCCCTCCCAGGGTGTCAACAATACTTTCAGCAGCAGAATGCTCGTTGGGTTTAAGGATTGGCATGCTTCTTCCAAGAGAGCGAGTGAAGAGTTCCAGAGCGTCGCCGGGAGGAAGCGGTTCCAGTTTCTTGCTTGCCGCTATGGGTACAGCAGCTTGAGGCAGTACATGCCGCGCAGTGAGGAGCAAGGTGATGCGCCTTGCTTCACGCAGCAGCTTGACTACTTCTATAATGTCGAGCTCAGGTTCGACATTATCCAGCACGATCAGGGCGTCCCTGCCATCGAGTATTCTGAGAACTGCATCACCCAACCCATCGAGGTCACTGGCATCAGGCTGACGACGTTGCGGATCAAAACGAGCCAGAACCCCCTGTAAAACTTTTACTGCATCGGTGATGTCCTGGCAACGCACGACTGCAATGCCACCACGGAAGCGACCCTGGGTTTGCAACCGGCGGATGACATGAGCGGCGAGTGCAGTCTTCCCAATCCCACCCATACCATGAAGTGCAGTCGTAATGCCTGCTGCCCTTCCGGCACGCAGCCGCTCAAACAACCATTGTGCATCAGCAGCACGTCCCACAAGAGACTCTTGATGCGAAAGCCGCGCCACATCGTTTGGTGGGCCTTGTGGACGGCTGACTGGTGTTAGAATACTTGAATCAGGGAGGCTTTCTGGTCCCACTTTAGCTGGTGGCGGGTGTATATGCCCATTATGGGCATAATGGGCATTATGCTGCTCTTTCAGTTCAAGTTGCAGGTCTCTTGTGGCCCAGAGGCAGCCTAAGAGAATGGGCCAGAACGGAATCGCGAAAGCGAGCAAAACCGGTAACGGTGTGTTTGGGTTCGCTAGTGGGCCAGGGAGAACCAGCGCATTCAGTACTGCCTGGAGATCAAGGAGATTGGACGGGTTGGTGTGCCCCAACTGATACAGGTTCCAGCCCGCATTACCAAGATAGAAAAGGATAATACCCCAACAGCAAAGAAATATAGTTCGGATGATGCGTACCGAACCCCGCCGAAGATGTTGTTTCTCATGAGCAGGAGAGAGCAATTGTGTTTGCTGTTGATCCATCGGCTGCATTGGACACCTCCACACTACAGGTGGAATATCGCACATAACGCTAGAAAGATAGTATCATAGTTCTGCTCCTTCTGCCACATTATTGAACCAAACAAGCAAACAGCCTTTTTTATATCAAATCCGTTTCAAGAGGGATTCTTTGGGGATACCCCAAACCCCAGCAGAGGGCTGGCCGCCCTCTGCACTCCCGCTCCTATGATCACTCTTCTGGCGGTTTTGATATTACACATAAAAAGAGCATCCCAGGGATGTCCTTAATGTTCATTCGATATGCTTTTCTTTCCTGTTTAGCGTGCCCTTCTTCTCAGAATCTCCTCTGTCGAGCCAAAGAACGTAATAGGGTTGACCCGAATGGCAGCACCCGTTGGACATGCCTGCACACATGCCTGGTTATCATACCCGGCACACAAATCGCACTTGATCGCTACCTTCTTACGCATCTCATCGTATGCATCTATAGGATGAGCGTTAAATGGGCCAGGAGCAACTGGATTTTGTGCTATTGGGAGCACTCTATGCCCGGCTTCCTTACCAGCCCCTTTCGTGAAGAAGCTGCTGAAGCTTTGCCAGATCGATTGTGGGTGCCCTGTATCTTCTTCCTCAAGCGTCACAATCGAAATATTGTCGTAGGGGCAGCGTTCGGCGCAGATGCCACAACCGATGCAGCTTTCCGTAATGTAAACTTCACCACCTGGCATACGTGCGATACCAGCGCGACTACAAAGCATACAGACCGGGTCCTGGCACTGGCGGCAGGCGGTTGCAATACTGATGTTGCCGACGACCATCCCTTTGCGGTTCATACGTGAATGCCCATGGCGGCGAGCACAGGCTTCCTCGCATTCATTGCAGTGGATACACTTGTCCAGGTCAATCACCAGCACCTCGGTACCTTCGATCACGCCATCTCCGACCAGGGAACGTAGACCCGCACGCGCCTCAGGTATCGTCATCGGTAGGGATGCCCCTTGCAGGTAGACTGCATCTGCTTCGAAAATGCCACTCTGGGCAGAAAGAGCCATCTCGCGATATTCCTGCAGGCGTGCTTCAAAGCGTTGGCGAACTTCGGGATAGCGTGCGAAGAGAGCCACAAGAGCAGGGCGTGGCACCTCACCGACACTCGTACGCGTAATAGCGGTGACAGTAGCAGGACGAGCGTCTCCAAGCAGATCCAGTCCACCTACAAAGTAGTCTCCACTCTGACGATAGGCAATGATTCGTTCATCCGTCTTATCGCGTCCCGTTCCTGCAAGAGTGTGACGGGCTACCTTCACAAATCCCTCTAATAACAGGTGCATTGACTCGCGTGCTGGCTTTCCTGTGCTGCCAGGACCGCTCTCACTAAAGAGGCGTTCATCACGATCATAGCGTTTCACCTGAGTTTGCTCAGCAAGTTGCTGGATATCGATCTCAGAGACTCCCTGGAAGAGTGCCATCCGCCTCAGGATAGACTCGATGGAACGGGCGTTGTTTAACTGCTCAAAGAAAGTGCGAACAGCAGGCACAAGCTCCATCAGGCGTTGCATAACCTGCTCAGGCACTTCCAACACCACAGCAGAGGTCCTGGCTTGAGCGCTTGCAGCGTACTGTTGCCCGGTGAGCATAGCGTGCTCCCCCATATATTCGCCCCGGCCCAGAATTGCAACTGGTAAGTCGATGCCATCGGGGCCAACCGAGGAGAGTTCGAAGCGACCTTCCAGGATAAAGTAGAGCGTGCGTCCAAAGTCACCTTCCTGCATCAAAACTGAGCCAGGAGGTAGGTTGAGTATTTTAGAGGTGGCAACGAAGTGTAGCAGGTAGTTCTCAGGCACCACCCGTGGATCACTGAACATCGGCTGCTCGCGGAGTCGGCTCATCAGGAGGCGTGCATCCCAACCCGGTGGGAGGAATTTCAACAGGCGGCTCAAATCCATTCTACCATCCCACGGAACGCCAAGGCGTTGTTTGAGAGAGAGCATCAGTAGATCGCGATGGTTGTCAACTGGGCAGACGGGAACACAGGAGCCACACATCACGCACTCATGGGTAAAGCGTTCTACATGCTCAGGGATATTCTCTGAGATGGTCGCACGATTGAGGTCGGCGATCTTGACCACTGAGGACATAGGAACGGGACAGGCGAGCATACAGCGATCACAACCAATGCACATGTCTATCTCAAAGCGAATCTGCTCCTTACTCAAAGGCTTGAGATCTCTGCGGTGTTCAATACCCACAACAACAGGCTTTTTATTCGATAGTTGTGTTCCCATAATCTATCCCTACGTTCGGTTCACACCAAGAACGGGTGGTGGCACGCCCTGGTGGTCCAGCCACTCACCCAGCTTAAAATTGTCGGCAAAGAGGATGGAGACAACAGGCGCCAGGTTCACGCCATAATCGATAGCACGTTTGAAAGCCAGTGCATCTTTGCGATTGCCGAGTGACAGCATTCCAACAGCTACTCCATCCTTGAGCACAACTTTGCGATAGGTGCGCGGCTGGGGATCAGCTACAAGCTCCTGGTAGCCCCGACCGCTCCTGGTCAACCCGACCGAGGCAAAATCCAGTCCGTACAGGAAGGTGGCATTGTAAAATGTGCTCATACGAAAAGGTGAGCTTGTATCAAGTATGTCCAGCATGCTATATGCAGCAGCACGCGCCTGTACGATGGCCGGATACCATTGACCCATTACACGAATGCGCCCGGTCAGTGCATCTGTGGTCTCGATCACATCACCTGCAGCATAAATATCGGGAGTGCTGGTACGCATGCAGGCATCTACCTTTACACCGCGCCCACAAGCAATCCCACTCCCCTTGATGAAGTCGACGATCGGGTCAATGCCAATAGCAATAATCACAAGGTTACAGGGAATATGCACACCTTTGGTAGTCACTACTCCACTGACCTGCCCACTCCTTCCCGTGATCTCAACAATCTCCTCTTCGAGATGCACATCAACACCATCCCGTCGCTCCTGCTGAAGCACAAGGTCAGAGGCCGTCTCATCCAATACCTCTGACCAGAGGGTCTGGCGGCGCAAGAGATGTGTCACTGAGTACCCGCGATGGCACAGTGCCTCTATTGTTTCCAGTGCCAGCGTGCCGCTGCCACTCACTACAACACGTCGTGCCCTTTCAAGTCGGCTCAAAACGGACTGATAATCGGCCACGCTACGCAATGTGGTAACACCCGCTAGATTGAGGCCGCGACAATTCAGGCAACTGGCACGCGCACCGCTGGCAAGCAGCAATCGAGAATAACCAATGCGATATCCTCTTTCAAGTTGTAGTGTATGCTCGTTGGGTTGGATGCTTACCACGCGACCGGGAACGAAGCGGACTCGCTCATCCTGGTAGAAGCTCGTTGGGCGTGCCCAGAGTTTTTCTTCGTGCACCCGTCCAGCCAGGTAATCTTTGAGTGCAGGACGATAGTAGACCGGGAATGGGTCATCTGCAATAATCGTGATCTTTGCCGTAGCATCCTCAGCACGGAGAACTTCAGCCGCAGTCACACCGGTGATGCCATTGCCAACAATTACATAGGAAGGACGACCGCGAGGGTTGCCCCTACCATATGACGGTCGGGGTTCGTGTTTCATATTTGGTAGGAGTGACCCCAAGGACCGCTGTGCTTCTGTCATCATAGATCCAGCCTCCTATACCACCGAGATAGTGCCATCTGCATTCACCTTGATCTTCACTGGCGCGAGGGGTTTTTGCGCTGGCCCTTTGACGACAGCAGCATTCCTGGCGGGGTCAAAGACCGACTCATGACAGGGACAGACAAGAAGCTTACTTGCCGGAATATAGTCAACAGCACAGCCTGCGTGTGTACAACGCGCATCAAAGGCAACGAAACGATTATCGGGTAAATGGATAAGCAAGCCGGGGTGTTTACTATTGGGAAGCGCGATCTTCCTGGCACTGTTCAAAGGCAGATCCGAAACGCAGGCCGCAACGTTACCGTCCTGGGGTGAAGGATGACAGGTTGGCCTTAGCGTTGGGGTAGGCGCTGACCGGCTATGGGAGAAGCTACCATTCAGAAAACGGGCTCCAAGGAATGCAGTAGCCCCGATGACAGCCACTCCCCCACCAGCGCCCAGAAGCAACAGAGCACGACGACGGGAGATACGGGTTTGAGGGCGAACACCAAGATTTTGCGTTTCCCAGTCTCCCCAGGACCCTTCATCGCCCCCCAGGCGCGGCGCTTCACCATCCCCCGGATGCGCGGCCCGCAAGAGGTGGTGGTCCTGGTCCGTGTATAGTCGGGGCAGAGACAAGCTCCGCCCTGGGATATCTCGCCCCCGCCCTGGAATACCACGGTCGCCCTGATTGGCGGTACCAGCCTGCCCATTCACCCTGGTTCCATTAGATCCAACAATCTGATGATAGGTATCGGCAAGCTCTCCCGGTGAGCGAAAACGCTGCAACGCATCCTTCGCCAGGGCTGTGGCAATCAGTCTGTTCAGACCCAGAAATAGATCAGGCTTGAGTCCGATAAATTGATCTCCGACCAGCGGTGGAACGGGGGAGTGCAGGTGCTGCTGGGCAATTTCATCGCGGGTCTTCCCTGCAAACACAGGAGAACCGGTCAGCAGGCGATAGAGAAGAGCACCAAGGGCATACATATCAGTGTATGTATCGATAGAGATGCCAAGAAATTGCTCAGGAGCTGTGCCTTCGCCACTGCCCAGGAACGGATACTCTTCCCCTTCTTGCTGACTCAACTCGAGCATGCGCATGACTCCAAAATCTGCAATGACTAACCGTTCATCGCGTATGCTGAAGATGCTATCGATTGTCAGATTGCGATGGAGTACTCCTTGCTGGTGGGCATATTCCAGGGCTGTGACAATCTCATCCAGGTAGCGACCAACCGTTAAGAGATCGAGCGAAGCAGGCGGAATTAGCCCGTTACTGAGTGGCAGGAGGGGAAGGTGTGGCAGTACCAGGTAGGCTAGCCCTTGATAGGCAGAGCCAGCTTCCCAGGCTCCCGTGTTTCCGTAATCAAGCAGTGGCAAAATATTCGGATGGTGCAGTGCGGTTATCTTCTTCGCCAATTGCTGAAAGTACCCAAGATAGACGATACGAGCCTCCGGTGAGAGTTTAGCTGGTGTGGTCAGGATGCGTAGGAGGTATGTTCTTGCCTCCGCTCGTCTGCGTACCAGGAAAACGGGACCTAGCTCGTTCTCCTCGATAAGCCGTTCCAGGAAATATCTACCCAGCTTCAGCCCAACCAGCTTCTCAAATGATCTGAATGACCCAGGCACTACCATGTTCGCTCTACCTCTTGTTTCATCATGTATCTTTTTCGGAGTATACCATGGTGTATCGTTGGAGCTATGCCAGGCATTACTCTTTTCCTAATGGCACGGGTATAGGCAAATAAATGCCAGGTGCGGAAGATGAAATAACGAAATTTGATCTTCTGTCGTTTGATATCTCACCGATGGGCCGGTTAGTGAGGGATTACTGTGAACTATCTTCAAGAAGTGCCTTCAGCGCCTGCACCAGGGTTGGCCCGATCAGGCCCAGCTCGGTACGATGGTAGAGTGAGAGATTCCGTAGCACCTCTTCCCCTGCTGGCGTGAGCCTGACCAGTACCCGCCGTTGATCTCCCTCATCTCTGTTACGCT